>Ga0315282_10005396_pt1 | contig 21821 bp, 16 predicted proteins | sample YL17G07_20_MG_FD_203693 | JGI IMG/M metagenome (GOLD analysis project Ga0315282, IMG submission 203693) | Sediment microbial communities from Yellowstone Lake, YNP, Wyoming, USA - YL17G07_20 | ecosystem: Environmental > Aquatic > Freshwater > Lake > Sediment | place: USA: Wyoming | collected... | reverse complement strand
TTCAGATGCTCGATGTGTGCCTGCCCACGACCGACGGACGCTGGCTGATCATGCCCCGTTATACCCAGCCGGAACCAGACCAGTCGCTGCTGCTGCATCAGCTCAATCTGGCCTTGCCTGCACAGCCGCCGCCCCGCATCAAGGCCCCGCAGGAGGCTGCGCAGACCTTGCCGCCGAGACTGAAATGTAGTGCCGACCTGGGTGATCGCTTTGATGAAAAGAAAACACTTACGACTTCAATATGCCCTCAACTGCGAAAGTTCGGCTAGCTTAGATCGCCCCTGGGGGGCTGCGGAATGGTGGAAGTCTACTGAAGGGTTACGAGTGGAGTCTGATTAGCCGTGGGCTCCGGCCCAGGATCGATTTCGGGGGGCGCGGTATTGACCCCGGCGGCCTTGTCAGCGATGAAGCGTTCGACTTCTTCCAACAAGGCGGAAACGATCTCTTCTTCTTTGACGCGGCGGATGGCCTTCCCTTCCCGGTAAATCATGCCATTGCCGCGGCCGGCGGCGACGCCCAAGTCGGCCTCGCGCGCTTCGCCCGGACCGTTGACGGCGCAGCCCATCACCGCCAGGCTGAGGGGAGTTTTGATGTGTTTGGTGGCTTGCTCAATCTCACCGGCGATCTTGAACAGGTCAACTTCCAGCCGGCCGCAGGTTGGGCAGGCGATCACCACGGGCCCGCGGCTGCGCAATTCCAATGACTTCAGCATCTCGAAGGCAACGCGCACTTCTTCCACCGGGTCGGTGGCCAGCGAAACACGGATGGTATCGCCGATCCCTTCCGCCAGCAACATCCCCATGCCCACACACGACTTAACGGTGCCGGAAAACTGCGTGCCCGCTTCCGTGATGCCCAAATGCAAGGGGTAATCTACCTGCCGGGAGAGCAGACGATACGCCGCGACAGTCAACTTCACGTTCGAAGCTTTCAGGGAAATGATGGTATCGGTAAAGCCCAAGTCCTCCAGAATCTGGATGTGGCACAGGGCGCTTTCCACCATAGCTTCCGGCGTGGGATAGCCGTATTTCTCCAGCAAGCGCCGCTCCAGGGAGCCGGCGTTGACGCCAATGCGGATAGGCACCTTCTGTTCCGCCGCGCGCCGCACCACCATGCGGACTTTTTCGGCGTCCCCGATGTTGCCGGGATTGATGCGCAGCTTATCGATGCCCGCGTCCAGGGCCATCAGGGCAAACTTGTATTGGAAGTGAATGTCTGAAACCAGGACGGAATCAGGGCAGCGCTTGCGGATTTCCGGCAGCGCCTGGGCGGCCTCCAGATCGGGCACGGCCAAGCGGACAATTTCGCACCCCGCTGCTTCCATCTGGTGAATTTGCTCGACCGTCTTTTCCACCTCGCGCGTGTCCGTTTTGGTCATGGATTGGACCGCGATAGCAGCATCTCCGCCAACGGTAAGGCGTCCGACCTTGACAGGGCGGGTCTTTCTCCGGGGTGGGAAGAATTCCGTAGCACTGAAATTCACAGCAACTCCTTGTAAAGGCAGAAGTCAGGAGTCAGAAGTCAGGAGTCAGAATGAAAGCAGCAGCCACCTGGTTTCTGACTCCTGACTCCTGTCTCCTGACTCCTGACTCCTTCAATAAGGTCTAAATGTCTTCACCAAGTCGTTATACATCACAAACGCCGCCAGCAGGAGCAGGAACACGATTCCCACCTGGACGAAGCGCTCCTTGACCTCCAAACTCAAATCCCGCCGAATCAACCCCTCGACCAGCAGCAGCAGAATCACTCCGCCGTCGAGAACGGGAATGGGCAGCAGGTTGAAAATGCCCAGTTGCAGGCTGATAAAGGAAACCAGGAGGAGAAGATCGGGAAGCCCGGCGCGATAGGCTTCTCCGGAAAGCTGCGCGATGCCAATGGGTCCAGAGAGCGAGCGCGCCGACATGCGCCGCGCGAGGATCTTGCCCAGAACGTCGAAGGTGACAAGGCAATTACGCGCATTGTCACCCAAGGAAGCTGCCAGCGCTTGCCGCCAAGGCAAATGGCGGACGACCATCCCATTATGGAACCAAAAACCCACCCGCCAACGCTTTTCACCCATCAATTCACTGTAGGTGGGCTGGACTGTGATCTGGAACTCTTTGCCCGCACGGATGATATCAAAGGTTACAGGCTTGCCATTACCCGTCTGAATGGCATAAGCCACGCTCGGAAAGTAGAAGACCTTGTGCCCATTGACTCCCACGATCTCGTCGCCGGGTTTCAGTCCAGCCTTGCTGGCGGGAAGTCCAGGCTCTACTCCTCCGAGAATGCCGGGGGCCACCGGTTCCCACCCAGCGTATCCGGCCCGGTTGGGACCCTTGGCGATCGGCGTAATGGAGGTCTTCACCATCTCGCCATTGTGCTTGAGTTCCAGGGGAATGGATTCATTCACGGTGGTCAGGATTTTGAAATCGACGTCTTCCCACTTGGGGTTTTCCTGGGCCCCAAGACGGAGGATCAGGTCCCCAGGTTGGATTTTGGCCTGGGCTGCGGGGGACCCAGGGTCCACATCCCCGACTCGCGCCGGCTGCTCCAGGTAGGCTGGTCGTTGATAATGAACCTTGTAAAGTCCAGTTAAAAGGACGACAGACAGCAGGACGTTCATCGCCGGCCCCATGACCACGATGATAAAGCGGTGCCAGCGCGGCTGGGACAAGAACTCCCCTTTATCCCCCTCTCGGACCTCGGACGGATCGTCCCCCGCCATTTTGACGTAGCCCCCAAACGGCAGGGCGCTGATGCGGTAATCCGTCTCACCGCGCTTGATGTGAAGAAGCGCCTTTCCAAATCCCAAGGAAAACACCAGTACGCGCACGCCAAAGGATTTCGCGGCCATGAAGTGACCCAACTCATGGATGAAGATCATGATCCCCAGGACCACGACCACCACTAGCGCGTCTGTGACGAAACTACCCATGTAGAAGTCCTTCTCTCCCTAAGCTGAAATGCCCGAAAGCAGTTGTGTCGCCCGGCGGCGGGCTTCCCGATCCCCTTCCAGAACGTCATCCAGCGAGTTGATTGCCCGGTAAGAACCCATTTGCCGCATCACTTCTTCGATCAACCGTGGGATCGATGAGAACTCCAAACGGTTATTCAAGAAGGCCTCAACCGCAACCTCGTCCGCGGCGTTTAGAGCGCAAGGCATAATCCCCCCCCGCACCAGGGCCTCGCGCGCCAAATCAAGGCTGGGGAATCGCTTGGTGTCCGGCTTCCGAAAATGCAGCCGGCCCGCAGCTATGAGGTCAAGCCCTAGCGCGTTTTCCGTGACGGCCACGCGGTCCGGGTAAGTCAGTGCATACTGAATCGGAATGCGCATGTCCGGAACCCCCAATTGCGCCATCACTGACCCATCACAAAATTCTACCATGGAATGGATGATAGATTCAGGATGGATTACCACGTCAATTTGTCCAGGAGCGGCTCCAAAAAGCCAGTGCGCTTCAATGATTTCCAGGCCCTTGTTCACCAGCGTCGCCGAGTCAATGGTGATTCTTCCCCCCATACGCCATATTGGATGCTTTAGGGCTTGCTCAGGGCTAATGGAATCAAAGAGCCGCCGGGGGGTTTTCAGAAATGGCCCTCCCGATGCCGTCAAAATGATGCGCTTGACTTCCTTCCGCTGCCCAGCACGAAGGCACTGGTGCACGGCACAGTGCTCGCTATCGATGGGAAGAACCTCGATTCGCCGTTGGGCTGCGGCGCGCATCACCAGTTCCCCGGCGGCCACCAGGGTCTCCTTATTGGCCAGGCCCACGTGTTTGCCGGCGCGGACGGCTTCGTAAGTGGCCACCAGGCCGGTGGTGCCATGCCCGGCGGAAACAACGAAATCCACCGCATCGTGCGTCGAGGCTTCCACCTGGCCCTCGACCCCACAGGTAATCTTTACCCGCCGGGTGTACCCGAGCCGCTTCAGGCGCTCGCGCAAGGATTCCTTGTATTCACGCTGGCTCACCACCACAATGCGAGGATGGTGCTTTACCACCTGGGCGGCGAGCGCCTCCAGATTCTTCCCTGCCGAGAGCGCCTCCACGCGGAAACGGCCCGGCAGACCCTCCACCACGCGCAGACAGTTCTGGCCGATGGAACCGGTCGAGCCGAGAATGCACAACCCCTGGGTCATGGCAAAAACCCTAGCATTGACATGGCTAACCAGAGCGCCGGGGCGCCAAAGAGTAGGCTATCAATGCGGTCGAGAAAGCCCCCGTGACCCGGCAAGAGGGTGCTGGAATCTTTTTGATTGGCCCCCCGTTTGATCGCTGACTCCACCAAGTCTCCCGCTTGGCCAGCCACCGCTACCCATGCGGCAATCAGGATAACCGTTTTCACGTCGGCTGTCTTCCAGGCCCAATGTGCAAAGGCCCAGGCGGCGAGGAGGCTTCCTGCCAGGCCCGCCAGAGCCCCTTCGCAGGTTTTTCGGGGAGAAATACGAACGAAAAACGGTATGCGGCCCATCGAGCGGCCGACAAGATACGCGCAGATGTCGCCCGCCCAAATGACCAGGAACAAAAGCAGGAGGGGCTGGGGTCCGACCCGCCGCTGGTCTAATTCGCCCGGGCGCATCCAGGCGCTCCCGAAAGAATGCGCGGAAAAGCGAATCGGCACCAAGCAGGAGAGAGTGAGCCCGATGTACATGATCCCAAATAGTGTCACCGACGTGGCCAGCAGATAGTCTTTTAAATCCGTGCTTCGCCGGAGGGCCAAGGCGGAAATGAGCAGAACCGACGCCACGAGCAGGGGAGTGAATACGAAGTGGTTCCACTGCTGCGGCAACGTCTGCGCCACGCACAGAGCCGCTCCTGCCACATAACCGATCCCGGGAAATGCTTTAAGGCCCATGGAGCGGCACAAGGCAAAAAACTCGCGCAGGGCGAGCAGCACTGCGGCCACCACCGCCAGCAGAAAGAGCCATTCCGGGGACCACCCAATCAGATAAACGACGGGGGGAATTAACAAGAGGGCAGTCAGAGTGCGTTTTAGCATGCGCAGAAGAAACGAAAATCGAAATTCGAAACTCGCCGCGATTTTCGATTTTCGGCCTTTCGAGTCAGCTCAGCCCCAAGCCGCCGTAACGCCGCTCCCGCTTCTGGAAATCGATGATCGCCTGGAACAAATCCTTTTGCGTGAAGTCCGGCCAAAGCGTCTCCGTCACCCAGAGTTCCGCGTAGGCCACTTGCCAGAGGAGAAAATTGCTCAGGCGCAATTCCCCGCTGGTGCGAATGAGAAGATCGGGGTCGGGCAGACCACGGGTGTAGAGATGCTCACTCAGCAGAGATTCATCCACGGTTATCGACCCATTGCGCTTCACGTGGGCCAGCAGTTCGCGCACCGCATCGACCAATTCTGCCCGCGCCCCATAGTTCAAGGCCAGGATCAGGCGCAGGCCAGTATTCTGCCGGGTTCGGTCGAGCGCATTCTGCAAATCCTGGAGCACCGGCTTGGGCAGTTCCTGAATCCTCCCGATGACCTCGAGCCGGATGTTCTGCCGGTTGAGTTCGCCGATTTCCTTCTTCAAATACTCACGCAGCAAGCCCATCAGGAGCTTGATTTCCGTGTGCGGCCGCTTCCAGTTTTCCACCGAAAAGGCATATAAAGTCAGGTAAGGAACGCCCAGGCGGGCGCAAGCCTCCACGGCTTGCCGCACCGCGCTGATTCCCGCGCGGTGGCCGGCGATGCGAGGCAGGCGCCGGCGCTTAGCCCATCGCCCATTCCCGTCCATAATAATGGCAATGTGCTGGGGCAGGCGGTCGAGATCGATTTGGATCAGGAGATCTGCTTCGACAGGTTCTGTCTTCACGGGAACTCTGACCTTGTGCACATCTCACGTCAATAGAAACCCTAGCATACCCGCCTATTTACCGCAAGCAAACCGCGACTTACGCGTTTGTTTTCTGAAGAGTGCGCCGTCCATCCACCCAGAATCTCGGATTGTCTATGCGGGATCCTCGGTAAACACATCGTGACTGCCCGGGGCCCTTTTGATCGCGCTCGTTGCCTGTTCTTTCAAGCTGAGTCCCAAGGAAACGGTTTCGGCCAGGGCCGACTGGTGCCCTGTCTGCTGCGCCTTGACTTGCCGATACACGCGGCGTATGCTGGCCCCGTCCACAGATAGCCGGCGTCGCCCGGTGAGGCCTGCACCGCATGCTTGGCCAGACCGTTTCTCACTACCGCATCCTTGAGAAGCTGGGTGGTGGCGGTATGGGTGTGGTCTATGAAGCTGAGGACTTAACCCTAGGACGCCACGTCGCCATCAAGTTTCTGCCCGAGCAACTGGCTGCCGACCGTCAGGCCTTGGAGCGTTTCCAGCGCGAAGCCCGCGCCGCTTCGGCCCTCAACCACCCGAACATCTGCGTGATTCATGAGATCGGGGAGCACCAAGAGCAGCGCTTCATCGTGATGGAGTTCCTCAAGGGTGAAACGCTCAAGCACCATATCGCTGCGAGGCCGCTTAGGATTGACGAAGTGCTCACCATCGCCATTCAGATTGCTGACGCCCTGGACGCAGCACACGCGGAAGGAATCATTCATCGGGACATCAAATCGGCGAACATCTTCGTGACCGCGCGCGGCCACGTGAAGATTCTTGACTTCGGGCTGGCAAAGCTGGCACCGGCGGGACGGCGCGTAGCAGAAGCAGTAGGAGTGTCGGCTTTGCCGACCACCGCGGAGGAGCATCTGACCAGCCCAGGCGTGGCGATGGGCACCGTGGCCTACATGTCGCCCGAGCAGGCGCTGGGGCAGGAACTCGACGCGCGCACGGACTTGTTCAGCTTCGGCGTGGTGCTGTATGAGCTGGCCACAGGGCGCCACGCCTTCTCAGGCGCTACTTCGGCGGCAATCTTTGACGGCATTTTGCACCGTGCGCCGACGTCGCCAGTGCGATTGAATCCGGAGTGCCCTGCCGAGCTGGAACGCATCATCAACAAGGCGCTGGAAAAGGACCGTGACGTCCGTTACCAGGTTGCCTCGGAGATGCGCGCCGACCTGAAGCGCCTGAAGCGCGACACCAGTTCAGGCCGGCAATCGGTTGTGGGTACCGCAGCCCTACCAGCAGCAGAGGTAGCTCCGCAGCCCTCCGGCGCCACCTCCTCCAGCGCCGCCATCCTTCTCAGCGAGGCCAAACGGCACAGACTAGCGGTGGGCCTCCTTATCGGATTCTTCGTACTGTTGCTCGGTGGACTTGGTTATAGCCTCTACAAGCTGAGCGCGCGGAAGAGCGAACTGAACCTCCAGAAAATGAAGATCGTCCGGCTTACACAGAGCGGCAAAGCGATGGATGTGGCAGTTTCTCCCGATGGGCAGTACGTGGTCTACGTGCTCCGCGAAGGCGAGAAGCAGAGCCTGAACGTGCGCCAGGTGGCCACGGGCAGCGACGTCCAAATCCTGCCGCCGGACGTAGTCAGTTTCGCTGGGCTCACTTTTTCGCCGGACGGAAACTACATCTACTTCGTCCGCTCCGATAAGAGCACCCTTCTCTACAACTACCTCTATCAAATGCCGGTGCTGGGAGGCACGCCGCGGCAACTGGTCCGCGATATTGATGCCCCGGTCAGCTTCTCTCCTGATGGTAAGCAATTCGCCTTCGTCAGGGGAGTTCCTGAGAAGAATGCGGCCGATCTCCTGGTGGCTCAGGTGGACGGCAGCGGAGAACGGCTGCTGGCCAAACTCCCGGCGGTTGTCGTGACAGGGTACTTTTTCGGGCCCGCCTGGTCACCGGATGGAAAAACCATTGCTGTTACGACCACGGAGGTCACAAAGGGGATACGGGCCGTGGTCTCGGCCATAGCGGTCTCTGACGGAACCCGGCGTGAAATCTACTCGAGCCCAAACCCGGTGGGGCAGACCCGCTGGCTGGCGGATGGGAGCGGCCTGCTGGCGGCAATAGCAGACCCTTCCCAGGGCTTCCGCGGACAGCTCTGGTCCATCTCCTTTCCCGGCGGAGAAGCACGCCGTTTTACTAACGATCTCATGGACTACCAAAATTACTCTCTTGACTTGACGCGGGATCGCAAGACGCTGGTCACCATCGAGGCCAGGAGGGCTTCCGACCTCTGGGTGGCGCCCGCAGGCGATGCCTCGCGCGCGCGTCAGATCACCTCGGGAGGAGCGGCAGTGTCTAACCTCTCCTGGATGTCCGACGGTGGCATCGTTTATCAGAGTCGGAATGGAGAACTGATCGCTGTGCGGGCGGATGGCAGTAACCAAACGTTGCTGACCGTGAACGAACGCAGCAATTACGTGCCCGAAGCCTGCGGGGACGGGCGGTTCATTGTCTTTGCGTCCTACCGGAATGAGAAGATGAACGTGTGGAGGATGGACGCGGATGGTTCCAATCCCACACAGTTGACGAACGAAGGATTTGCTTTCAGGCCGACATGTTCCCTGGATGGCAAATGGGTCGTGTATACCCGGTTCAGTGACATGAGCGCGTGGCGAGTACCTATTCAGGGCGGCACGCCAACGCAGGTGCAAATACAGAATCGGAGCAGCCCCCTAGCCCGAATCTCCCCGGACGGCAAGCTGCTCGCTTATACGGCCTGGGGAGCCACGAGTTCGAGCCCCATTGTCCTTACCGTGGGGCCTTTCGAAGGCGGGGAACCTCTCTACAGGTTCGATCTTCCCGCTGCTGCGCTATGGTTTCGATGGGCGCCAGAGGGAAACGCCGTGGATTATTCCCTGACCCGCGGTGGCGTTTCGAACCTCTGGCGTCAGCCGCTTGCGGGAGGCCCGCCAAAGCAGATCACCAATTTCAAATCAGAGCAGATCTTCTCCTTTGACTGGTCGCGCGACGGTAAGCAGCTCGTCCTTGCCCGCGGCACTACGTCTAGTGACGCGATCCTGATCAGTGATTTTCAGTAGCCCATCCGTTGCGGTCATCGATCGCCCGCCAAATGTATGACAGCGCGTGTTAGCTTGCCTCCAGACATGTGGTCTGGGCTGTCATCTCTGCGGGTCCGGCCCGGGGCAGGCCCCATCAGAAACGTACAAACTCCCGCGCCCCGATGAAGTGCATCGGGGCGGAGGAAGCAGGGGTGGGAGCCGGGATTTCGGCGGGGCTGAACAGGCTGCGGAAAAACTCATGGTTAGGGGGTAGCGGCGACTTTACGTCGCCATAACTTCAATCATTGCAACACGCACTTGGCGGCATAAAGCCGCCGCTACGCGTTTTTCCGCAGCCTGTGAAACCCCGCCCTTCCGACGGCCCCCAAAAGCGTCCCGGCGTGGTGAGAAATCCGGCCATCCCTGCTACGCTCGCTCCGTGCTTGACTCCCGGAGAGGGGCGGCATATCATCGCGGCGGTTTACTGCCACGAATGCCTAGCTCGCATCTACTTCCCTAAGGAGCCCACGCCATGTCATCTGATGAAAGGTTCTTTTCTCAACGCCGAAAGTTCATTTCCTCGCCCCTCGCGCTGGGCTTGGCCTCGGCGGGAGTCCTCGGTTTGGACTCAGGCCACGCTGAAGCAAAGCCGTCCCCTTCGGAAAGTGGACTCGCCTTCCCACAGGAGATTTCGCTGGCCCTGCTGCGCGACTACCAAACCGCCAAGGCCTCAAGCTTTGACCGGACCGGCGGGAACGCCGATGCTTTTAGGATCGAACCGGGAGCCACCCAAGTCCTGATGGATGCCCAAGGCCCCGGGATGGTCAGCCACATTTGGTTCACCATTGCCGCCGCTGATCCGCAACACTTGAAAAAGCTGATCCTGCGTATGTACTGGGATGGAGAATCCGAACCGAGTGTCGAGACCCCGGTGGGGGATTTCTTTGGATTAAACCTGGGCGAATATTTTATGTTTCAATCCGCGCTGCTCACCGTGGCCGCGGTCAAAGCGCTCAATGCCTATTTCCCCATGCCCTTCGGCAAGTCGGCACGCATCACGGTGACCAACGAATGCACCCAACCGGTACGGTCCTATTATTCGAATATCGATTACCAGATCTTGCCGCGCTTGCCCGAGAACATCGGCTACTTCCACGCGCAATATCGTCAGGCGGCGCCCTGCCCGGGCTGGGCAACGGCGGTCGAGAAGAACTTGAATGGGGAGAACAACTACGTGTTCCTGGAAGCGACGGGGCGCGGACACCTGGTGGGAGTCACCCAAGGCGTCGTCTTGAACCAGGATGGCTGGTGGGGCGAAGGTGACGACATGTTGTTTGTGGACGGAAGCCAAATGGCCATCACCAACGGCACCGGCTCGGAAGACTACTACAACGGCGCCTGGGGCTTTGAGGGCAAGCAGTTCGACTACCAGCACATCGGTGTTCCGTACGTTGTGAACCCCTTCGCGCTCGGGGGGAAATGGTGTTTGTACCGCTGGCACCTTGACAGTCCGCTCAATTTCCGGAAGTCCATCCGCATGACGATCGAGCATGGACACGGCAATAATCGGGCAGACAACTTCTACTCCGTGGCCTATTGGTACCAGACGGAGCCGCACGCGAAGTTTCCCGCACTGCCCCCCGTGGCGGACCGCCTGCCGCGCGTCTTTGCGGTCCCTCACGGTGCGGAGCCGGTGAAGTAAGCTGCCCTCCGACCAGCGGGCGCGTCCTTGACGACGGAGGAAAAGCGCTGGGCAATCGCCCCGACAACAAAAAGGTGCGGACCTGCCCAACAGGTCCGCACTGCCAATGGTCCACTGCCCACTGCTTACTGCCTACCGGGGTTGCGGGCTTACGCTGGCAACTTGCCGGGCATGAGGCTGGTGATTGCCAACATGGCGGTCAGGACGATCATGACGATGCAAGTCGTCCAGGCAATGATATTGAAAAAGCGGGAATTGCGGTAGGGTCCCATGACGTCTTCGCGGTTGGTGAGTTGCAACATAAAGATCACGACAAAGGGTAGCAGGATGCCGTTGGCAACCTGGGAGAGCAGGATGATGGGAACCTGCTGATTCTCACTGAGAAGGACCACGGCCAGCATGCCCAGGAAAATCAAACTGGTGTAAAGCCAGTAGAACGCCGGGGCTTCACTGAACCGTTTGTTGATTCCAGATTCCAACCCAAGCCCTTCGCAAACGTAGTAAGCGGTGGCGAGGGGCAGAATGCAGGCGGAAAAGAGCGAAGCATTGCAGAGTCCCACGGCAAACAACGCACTGGCCGCAGGTCCTGCCAGGGGCCGGAGGGCCATCGCTGCGTCTCCCGCATCTTTAATTTCCCGATTGCCAGTCATGTAAATGGTGGCGGCGCAGGCCACGATGATGAAGAACGCCACCACGTCAGTGATGATGCAACCGACGATGACATCCATTCGCGAGTAGATGTAATCCTTAAGCTTCACCCCTTTTTCCACGACGGCGGCCTGAAGATAGAATTGCATCCACGGCGCAATCGTCGTTCCCACCAAACCAATGACCATATAGAGGTAACTGGAGCTGAATTGGAACGAGGGTTTTATGGTGCTGACCAACGAACTGGTCCAATCGGGATGCGCCAGGAAGCAGGAAAAAGGATAAGCCAGATAAATGACGCACGCCGCCAGAAAGACTTTTTCCACGTAACGGTAACTTCCCTTCACCACCAGCAGCCACACGAAGATGGCTCCCAGCGGGACGGCCACGAACCGGCTCATGTGGAAAACGGAAGTTCCGGAGGCTAGCCCGGCAAACTCGGATACCGTATTCCCCAAATTCGTGATAATCAGCAGGACCATCAAGATGAAGGTGGTTCGAAAACCGTATTCTTCCCGGATCAAATCTGCCAGGCCCTTGCCGGTCACCACACCCATGCGGCCTACCATTTCCTGAACGATGATGAGAGCGATGGTGATGGGGATCAACGTCCAGAGCAGCGAGAAGCCGAATTTCGCGCCCGCCACCGAATAGGTGTAGATGCCCCCCGCGTCGTTGTCCACATTGGCGGTGATGATACCAGGGCCCAAGACCGCCAGGAAGATCAGCAGCTTGGTACCAAAATGTCGAAAGTTCTTGAGTTTCACCGCCATGCGCACTCCCTAAGTACAGTGACAAGTGACGAGTGACGAGCAGGAACGATCGATCTGCATTTTTGCTGGTCACTCATCACTGGTCAGTCGTTACCGGCTTTCTGTCTGCTTGTCACTCGCCACTCGTCACTGCTCTACTTGCGGTTGATCACTACTTCCAGGACATCGTCCGCGGTGACAATGCCCAGCAAGTGGCGCTCCTCGTCAACGACGGGAAGAGACATCAAATTGTATTTGTGAAAGAGATCCACCACCGATTTTACGCTCTGCTGCGCCTGCACCGAAATCAGAGGTTCAGAGGAAAGGTCCATAAGCGGTGTGCTGGAGGCGGCCAGCACGATCCGTCCGATGGGCACTGCCCCTTTCAGAGCCGCTTCTTTATCGATCATAAAGATCTGTTGAATGCCTTCCACCGGCCCCTCGAAATTCCTCAAGGCCTCAATCGCCCCCTCGACGGTGGCGGAATCATGCACCACGACGTATTCGGTGGTCATCATCGACCCCGCCGTATTCTCCTCGAATCCCAGCAGCTCTCTGACTTCCTTGGCCTCCTCTTTTTCCATATCCGCCAGCACTTCCGCTGAAGTCTCAGGAGAAAGCTGGTTCAGCACGTCGGCCGCTTCATCGGGAGGCATCTCTTCCACGATGTCTGCCGCTTTCTCCGTTGAGATGCTTTCCAATAAATCCGCCTGCATTTTGGTGGGAATCTCGGAAAGAGCCTGCGCCGCGGTCTCGTCGTCCAACGATTCGATCACCGCTTTTTGTTCGTTATGGCTCAACTCTTCCAGGATGTCGGCGATGTCGGCGGGATGCAACGCCGCCAAGCGGTCATAGGAGATGCGCAGCTTCACGCGGCGCGCCGGATCCGATTCAATGAGATTCACGAATTCCCACAGGATGGTTCGAGTGGGAAGGGCGTTGGTGATCAGGCGGATGTTGTGCTTGGGCATCGTGCCCTGAAGCAACCGGCGCACTGCGGCGGCAAATCCCACGTTGACCGCGACGATCCGGAGCTCGCTGTGGCCGTCGGTGGGCTCAATGTCAAAATCCACGTCGTTTACCCGCACCACCTTGCGGTTGTTGACGTCAATAATCTGCTGGTCGAGCACATCCTTCTTGATCCGGATAAGCCCCTCATCCGGTGCGTAGCACTGTATTTCCTCTCGCGGCACACTGGTCTGGCCGGCGCGCACGGAGATGGATTGGATTTGTGTGTAGGTGATACACCGAAGGCTCTTCTGGGGTGTGCTGACCAGATACGAAGCCACCCGCGCGGCCTTCTGGCTAGGATCAACGCACACGTCCTTCAGTTCCCCCAGGAACTCACCTTTCACCCCGTAGAACGGAAGATTCTGTAGCTCGGTAAAGTAGATCATCGTAATCCTCCCCCGTTTCCGAGTTTCCGGGCAGTGGCTTCTGTTTGCGTGGTAACCTCGCCTAACGAGGTCAAATTCTTCTAAATGTGCTCGTGCCGCGCGTTCTCACACTCAAAACTACTTCGAGTTCTCTTAATACGGGCGGCGTATTTCCTTTGTCAAGAAAAAACGCATTCCCTGCGTAAAAAAACGGCGATGCGGGTGCTGATTTGAGTTTACTACCCTCGCCCTTTGGGGGTGAGGGTGACGCGAAGCGCCGGGTGAGGGAGTCACCCAGCAACGAATGGACAGGTAATGTCCTCAAACAGCAAACAGCATTGCGGCTAACGCTCAAAGTGCATCCCCTTGACATTCGGCCATATCAAAACTCGGTGTGGAACCGCAAGGCGACGAGATTGACCGGCCCGCGGGCATGGTTATATGCCGGGTTTTGCACGAATTGGTAATCCGGAGTCATCTGGAAGTGTTTTGCGATCTTCCAGTTGTAATACGCTTCGGCGATCCGTTCCGAGCGGTAGTCGAGGGCTCCGTCGCCGGCGGTAATTCCCAGACCGCCCGCCGCAAGGTACTGCCGATGGGCGGCGCTGACGCCGTTGACGACCACCGCGAAGCCTACCGTGTCCTGTGGGCGGCGCCACCGCTCCCCTTTGAGGCTAAGTCCCGTCGTGGCGGTGCGATCCACGTCGGTAAATTCATACGTCTGGTTTTTGCCATCGTTCCAACCCAGGCGCGCGAAGGCCCCCAGATTCTTGCGGATTTCCTGCTCCAGATTGATGCCAAAGCCGTACTTGTATCGGTACGCCGCGGTGAGCACGATATTCTCGCCGAGGCGCGGATTATTGAGGGCCTCCTGATAGCTTCCCATGTGCGCCCGCGTGTCGTAGGCAAGCAGGCGTATAGCCCCCGCATGTCCTTTAGGTGAATATCGCCTCTCGACTTCCGCCACCGCGGACCAAGCCTTGGCCAGGTTCCAGTCCATTCGAATTCCATTCGCGACTTTCGACACCTGGAATATGCCCAGCCGCCCGGTCCATGCGCGGGTATTCAATTCGACCGCGGCGCCATTCGTAAATCCCAGCGAGTCGGCCGGATAATCCCAGGCACCATTGGTTATCAAGGTCCAATTCATGAACTGGGATCGGGCGTCCTTGGCGTAGGCGTTGGTGTCAAATATATCTGTGGCGCTGAGGTGGCCTACCGTAAACGTCAGTCTCCGAACGTCCCGCGTATCGCCCAATTCGTCATTGGCGGATTCCTTTTCCCCACCGAAGCCGATCGTCTCGCGAACAAAAGCGCGGCAGATGTAGACGTCCGGATAAGTCTTGCCGACTCGATACGCCTCACCATTCGGAAACCCCGCGACGCCGAGCGTGCTGCTCAGGCCGTATCCTTGCCACATGAGGGCGTCGCCGAAAAACTCTCCCCCGTGCCACAAGCGTACGCCGCCCGTCACGTCCACGGACACGGTGTCTTTGACCTCGGCGCCGGGCGTAAGACTGTTCAAGCCAGTATATTCAGCAGGGAAAGAAGGGTGGCCTTGACCGATCACCGTAGACTGCATGTGAATGTTCCAAGACTGGGGATCTGGCGGCACCGAGTTGGGCGAGTCCTGGCCCTTGTCCGGGGTCGCACTGTCTTGCCCACGGGCGTAAGGAACGGCCATCGCCACCAGAAGCAGCATCGCCACCAGCCACCCGCAACGCATCGAGCGCCATCCCGCGCGCTTCCCGATCATGAAGTCATGGATTCCAACCACGGCACTACCCATTCCACAGAAAATGCCCTAAAAGCAAAACGCCCCCCGGAGCAAAGGCTCCGCAGGGGCGATCCTTGCAAACCAGGTTGCAGAAACCCGGTTCCTCAAACCTCCTGGTGAGAGCTTTGGCTCCACACAACGTAGTGTCCCGTAATTCGGAACAGCCACATTAGACAAAGCCTTAAGCCGGCCTTGCCTGCTCCACCCGTTGGCCCGTCTCCGAGTTTCTGGGCAGTGGCTTATGTTTGCGTGGTAACCTCGCCTAACGAGGTTGAACCTTTTCCCACGGCATCTCACCAAAACTAGACTGGCAAGAGGCCGCTTCTTTTCGTATAGCAGCGCGGCATTTCCCCTGTCAAGGAAAAAGCGCACTCGGGGCAAAATAACATAACTTTCTTATGACTTCCTCGGCGTTCCCACCCAGACGCAGCTTAGTCCTCTTCCCGCATGACCCATTTGATGGCCTTCAGCAGCATGTCCTGGTAACGGGGATCGTTCCAAACAGCCTCTTCGTGCCCCAGACTGTTGTAATAGACGCGTCCTTTGCCAAACATCCGGGTCCAGGCGATTGGCCAACCGTAATAGCGCCGGTGCACCCCGGCCTTCGTCAGGTCCACCGACGCAGGATCGAGTGCCAGTAGGACGTGCGTATCGTCAGCCCGAAAATCGCCGATCTGGTAAATCTCGTCGGTAATCTGAAAGGATTTCCCCAGGGGACTCACCAGATTGCTGTTCGGGTCGACCACGTCCACCGTTACCAGTTGATGCCACGGGTGATTATTGAAGTAGCCGCCGATGATCTGGTGGTAAGCACCCCACTCGTAAAGCGTATCGGTGGCGCTGTGAACGCCTATGAACCCATGTCCAGATTTGAGGAAATCCACCAGGGCGTTCTTTTCCTCGTCCGTGAAGGGCAGTTCACCGGTGGTGTTAAACATCACCGCGGAGTAATTTTTGAGGTTCTCCTTGGTAAACGCGCCCACGTCCTGCGTGACGGTGACCTGAAAGGCGCCTGACTTCTCTCCTATCTCCTTCACAATCCGCTCCGAAAGCTCAACGCTCTGGTGGTGAAAGCCCTTCGTCAGCGTCAAATAAAGCAGCTTGCCGTTTTTCGGGGTTTTACCCGACGCACGGCCGGGACCGCTCCCGATGACCAATAGGAACGCCGCCACCAAAAACCAGAAAACCTTCTGATATCGTCTCATGATTCCTCCTCGATGCAGATTTCCTGAAGATGACAACAGGGTGAAGATTAGGGCCAAACGTTATGCCACGGCGGCATGGCGAGCCACTGCTTGCGTCTTGAGCGCCTTGGCAATTTCGCGGCAAAACGCCGGCAAATCCGTGGGCACGCGCGAGGTAATGAGATTTCCGTCCACCACCACCTCTTCTTCCACATACTGCGCTCCGGCATGAACCATATCGTCCTTGATAGCCTTGAAGCAGGTGGCCTTGCGGCCGCGCAGGATGTCCGCCGAGCAGAGCACCCAGCCGGCGTGGCAAATCGCCGCGACGATTTTGCCTGCCTTGTCCATTTCCCGCACGAAGTTCAGCATGCGCTCGTCCTGGCGCAGGGTGTCAGGAGCCCACCCGCCGGGAATCACTACCGCGTCGAAATCCTTAGCGTGAACGTCGGCAATCGACTCGTCCGCGACGACCGGGTAGCCTTTCTTACTGGAATAGGTTTTCCCTGCTTCCGCCCCCACCGCCACGGTTTCCGCTCCCCCCTCGCGAAAACGTAAAAGTGGATACCAAATTTCCATTTCCTGGTAAAGATCTGCCGCCAAAACGGCAATGCGTTTTCCTTCTAAATCCATCGCCCCCGCCCTGAACAATAGTTTGGCGCTTATGGTATCACAGACGCCCGGCAGTCCACCGAGTATGAGAGGATGGAAGCGGCGCCACCGGCTCAGGGCTTTACGCCGCCTTTTCCCCGCGAGAGGAAGGGCCCGCGCCACCCGCTCACGGATCGATGACCTTGTAGGAAAGATAGGGCGAGGGAGCCGCAAGCTGCGCGGCGCTGGTAAAGACTTTCTTGAGAAGGGCTCTGGACCACCGGGTACGGCGGCAGTAGTCAAAGTACGATTCGTGCCGCCAGTCGAATCCCGGCTTGGAGAGGTCTTGGGGGCTGAGATAAACCACAACCTCGGGCGCCAGGGCCGCGCGCGTGGTCTTCTTTTCGTAGGTTACGTCCTCATAGTTGGCGAGCAGACGAATTCCCTTCTCCCGGCACGTCCCCTCAATGCCCGCAAGAATCTGTTTGTACCTCGCGACGTGGGGCGTTAGATCTTTTTCCGTGTACTCGGTATTCCCCAAATCAACGATGGGGCGGACTTGCAAAGTGCGGAGCGAGTACTTTCCGTACACGTCAAAAAACCCGGCGAGTTCCTCCAGGTTTTGCGCGTTCACGGTGTAGTTCAAGCGCAATTGTGGGCGGGTGGCGCCCCGGCGCTTCTTGAGGGCTTCCAGTTGGTCCAGCACCTCAAGGAACTTGTCGAACGAAGCCCTGCGCATCATGCGCTCGTAAGTCTCGCGCGCGACGCCGTGCGTGGATAGGGTCAGTTCGTCAAGCCCCAATTCCACCAGTCTTTCGAGATGTTCCGGCGTCAGCAACTGGCCGTTGGTGACCAGGCCGACCATTGGCACCTTGTAGTGCTTGCCCAGCGCGACGATATCGACGAATCCTTTGTAGGTGGTGGGCTCCGTCCCGCAACCAACGTACAATTGCACGGCCCAGGGGAAAAAGACTTCGGCAATGCGCTCGACCTCGGCGGGGCTGAAACGGCCCGTATTTTCCCTGGCAAAACTCGGGTCGCTGAAGTAGCACATCTGGCAGCGCAGATTGCACGACATCACCGGATCGAAGCGCAGCCACAGATGCCGTTGGCGAAGCCAGTAGAGGCCCAACAGCCCAGCGAACTTGACGCGATGGCTGCGCACCACCCGGTTGAGGTTCAGAAGCTGATAGAAACGATCCGCCTGCATAGTTTTTGCGATCTTTGCAGGGCAGCGCAACCTGTCGCTGCCCCGCCCGCTACCCCCTGCTTCAGTACTATACTTGCCGCAGCTTAGGGGCGCAAATGCCGCAACCATCGGAGCCCTCCCCAAGGACTGGCAAGCAGGCCGGAGAGTTGGTAGCATTGGAAGATCAGGGCATCATCCACAGAGGAGGACCGGCATGACCGAACCTATCGTGCAATCGGTGGCGTTTAAAGCTTCTCCAGAAGAACTATTTGAAATCTTTACCGACTCGAAAAAGCATTCCGCCGCCACGGGCGCCAAGGCATCCGTCAGCGCCAAGGCGGGGGCCAAGTTCAGGGCTTTCGACGGAATGCTATTGGGGAGAAATCTCGTGGTGGTTCCGGGCCGCATGATTGTGCAAGCCTGGCGCGCCTCCCACTGGAAGGACTCCGACCTCGACTCAATTCTGATTTTGAACTTTTCCGAGGTGCCGGGCGGCGGCAAAATCGACTTGGTCCACGTGGGGGTTCCGCAGCATGACCACCAAAGCGTCACCAAAGGATGGCCCCTGTATTATTGGGACCCCTGGAAGGCCTACTTGAAGGGGCAGTCCGCAAAAAGCTAATCCCCATACTGTTCACATCGTGGGTTTGAGGAAAGTACCTTTCAATTCGTTCCTGGGTGACCCCCTCACCCGGCGCTTCGCGCCACTCTCTCCCCGGAAAGGGGGGTCGGGGGTGAGGGGGTTCGAGGGTCGCACAGGGATTCGACGCCTTGACATGGCTTAATAAGGCTTAATTAGGTAATACTGCGGCTAAGCAGAGTTTCCTGCCAAGCCGACATCCTTTCATCGGACGGACCGCAACAGTTCCAACGGTGGCCAGGATTTTTGCACCGTGTTACGCTACGGTGAAGGAGCAAGATCTTTTCCCTTGCGGAGGTGGAATTTGAAGCTGATGTTGGCCAGTCTGTTGACGCTCGTTTGCTTGACGAGCAGCGCGCACGCGGACATAGTGACCCTTAAGAACGGAGACCGGGTTACGGGCACCCTGGCGACAATCAAGGGCGGAACCCTGCAACTGAAGTCCGAGATCTTGGGGACTTTGAACATCCCCATGGCCCAGGTGGCGACTTATTCGGTGGATAAATCCGTGGCGGTAATTATCAAAGGGCAGGAACCTGTGAAAGGCGCGCTGGAACTCACGCCGTCCGGTGACTGGCAGGTGAAAGCACATGGCCAGACGCAAACGATCGCGGCCGCCAAAGTGGACACCATTATGCCGGCGGATTCTTACCAGAAGCTGGTGGTGGCAACCCCCAAACCGTGGCAGGCGTGGAAGGGGAATGCCAGCCTGGGCGAAAGCATCCAGCACGGCAACCAGCAGACCAACACCTTCACGACCACCGTCAATGCAGTGCGCGAGCGCCCGGAAACGCCCATTTTCCAATCTCATTTGCGCACCAACTTTGGCTTTATGACGCTCCTCTCCCACGCCAATGAAGATGGCAACAGTGTTACCTCCCGCACGCTCAGTACGAACCTGCAGGAGGACTTTCTCTTCACGCCGACCAACTTTGTTTTCGGCCTGGCCCAGCTCGATCACATCTCCACCGAAGGTTTGTACTTGCGACAGACCTATGGCGGAGGCTTGGGTAAAGACGTCATCAAGAGTTCACGCACCACCTTCAGCTTGATCGGGGGTCTGACCTTTCAACACCAAAAATTCTTTAGCGGCAGTTCGGATCAGACCGCCAATGGGTTGGTCGGAGAGAAATTCGGCGAGCAATTCACCAAGCGCATACGGCTCGACCACAGCTTGAATTTCTATCCCAACCTTTCGCAGGGTGGAGAGTACCGCTTTGACACCAGCACCGCCCTTTCCCTCAGGCTCAACAACCGGCTCTCACTCAACACAAGCGTCATCGATCTCTACCTCAGCAACCCACCGGCGGGAAATCAGAAAAACAACATCACCTTCTCCACCGGCATCGGGTATTCGTTCTAAAGGAACAGTCGTCAGTTGTCAGTCATCAGTTCTCAGTAACAGCTTAAGGACGGCGCTGCTTTTACTGACAACTGAAAACTGATGACTGATGACTGATGGCTGATGACTTGCTAGGGCCGCAGAGCGCCTTGCGTGTTGACATAGAGTGAATAGAGTGACGTACTCGCGGCCATAAACAGGCGGTCACGCTTGGCGCCGCCAAAACAGATGTTGGCGCAAATTTCCGGCAAATGGATCTTGCCGATCGGTTCGCCGGCGGGCGAGATAATGTGGACGCCGCTAAAGTCCTCGTCTGCCCAACCCGCGCCCGCCCAGATGTTGCCCTCCACGTCGCAGCGAATGCCGTCGGCAAGGCCTGCTCCCATCTCCACAAAGACGCGCCCGTTGGCTACGCGCGCGCCGTCCACCACATCGTAAACCCGGATGTTATGCGGATACTGGGGGCCGTCGGTCATTCCCGTGTCGCAAATGTAGAGCTTTTGCTCGTCGGGCGAAAAGCACAGGCCGTTGGGCCGGCGCATGTCACCCACCACCACCGTGGCTGTGCCAGTTTGGGGATCAAGTCGATAGACGTTGGCAGGAAGCTCGAACGGCGCCTTGTGGCCTTCGTAATTGCTCAAGATCCCGTAGCCGGGGTCGCTGAACCAGATGCTGCCGTTCGAGTGCACCACCACGTCGTTGGGCGCGTTGAACGGTTTGCCCTGGTAGTGATCCATGAGCACTGTAATCGTGCCGTCGAGCTCGGTGCGGGTAACGCGGCGCGAGTCGTGCTCGCAGGTGATCAACCGGCCTTGCTTGTCCCGCGTGTTGCCGTTCGAGTAGTTGGAGGGAGAACGGAAAACGCTCACTTCGCCGGTATCCTCCACCCAGCGCAGCATGCGGTTGTTGGGGATGTCGCTGAACAGCAGGTAACGCCCGTCGCCAAACCACACCGGGCCTTCCGCCCATCGCGCGCCGGTGTAAAGCCGCTCGATGGCGGCATTGCCCTGGCGGTATTGGGCAAAACTCGGGTGGAGGATTTCAATTGCGGGGTCAGGATACTTGGCGACCTTGGGAAGATCCCAGTCTTTGGCAGCCCCCAACGGGTTCACCGCCAAGCTTGCGCCCGCTGCCGCCGCCGTGGCAAAAAAAGTTCGTCTCTTCATGGCCGCCTGCCCTCTCGCGTTCTCAACGCGATATGATTCTTCGTCTGTTGCTTTTCTCCCTGATGCGTCGATAACGCACAGCGACCCGACGGAAAGTAGGGGCAAGGCGGCGCCTCGCCCCTACAGCTTTCACCCCTTAGGGGCACCGAGGTCAGGCGTAGGGGCGTATGGCCATGTGCCGCGACGTATGTCGCTCGCCGTTATCGACGGATTAGGGCTTTTCTCTCGTCCTCTTAACATGGCTGGCGTATGATTCTACCCGAAATCGAAGTTGAAATCCGAAATGCCAGTTCATCGGGTCGTCGAGCAATGGGAACTTTGTCGCCGCGATCTCTGACCGCTGCGCCGGCAGGACGCGGGCATTTAGCGGTCTCGCCATCAGTGCGATGGATGCCGCGCCGCCGGCAGGAGAAAATCATGAGCAGGATGCCTCGTGGAGTGAAACCTCTGGTGGCCATTACATATTTTTCGGTATTTGTAACGATCCTCGGGCTCGGGGACCTCATCGCCGCTGAGACCACATCGGCCGATGGCTATGCGCGGTTTGACGAACGCACCACGACCTGGACCATCGGCACCTCGATGGTTGAGGAAAAACTTCAATTCGCCAACGGAAATTATTCCCTTACGAGTTTCC
>Ga0315282_10005395_pt1 | contig 21822 bp, 19 predicted proteins | sample YL17G07_20_MG_FD_203693 | JGI IMG/M metagenome (GOLD analysis project Ga0315282, IMG submission 203693) | Sediment microbial communities from Yellowstone Lake, YNP, Wyoming, USA - YL17G07_20 | ecosystem: Environmental > Aquatic > Freshwater > Lake > Sediment | place: USA: Wyoming | collected... | reverse complement strand
CTTTTCTACTATGTGTCATTTGCAGTGGTTTGCACGTTTTGTGCAGTATTGGGCTACATTGTCCTTCGTAGAAAACGCTTGCCGAAGTAAAAACTGAAGTAGCTTCAATAAACCATGCACCAAACTTATAACAGAAAACCCGCCTACCCCTCGCATGCCATTGGGAGCGAATGCAAAAATGACTCAGAAACAGAATGTTGTGTTGTATCTGGATAAAGAACTAGTTGAAAAGACGAAAGAATTGGGCTTCAATCTCTCTAAGATAGTAGAAAACCACTTAAAACAATTGATAAACAGTTTTTCAAATGTTAATTCATTAAATAAAGGTAATTCTATTTGTTTTGTTGGTAACTCGGGATAGCTTCAAACATTCATTTAAATGTTTGTGAAAAATCGCAATAAGAACAGCGATATTTTACTCGCATATCCGCTAGGCGCCATGCGGTTTTGTTTTTGTCAACATTTTTCTGTCAAAGCAGAGTTGAACCCGTAAACAGTACACAAAAAGCGGAAAGTCAACAAGATTAAAGAAACCTTAGTAGCCTAAACTCCTCCTTTTTTTTCTTTTTAGTTATACACATAGTTTGATGGATTATACGTTGTTAGTAATTGCGGAAGTTTGCGTTTGACAAGATGATAGAGCTTGGAGTACCAGAGAGTGTTGCTGACTTCATAGAAGGAAGGACACCCAAAACAATCGGCGCCAAACACTATATGATATTGCTGAGGCAAGCTAAGCAATACTATCCGAAATATGCAGAATACGTCACACAACTGAGGCATAAGGTCGGGTACTAACCGCCTAAACGATGTTAAGACAAAGATAGCCGGTGAGGAACGCTCGCTTCTGTTATTGGGATATAGGAATTCGCCCTTTTCTCATTTTTCCACATGTTGGACAAAAACATTGATAGCGTTTTGGATACTTTGCCCAATCCACGTTACGGTACACTCTCCATTCTATCAGTATTCCGCATTTGGGACAAGGCCATCGAGGTAGATCATTTTCCTTCATCATTTTTTTGGCCTTCTTTTTCTCGTTGTTCTGCCTTCATTCGTGCTATGTGTTTGTCTAAGAAGGGTTTCACTACCATGTTATGCCAATCCTTTGCTTGTCTTAGCTTAATCCCAAGTAACTCATAGAGAAACTCTGCTTGACTTGTATGTAGCCGAATCAAGGTGGAACTACCTGTTTTCGGATCTGCTGATAGTATTTCGATGTGTGCCTGATATGGAGCATCCTTCCTAAGTGCATCACTGACCTCATCCTCTTCACTCCATAGATTGTGAAAGCCACCCTTGATGGTGATTTGCCCCTGTTCATCTTCCAGCCAAGATTGAACGGTATCAGCCCACTCAAAGCCATCCATATTCGGCTTATCCATCCTTCTTTGAGTTGTGTCTTGTTCTTCGCTTCTTGCTTTCATCACCATCCAACTTTCCCTTTCCCTTTTTCTTTCTTCGATAAAGCTTTTGTATTCTTCTGTAGCCCTTCTTATCTCATCGCCACTCAGTTCTCCGAGACTTTTGTGCTTATTCTGATAAAGCCACTCCTCGAATCTTGGGAACCATCTTTTTTCAAATTCCGCTTGTATCCAGCCTTTTCTTCCAATTTGCCACCTATCAGGATTTATCCACTCCCTTTCTCTCCTACTTTTTTTAACCAAAGTCACCGATAAAGGTGCACCACAGTGTGGGCAGTTGCCTTCGGTTTTTTCAACCTGAAGCCCACAATTGCCACAGTAATTTTCCATCTCGTTGTGAAACATTATCTACACCCAATAATTCATAGTTAGGTTTTGCTATTTTTGTATATAGCGTCACAATCAAAGCTCAAAACTCATCTTCGAATTACCGTCACAGAGCAGTACCCACCAACTAATCAACTTTCTACGGACGCCCGAGACCATAGGTGCTAAGCATTACATGATATTGCTTAGACAAGCCAAACAATACTATCCAAAATACGCAGAATACGTCCCAGAGGTTAGGCGGAGAGTTAGTGCATAAGCAACAGCAACCTGAAAATACCCTTTTTTATTCTCCAATATCAATACACCTTGCTATTTTATGTTGTCTGCTATCCAATTAAGGGGCTCTCTTTCCCGTTTTTCTTTTTTCTAAGCGTATTTTTGGCACTCGTAACAGTACCATCTTTTATACTGCTGAATGTAGGATAAAGGTCCTTTGCACGTGGGGCAAAGCGGCTGGGCTTTTGAAAGATTATTCTTAAGAATAGTCAATTCATTTTCATAAGATTCTTTGTATTCTCTGATGTATTTTTCATAAAGGAAATTTTCAACCGACTTTGACAAACCAAAGAAGAAAATAATCCATCCGACGAACCATGCGACAACACCAACGCCTATACTTGATACAATATTGTAAGTAATAAAATATGTAAGAATGGCAAAAAGGATGGGAAATATGGGAAAGAAGATGAATAAGAACATACCTACATTCGCGATTTTATCAATATCTGATTCTACTTTCTCTCTACATTTCTGAAGATTATTATTATATTCTTTTTCTTTTTCTGAAATTTGATCAGATAGAAATTTAACTGAAGATTCCACAACTAAATTTTGAGCTTCCATTGCATTATAGTATGCATCAAGGTAATCAAAATAGCTGTCTCTTTTAAAGAGAGTATCCGCCTCATTTAATTTATTTTTACCTACTACGATTGATTTATTGGGAACGCCATAGGATTCAGCATCTTTAATTAATTCTTTTGCCCTCTTTATCTCTTTTTTTGCCCAATCACAAGCTTCTTCTCTTAACTCTTTAAAAAGAGATATCAATTGCTCCTTCATTACATCAAAATCTTTCTCTGAATCAGCTTTTACACAATAGTATCTGTCGCCTGCGATGGCTATTTTAAGGTGCTCAACTGCTTCAGAGTATTTCTCCAAATTTGCACAATACTGCGCATGTTGATAAAAGGCTTCGTAGAGATCTGGGGACAGCTCTAATGCTTTTAATGTTGCTTCACAAGCTTTTTGGAAGTTTCCTTGAAGGTATCTTATTAAACCAATATGAAGAAAAGCAATACTTGCGTGATAAGGAGATTCAGGAGTTGCATACTTTGCAGCCCTTTCATAATATTCCAATGCCTTTTCTGGATTTTTCTTTTCGAAGAAATAAATGTTTCCTAAGTTTTGATGAATGGTAAAATCATATCGATTTTTCTTCTCTGACTCTAAAAAGTCTTCCAGTGCATCATCAAACCAACCGTTTCTATAAGCGTATTCAGCTCTTTTCTTTAACTCCTTGGCTTGAGTGTCCAGCGGAGCTTGCAATACGCGTAGAATATCGCGAAGTATTTCTCTTTGTTCCTCAAGTTGCCACACCAACTCTGAGAAACCCCATTCAAATGTGGCAGCAAGACTCTCCAGTCCATCAGCAACTCTGTCAATTCCTAAGGCGGCTCGGTCGATTTCGCTTATTATGCGTTCTTGACTCACAATAATGTTATCTGCTGTTTCGATTTGCGCTTTCACTACCCGATCTATTTGAGTAGAAATGAATCCAGTTATACCGGTTGTGTCAGTTGCAACAGTCCAATATCTGGGATGGGCAAGACTCCAGTTCTTAAACCTTCTTTCGAATATCAAGTCTTCCTTAGGCATGCAAAAACCTCTCCAGGAAGATTGAAGCATGTCCCGTAAAGATCACTCTACTTTAATATAATTACGTTTGATTGACTTTTTAGTTTTGCCTTGCAACAATGTTCGAGCATAGTATTCCTTTCTGTTTGAGATACGTAGCTTTTGGCAAAAATCTAAAATACAGCATAGGCTAACAAAAAAGACTGAAGATTTAAGGAGAAAAAGCAAGTTTAAGGTGGAATGATCGATGGGTGAGATGCTGATTGTCACTACCAACGACATACCAGGGAAGAAAATTACCAAAGTTCTGGGGTTAGTTGAAGCGAGATGCAGTTATTTCGTTAGGAATGAAGAAAAAAGTGCCAGAGAGAATTTAGAGAAAAAAGCCAGAGAAATGGGAGCAAATGCAATAGTAGGCTATAATTATTACAAAATGAAAGCTCGTGGAACTGCCGTCGTCATTGAATAATTTGACCCTTTTGGCTCCCTTTTTTCTTGACTCCAGAATAGGTAAACTTTCGTTTGCATTAGGAAGCCGCAGACTTTGATTAGATGTGCAATCCTTTCAAGGCTGGCTTTCATCACTTCTCTAGCGTAAACTTCCTTCCTTCCGAAGGGAACATGACAGAAAAAGTATTTCATAAAGCGTGCATGACAATATTTAATAAATGCTTCTCTCAACTTTTCTAGACCTTCATCGCTTAGGGTTTGGAGCTTATTCAAAACGTATTTCTCGCTGCCCAACAGTTGAATGTTAAAGCCAAGATGCTGTAAAATTTCCGCAATCTTTAAGGCTTCTTTAGGCGGTGGCTGCTCAGCTATTTTCCTCATCCCAGCTTTCTCTCCGAACGGGTTATATTTCGCCATGACAGCAGGCATTTCCACGTAAGGCGTTCCAGCCATTGGCAGAGTTTCTTTCACAAATTTTTACGCCTAAGCCTATTGTTCGATATTTTTGGATGCTTGAGAACTTATTTTCTTCTTATCCGCTTTCGCCAACCAAGTTTTCTCGCTTCTTTTTCTGAAATCGGTTTTGCAACAAGCTGTCTTTTCTCTTCGTTGATTTTAACCAGACATGGCATGCTTACCTTAAACGGAAAAGCCGTGTCCTCGCTTACCTTTGTGGGTACATAAATCCAGATTCTAGTATATTCCCTTCCTTTGCTGATGGATTTTCTACCGATAATCGTTCCAATGCCTGTACGTGCCAAACTTCGCCCCGATTCATATTCTGATCTATTTAGCTATGTTACTATATTCGATTACTAAGTTGATGCACTAACCTTTTATACCCATCAACCGCTGCATAAATCAGGTCTGGTTGAGGTTGGAGCCTGAGGTTCATATAGTCGAAAGATACATGCAGCTGGTAAAGAAGTGCTTCACAATGACAAATATTATGTTAGAGGGTGGAAAAGAAATCGACCTGCTTGCTTTTGACCCCATCAGTAACGAGAAATATCACATTGAAGTGAGAGTCGCCACTGGAAGAGGGTTCCGCTTAAGGCTTATTGACACCCAAACAAAGAACGGACGCAAACATAGAAGGGGATTAGACACGCTGAACGACATTAAATTTGCCCATCCAACAGTTGTAAGCGCTGTGAAGGAAATCTTTGGGAGTGGCGAATACAGAAAGGTGCTTGTTGTGTGGGATGTTGAAGATAACAGCGTAATAGAACAAGCCAAAAGCATTTACAACATTGAGGTATGGAAGATACCAGACATTATGGACAAGTTAGTGCGGGAGGTGAAAACCAAACCGTATAGAAACGATGTTTTAAGAACAATCCAGCTAATTTCCAGGAAAGCCAATCTTGTTTCTTGGGGCATGCGCTAAGAGAGACTGGAGGGAGACGCTTAACAACAATACTTTTTTTGACAAGTCTTTGGGTGGTTACTAAGCTCAATTTTCAACGCTCGAAAATGTTTTATTGACTGGTAAATCATACACATTTGTTGGTGCTTAATCTTGAATGCAGCAACATCGATTAAAGGGATTAATAAAATTGTCTTGGCAATTGATGATTTCTCCAAAACAAATTTAACGGGCAGTGAAGCAAATACAAAAAAGAAGATTATAGAACCTTTGCTGGAGGTTCTGGAGTGGGACACGCGTAGCAACGAAGTCATACTTGAATATTCCATAAAAATAGGCTCAACCACAAAATATGTTGACTATGCGTTAGTGTTGGAGAATAAGCCAGTAGTCCTTGTGGAAGCTAAGCCATTCGACGTAATGTTGTCAGATGATGATTCTTCTCAGATAATTAGCTATGGAAGGGTGGAAGATGTTCAGTGGGTGGTTTTGACCAATGGGAATAGCCTTAAAGTTTTTGATTCGAAGGCGGGTAAGAATGAGAAGGAATGCTTGGTCGTTGAAATTGACTTGAAGAAGTTACCGACACAAGCAGATGATCTTAAGTTGATTTCTAGAGAATCAATTCTGACAGGTGAGATCGAAGCAGCAGCTAAACGATTAGCAGCAACAAGAAATGCTGTGCGCAATTTAGAGCAGAGACAGCAAGAAATGGCTGAAGAATTCAAGAAAATCCTTCTCAAAATAACAGGAATGGATGTTAAAGGCCGTGTTGAAAATATATCAAATCAACTTGCAGAGCAAACAGTTCAAATGTTCAAAAAAACCATTGAAGGAGCCCCTGAGCATGGGTTTGACAAAGAGATTAAATCCATAACGAGAAATGAGCTTGCGACGAGGTCTCCAGGCGAGGTTGTAATCTGTCTAAGCAAGGCTGAAGGGGTCGAATTTCTTAAAAAGTACAATGCATGGGGTTTCATATCAATGCGTAAAGCACATGTTCCCTATTTTGCACTTTATGTAGGCAAACCTTTCTCTTCGGTACTTTACTTTGGAGAGGTGGAATCAATCACACAACCATTGAAATCAAAAGAAGACGTAGCGAATATCCAAGAACAGGACAAAGAGCTTTTTGATGCTGGTAAACGGGTGATACATCTTAAGCCAGGAACCTTAGTGAAGTTTGAAGACCCAATACCTTTGAAGGGTAGGAAATCCGCTTTTCGTGGACTTAGATACACCAATTTAGAAAAGCTAATGCAGGCTAAGTATATTGACGAACTTTGAAAGATGTCGAATGCAAATACGCGCACCTCCGCTCGCCTGTAAGCCTCTGCCCTCAGCCTGCCTCTAAAAGAAATTTTGTAGGTCTATCACAAATCAGGTAGGATATAGAGTAAAGGTCTTTCGTTGATTACGCTAGTTGTTAAGTCCTCTAAAAATAGATAAAAATCTATTAAGGTCTTTGTCTCTATCTCCCCCGTTTTGTGATAGACCCAGCATGGCCAAGTCTCAGCCTCCGCCTTGGCTTCGCGCAGAATCTGGCGAATCACATCTTGGACTGTGCGAGCCCCACGTCTCTTCTGTTCACGTATAAGCCACTCGTACAATTCAGAGTCAACGCTCTGCTGGAAAATAGGCAAACCCAACAACACCATCAACTATATTACAGCCTAAAAATAAAAGAAATTCTGAAACATTTGTTTAATTAAAGAAAACTTGAAAACATTGGAACTTCGAGTTTACAGCCTTCATGGAATACGCATAAAGCATAAGCCTAACAACAGAAAAAGTACACGGGAAATTTAGGGAAGTTGGGGTTTTGTTTTTCTCTTTTTCTTCAGGAGAAAGGTTGCGATTAAAGTGGTTAGCATGAACAGTGGCAAAATCATGGCTGACGGAAACTCTGGTATTATGTTGATGTCAAGGTCCACTACAACTTAATGAGTGCTGTGTATATAATCAAAAGTCAAGAGCTACGAATCGTCAAGCGAAGTTATCGAGTATTCCGACTCGTAGCCGTCCAGATTTGGAAACAACTCCTAGAGAAGAGTAATAAAAAGACTACCTTATTCTCATCCATATCCCCACCGAAACCCCCAAGCAAAGACCACTGAGTATCCAAAGGTGCAGGCATAAGTGGAGTCTTAGAATAGAAAAGGTCGAATGCCTGAAACCGTGACCCTTTGAATCTTCCTCAGCTAGGGAATCCTGTAGGCTTACATGACGCGCTTGAGTTTTGACTTTTGCCTTTTTGTTGAAAGTAGCATATATTTAAGAAAAGCTATGAAGAAGCCTAAGCAAAGTATTATAGCTGGTAGTAGGTCTGTGAGGAAAATTACGCTCAACGGTATTGATGGAATCTGGAGTTCTGGGTCGGTTATTACGACTCTGGAGGTTATTGAACGCACGGTTGCGCTGAAACCGTGTTCAGAATACCATGCTCTAACTTCCTCTGCAGTCCATGTCGTACCCTTTAGAGCATAGTCCAAGTGAATAGTTACGTAAACTATGGCATTAGGAGCAACATTGTACACGGTAATCGTATTGTCTGAGAATGTGCAGTTGGCTGTGATGTCGATGGTGCGGTTGAGATCCGCATAGACATGTATTGGATTTGCGCCCTTCAACACAAAATTGGCATCTATAACATAGGTAATTGTTATGTTAAGCGTTTCTGACCAAGTGTTGTTTACTAAAATGTTGAAACAGAACTGTCCAGGATTGGTGGCGGTTAACTTGTAAAGCGTGGTATTGCCATAGGGTGTGAAGACAGCTCGGAAGCTTTCAATCTCGTTGAAATCGCTGTCCGTTATCCACGTATTGATTGCATTGATAGCAGCCACGTATTCGCTTTGGCTAAGCTCACTGTCCGAAGTGAAAGTATGCTCAAACACGCCGTCGCCATCAGAATCCACTTGCACAGTAACGCCTTCTTCACCCAGAGAAAGAGCAGCCCAATCAAGAGTATATTGATGAAATGCATTAGCAGATACAGGAATATCGACAGCGACGAAAGTGGTTTCTTGCAGAGTGATGAACTCTGTCGTGAGGGAATAACTGCCCGTAGCTCTTCCAATGAGTAAAAACGTATAGTTCCCATCAACGGGGCTTGGAATAGCAATTACCTGAGGCTCTGTGCCTGGACCTGTGTAGACGGCGCCTGGAATTTCGTTTACTACTTGCCCAGTAGAAGGGTCAACCCCCACATGCAAGCCTCTGGGGTCTGTAACATATAAATCTGCTGGAGAATCCAAGCTAAAAGTGAGGACAGGACTGTACTCGATGCTGGGAAACGTAATTTCATCACATATTTCTGTATGTGTTTTATCCCAAAGCCGTAGAGTTATTATGTACTCTCCATATCCCGGAAAGAATAGATCTTGCAAAGAATAGGGACCAACTTTGATGGCTTTGGAGCTGTATCCGTCAATTGAAACATCTTGCCAAAGAGTCGAGAACGGTACCCACAACGTAGTTGAGGGGTCATATATAGCCAACACTATCTCAAATACATACGCTTGATTATCTTCTATATTGTTAACAATTTCATCATAAAACATGAATCTGTCTTCTGGACTCAACGCCAACGCGTGATTCGGGCTGTTTTCCCAGATTAGTCCTTTGTCAAGTCCATACAACCAGCTATAGACCTTACCACCCGCCTTATTAAAGAAAGACGTTCCATAATCATGAACGTCGATGGTTCCCTTCGGAGGTTGAGGTGTACCTTCGACGGCTATTAACCAAGAAAGAAAATCGACGTAATTTGTGAGTTCGTTCCAGTCTACTTCGACAGCAACATAAGGATAAGATTTTGATAGCTTCATGTGATCATTTATCAGCGTACCGCCTGGGTCGTTGATGTACACTTTCTCAGACTCGCTTTTAATACTGTAGCCTACTATTACAACTGCATGATCTATACTATTCATAGAAAGAAGGATAGGCATATTTCTGTCTATCCAGCCTTTTATGGTTTGAAAACTGGGTGGGGATGATGTAACGAAATATTTATCAGTGGCTAAACCACGATCGTTGAAGTAATCACCAACGTTCCATGGTAATGCATCCCAAGCTTCCCACCAGTGCACATCTCTGCTCCAACCCCAATCCTTCGCAATATCCCATGATTTGATGTTCTGTCCATAGTACCTAAAAATCATAGACATTGAAGTAGGTACACACCATTGAGTCTCTCCTTGATAATAATAAGGCACAGGTAAAATCTTGGCTATATTGACGAAAATGTTAGTATAGCTCTGGTTTATTTGTCCAATATCGTCTTTTACTTCTGCCCATATTTCTTTGGCTCCACTTATGGCAAATGCCCATCGTTTAATTTTTGTAGTAGCATTCCAGTCTTTTGAAGAAGCACTCCAATAATACCATTCCGTCCATTCTCCGGTAGGACTACCATCTTGAACGTCGTCGCTTGAAAAACGCACTTGTTTAATACTTGTGTCGTCGGTGGAACTGCCTACGTATATATCAAAAAATTTCCCTACATCGACATTATCTATTTTAACACCATTATCCTTGAGTTCAATAGAACAGGCTGGGGGCTGATTCGTTATGAAGGATGTATTTAACTTTTGCATATCTCCATTAAATACATCCAAGTCTACATTGCCTTCAATGCCAGGAACTCGGCCTAAGGGAGCATACTTACTCTCGTTACTCCACTGCCAGAAAATCCATTTACCCTTCCACATTCCAGTGTCAGGAGGCTTACTTAGGTTATATGTCCAATGCGCAACCCAGAGATTATACTTAGCTACAGAACTGTTCAAATAATCTGTCGCAAAGGACAAATATATATTTAAGATCGGCTCTACGCCCGTTGCTTTCCTTACGGTTTCCATCCATTCGCAAACCCATTGTGAGAGGGCCTCTTTGCTCAAGCTTTGGCCTTCTTCTAAATCCAATACGGGTCTAAGGTACCCCTTCTTGATATATTCCCCAGCCACAGAAAGGAAATGGTTGGCTTCGGCTAATGCGTCATTTGACTCTGGAAGTGCATAATGGTAAGCACCCATTAACAAGCCGGCATCGCTACCATTATCCATATTAGTTACAAAATTCGGATCTATCCATCCTACACCTTCAGAAGCCTTAACAAAGGCAAATCTATAACCCGCACCATAAACTTCAGACCAATTAATATCTCCTTGCCAGTGAGACACATCAATACCTTGCACATAGGCGGGAGTTGGTGGTATGGTTAGTGGGAAGTAGTGCCTGTTTATTAGGGAAGCGGTGTTAACGAAGAACTCGTATTTGGCTGCGTTGTAGGTTATTAGTGCTGATACTTCGTAGTGTCCGTTGTTTATTGGTTGGATAACATTTGGTATCTGCCCAGTGAAGTTGTAGGTGTTTGTGCCCGTCTGCCAATAGCTGAAGCCGCTGAGGTCAACAGCCTGCTTTGCTAACTCTTTATCTTGTCCATCTGTCACTATAAGGTAAACTTCAGGAACCCCAGAAGGCAAGGGTCCATCAAGGGTGATTTGGCCCTCGACAGATAAACTTCCAGCAGAAAGAGTGGCTTTTCCCCTTAAATGACCAGTTTCCTCAACGGTTCCATAATTATTATCTAAGTTGTATTGAAAATCGCTGTCAAAGGACCAGGTTTGTACGGGCGGAGTTGGACCAAAAGCATAAAGCTTACCATCTATTGAACCGACGTAGACAGCGCCGTCAGCCACAGCAGGAGAAGAAACTACCCCGCGTCCAGTAGTGTAATTCCATATTTTTGCTCCCGTTGTTGCATCGAGTGCATAGAGGTTGTTGTCATCTGAGCCTACGAACACCTTGCCATCAGCAACAGCTGGTGAAGACAATTCTATAGAATTACCTGTTTGGAAGGTCCAGACAATATCGCCGTTCTTCTCATCAAATGCGTAGACTTTACCGTCATAACAGCCCACGAAGACTTTACCATAGGCAACGGCGGGTGAGGAGGAATAAACTGCGCCACCAGTTTGTCGTTTCCAAAGAAGAGACCCACTATATTCATCAAAAGCGCATACGTATCCGGGGGGCCCTGGATAAGGATGATAAGGATATATGACGTAGAAACCCACGAAAACTCGGCCTCCTGAGACAGCTGGAGAGGAGAATGCGCCGCCGTAATCAATCGGCTCTGTAGCCCAAATAAGTTTTCCAGTGGATTGATCAAGAGCAAAGATGGTCCCCCACTGATACCCTGTTAACATCGAGGCCACGAAGACCATGCCGTCAGCGACAGCGGGACTTGACACAACATATGATTTGCCTGAATAACGCCATATGAGGGTTCCAGTTTCCTTATCTAAAGCTAAAACATCATACCCAGAACATACGAAGACCGTGCCATCTAGTACCGCAGGAGAAGAAATGAATGTAGATCTTGGATAACGCCAAATGATGGAACCAGTAGCTTCATCGAGAGCATATGTGTTATCAGCGGTGATGAGGACCTTGTCACCGTCCACAGCTGGCGAACTGTAAGGGTAGCCGTCAAGTTTTGTGCTCCATATCAAGGTTCCGCTAAACTGGTCAATGGCGTAAGTCTTGTTTACTTTATCTGCTGATCCTATGAAGACTTTTCCATTGACAACTGCTGGGGATCCGAGTATCCGACCTTCTGTTTGAAAAGTCCAGAGGATATCGTTCGTATTTGGTGCTGGCGAGGCTGAAAAGCCTGTGTGCCTTGAATCATGATGAAACATCGTCCAAGGATATTGAGTGGAGCCAGATTGTGCTTTAACTGGTTGAATGTTAAACGCCAAAGTTAACGTGCTTATTAAGAGGAGAAATAGCAATATTCCAGAAGCGGTTTTCCTCAACAATTCAATCCTTTCTCCTAACTCTAAATAATCTATTCTAAACTTAAAATTTACGGAAAAACCTTCTATAACTATTGAGTAGTTTGTGTGTGCGTGCACGCCTCTGCGCATTGTAATAGTTTCTTTCTTGTGAATGAGGTTTCTTCTTTAAGAATTATGCGTTTTCTCTAGAAATTCGTCGTTCCAACGTTTACATGTTGTCCACATAAGCCTCACAAGGTTTAAGCCGTCAGGCGGTCGTTTCGGAATAGGCTTGCCGCACAAGAACATACTTCTCTCGGACAACGAACGATTTCACATCAAAATCTTGCTTCTCTTTACAATTCTGATAAGTTCTTTTGGCTGAGCAATGATTTTACCGCATTTTTCACATTTAGAAACTTGCAATGGTTCATATATGGGGATGAAAACTCTAACCTTGGGCTCTGAAGAAACTTGCTCAACGACAACCTTGTTTACTGGAATTTGTTCCAATGACCACAAGCTTGACAGCGCATTCTCAGAGTCGTTCTCATAAGACACTCCCCCGCATGCATGCATAGCCACTCTCATTTTCTTTCTTCACTGTAACATGTCTATAGAAGATTTTTCCACAAGTTTTAAGTTGCTAATCTGTACAATAGTAAGAGCACCAAGTGAGGAACCCATGAGGTTACATTCTCTGCATTACTTGTAGGAGTTTTTCACTTGATGAAATAAACTAAAAGGAGAAAGGAGAATGAAAACAAAAGCAATCACAACAATAATGCTAACACTGTTTCTGGCAAGCATATTGAGCATGGCTTTCAACGTTTCACCAGCTACTGCAGCCATATCAGCTACAAATATTAGAGGTTACTGGCACTTCGACGAAGGAGAAGGCAGCATTGCATACGATTCGTCAGATTATGGAAATGACGGAATTCTTTCAGGAGGAGGAAAGTTCGGCAGCGCTCTAAAATTTGATGGTGTTGATGACTATGTTGAGGTTGGAAATATAGGAGTAACTGGTGATTGGACGGTCGAATTTTGGGTTAAATTAGATACAGTTACCCCGATTATACAATATCCCATTGGAACAGGCCCTGGCGCATGGTACGGATCTGGAACATTCGTGGCTTTTGCATGGGAAAGTGACAAATGGGGCGTATATGATGGAGCAAGTTACATACTTGGAAGTGCAGTTTCCGCTAACGTCTGGTATCATGTTGCTGTTAGCAAATCTGGAACAACATACACACTTTACCTTAATAGTGGCTATGAAAACAGTGGCACTTTAGCAGACGTTGATATAACTAACCTACAAATCGGAAGAAGGATTGATCCTGCTGGGGGGGTATGGTACTTTGATGGCATTATCGACGAAGTACGCATTAGCAATGTTGCAAGAACATCTTTTGATTTGACAGTGCCTCCTTTAGCCGATGCAAACACTGTGGGTTTATGGCATTTCGACGAAGGTAGCGGAGATATAGCATATGACGCCTCATCAAATGCGAATCATGGAACAATATACGGAGCAACTTGGACAGGGACTCCACCCACCTGGGTTGACGGCAAGTACGGTAAGGCTTTGGCTTTTGATGGTGTGGATGATTACTTTAAAGTACCTGACGATCCGAGTTTGGATATTACCGCTGAAATTACGATTGATGCATGGGTTTATATGCGTTCACCAACGACCGGTTACTGGATTGCAATTGCTGGAAAAGCATGGGGTTATCCAGTCACTGTTTCAGCATATGTATTATACATTGCCGATAGTTATCCCCGCCTTTATATAAAGGGGGCATTGTGCGGTTCACAATGGGTTACTTCATCTTGGCAACTATCAACGAATCAGTGGTATCATATAGCTGGAACCTATGACGGAAGTCAGTTAAGAATATATGTGAATGGCAAATTAGAAGGAACTTCGACTTTTACTGAAGCTATTGCTGTAAATGATGTTGACCTTATTATGGGACGAAGATTAGATTTAGAAGCCTATTTCGATGGCATCCTTGACGAGGTGCGCATATGGGATATTGCTTTACCACCTGAAGTAGTCGCAGTTGCAGCAACGGGAACAATGGAGTACCTTGACAAGGCAGGATTGGTTCTTTTCACTTCTGTTTTTGAAGGCTTAAGCGATTGTAGTAGCGTAACAATATACATTCTACCATTCGATCCATCAGTGAATATTAGCTCAACCAGCCCAATCTATGTTAATAGAGTAACGCCTGCCAAAACTGGCACAGGCGCTGCGGTAACATGGACTGATTTGGAAGGCTTTTCAGTGAAAGTAACCGTGACTTCCTTCGGCTCGCCACCCAGCAAGACCATACATCTATGGCTTTATCTCAACACTGGAGAACACATCGGCGTCAACCTACAACGAGCCCGTTAGCATAAATCATCAAAATCTCAGTCAACTCCCCTTTTTTATTTGTGTGCGCGTGTGTGCGTGCACGCCTTGCGCAGTGTAATAGTCTCTCTGCTTCTTCATGAATCATGCTTCTTCTCTAATGATGAATAATAGCCTCTCCGCTAACCAACCTCTACGTTATTCATCCTCTTTTCCTCTGTGAGCACTATTAGTCTCCCTTCACTCTTTCTGCATGCGTCCCCTATGAGATATGATTACTATCTAAGACGACGAGCAGGCCATAACTTCTCGTTGTTATAGAAATCCAAGGTTTTTGAGGGCTAATTCAAATGGTCTATAGGCTGGCGCATATTTTGAGGCAAATTCCGCCCACTTTTTCAATAATGTGAGAAGTTCTTTATCCTCTTTCGTTTTAGATTTCACTTTTATTTTCGGTAGCAGATAGAGAAGCGATTCTTCAAAGTTCTCCATAATCTCTGGAACGGATGGAACGACACAAAATCCAAGAGTTTCAAGTAGGGCTTTCCGTGTACGATACCTTTCCATCATATAATTGATGAACAACAGTTTGAAGCGCTCATTTTGACTAAGCCTTCGTCTAAGGTCATGTACTTCCCCTGAAAGGTGGGTTGCGTATTGTAGTCTTGGGGCTTTCGAAAGGTAAAATGATACGACTCTGTCCCAGTTGATTTCATAGTGTTGAAACTTCCCTTTTTTCTCTCCAAGCTTGACCCAGCCTATTTCTTTCAATAAGTTTAACTGCTTCATGATTGCGGGTGGGCTTTTATCCAAAGATAAAGCCAAGTGTTTGGGAGTGGTAGCCCCTAAAGCGATTTCTCCCAAGACGGCTAACGCTGCAGACTTCGCGGACGGCATCTTTTCCTTCGGTATGCTCATTCTGAAACCTCTACCAGCTTCTTGTGCAAGACCCTTATATAACTTTAGGCAAACGATTAACAATAAAGAAAACGATTAGCTAAAGGAAAATCTTTTTTACCAAGCGCACTTCTCTACGTATTGAGGAAAAATAAAATGTCTAAAATAAAATTCCACAGCCAAGCTGCGAGAAAAATTGCAATCAGTTTTCAAAAACCAGAAAAGGAGGTGAAAACTTGAAAGATAAACAAAATAAAACGTATATACAGCCATTTGAGGATTGCCTTAAAACTCAGTTGAAGTCCGAAGAGTTCTGGAGCGCCAACGCATTTAAAGTCACTGTAGGCACAAACACGCCTTGTGGTGGAGATGCAGGGCATGGAGGAAAGACATTGTTTAGATTACAAAATTTAGCTGGGACCGACTGGAATATTTTGGTCGATGGAGAGGGAGTCATTGGACCTGACGAATTAACAATTATATTGGGAGGCGACTGTGAAGCCAACACGTTTGCGGATTCTCTGATCTTTGCCGGGAAAACTTTGAAGAAACAAATACGCGAAAATAAATGGAATGAATTATGTTCAAGGGTCTTTGCGCTTGAAGAAAGAATAGGTATGGAGGAGTAAATGCATGTCAAAAGGCAATACATGGTTTGTTGAAGTCTCTGATGGTGTAAAACGCAAGACGCCACCAGAAATGATCAAGGTTTCAGAGTTACAAGAATGGCAAGCTAAACATCAATCGAGCACGCAAGGATTATTTTCGAGTGTTTATATGTATCCAACCGATGATCCGTACATAGGTGGCGTAATTAGCGATTTTTACATGGATTTTGACTGTGAAGAAAACCCGGATAAAGCCAGAAAGGAGGCAGTTGCGGTCGTTAAAAAACTCATAAATGATTATGAAATTCCCGAGGAGAACATTAACGTTGCATTTTCTGGCATGAAGGGCATCAGCATCATCGTTAATTACAAAATATTCAATGCAGAGTCTTCCGCTGATTTACCGCTGATTTGGAAAAGCATAACTGAAGAGCTAATTACGAAACTAAAGCTAAAAAATGCGGACACAAGCATCTACGAAAGGAGAAGACTCTGGCGTTTAGTGAATAGCAGACATCAAAAGTCGGGGCTGTACAAAATCCCACTTACACTCGCCGAGCTTGAAAATCTAACAGTAGATAAGATAAAAGAAATGGCTACTAAACAGAGAGAACCCTTCATAAAAGCAGAAGCCCATTTGATCCCTAAGGCTGAAAAGTTATTCAATGAACACAGAAACAAAGTAGAAAAATGGCTTGCGCAGAGAAAGAAATCATTTGAGACTGAATTAAAAGCGACGATGGATGATCCGCCATGCGTCAAGAGAAGATTGGAAGTGGGTGCAAATGCAGGCTCTCGAAATTCGTTTCTTTTTCAACTCACTGTCTATTACGCAACTAAAGGGTTAAACGAACAGGATATTATCAAAATAGGCTATGAATTTGCAAAACATTGCGAGCAAGAACCTGAGCCCTTCCCAAAAGGTGACGAAATTGAGTCCATTGTAAACTCGGCGATTAAAGGTGTTCAAGATAAAAGATACAGCGTAGGGTGTTCATCTGAGGCACTCATGGATTTATGTGACAGAGAGAATTGCCCGTTTTTCAGCCCAAATGCAAAAGTGTGGGTAGACGTAGGCGAACCGATAACATTTGAAGATTGGCGCAAGACGGTCATGAAGAACTTCCCACACTTATGGCCTTACGCCGAAGCATGCGCATCCACAATTGCTGTTTTATTAATAGAGGATGCTCAACCGCTCGCTTTAGTCTTGCAAGGTGTCCCGGGCAGTGGAAAAACAACCACTTTAGATTTTTTCAGGGGATTTCCACTCTCGCATGCTACGGATAAATTTACTCCGAAAGCCTTCGTATCTCATGTTGCCCAAAAAACTGAGGTGGAACTAAAGAAAATAGATTTATTGCCAAGAATCAAGGATAAAGCGCTCATAACTCCAGATCTTAGTACATTGTTCGGAGCAAAATCAGAGGAATTGAAAGAAATTTTTTCACTTCTGACACGGGTTTTGGATGGAAGAGGATTAACAATTGACTCTGGTGTTTATGGGTCAAGAGGGTACGAAGGAGATTATATGTTTACATGGATTGGCGCAACAACCCCTATCCCTCATAGTGTCTGGGATTTGTTCGGCAACTTGGGCGCAAGGATGTACTTCATGCATGTTACCAAGAAGACGAAAACGATGGAAAAATACGTTGGCGAAGTAAAGGAGAAAACCTACCGTAAAAAAGTCGAAGAATGCAACAAGGCAACCTTAAGGTTTTTGAAGGGAATATGGCGAAGAGAAAAAATCGAATGGAACCTAGCGGAAGACTTGGATTCAGTCATAAAAAGAATGGTGCAGCTGGCGATTCTTGTAACTAAGCTGCGAGGGAAAATAAATGTTGTTGTTAAGGAAGACTACACTGGAGAAAAAACATTCTACACGGAACCAATAATCGAAGAGCCAGAAAGGTGCATACAAGCCCTATACGCCTTAGCACGTGGACACGCATTAATCAAGGGGCGAACACAAATAACTATTGACGACTTGCCCGTTGCTATAGATGTTGCATTAAGCTCAGCACCGTGGGATAGAGTTATCGCATTTGCCTATTTGTTAAACAAAGATAAAGTCACAACCAAGGGGCTTATGGAAGATCTGAAATGCTCAAGAACTAAAGCCATCAGAACCATGAAAACCCTTGAGCTTTTGGAATTAGTTGACTTAGAAGAGGAAAATATACCGACAGTTGGAGGAGCGCAGACAGGTTATTTGATGAGGTTGAAAATAGAGTTCGACTGGTTTACAACGGAAGAATTTAAAAAATTGTGGCGGATAAAACTCAGCGACATCATTAAACCCGCAGAGGAATTGACGCAGCAGGAATCTATAGAAACCAAGAAAGAAGCACAGGTTTTGACACCATTTATCAAAATGTACGCATGCCGTGCCAGACAATTAAGAAGGTCTATCAAAATTCAGGAGGGATAGAAATAGAGACTTTAATTGATTTTTATTTATTTTTAGAGGATTTAACAACTAGCTTGTTTAATCTGACGCCTTCTCTCTATCTCTCCCGATTTTTGATAGACCTTCGTCTAAAGCTGGTACATGGATTATTAGGAGAGTGCGATAAGAAACCGTGGTAACTTCGTTACCTTCGGCACTGGTAAACTCTGAGGAGTTAGGCGGTGATGAGAATGAAAGCGAACAAGAAGAAAGTTGAGGAAAACATTCTTCCGAGCGTTCAGAGCACGCATTTTGAGTTACATGCGGACGCAATGTATTGGATTGATGATGAGGGCGCAAAACACAAAATTGTGAAGGCTGGTGTTTGCGCTAATGGCGTGCGGGACCTGTGCATTTATTGGAAGGGACCTGGCACGAATGATGTGACCGTTGGCAAAATAGTTGACGTTGCGAAAGAACAAGTCTTGTGGTTTCCGAAAGGCGACATCTTGTGGATAAAGTTTGAGCCTTCACTTGATGATGGTAGATGTTCTTTCTATCTTGACGTTGGAAATGACCCTAAAATTAAGGATATGATGCGAACAATGCTTCACACATTCAAGAATAAGAAAGGTTTAGATTATGACATGTTTGGGGGAGAACAGTATCTTTAGTGCGCTTACACTTGACCTGAACGGTATGGAGAATTTTTTTACAAGGTTTTCTCTTTGATTAAAACCACCTATTTTACCCTTCCCGTGAGAACCACGTGTGAAGTTATTCATTTTGAATGTATGGATTGCAGAAAATCATCAACGAGGTGCAATGCTATTATTCGGTTTTTTCATCAAGAAATATCTACGATATACGATGGCGCCTATCGTTTAAAAGTTCAACTAAACATGAAAGCGTTTACGAAAGAGTATAAACGTAAACGAAAATCAACGAGGTGCATCGCTATCTTATCCACAACGAAAGGTTGAATTAATTAAGGGAGTTAAGGGGCGTTTACCTGCGTTAAGTTCGAACTTGACGGTGGTAAAGTATCCCCGCTTCCCCGCCTATGGAGCAAAAGCTTGCAAAGATTTTTAAGTTAAAACGAACTCAACATTTAACCATGAAACTCCAGTCGTTCAGATTAACTTATGCTGAATGGATATTCGATTGTTTTCTGAAGTGGGTTTTCTACAAAATGTTGGACTATGCGTTTAAACTTGTGAAAATGAAGATGGTTTTCAGTAACACGCTCCATTTTCGATTGAATGCAGACAAAGTTGCATTGAGTATAGTTGTATATGGGATTTCCATATATGTAAAACATCCATTTTGCTCTCGCTATTTGGGAATAATAACAAGCTTCCTTGCATTTCCATGCTTATTTTTTACAAAAGCATATCGCTGGCTTTTCCTTATGTTACTCACAAATTCCATTATTAGAAGAAACGCTGACACAGAGTTAAAATTCCCATTGCGTTCCAATAAGAAACCTTACTACAAGGCAAGAGCAAAAAGTTGAGATTAACTGCTTATCGCTTAACGATAACCTCGCCCGCCTGCAACAACGGAATTTAATGCGAAGATTTTCCTTCAAGTTTTCGCAAGCACTTACTAAGTGGTTTTTTCTAATGGACACAGTCCTTTCTCTTTTCCATCTCGACAAAAATCCTCTAAACATTCAGTGCATCCTTCCTTAAAGTCTTCACATCTATCAAATCCTTCAACTTTACCTTTACATTGTGCTTTTACCCATTTTCCCCAACACTCTTTGCATATTGGATTATTACTGTCGAATTGTTTACTCATTTATTTTTCACCTTTTTTTTCTTCCCCATTTACTCAAATAATCATCCAACAAGACCCAACCGATACATATACAAAAGGCAATCAGAAAGAGGATTATGTAATAATAAATGTCATGCATCATTGCCCCCTTTTACGTTTAAGGCACGGACTAATAAAAAGGATACGTTATGCGAGATTACCGTTTAACGATAACCTCACCGCTTGCAAGCCTATGCACTATTTGCCAACCCGCTTTGAGGTAACTTAGCAATTGGCTTTCGGCGATTTGCTCAAACTGTTCGCCGCAATCTCCGCCGTTAGTTCGAGTTTCCTTTTTGCTCACTAAATCCTCTAAAACTTTAATTTCGCCAGCAATGTCCTTTACAGCCTTTTTCCTAAATAGGGCTTTAACGCTATCTGCACTTAACCCCATCGACTTTGCAACGGTCAATAAAGCCTCTTTCTGAATTTGTTTTTGAATGTCTCCTTCAAAGGTTGGCTTTGAAAATGTCGTTTCGGTCATTGCCCTTGCATAATCGTCCCTCAAACTGTCTGCGGAAACATACGCACCTTCGGTTATCTTTTTGCCGACTATTTGCTTCCATTTCGATTCGCTCATGAAACTCGCCAAATGGTCAATCAGAAACTTTCGCAAGTTATGAAAGCGAACGGTTTTGTTGCCCGTATTGATGCCTGCTTTTTCAACGAGGCGTTTAACAACCCTGCTTAACTGAATTTCGTCTTTGAAGGTTAAAAATCTGTCCGTAGGTTTCGTGCGTCCTTCCCTATCCATTTTCTGAAGCATTAATCGAATTACAGGTAACGCATCGCTATCAATGAAAGGATAGGCTTTGACGGCTTCTTTTTCGGTGCCAAGTTCGCCTATGCTTATCGGGACAGGTCGATTAACGTATGGCTCAATGTCGCCTCGCTTTAACCTGAGAAAATCGCCTGTCCTTAACCCGAAACTTTTGCCTACGATAAAAACGTATTTTTCCGCCAAGTTTCCTACATCGAACATTTTCTTTAAGTCTTCAATGCTGAATTTATAATCTTCACTTTTCCTACTACGCTGCGAAAGTCTTTTTTGTTCAGTTGGGCGGTATTCAAGTTTCGTATAATGAAAAGCGAAAAACCCGCGGATAGCCATTGCAGCAGCGGTTGCCGTGTATCCGCTCATTCTTTTCTGGCTAATCATCCACTCCTTATATGCGATAACCTTCTTTTCCCAATTATGCTCCGTATCCGTTTTTCTGTCGGCTAAGATTTGGTCGCCCGTCATGCCCGTAAACTCTAAAAAGTATTTCCAATACGTCTTATACGATTTGCGCGTGTGCGGTTTTTGAGAATTTAGCCACTCAATCGTTGCCTTGTCGTTTTCGTTTATCATGTTTATCACCTCCTTATATTCGATTCGCCTTACTTAAACGTTAAACTAAAACAAAAAAGGGGATTTTAAAAGTCAGAAAATATAGATTGAACTTCTAGTATGCTCCATTATGAAGGCTTTTAGGGTCGAGAACCTTGGTTTTATGGTTTGGGTTTTTCCGCTACTTTAGA
>Ga0315282_10005394_pt1 | contig 21826 bp, 17 predicted proteins | sample YL17G07_20_MG_FD_203693 | JGI IMG/M metagenome (GOLD analysis project Ga0315282, IMG submission 203693) | Sediment microbial communities from Yellowstone Lake, YNP, Wyoming, USA - YL17G07_20 | ecosystem: Environmental > Aquatic > Freshwater > Lake > Sediment | place: USA: Wyoming | collected... | reverse complement strand
CTCCGCGAATTCTCCCCCCTCAAGGGGGCTACTTTCCGGCACGATGAGTTTACGCGAGAAGCGGTCCGCGTTCCGCGCATGGCTGTGGATGCGGATCTTGGCGTCGTGAGGCTATGTGTGCGCACCACTAGGCTCACACACACAAGATTGACTGCCGCCCCAACCCAATGTGCTACAACGTAAGACGCTTTCCGGTCAGAACTGTTCTTCCGTCGAATTCGACGTGCGGACGTTTCAGAACCATGTCAATATGAATGGGCGCTTTGTTTTCTCCTCCGAATCTATGGTTATCACCAAGTGCCACATGCGCTGTACCTAACGCTGCCTCATCTTCTATTATGGCACCTCGAATGCGCGCGAGCGGATCCAGTCCAATCCCAAATTCTCCAACGCGAAATGAGGCACGGCTTCTGGCTTGTCGCAATATTCGGAGAAGTCTTCGTGCTTCAGATCCACCACTGATCCTTAGCGCCATTCCATGCTTGATATCAATCCTGATGGGTTGCTCCACGAGGCCCGTTACTGAGGTGCTTCCATCGATGACTAGGGTTCCGTTTGTAGAATCTTCCAAAGGAGCAATGTAGGCCTCAATGTCTGGTACTCCCGTTGCGTCGCCACGTCGCCTGCACATTCCAGTGATTCCATGCCCGCGTCTCCCGAGCACGCTAAACTCGAGATCGGTCCCTGCTGGATTAGTGACTGTGATATGTTTCGCGCTCGTCATCAGCTGCACGAGTTTTTTCAAGACCCGTTCTTGTTTATCGAAGTCAGCGAACATTGCACGCGAGGCTAAGACCGACATGTTGGCGCCAGCCATCGATATGAATCTGGCACCTTTCCTGCAGGACGCGGTTCTAGCGTTTGTGTGGAATAGGGTTCTGCTGGTTGGGCAGATGATTACGTCAGAGGATAGCATTGCAGCCACAACTGGCGCTGGAGGTTCATCGCCAGGAAGAGTCCTAGGTCGCATCGTAATCGCACTAGCTTCGAGACCAAGCTGAATTGCTGCAGCCATTATTGTATTAGCAATCGCGGCATCTGTACTAGAGTCAGTCACGATGAGAACTCTCTCACCGGGTTTGGCATGAGCACAAGTGCTGAGCAGATTCAGGGCGCCTTTGAAGCCTCTGGTCATCATTGTCACAGACTTGGGTTATGGAACTGTGGAGAAGGCTAAGAGAGTATCCCATCACTTTCTGGCAATCTATGCCTGACTGTTGTGGGCGTTTTGGGGTATCAAGCATTGAGTCCAGATTCATTCTTCGTGTGGTGGGTGGCGGGTCTCGTGGTGCGCACACACACAACAACTAGCCTCTTCTTGAGAAGATTCACGGGCGATACTTTCATTGACGAAACTGCCCCAAAGCCCGATTCGAGATTCATCGACAAGTACCGCGAAGCAGTTGCCAAGTTGGGACTGACGCCTGAAGGCCTAGCCGCATCGTACAGTGTTGCGATTCGAGTGAGGCCGCACAAGGTACGGGGTTTCTGAAGGACTTGCGCAAAGAGATAGGTCGATGAGATTCAGTCTGTCCAATCCAAACCATAATTAGCTATGTCTTACATGTCTTTCACTGAACGAAAAAGATGACAAACGCATTGAAGACCGCTGAACAGTATCTCGAAAGTCTCAGACAGCTAAAACTTCGAGTGTACTTTCTTGGTAAGCGGATCGAGAATCCCGCCGACTTCCAACTTACAAAACCATCGCAGAACGCCGTGGCCATGACATACACGCTTGCTCAGGATCCAGAGTACTCGGATTTGATAACTGCAACATCTCACCTCACAGGTGAGAAAGTCAATAGGTTCACGCACATTCCGCAGAATAGTGACGACCTTGTCAAGAAGGTGAAGATGCTCAGGTTACTTGGTCAGAAGACGGGGGTATGCTTTCAAAGATGTGTCGGAATGGATGCTCTAATTGGGTTGTCGAGCGTTACCTACGAGGTGGATCAGAAACTTGGTACGCAGTACTATGCAAGATTCAACGAGTTTCTGAAGTATGTTCAACGTAACGACCTGGTATGTAACGGGGCTATGACTGATGTGAAGGGAGACAGAGGTCTGAGGCCTAGCCAGCAGAAGGACCCTGATCTATACGTGAGGGTCGTGGAAAAGCGGAAAGATGGAATCATAGTCAGGGGAGCAAAGGCCCACCAGACAGGCGCGATCAATTCGCATGAGATAATCGTCATGCCCACGCTCGCGATGCGTGAGGAGGACAGGGATTATGCTGTTTCATTCTCGACACCTAGCGACACTAGAGGGGTTTTCCACATAATCGGAAGACAAGCAAGCGACACAAGAAGACTCGAAGGCGGTGAGATAGATCTTGGCAATGTAAGGTACGCTGGGCACGAGGCATTGGTGGTCTTCGACGATGTGTTTGTTCCTTGGGACCGAGTCTTTATGTGTGGAGAGCATGAATTCTCCGGCGCGCTCGTCGAGAGATTCGCGTCATACCACAGGCAGAACTATGGAGGTTGCAAGACCGGCCTGGGCGATGTTTTGATTGGCGCCGCCGCAACGATCGCCGAATACAACGGAGTTCAAGGAGCTTCTCACGTAAGAGAAAAGATCACTGAGATGATTCACCTTAACGAGACAATGTACGCTTGTGGATTAGCTTGCTCCTATGAGGGCTACAAATTGCCGTCAGGAACATACTTCGTCAATCCTTTGCTCGCAAACGCCACCAAGCAGAACGTCACAAGGTTTCCGTTTGAGATGGCAAGGTTGGCAATGGATATTGCGGGAGGGTTGGTAGGCACTCTGCCATCAGAGAAAGATCTCAAGCACCCTGAGGTTGGAAAGTACGTCGAAAAGTATCTGAAAGGCGTCGCAAGCATCCCGACAGAGGATAGAATACGTATGATGAGACTGATCGAGAACATGGTGCTGGGCGTGGGTTACCTAGTCGAATCAATGCATGGCGCGGGATCTCCTCAAGCACAAAGAGTTGTAATTCTCAGACAAGCTGATTTGGAAGCGAAGAAGCAGCTTTCTAGAATCTTAGCAGGAATTGGCAAATTACTCTGATGTCAAAGAGATCGTACTGCGATGGCATCGCTTACGGTAGATAGGCTCTGGAAAGATATCTCTTCTCTCTCCATGACCCACCATAATACACTTGGAAGATATTTGACTGGTCCCGTCTGTTGATTTCAATTGAGACGGAAAGCGGAGTTGTTAGGAGATTCTTTCCCTAGCCCGCCGTTCAGGTTTTGGTTACTTGTGTGCGCGCACCAGCCTCCCCCGACTTTAGTGCATTGGTTGCACAATGCGGATCAGAGCGTGTGTCTTGGAAGTACTGCGCTTGGTAATCAGCCCAAGCCAAGGCTTGGTGGAACTGCAAGCGTCTCTATGCCGTGAAAACCGCCATACGGGTCATTGTAGACGCTTTGAATGACTTCGAACTCGTCCCAGACGACATACCCGCCCGGTCGCCAGTATGAGCTCCTTGAACCGCCACGCCCGATCCAGACTATCTTCAGGAACCACTCCCACTGGTGGATCTTTCCATCTTCGCCAAGGTACCACCCAATCTGATGATTGGTGATCCAAGCCTCAGGAGTCCAAGATGCCACACCGCGATGAGCGTCATCATACGCCTTGTTAACGTTGATCTCAAGCAGCACATTGTAAGCATACGAGAACTTTTTCGGATTTGAAGGCCAGCCGGTTTTTGGATCGCATGTAACTCGTACAGAGGAGAAGTACGAGTCTATATTTCCACACGGGTCGCCCTTGATGCCAACATACGGAGTTGTAAATCCGTGGCTCTCCGCATAGGCGTTTACATACCAGCCATTGAACATCAATGCGGTTCTATTGTAGCCCCACTGATCGAAGACACCGTCTGCATGAGCAGGATTCGTCATCATCACAACGAGTGCGATAGCAATAATTCCTAGGACAGATTTCCTCAAGCCGTAACACCTTGTCTCTTGATGACTCAACAATTCAGGTTAGTTTGCTTTCCGTCGACGCTTAACTCTTTGCATGAGAATTCGGTCGGCGCACGCCCGCTAACTGATGCTAATTACCCAGATGATGAAGCTCGCAATCATCGAGTGAGCCTTGACCCGGCGATTGGTGAGGCAGCGCCTACAAGCGGGCTCGTCATCTGTACACCTCGCCGGAAGCGGTGGCATCGGCCATAGTCATTGTTGCCGCGCCGTATACTGGGTAGTCCCACGAAACGTTCTTTGAAGAACGCAGAGGAGGAACGCAGGCCATCGACTGCATGTGTGTTTGCTTTTCCGGGCCCACTGCTAAAGGGACGCTGGTGTACCTGCATCGGTACATTAATATACCTTCATCCATGCCAGCCGGGTTAAGGTATTGCAGCATGAGTGAGTGTTTCACAGTGCCGACAGCCAAACCTGCTGGAACGGCCGCTTTCATCAGAAGGGCGTTGCTGGACGCTGTAGATTACGGCCTGCTGGCTACCGGTCAGATTGTAAGGGCGGTAATCTATCAGCGCATCGAGGAGCAATATCATGTCAAACGTGAGGAAATTCCAGACAAACTCGATGCGTTCTACGCAGGGCTTCAGGAGATGCTGGGTGGAAGTGCCGAATTGATCAAGCGACTGATCACGAAGAATCTCTACAGCAGGCTTGACCTGAAATTCACTGAACAAAAGAACTGGACGTTAGTTGACTATGTTCACTACGCGAAGAGAGCCAGAGACGCCGTCCATTTGACAAGCTAAGCGAGACAATCTCCCACCGAGACATCATTCTCCTTCTCACGCTTCATTCCTCTGGATGATCTCAACACAGTTTTTTCGCCGAAAAGCGTTCGCGACTTTTGGTCCTCGTTAGAGGATAACAGTTATCCAACAAGGCCCACGTGCTCCTACCAAGGTTTTCATCATTTGATCCCTGAACTGGAAAGAACTAGGAGGATCGAGAATGGCTTCGCTTGAAGAGGCCCTTAGGAAACTAAAGGCAAAGGCCAGACCTGATCAGCTGGAATGAATGGCGCGATACGGGATGGCTGCTGAGCAAAGACTGGGCGTGTCAATTCCCGACCTGCGTAAAATAGCGAAAGAATTACGGAAGGACCACGTGCTCGCAGTCGAGCTGTGGAAGACGGGTATCCCCGAAGCAAAAATACTAGCAGCCATGATCGACGAGCCCGAGAAGCTGACAGAGACTCAGATGGAGGACTGGGTGAAGGAAATCAACTCTTGGGACATCTGCGACCAAGTATGCATGAACCTATTCGAGAAGATCCCGCTCGCCTGGAAGAAGATCTTTGATTGGTCCAACCGGGATGAGGAGTTCATCAAAAGGACTGCCTTCGCACTAATAGCCTGCTTGGCGTGGCATGACAAAGACGCAGAAGATGAGAAATTTGTCAAGCTATTTCCGGTGATAAGGCACGGAGCGACGGACGAGCGAAATTTCGTTAAGAAAGCCGTCAACTGGGCACTGAGGAACATCGGGAAGAGAAATCCGAACCTAAACAAGGCTGCCATAAAGACCGCCAAGGAAATCCAGCGAATCGATTCCAAAGCCGCCAGCTGGATTGCTTCCGATGCCATTAGGGAACTCGAGAGCAAGACTGTCCAGAGAAGGCTGAGAAAGCGAACAATGATCCTTCCAGTCAACTAGCAACCTTCTTTTCGACTGAAAGAGGGCCCTAATTCGGAGAAAGCGAGTCCGTCTTGGAACCACTCGCGCCCTAGATGAGACTCATTTTCGGACTCGTTCATGCAGTTGTTCCCAATAGTACCTGCAGTGTTTGACCCACGCGTTCCAGACTGTCAGGACTCACCTTGTCGGCAGTATCGGCGACAGTGTGCCAGTACGGATAGTCGAAGTCTATGATGTCGATCGACGAGATTCCACGTTGCGCGAAGGGAACGTGGTCGTCTATCACCGTATACTTCACTCGGGGGATGAAATGATCACCATATCCGAGCTGCACGGCAATCTGCCACACTTTCTGTGAAAGGGCGGGGTCCGAATTGCCATCGAAATAGATGTCCTGCTCAGTGTCCCCGACCATATCAACAAGAATCATCGCCTGAGGCTGAATCGACAAGCTGTTGGCCATGTAGGTTGATCCAACGATCCAATCCCAACCGTCGATGCCACCGTTGTCCTCCGCGTCGAAAAAGGCCAACCAGATCTCATGGTGGACTTCACCCAGGTTGACGACTCGCGCTAGTTCGAGCAGGACGGCGACGCCAGATGCGCCGTCGTTTGCGCCTGGAACGGGGTCACGTGAATGAGCAGGGTCCCGGTCGGCCCAACGTCTCGTGTCATAATGTGCGCCCAAGATGATGGTGGGGCCTTTTCCCACGTTCGCGCGGCCAATCACGTTTCTGGCCAGAGTGCCTCGATATGTGAAATTCTGAAATTCCACGGACCAACCGGCTTGTCTAAGTTGCTCGGCGATGTAGCCAGCGCACTTCTGGTTGCTTTCAGTGCCAGTGATGCGTGGCCCAAATTCCATTTGTGTGAGGACATCTTGGTACGCTCGTTTGCCATCAAAAGTCGTCTTCGAGGGCTGGCTGGGGTTGTTTAGCTGCCAGAGAAGAATCGATCCTAGTGCGAGTACGATCATGACAAACGCGATCATGTACAGGAATCGTCTGTTCTGCATGCTCTCTGTCATCTTCCATGTTAGCCAATTCTAGACAGATATTGTGCAGCAGTGTCTACAAGCATCAGACAACTACCCAGTGTGAACTTGTCACACGTTTATGCTGTGCGGTCAAACTTCAAATGAAGCTTCCTTATCTCGTGGTGCAGTTACAGCACTCATCGCTGTTCACATGCTCCAAATCATTTGAAGGCAAGCGTCCTTGGCATCTCGGATAAAGAGCGATCAAAAATGGTTGTGGATCTTTGTCCCCATAAACGCAGCCATAGGCGGATTCAGTACGCTTCTTCCACTATACATCATCGACATCGGTGGAACTGTCATAGATGTCGGCAACGTAGTTTCGGCCTACAGTCTCGCTCTGATTCCGTTCTCGATCCTTTGGGGAAGGGCGGTTGACAGGAAAGAGACGCGTAAGCCCTTCGTGACCTATGGCTACTTGGGAATCACGGTTCTGCTCGTGGCAGGGTTTTTCCTAAGAAGTGTCGGCGCACTGTTGCTACTTTATGTGTGCTATGCTGGGATCTCCACAGCGGCAAGCCCAGCTGTCAGCATTCTCTTGATCGAGTCTTCGCCGAAGAAAGAACTGTCGATGACGTTTGCAAGATACTCGGCCCTGACTCTTCTGGGAACGGCTCTTGGAACCATTCCTGGAATCTTTTGGACGAACTACCTGCCACTCAGAGCCTACTTCCTTCTATGCGCAGTCTTCTCTGGTATTTCCGTAGTCCTTGCTGCAAAATACCTTGTAGAACCTCAGTTTCCGCTTGAGCGAAAGGTCGTCGCTCTTACACAGGAGAGTTTCGTGACGAAACTTAGGACTGTGACTATGATCTTCATCACGATTCCTTCATTGGAGGATATCAAGTCGTTCTGGAAAATGATGCGAAGCGTGTTCACAAGATACCTTCCGTTGCTATTTCTCTCATTCTTTCTCTTCTTCACTGCAAGCAATCTATTCTTCACCTCGTACACGCCGTTCTTGAAGAGCCGTGAGATGGGCGATTCTGGAGTGTTCATGGTCTTCACGACACTCTACATTCTTCAGGCGGCGATCTATCCAATCACTGGTCGAGCGTGCGACCGGTTTGGGGAAGATGATGTAGCAGTTTCGGCGCTGTGGCTTCGCACAGTAGGTATTCTCGCGGCCTTTGCGACGGTTCTGTTGATGCTTCACAATTCCACGCTGATGATCGCGAGCATAGCGTCGATCGCTCTAATTGGGACGGCGTTCGCATTCTTCAATACGTCATCATCTGTTCTGCTCTTCCGTGCTCTACCTCATGGAAAACAAGGCGAACTACTAGGAATCTACAGCGCTTTGACCGGCTTTGCCGCATTCGCAGGCGCGATCATGTCAGGCTATGTTTCATACAGTTTCGGCTACGCGATCACTTTCCTAGCAACTGCGTTTCTCTACGTAGGCTGTGCGCTGACGTTAAGGTCAGCAGTAAGAGAACATTACCACTCGAGCTAGCTGTTTGCGTAGGTTCTTAGCTTCTCCTCGAAGACTGAGCGTGGCGGAAATCCAAGAGAAGAAGTGTACGTGTTGAAGTCCAGCAGATTCTTTCCGTTCTTCAAGGCTTCCTGCTGGATGCTTGCTATACTTTCGCCTAGTATTGCGTATGTTGACGCGTATCCTGGTCCGTTGCCTTGGTGAGCGGGGAACACTTGGTGATAGACGAGGCTTTTGCTCAACCCAGTCTCTCTATTGGCCCAGTCAATGAAATCCATCAGGCCTTGTTTGCCTGAGTTGATGCGTGCGTCTCCTATGACGCGTAGGAAACGGACTATTCTCCAGAGGTGTGTGAAGAACGCGTACTCTCCGAACACTTCGTCCGCTCCGCCGTACTTGCTCAGGAATTTGACAAACGCACGTTCTGTTGCGGTCGGTTTTCTCTTATTCATCTCGTTCAGGTAGTTCAGGAACTCTTTCTCTCTGTGGAATGAGATTCCTTCTGAAACAGCGTTGCCGGCTTGCGATTGAAGCATCTCAGTCAACGTTGGCTTTGCTCCAAACGAGAATGCGGAGTTCGACGAATGAACACAATGCCCGTACTCCTCGTGGACGAGCAGGTTCAGGAGTTCGGATGGCGAAGTCTCCGGTGCCCTTCTGGGGTCGGTGGTTGCAAGAAAGACCTGGAATGGCTTCCTCGTCAGATAGTCTAGAAACATTGCGCCTCCCGAAGGGAACACTCCAGACAGATAGGTCGGCGTCTCAACAACCCTAGTTACATAACGTGGATTGATCTTCACGACGTTCGCGTTGACGAGTTTGGTGACGTGTTGCTTTAGGCCTTTGACATATCCGACCACTCGAGATGCTTTCAGCGCCTTCTTCTTCGATATTGTATGAGCAACCGCCTCGCCGCTGGCATCGACCCCTAAATTGGACGCGAATCCCTGAACTTCACGCTTGAAATCGGGCAACTCCCGGTTGAGCATCGCTAGACCTTTCGCTTCAAGCTCCGAAGGCGTTTCACTGTAGTCGTAAAGGTTGACTAACGCGTCTGCGTAGTAATCGCTTCTTCCGAGATCGCATCCTTCTTTGGTGCAGATCTCCACGATCTCGTCGAACCCACTGTTCTTGAAATCAGGAAAGCCGAACCTCCTTGAATAATCATTCACCGTGCCGACCAAACCATCGAGCGCGAGCTTGAGAGTCTTGCTTCTGGTTTGCTTCTTGACCGTATCCGCCACTTCAATAACACCCGCGCATCTGATCGATGTTAGGATCTTGATACCAGTCGGACATGTCTTGCTGCTAGCACTTGCGGCGTACGCGGCCAGCGACTTCGCTGCATCATTCGCGAGCGATACAAGGTGCCTTGGAACGATTCCTTCCTTGATTAGGTGTGCGAAGAATGCATTGACGACCGTGTCAGGTACGATGTGCGCCTCTCCCATTAAACCCAGTTTCATGTAAGCCTTCAAAGAGGCAAGAAGCCTCTGCTCGGCTTTCGTCTCGGCCTTGGAGCTCGTATCATCGATCCTTCGAACTAAGCGTTCAACCTGGGCGGTGTCGTACACCAGCATCTTCCCTGCATGATCGCTCAAGCCCCCGGTGAATGCTTCTGAGGGACTCGTTTCTTTCCACACGTTGAAGATCGTTGTCTCAACCGGACTTTCAGGCTTGAATGCCAAGGATTCCCACCGTTTCCGTCCTCGCCTAATGTCAGTAGTTCTTTATGTCACCTTCTAATCAGCGTACTTTCAACAGAAGAACAAGCGGGATCATGAGAACTCTTTTATAGAGTTGAATCAGTAGCCGCGGAACGTTCACGGTTGGAATGGGAATGAGTGTCAAAGCATCTGAACTCGCAAATCCTGCTCCGCTGGGTTTGATGGGTTTTGGAATGACGACGATCCTGCTGAACCTGCACAACGCGGGGCTATTTCCGATGAACAGCATGATCCTAGCGATGGGCATATTCTACGGCGGAATCGCCCAAATAATCGCCGGCACAATGGAATTCCGAAAAGGCAACACCTTCGGAACCGTTGCCTTCACATCATACGGCCTCTTCTGGCTGTCGCTTGTTTACTTGGTTCTGCTTCCGACCGACAAGTCAGCTTTTGCTCCTGACAACGCAGCTATGGCGGCGTACTTGTTCATGTGGGGATTGTTTACACTGATAATGTTCTTCGGAACCTTGAAGGCCAACAGGGCACTCCAGTTCGTTTTCATGAGCCTCGCGATACTGTTCTTCCTGCTCGCAATAGCTCGCGGGGTCCCCGCTGTACTACCCATTGCAGGGATTGAGGGCGTCGTCTGTGGTTTCAGTGCGTTCTATCTTTCACTCGCGGAAGTCCTGAACGAAGCTCACAAGAGAACTGTCCTGCCGATAGGCCCAGTCAAGTCGAATTAGCCACCACGAGCGAAACTCAGACTTCGCTCGTCCTCTCCGGAAGGAGCTGGCGCAAGGTTAGCCAGTGTAGTCACTTCAGTCCGGCTCTCGCGTTTCGCAGTTCTGGAACTGTGTATTCAAGCTCCAAGTCGTTCAGTTTCTTCTCAGTTGGAAGTCCTGTCGGCTTGTCCCAGCCTCTGAGCGCGTAATACTCGTCGAGCATTCTATCAAGATACACAACATGCCCCTTCGCACGACCAGAGGAAGATTTCTCCTCGAGCATTCGACGGGGTTGCCGGTCATCCTTGCGCGTGATCCCATGTCTCACATTGTACATTCTCTGGAGATTCACAATCCGTTCGCCGATCGTCTTGAGCTTCGATACATTCAGCTCGATCCCGGTAATCAATGATAGGGCGGCTGCAATTGGTTCCCAGTACAATGCGGGCGGAAAGAGGGTGCCGAATTTGCAGATGCCCACCGAATCTATGACCGCGCAGAATTCTTCGCCGTCTTTGACCACCATGGGCTTGTACCTCGTTTGGATCGGGTCCACGATCTCTGGAAGATACTGCTTGCCGTATCGTTGAACGGCCTCAGTGGGGTATCCCATTTCGTCTATTGTTGGGAAGCCCTTCAGGTGATCTGCTCCTCTGCTTGAGGTTGCTTGCGCGAGCCCCATGGATTGCTGCGCTCGCCCGTCCTGTGCAGAAATTTCCTGGCCCTTGATATGCATCGCATAGTACTCTGAGCCCTTGCCTATCGCCTGTGCTGCTCTTCTGACGCCCTCTGCGAGAATGTTGCCCAGCTCTTTCCTGTAGGCTATCCTTGTGACTAGCTCAAGCACAGTGTCAGCATTTCCCCACATGAGGTCCAAGTCTGTATCGTTGCGGGTGAGTATGCCCTTCTCATGAAGCTCCATGGCGAACGCGATCGAGGCGCCAGTTGATATGGCATCTAAGCCATAATCGTCGCATAGGTAGTCGGCTCTTATGATGGAAGGAAGATCTCGGTTCCAGCATCTCGCGCCAAGTGCGTTGACAGTCTCATATTCAAGGACAAGTGCAACGCCTTTGTGTTTGCCTTCCTTCACTTCAACTACGTGGTGACATCCTATCGGGCAGGCGAAACATGCGATCTTGCGGATGAAGTGATCTTTCTCGATACGTTCGGCGCTTATTTCCTCGACGAATTCGAAATGGCCCTGTTGATGATTCTTTGTGGGAAACCTACCAACTTCGCTCATTGGAACCGAGAGCTGGGGCGTGCCGTATCGTGAGAGTCCCGGCGTGAATGGATTCTTCAGGATCTCTTTCTGCGCGTCCAAACATGCTTTCAGATACTCGTCACGTTTCGCGATCGGAATCTCCAAATTGCCTAGCGCGGCGACCGCCTTCAGGTTTTTCGAGCCCATGACGCATCCTACTCCGCCCCTAGCGGCGGCGCATCCGTGAGTCATTACAGCCGCATACCGAACGAGGTTCTCGCCTGCTGGTCCGATGCTTGCGACTTGAACTCGATTGTCTGCAAGATCGCTACGTAGAATGCTCTCGGTTTCGTGCGTGCCTTTTCCCCAAACGTTGGAGGCGTCGCGGATCTCGGCTTCTCCGTTGTGCACCCAGAGGTAAACGGGCTTGGGGCTTTTTCCTTCGAAGATTATCATGTCGAAGCCGCTGCGTTTCAGTTCCGGGGTGAAGTGTCCTCCTGCGTTGGCGTCGCCGTAGATGCCGGTGAGAGGTGATTTGCTGATGACCTCTAGTCTTCCAGCCGTCGGAAAGATAGTACCAGTCAACGGGCCTGTTGCGAAGATCAGCTTGTTCTCAGGCCTCAGAGGGTTAACGTCACGGCCTACCTCGTCCCACAGAATCTTTGTGCCGAATCCATTTCCTCCGAGGAATTGCGAAACCAACTCTTCGGGGAGGGGGATGGTCTTGATTATGCCATGGGACAGATCAACGCGCAGGTACTTCCCTGCATAGCCGCCGAATCCGTACGGCTTCACTCATTCTTCCCTCCTGTACGGTGTCAACAGAGCGGTCGGGTAGTCGGCTCTTCTCGACGCTATCAGCAGGAACAAGATGGTCAGTACATACGGTAGCGCAAGGAACAGCTGGAATGGGATCGTCACGGCAGTTCCCGCCAGCGTGATCTCGCTAATTCCAAGCGCTTGCAGTCTGAGTTGGAGTGCATCAATGAATCCAAAGAAGATTGCCGCGAATAGACATCTCATGGGCTTCCAGTTTCCGATTGTTACAAGAGCTATCGCGATCCAACCTCGTCCGGCCACAATCTCGAAGAGGAATGCGTTGAACTGGGCGATGGATAAGAACGAGCCTCCAAGCGCCATGAATATCGCCCCCAGCGTGACGGCAACGTATCGAGTTCGGTAGACACTGATCCCTGCTGTATCCGCGACGGCCGGGTTATCGCCCACGACGGTAATGATGAGCCCCCAGATTGTGTACTTGAAGACTATTGCGAAAACCACGAAGAGAATAATGGCGACGTAAGTGTAGGCATACTGCTCGAACAGGATCGGCCCTAGTATGGGAATATCAGCGAGGATCGGGATCCTAACAGGTGCGTACGGGGTAATGATTGACAGCGATCCTGCCGTTCCTCCGAAGTACAGGCGGTAGACAAAGTATGCGAGCCCGAAGTTGGCAATGGTGAAGGCGACTCCCCATACATGCTGGTTGGTTCCTATCCTCCCATAGACAAGTGACATTATCAGGCCCTCTGCCACTCCCACGAGTATTGTGGCGATGACGCCCAACTCTAGGCTGTGTGTCGCGTATGTGGTTATGAAAGCGGTCATCGCCCCAAGAATCATCAGCCCTTCTATTCCGAGGTTCAGTATCCCTGAGCGTTCCGTGAGCATTTCTCCAAGTGTTGCGTACATGAGAGATGTGGCAATTCTGATTGAGGCCGCAGCCATCGCGATAATGAAGCCAAAGCTGATCAGCTCTGCTTGCATCACCGAACCCTCCTTATCCTGTACTGATCAAGAAAGAGGAAGAGCAGTGAGAAGCCAAGCGCTAGGCCCTGGAAGATCTCACCCAGGAAGATTGGAACGCCCGTCAGCCTACTCATCGTTTGAGACCCGTTGATTATTATCGAGAACAGGAAGGCAACGACGACTACCCAAAGAGGACTAAGCCCCGACATTACTGCGATGACAACACCCGTCAACCCGTAACCTATTGGAACAGGTGACAAGGTTGCGATCAAATGGTGGCGAATGCCGGCAACTTCTCCGATACCGGCAAGGCCGGCGAAGGAGCCGCTAATTATTGCAGTCTTTATTGTCAAAGCGGTCGGGTTGATTCCGGCTAGACGTGAAGCGATCTCATTTGAGCCGACTGCCTTGATCTCGTAGCCGAGCGCCGTGTATTCTATCAAACCGTAGCCAACTACCAAAGCGAAGAATAGGGCGATGACAATTCCGAGATGAAATCGTGTGAACGGTATCAGGATTGGATAGGTCGCGGATTCCGTTATTGGTGGAGATTGAGGCCATCGAGTGAACGGGTCTTTCAGAACGTTCTGGACTAGATAGCTGGTGAAGATTACCATGATGAAGTTCAGCATCAGCGTCGTAACCACGTCGCCCACTTTCAGCTTGATCTTGAGGATGCCCGGTAGTGCACACAGCGCTCCACCAATCATGCCCGCGACGATCATGAATGGTATATGAATCCAGAAAGGCAGTTCTGGGAAGTTCACTGCCACCAGAGTTCCGAGGATTGCACCGGCGTAAAGTTGGCCTTCGGCTCCTATGTTCCAGAACTTGGCTCTGAACGCTACTGCGATAGCCAAGCCGGTCATCATCAGGGGCGCGGCTCTCACAAAAACTTCTGTGATCGCAATCATGTCTCCAAGAGAGCCAGCAGCCATGAGATAGTATGCGGTAAGTGGATTCGCACCAGCGGCCATCACTGGAATGGCTCCCACTAGAAATGTTGCAACCAGAGCTCTGACAGGCAAGAGAGCTCTTCTGAGCATGCTGGGAGGCGGAGCTTTCTCCAGTCTGAATGGAAACTTCACTGTTTGGTCCCCTCCGGCTGCTTGATGCCAGCCATCATTAGTCCTAGTTGCTCGCTGGTTGCTGACTCGGCAGAAAGGGTTCCGACAATCTCCCCCCTGAACATTACAGCGATGGTGTCACTGAGAGTCAGGATCTCCTCGAGATCTTCTGAGACGAGAAGGACTCCTATTCCTTTGTCTCTTAGTTCAAGGAGAAGTTTGTGAACGTATTCGGTTGCACCCACGTCGAGTCCGCGTGTAGGTTGCGATGCCAAAAGGATCTCGGGTTCTTGCGAGAGTACCCGAGCAAGGATGATCTTCTGTAGGTTTCCGCCTGATAGGAGCTTCACGGGAGCACTCACGTCGGTTCCTCTTATGTCGAACCTGGTCAACAATTGCTGTGTGTACTGCTTGATCTCCTGCGTCTTGAGGAAGTTCGCAACCGGAGTCTTGGTTGAGAGCTTGCTTGAACGGTGAAGACCGAGGATAAGGTTCTCTGCAATTGGCAGATCCATGAGAAGTCCCCATCCTATTCGATCCTCCGCGATGCATCCGAGTTTCTGTTGGATTATCGTCTTCGTCGACTTGTTGGTGACATCCTTTCCGTTTATGACGACTTTTCCTGAGGTTGCCTTCCTCATTCCCAGGATGACTTCTGTTAGTTCCTTCTGGCCGTTCCCGGATACTCCGGCTACGCTTACGATCTCGCCTTTCCTGACGCTCAATGAGACGTTCTTGACAGCTTCGAGCTTCTTGTCATTGAGCGCACAGAGTCCGGATATTTCTAGAACCGGCTGCGCCGCCTTGCGACCTTTAAGCCGCGAAACTTCCTCTATCTCTCTTCCGACCATCATCTGCGCAAGTTCGGCTTCGTTCGTCTCTTCAGCTCGCTTTTCGCCGACAACTTTGCCATTTCTCAGGACCACGATTCTGTCGCTGATCGAGAGTACCTCCTCAAGGTGATGCGAGATGAAGACGATAGCATGTCCTTGCGACACAAGAGCACGGATTGTCTTGAACAGGTCCCTCGTCTCGAGCGGCGTCAGAACCGCGGTAGGTTCATCGAATATGAGAATCTGAGCGCCTCTCAGCAGTGTCTTGAGGATCTCGATTCGCTGCTTCATGCCCTCAGAGAGTTGGTAGACCTTTGAGTCGGGGTCAACTTCCAATCCAAACTTCTTGGAGAGATCAATAACTTCTTTCTTGGCGCCTTTCATGTCGAGCAGGATCCTCGCTTGCTTTGTTCCGAGAATCAAGTTCTCGACTGCTGTCAGCTTGTCATCTAGCGCAAAGTGTTGATGGACCATGCCGATTCCGGATGCTATTGCATCTTTTGGAGAGTCTATGTTGACGGCCTGTCCTCTTATGAGGATTTGTCCTTCGTCTGCGTGATACAGCCCGTAGAGAATCTTCATCAGTGTGCTTTTTCCGGCGCCATTCTCGCCAAGTAAGGCGCAAACTTCTCCTTTCCGAAGTTGCAGGTCAATGTGATCGTTTGCAAGTATGTTCGGGAACTTCTTCGTGATGCCTTTCATCTCAACGATTTTCTCGCTCATCTTGGGCCTCCCGTTCGTCGGATCTAAATGGGTTCACGGGAATGGTTCAGTCCGGAGGTCTTCCGGCCGCAAACGTGCTTTTGCACGGATCCGACCCAAAAAAGAAAATTGGGATATCGACGCCAGACTCTAGTCGGAGGCGGGTTGGCCCTCCTTCAAAGGAACTCTGAACAGGCCAGAGAGTATCTTCTGAGTGTAGTCAGTGACCATCGATTTTGCGTCGGCAGGGACCTTGTCCTCGAAATTGCGGAACGGAGCCAGATATGCTCCGCCATTAAACATCATTGAATAGTCCATGAGGTTGGTTGCCTCGATGATTCCGATCTTGACGCGTTGGATGACATGCTTGACCAATCCATAGAGGTTCCAGACTGTGCTAGTTATGACCGCGTCAGGCGCGAGCGAAGCTTGGTCGAGCATACAGCCGATCGCAAGTTTGCCTCTCTCACTAGCTGCTTGAATGACGCCGTCTCGTTCAGCGTACAGTATGTCAGCGCCGGCGTCGATCTGTGCGAGAGCTAGTTCCTTCGCCTTTGTGGGGTCAAACCACGAATCAATATAGTTCACTTTCACCTTGATGTTCGGATTGGCCTGTTTCGCTCCATCGATGAATGCATTGACGATTCTATTCACTTCTTCAACTGGCATAGCTGCAACCACGCCGAGCACGTTTGTTTTCGTCATTTTGCCTGCGACAATCCCTGCGAGATATGCTGGCTCATGCAGGTAGTTGTCGAACACTGAGAAGTTGGGTTGGGCAGGTCCACCTCCAGATCCGAAAACGAATTGTATCTGCGGGTACTCGCTCGCGACTTTGCGTACTGATTCCTCGTTGCCGAATGCGTCACCAAAGATTATGTCGTATCCTTTGGACGCAACATCTCTGAGAGCCTTCTCAAAGTCTGGGCCGTAGCCATTCTTGTCACTGTAGTCGTACGTGATTCCAAGCTCTGCCTTTGCCTTCTGCAGGGCCTGATGTATCACATTGTCCCATGGCTCCTCGATTGGCGTAGCGAAGACTGCGAAGACCTTGAGCTCCTTTGTCTGGCCGCCCTGCAATGCCGCAATCTGCGCCTCAAGCTGGGCGTTCTTAGCTGTCAGATCATTGACTTGTGCTTGAAGTGTAGAGTACTGGCTTGACTGAGCTGCGTACACGCCGCCTGCTCCGACGACCAGACCGATTATGAGTAGAGCTATCGCCATCTTATTCACGTTTGTTCACCTCCACTTCGATCGAACTCTTCAAGCGGAATAGCTCACAGCGCCGAGCTATTGGAGGAACAAGTAATCGGGTCCATTGCTTTTCTGGGTTGTGGTGGAGGACCGGCCTCAGCAAGGCGTTTGCCCTCGGCGAATCATGGCCGTGATGAGTTAACCTGAAATCCAATCATCGCGCAAGCCAAGTACATGAGCCGTGATCTGATAGTACGGAACGCGCGACTAAGGACTGGAAAGGTCTGTGACATTGCCATATCCGGAGGTCGTGTCGAACAGATCGGCGAGAAGATTGGAGGCTCGTCGTCGAAGGAAGTCGACGCTCAAGGGAACTTGGTCACTGAGACCCTTGTTATCGCTCATCTCCATTTGGACAAGGTCATGACGGGCTCGCTAGCAGAGGAGGCTGCGTTACGCCAGTATCAGGAATCCTCGATGGCTGGTGCCATGAGCGCTATCGAGATGGCGTCGAAAGTGAAAGAACACTACCGCGAATCAGAAATTGTGGACCGTATTCGGAGGGTCCTTGCTGACGCGGAGTATTACGGTGTCAGCCACATCAGAGCTTTCGCCGATGTTGACACGAAAGCCATGTTGACCGGAATCCGCGCTCTCCTGAAAATCAGAGAGGAATTCAAGAATCGCATTGACATACAGGTGGTCGCGTTTCCACAGGATGGAATCATCCGGGAAGCGGGGGCAGAGGAACTTCTCTACAAGTCCATGGAGCTAGGTGCAGACGTTGTCGGAGGGATCCCCTGGATTGAGTACACGGATGAAGACTCGAAGAAACACATTGACATCGCATTCGAGATCGCGAAGAAATTCGACGCAGACATCGCGATGCTAACTGATGACGCTGGCGATCCGGAACTGCGTACAACAGAATACCTAGCGAGTTCGGCTATCCGGAATGAGTGGATTGGCAGGGTGGCGGCGTGCCACGCCCGAGCCACATCGCTGTACAATGAAGTGCATCACAGGAAACTATGTGCGCTACTGAAGAGAGGCGAGGTTGGAGTAGTCTCCGATCCGCACACGGGACCACTGCACGTAAGAGTGAAGGATCTCTTGAGTGCTGGCGTTACGGTTGCACTGGGCCAGGACGACGTGTACGACGCTTACTACACGTACGGAAGATGCAACATGCTCGAGGTTGCGTTCCTTGGGTCACACCTACTATGGATGATGATGCCTCAAGACCGCGAACTACTGTACGACATGATAACTGTCAACCCTGCAAAGATAATGAGGATCCAAGGATATGGACTACAGGCAGGGAACCCTGCAAATCTCATCGTGTTGAACGCTGCGGATCTTAGAGAAGCCTTTGTGTACCACTCTGAGCCGCTCTACGTTATCAGAAACGGCGCTGTTTCCTGCGAAACACGTCTGAATAGAACATCACATCGCCAATGACATTCATATGAATACTGGCAAAGACGGTTGAAGCTACTTGCTTTCATCGTATATCGGGCAGGTAGGATCGGACGCAAGATAGTCGCCGTTGTAGGTAGCTGCTTTTGCTCTACATCCGCCGCAGACAATCGCGAACTTGCATTCTCTGCATTTACCTTTGAGACGAGTCCGATCTCTTAGTGCCTGGAAAGTTTCACTCTTCCAGATTTCTTCGAAAGACTGTCTCCTCAGGTTGCCGGCAACAGGATATTGCGGCATAAACATGCAGGGGGTCACGTCGCCGTTGGGCTGGATGTTGCAGTATATCCTTCCGGCAGGGCAACCGCCAAGGTACGGCGCGAATCTCCTGTAGGCGTTATTTCGTCCTGTGCAATCGAAGAATGTGCTGACCGTGAACCTTTCTATCGATAATGTTCTCTGCGCCTGATCAGAGGCAGACTGCTCATCTCCGGTTGAAGAATAGATAACGAACTGCGGAAGTTCGGTGAATACTTCGATTCCCTTCCTTGAAGAGTGCTGTTTCACAAGAGCCATCAGGTCAAGGAGTTGATCGCGTGAAAGCCGAAGTTCCTCGATGTCTCGCCCTCTTCCAGTGGGGATAAGGTCAAAGAAGACGACCCTGTTTGCTCCGTGGCTCCTCGCAAGCTCGACAAGCTTGCTGCTGTCAGCGTAGTTGAGAGCTGTGGCGGTATTCGCTACGGTTGTGAAGATCCCTGCCTCTGCGCAAAGATCCAGAGCGTTAAGCGTTTTCTCGAAGGCGCCGTCGAGGCCTCGGAATCGGTCGTGTGATGCTGGATCTATGGAGTCGACGCTGAGTTCCACAGATGCGACGCCCGCTCGTTTGAGCGATTGAACAACCTCTCGGTTCATGAGAACACCGTTTGAGTCGATCGAAATCGCGATATCGTATGTTCGGATTCGCTCAATGAGCTTGGCAAGGTTGGGATTGGTCAAAGGCTCCCCACCCGAGAGAACAATCATTGAGACTCCCGCCTGCCCCATCTGATCCACAACGTCTAGCTGCTCTTCGAGAGTCAACTCGTCCGATGAGGGGTGACTTGCGTTCTGATAACAGTGCATGCAACGGAGATTGCATCCGTAAGAGAGGCTCCATACAACGCTCACTGGTGCTCGGAGCGTCTGAGGGGTCCCAACGCCGTAGTCAGAGAGGCTTCTGAGGAGATTCCAAAGCGCCCGCCGTCCCGCTCCCTCCCGAAGAACATTTTCTACTTGGAACCGATCGAACCCGCATAGGCCAGCAAGCCGTTCCAGAATCTTGTATGACGGAGAGCCAATAGTCAATCCCGGGTCTTGTGGCGAGTCTGCGACCGGCATGGTCACTCTAAGTAGCGATGAGATTACGCGATCTCTCGCCCTGTCTAGAATCGAAAGCGAGAGATTGTCACTTGGCTTTCTCATGCGCGAGCACGGCGCCCTGAGAGATTCAATGATTCCTACTTAACCTCTCTCATGTAGTCTTCTCATGAAGGCTGCGTAACTCTCGGCAATGTCTCCGCAAACCCTAATCTATCGACAGATCGAGGATCTCAGGTCTCGTGTCGAACGCTCAAGGCGTCCATTGATATAGCTGTGTTCAGCTAAATGCATCTGAGATCATCATGGAGCCTATGGAACGAAGTGGGCCGCCCCCGCGGCTTTTCGGCCTCGTCGGCTGGATTATTGTAGCGTTGACCTTCATCGGCGTGATCGTCTATGGACTTTCAGTCTACTTGGACTGGATTGTCCTGCAGTACATGTATGCCTCCAAGGCGGGGCTTAACTGGTTCTCGATAAACTTCTACCACAACAACACATTCATCGTTGCCGCTGTTCTGGCGCTCCTATTCGTCAACCCGATTCCCAGAAGAAGTCATCTCTTCGAGGGTTTATCAGCGCTCGGCGGCGCATTCGCGCGCGTCAGAGGGGAAGAGGAGATCGTCTCGCTCGGCCCCGGCAAAGTTGTCTGGCTGCTCTGGCAGGTAGTGAAGTGGGCTGTCGCATTTTGGCTGATTGCAGCCGCGAACGGCATGCCAGGTTTCGGCAACTTGACGGTCGTGATCACGATGCTACAAAGCGGACTAGGCAACTGGGGCCTAGTCTTTAGGATCTTTCAGCTCCCGATGGTTCCTGCTTCCGGCACCGAGCTTGTTGCGCTGATGCCCACTATGGAAGTTCAGTACCGCCTAATCTATGACATCATTGGTGCGGTTATTTTCGTGGCAGTACTCAGGCTTATTCTGATGATCGTCCGTGACTTCGCTCGCATGAAGTCGAACGCCTGGATGAGGGATCTGTTTCTGATTCTGGCTTTGGTTGTTCTGGCGACGATAGTCGGTGCACCCTATTGGGTCATGAATATTGCTACACCCAACAGTTACCTGATCGCCGTAATTGTCTTTATCAGCTTCGTAGTCATCGCGGCCTCGTTCCAGTTCGGAGTCATTCGACGAACAATAGGCATGGCGCGCCGGAAACGATGGTTAGTCTACCTCGTGGCCTTGTTCTTGTTCGCCACGCTTATCGTGAACTTAGGCTTCGTCGTAGGCTACTCGCTGAACTGGAACAACAACTGGACCGGCTATGAATGGAAACCCATGACGATGAAGGAGATCGAAGTCACACGATGGACGGCGGGCATAGAGAACTTGGTAACTGAGCCTCTCTCAAGCCTTCCCGCAGGAAACACCAGCACAATCGTCTCGCTTGTACGGCAGTGGGATCACGACGCATCGTACACGAAGATGAAGAATCAGATAGGCGTCAATTGGATGCAGCTCAGCGCGTCGCAGATAATCTACCTTAACGGCCACGAGTACTGGGCTGCGCCCACAACGATCAACTACCCAACCGAGGATTGGATCAGCCATCACCTGATCTACACTCACGCCGCCAGAATCATCGTAATCGACAGCCACACAGGCGAATACGTTCCGGTTCAGAAAGCGTTCGGAGTCAAGGCGGAACCTTCGATCTACTATGGCGAGCAACTTACCGATGATGTCTACGTTCATGTCAGAGGGTTCGATGAGATCGGAAACGCCTCCTACACCGGAGAGCCTGACTATACGCTGTCAGGCTGGCAACGGATGCTGTGGTTCCTCGTGAAGGAAAGTCAGGTTGGCTTCGCCTTCAGCCCTC
>Ga0315282_10005393_pt1 | contig 21831 bp, 26 predicted proteins | sample YL17G07_20_MG_FD_203693 | JGI IMG/M metagenome (GOLD analysis project Ga0315282, IMG submission 203693) | Sediment microbial communities from Yellowstone Lake, YNP, Wyoming, USA - YL17G07_20 | ecosystem: Environmental > Aquatic > Freshwater > Lake > Sediment | place: USA: Wyoming | collected... | reverse complement strand
GTCGCCACGGTTCTGGTAACTTGACGGCTCATGCCTGAAAACTGGTTTAGGTTTTTGTGGCTGTTAACTCTCGGCTCATTTCCAGTGAATCTAGAGTACCTTGTCCTTGGGGCGCATTAGCATTTTCGCGGCGTTCACCGAATCAATGAAATCCTTAACATCAATGGATTGACTCAAGTTGTATGTCCCGCCGAATCCATCTGTGTAGCTTCCTGAGATTGTAATGCTTGTAACTTTGTTCAATATTCTTGAAAATTGAGATTCAGGTGTTATCAAGTCTCTATCGCAGAAAGGAAGCATCGCGTCCTCTTTGTAGGTGCTTTCTCCGATTGTCTCGCTATCTTTCTTGAACTGAATCTGAAATTTAAGATCAACCGCAGCTGTTCTTCCTATGTTGACAAAACGTAAGAAGACAACATTGACTTCGACCATATGCAGAGAAACCCGAAGATGAGGTCGATATTCTGTCTTTCTGGTTTCTCGCATTTCTTTGACTTGAATCAACCCAGCAATAGCCAAGATTGCCGCTGTAATGGCCGTGATGAACGCAGCAATCGTAGACCAATCTGCGGGAGTGCATGTGCAATTCGTTGATAGGACGGATACAAATAAGGTGAGAAAGCTCAAGTCTGGTACTTCGCTAGGTACTCTCCCAGAACTACTCTAGCGGTTTCTGGGATTGAACCTAGCATAGGCTTCTTCCGTTCTCGCTCTAATGCTTTCTCCACCGATAGGTATTTTCATTGCACAAACTTCCAAGAAACACGCCAATTGTCGAAAGTAAATTAAGTGTAGTGAAGGAGGATTGAAGGCTATGTCTAATTTGGCCGCGGGTGCATCTCAACCAACAGTACCGTTTGAGAAAGTCATGATATTTATCGATGGACAAAATCTCCTGTACGCATGCCGGAAATTCTCTAGGAAATCGGGAACTGGCAAGAAGTTTAGATACGATGAGTCAAAATTAGAACGAATGCTCATCAATCTACGCCCGAACCGAAAACTCATACAGGTTCGCTACTATACAGCGGTAGCAGAAGTCGATCCTAATCGACTCAATGACGAGAAGAGATTCCAAAGGCAAATGAATTCGATAAGCATTCTTCAATCCTTTCGCAAATGGTACGTGTTTCATAAAATCGCCCGATCATACCCCGTTCTATGTCCTCACTGTCGCAATAACGGCAAGGAAGTAACTACAGTGTGTCCCGACTGCAAGAGGGAGATTACCATGCCGAAGAATAAGGGTGTGGATGTTTCTCTTGCGGCTGATCTGCTTGTATATGGACTTCATGACAAGTTCCCATACGATACTGCTATAGTCGTAAGCGGTGACACCGATTTCGCACCAGTAATCGACACGATCAAAACTCATCGTCCTGAGGTAAGAATTGAAGTGGTTCAGTTCGAGGACAGTGTTGGAGACCAGCTAAAACTTTCGCCAAATGTCAATTTCTACGAATTAGACAATAAGACTAGCCAATTCGGTAAGTTCATCTAATGTGAGAAGGAGACAGGCGGTCGGCGGCAACTCTAGTTGCCGTCGCTCAGGGGAAACCCCCCGCCTGCCGCTGTTTTGTGACTTCGAGTTGTGTGTCCAACACATAAAAAAGGTTTGTTCAATCCTCAGTTACAGTCAATCGGTTCTAAGTTGACCTATCCTTGTTCACCCTGAGCCAAATATTCGCCTAAAATGACTCTGGCGGTTTCAGGGATGGAACCCAGCATACGCTTCTTCCTTTCTTTCTCAAGAGCCTTCTCCATGTCCTCTGTTATGGAGAGCATGAACCGTTTCATCGCCATAGGCAGTACCTATTGATATCAATAAGCACAACTGTTATAAATAACTTGTGTAGTATCTATTGATATCAATAGCAACACGCGAAAGAGATGAACAAACAAACCCTCGTTCTCCGGCAAGTGAAAGGCCAGCAGATCGCGCACCTAGAAGGCGCAATTCGAAGATTCAGCGACGATGTTTACTACGTGAAATCTCAAAGTGGTCATGGAGAGTACACGGTTTACCATGTTCCGATGGGTTGGAACTGTTCGTGTCCTGACGCGAAATTCAGGCTTGTGAAATGCAAGCATCTATGGGCTGTGGAAATTAGCCGAGCGATCAGAGAGAAAGTCCAGTCTCGAACTGTGATTGAACCGATCAATGCTCAAGCATGCCCACTTTGTCAGTCCGTTCAAATCGCCAAGCATGGAGTACGTCATAACAAGTATGGAGCCATTCAACGGTACATCTGCAAGGAATGCGACCACTGGTTCGTAATCAACTTAGGATTCGAGCGGATGAAAGCCACGCCACAAGTCATTACATCAGCCATGCAACTGTACTTCACGGGAGAGAGCCTACGAAATGTCCAGAACTTCCTACGGTTACAGGGCGTGGATGTTTCGCATGTTGCGGTTTACAAGTGGATTAAGAAGTATGTCGCTCTAATGGAGAAGTACCTAGAACAAATCAAGCCACAAGTTAGCGATGTTTGGAGAGCCGACGAGTTATTCGTGAAGATCAAGGGGAACATGAAGTACCTGTTCGCGATGATGGACGATCAAACAAGATGGTTAATCGCTCAAGAAGTAGCTGAAGGTAAATTCACACATGACGCACGACACCTATTCCAAATGAGCCGAGAAGCAGTCGGCAAGAAACCAAAAGTCCTGATCACCGATGGGCTAAACTCGTATCACGATGCTTTCATGAAAGAATACTGGTCAAATAGACTCGACTCACGAAGCGAACACGTACAAGACATTAGATTCGACGGAACAATTCACAGCAATAAGATGGAGAGAATGAACGGAGAAATCAGAGACCGCGAAAAAGTGATGCGTGGGCTAAAACGAACCGACACACCAATCTTAACAGGATATCAAATTTACCACAACTATCTAAGACCGCACGAAAGCCTAGGTGGGAAAACCCCAGCCGAGAAAGCGGGGATAGAAGTAAGAGGCACTAACAAGTGGATTACGATCATACAGAACGCAAGCAAGAAACCGTAAGAGCCGTACTAGGAGAATACTTCAAGATGAAAGAGAACAGGGAGTAGTTCGCAATTGGTTCCACACTAATAGCGCAATCCGAAGCAGTGGTCACATTTTTCGTAGCCTGATGGAAGATCGGTATGCAATGGTTCGTTCGTATATTGCACCGTGCAAGATGCAGGAACAGGATACTTGTGTATTTTGAGGTTCTTCACAAAATAAGACACTTGACTCACCTCACAAGATTAGACAGCGTCCAGAAGGTATTGAAATGGTGAGGGGATCGCGCGGTACAAGCACAATTCCTTATGTCATCCTTTGTCGATTGCGTTCTGTCGATTTGTAGTAACTGAAAATTCATCGTTGAGCCGCGTCAAGACGAAAGCATCTCCTTAGACTGCGAAGAACCATTGGTGTCTGAGGTCACGCGTGACTGTGAAGCGTTTTTCTGTGAATTTTCCATGTAAAGGAGTAATCCTAACCTTACCATAGTAGTGAACGGCATTCAAACACACGCCAACCGTTCCATTGCTTGAAGGAACCTCAAAATGGGCGGGAACGCCTCTGCTGGCGGGAACTAACCGTAGCACTTCAAGCGGTGGTTCTTCGCCAGATCGTATTGTAAGTGTTTTCTTTCCGTTGTCCCAAGGGAGATCAAAGCTCATTGTGGATGTAAAGTTCTTCGAGTTGAATAGCGTCTTCAGGTTAGGTACATCAACAATATCTCGCCTTCCAATGCGACGAAACACAATTCTAGCCTTGCAAGAAATCGCGGCATCGTCGCCAAGTTCGTTCGAGATTTTGACGGTGTAACAGGTAATCCCCTTCTCAGTTTGTTGTGCTTGTTGCCCAAGAATTCTGATGTCTGCGCTTGGGGTGGCCGTTTTTTCTCTCCTAACCTCTCGAACAAAAATCATGCTCATAATTCCCGTAGCGCTGAAAACAATAACAGCGGTAAGAATCTCGGCAATAACGAATATTGCTAGGTCTTCTGGCGGACTCAGGCCGATCGCGGCCGCCACATTAGTCAACACGCTAACACACGCCCTCGCTATGGAGACAGCAAACCGCGAAATGTTCGCTAGATGGAATTTCAGGAGGAAGCTAACGAAAATGATTATCGCAACGAGAAATCCGACATAACCGTATCCCTTCAAGTCCTCCTCTTGCGGTATTCGTCTTATCGTTATGTCTCTCTTGTAGAACCACGCGCCTATCTTTTGGTAGTGAATAGTGAACTTCTCGCGTAATTGCCTCTCGATTTTCTTTCGATTTCTCCAATGAAAACGGTGGCTCAATTGTTCCCTGACAGCCTCCTTTGGGGACATATTTCTGACTTGTTTGGGCACTCATGTCCCGACATGTAACAGCCCAAACCGTGTCCCAAGAATGTAACAGAGCCTCGCCCCGGGTTCTGTTAACTCTTAGGGACGTGTGGAATCGTGTTAACTGGCGGGACATTGATTATGCTAAGGTTTGGTCTTCGCTAATCTTGTCTTGAGTTCTTCCACATACTGAATCATTGGTTGTGCACCGATTTCATAGAAGGGTACTCCGGCCTTTGCGTACATTTTCTTCACAATCAACTTACACAGATCGTCTCCACTCGTTCCGAAAGTATCCATCAACGATTGGAACAAGAGATCAACGCGATCAGGCATCTCATCAACACTAACACCAATATGTGCCTGTAAGTAATGAAGGAGTTCCGGCGTTATAGGACGACCCAAGGCCATCGCAATTGCTTCATTCACAGATTCGAGAAGCATTTGATCGAAGTCAGTTCGACTCATCTTCAAGCTATTGATTTCTTTCTTGACGCGTTCTGTATTAGAGTTACCCATTTGTTCTTAACCTCAATTTTGACCCCTGCTCGTTCCGCTGGTGTCTTGTTTTCCAATGCCACGTGTGGTCGTATGTGCTTGTAGAATAGCTGACGGAATTGGCGTATCCGGTCTCTGTCAGTAGTTGGGGTATGACCATGGTTGGGCTGAGAGGTTTTGGTAGTAGCCCCAGTTTGTTGCGGCGTTTCCGTAGACTACTACGATGGTCATGTGGTTTTGAAGGACTAATGAATCGTAGGCAGTTGATTGCTGACCGTTCACATATATGCGAAGTTCGTAGCCGTTGCCGACAGCGTTGCTGAATATTTGGTTCTGATTGAAAACTACTGGTGTTGGTCCGCCGATGTCAGGTGTTGCAGCCCAGACTTTGAAGAATTCGCCCAACGTGTAATCCCTGGTTATGGGCGACTCGATGTGGATCATGCTGGTACTCGGCTCGTTTGCGTGAACGTGTAATGGTTGTTGGCATGGTCCCGTATCTCCGTCTCCTATGTTAGCTGGTAAATTGACCTGCTGCCCGTTCACGTAAATGTAAAGCAGGGCATGGTAGTGTTCGGCAAGGTCTTGGTTACCGTTCGGGGGAAAGGGAAAACCTGCGCAGGCAGGGTTGGTGCTGCTCTGAAACATGCTGGGCAGAAAAGCCCAAGACGCACCGACGACAACAACAATCAAAACAACGGCTAGGATCAATTTGGTATGCGAGGTTCGAGTCGGATGCAGATTCGCCTTGTAGGTTTGCAGATTCTTCTCGTCGAGTAGCTTATTCTCGAATGTGTCTGGCCATTTGGCATTCGGGTGCTGATTTCCGTAATGCTGCTTCAATGCTGCATAGGTTGTGAATTTCTTGTGGCAGCGATCGCAGTCTACCATGTCCGATCGGGCGCACCATCTTTCAGACTCTATATTTCAGGTTTTATGGGCTCTCAACCAGTCGCCTTTCAGCGCGCTATTCTTCTTCGAATGCCCGACCTGTTCAAGTCTTGGCTGCAAGTTCAGAAGCTCGATGGATCATTGGAGCCTAATGGGGTATTTTGAAATACCCCACCGGTCCGTCGAAATCAGGGATCGAAGTCAATGGCCACTAACCCACCGATTCGGCTACCGAGAGATGCAGCTCTGGTCATTATTGATGTGCAGAAAGGTTTTGATGATCCACGTTGGGGTCGAAGAAACAACCCCGAAGCAGAAGCAAACATAGCGAAACTACTTGACGCATGGCGTCGATCCAAACTGCCGCTATTTCACATTCAACACAGCTCTCGCGAAAAAGACTCGCCGCTCCGACCCGGAACGCCGGGGCACGCGTTGAAGGATATCGTGGCCCCCCAACGGGATGAACCGGTGATCGAGAAGAACGCTAACAGCGCATTCATTGGAACCGACCTGGAGCAGCGTTTGAGGGAGCGTGGAATTGGGGTGGTTGTCGTGACGGGGTTGACTACGGATCATTGCGTCGCAACCACCGCTCGAATGGCTGGGAATCTCGGTTTCGACACGTACGTGGTCTCAGATGCCACGGCCACATTCGACCGTGAAGGGCCTGACGGTGAGCGTTACAGCGCGGAGCAAGTACACGCTATAAACCTGGCCAGCTTGCACGGAGAGTTCGCTAGGGTGATAAGTGCCGATGAATTGCTGAAGTCGCTAGGTCAGTAGTCTTGTCGTTGGGTGAGGCCCGCCTCCATCCGCCAATATGGACAGGTTTCGCCGCGCAAAAGGCGTATTTGCCCTAGTAATACGAATCCCAAGCTCACCGTAATACTTTAGGTTAGGAAACCACACCCACCTGGGGGGTCCCCGGCGACCCATCCCACACCGACCCGACTGTCACTCTAGTCGGACATGGCTGGTGACATCTCATTCAAGTTCCCGATCTGCGGATTGCCTAGTTGGGGCTTGCCTTGTCCGCCATAGAGGATACTATTTATCACGAAACCGAACTGCAACCGTGCGGCTGTGGGTGTGACGAATGTCAGGCAGGCAACCATCACAACTGCGAATTCGGCGTATGCTGGTCAGATTGAAACTGGCTGACTGAAGGCCTTCTACTTTCTGCTGATTATTCGTTCAGGTTGCTCGTAGATCGGAAGTCCATCCTTCGGGTCTGAGCGAATTCGAACGAAGGCCTCCATGATTCGTCGGGTTATCTGGCCTGGTTTTCCGTCACCAATTTCTATGCCCTTCACCTTCACGAGGGGCACGATCTCCCCCAGCGTTCCCGTCAGGAAGGCCTCGTCTGCGTTCGTGACATCATAGGGTGTGAGTTCCCGTTCGGTAACGCTGTAGCCGAGTTCGCGGGCCAATTTCATGATTCGCTTCCTGGTTACGCCTGGCAGTATACCGGCGCTTGATGGGGGCGTGGAGATCTCACCGTCTTTCACGATGAATACGTTCGTTGTTGTGGCCTCCGATACGAACCCGTTCCTGTCTAGCATTAACGCGTCGTCTGCGCCCGACTCGGTCGCCTCGATCTTCGCTAGAACACTGTTGAGGTAGTTCAGTGACTTGATCTCATGAGTCGTCGCGTCAACCGTATCCCGCCGCACCGACGAAATGATGACGGAAATGCCTTTCTCTTTCGCTAAGGCTCCGTTTGTAGGATTCACATATTCGGTTATGATGATCACGGACGATTTCTTGCACTTCCTCGGATCTACTCCAAGGTCGCCGACCCCGCGTGTTACAACCAGTCGAATGTAGGCCTCTTTCAAACCATTCTTTTTCAGAGTCTCAACTACCGCTTGAGTCATCTCTTCCGGTGTCAAAAGGATTGGTAGCTTGATCGACTTAGCGGAACTGTACAGTCGGTCCAAGTGCTCTTTGAATCTGAAGATGACTGCGTCGTAGACTCTGATGCCCTCGAAGACGCCATCGCCGTAGAGCAAACCATGATCGAAGACGGACACGCTTGCCCGTGATTTCGGCAGCCACTCACCGTCTACGTAGACTAAAGGTTCCTTAGCGACCAAGCGAGGCCCCGTGCGGTCTACCCGGAGGACTGTATAAAATGGTTCCCTTCATCCTGTCCCGTCTTCTGCAGGTGTACTTCGTGTGCAACAAACCTGCACGAACAGCCGTCAACAACATAGATTAGAGGGTGCACTCAACACCTGCGAACCATGCGGGCCGGTAGTTCAGTTGGTTAGAAGGCACGAGCCCTGACCTGAACGTTGCCCTTACACGGCAAAGGTCGCCGGTTCAAATCCGGTCCGGCCCACCACTCCGCCGATCTGCACGCACACCATTCTTGACGAGAATCTAGCCCTGTCGCTTATCCGAGGATGGGTTGAGCAGGGCCACCTTTCTGCGTTTCCCAGGCTCTTGCAAACTCCGAATGCATTATATTATAATGCATTATAATTTTCTAGTGAGTGATCCGGATGGTGACTGAGGCGAAGGTAAGGAAGATTGGAACAGGGTTAGGAATTCTAATTCCGAAAAAGAAGCTCGAAGAGATTGGAGCCGGGGAAGGGACTGTTGTCATCCTCAGAAGAATAGAGACGCCAGCGAAGGAGATTCGGGGAATTCTCAGGGACTCTGGGCTTAAGTTCAAGAGACAGACGGAAGACAGAGATCTGAATGTCCGCCGACAATAGCGTGATAATTTTCGACGCCTATGCATGGGTCGAATACGCACTCGATACTCCTAAAGCCGAAAGAGTGGCTGAGTTACTTGAGAGTGCTTCCGAGGCAATCACGCCCGCATCCGTTTTAGCAGAGCTGAAAGAATCGATGCTTAGACAGGGGATTCGTGCTCCCGTAATGAATCGAATACTCACCTACATCAGGAGCCGAACAACGGTGGTGGGGATTGACTCGACAGTTGCGGAGCTCGCAGGAGAGATAAACTTCACGCAAAAGAGAGCCATCAAGAACTGGGGGATGCTCGATTCTTTCGTCTACGCTACAGCCAAGGTGCGGCGCGGAACAGTGCTAACAGGTGATCCTCATTTCAAACGACTAAAGGATGTGATCTATATCGGCGCGTGAAGAAGGCTTTGGAGAAAAGGCTAGGTGAAACGTCAGAAGCTGGGCTAAATGTGACCCAGCGCAAGGGTGAGTCCGGTCCGGCCCACCAATTTCCTGATCCGTCACATCGTTGCCGTATTCCATTGTCTGCCGTGAGACGCTTAGACCTGTATGTTTCGTAGAAGAACTTTGAGTTGACGATCTGCAAGTCTCCAACCGAGAATAGAAACGACTGCTCCGATTGCTAGGCCGACACTTGCTAGCTGAACCGTTATGGTCCTCGTCATTATGATGGAAGCCAGTATTGGTGCAGCCGTTAGCATCGCAATGATTAGGCTGAGGAACATGCCAGCTAGTGATCCCCAGACGCTTACGAATCGACTGCGGATAGTTTCGCGAAAGTCCGGGAACTTTGCAGCGAAATAGATTCCTAGAGTCGATTCCTCGAATACCACGATGACTCCCAGAGCAAGTAGAACCAGAAAGTTCGCAGTGGCGGCTCTTAGCAGAAGCGATAGGGCGATAAGCATTCCCACATCGAACGCCAAGCCAAGTACTACTGCAAGCAACAGTTTCGCCTTCAAGAGCTGCTTCGATGATAGTGGCGCAACATACAGGTGCCATACAGCATAGCCCTCCTGACCCATACTAGTCATGGAGAGAATGCCGCAAAAGATTGCGACGGGTATGAGGTACAGAGGCACTAATGCGAAGAATCCCGGCTCCTCAGTAAGCGATCCTCCGCTCATAGGCAAGAAGGAGATGCTCATCGATATGGCCAGCACGAAGGGGATCGCTAGGAAGCGTGCCATTTCTCGCCGTCTAATCAGTGAACGCCAATCCTTCCGAACTATCGCCGATTCTGCTGGACTCAGTCCCAACCATCCTTTACTCTGCGCCAGAGGCCTGTACGCTCGTGTTGACAGTCTAATCGATACTGGAACCGGAACCCAGTACAATGCACGGAACACAACGGCCAACGCGAATAATGTGATCAGAAATGCGATTGATAATGATCCGAAGGCAACTGAGCTGAAAGTATTTCCTTCCGAAACACCTAGCACAACTAACGACGGCCAGATAACAGGTACAAACCAGGCAGCCCTGACCGCCTGTGTCACTTCCTTGAGAAGATAGACAACTATTGGACCGCTAAAGAGCAGCTGAAAGAACACGAGAATCACAATCGTCAGGAATAGCCGGATGAGAATCCCCGAGCGTCCACTTTTCCTGTAGAAACTAGACGAGATCCGATTTGTCAGCGCCCGCATTACTTCAACCGCGCAGGCTCCTATGGTAAGCGCAACAACGCCCATGGCCGCAGATATCACCCAAACTGACATTGCGCCAAAGAAAATTGCGGGGCCAAGAGAAATTCCAATGAACATCGATAGGAGGAATGAATACGTGTAGGAAAGCGAGAGCGCAGATGCCGCCACGTATTCGGCCGGAGAGATCGGAAGCCAGTTAACCAGATCAGTGCTCATGGATTGTACAGGTTGACTTATTTCGCTCAGAATTCCGAACAGAATTACCGCAAACGCCATAGCTGTCGGTATCCCAGCCAACCCTTCGCCCTCGACTTGTTGAAGAGCGCTCTGAGCCTCAACTGGGAATACCCTCGCTATCATGAAGTAGCTCAAGGCTCCCAGCCCGGCTACTAGCGCAAGATCTGCAAGGAGGATCGAGCGTGGATCACTGAAAATTCGTGACAAGAGTTTCCTTCGTTGATATCCGCGTATCTGCGATTTTGTGAGAACTGTGGCGAGCCTGTACACTGACCGGAACTTCAACGTGTGAGAGCCTCAACAATTTCTCTTGTATCCGAGGTACCAGTGAGCTTCAGAAATACCTCCTCCAACGTCGACCCGGGCGCTCCTGCTTTCATCTTGAGATCTTTCGTTGTGCCTTCTTCGAGAACCCTTCCGTCGTACATGATGACGATTCTATCGCAGATGGCGTCCGCTATCTCGAGGACGTGTGTGCTGAAGATTATCGGCACCTGTTCGTCTCTGAGCTTGTGGATGAGGTCCTTCACTATGCGTGCCGAACGGGGGTCTAGGGCATTAAGTGGTTCATCGAGAACAAGGATTTTCGGTTTATGAAGGAGACCAGCGATTATGGCGAGTTTCTGTTTCATGCCCTGAGAATAACCGTGGATGAGTTCATTCTCTCTTCCTTCCAAATCCAAGGCTTTCAGGAATTCCATGATGCGTTCCTGCTTGGCTTGGGCATCTAGGCCGTGCACATCTGCGACAAAGTCAAGGTACTCAATTCCCGTAAGGAATTCGTAGAGTCGAGGGCTCTCAGGAACGAAGCCAACCGTTCGCTTCACTGCTAGTGGGTTCATTACCACGTCTGTACCGAGAACCTGTATGTTGCCCCTATCCGGTTTCAGGATTCCAACAATGATCTTCATCATAGTAGACTTACCGGACCCATTAGGACCTAGCAAACCCACAATCTCACCATGGTCGACGCCGAAGCTCACATCGCTGACGGCTCTGACTTCGCCAAAGCTCTTGGCAACCCCGTTAACCTGAAGTGCCCTCATGTATGCTCATCCTCAAAGTACTACTATCGCTTTGCCTTGCCAGAAACCGAAAGAGCTTAGAAAAACCTCGCGTTCCAGTTCGGCGAGCAGACATTGAACGGCAATGCAGCCCAAGATTCAGAAGCACGGCCCATATGCAGTATATCGCTTTGTGGCAAGGACGCTGAGTGGGAAGTAGAGCTATTCGGCAAGACCGAATACTACTGCCAGAAGCACCGTCCAACGGTCCCTGAAACATTAATGATGAAACTCGTGCATTCGTAGACTAAGGGCCAACTCAAGATCGTGATCAGCCTAGGAGATTTTCTCCAGAAGTTTATCGATCTCGTCTTCAGTATTGTAAAAGTGCGGGGAGACCCTCAGAACGTTCACTCTAGGGGCCACGACCACTCCCTCTTGTTGTAGCTTCTGCGCCACCTTGCTGGCATCGTCGACTTGGAAGGTCACTATCCCACTGCGCCTTCCCATCTCCTCTGGAGATGTGATCTTCCTCATCTTCTTCCGGACGCCGACGCGTAGCCGTTCGTTGAGCCGCTCAATCCTAGGAGCCCTATCCTCGGGTGCGTACTTCAGCGTGTACTCGATTGCGGCTCTGGCTCCAGCGACCGAGATGACCGACCAGGTTCCCCACTCAAACCGCGTTGCGTCTTTAGCCGGTTCGACTGTGCTTAGGTCGAAAGGTCGTCCGAACGTATCCTGCTTTGACTGGGCTCGGGCCACAACGGAGTCGGAGATGCCGTGCCAACCCATTATTGTTGGTTCAAGTCTGTCAAAGATCTCGCGGTTAACGTACAGGAACGCGGCTCCATGTGGTCCCATTAGCCATTTGTATGTCCCGCAGGTCAGCACGTCTACGCCTAGTTTGCGTACGTCGACAGGGAAAACCCCTACTGCGTGGAATGCGTCGACAAGCATCAGCGCACCATGCGAGTGTGCTACGCGCGTAATATTGGGTATGTCCTCTCTGCACCCGTTTATCCATGAAACATAGTCGATCGATACTGCGGCTGTCTTGTCGTCAATTGCTCGCTCGAAGCTTGCGAGTGGAATACGGCCGTCCTCAGCTTTGAGAACTCGGACTTCGGATACCACTCCCTTCTCTTTCAGAGAGTGCCACATGTAGACGTTCGTAGGGAAGTTCAGTTCGCTAACAACAACGTTCTGTCCGGGTTTCAGGCGTAGCGCACTGGCGATGGCTGCTAGCCCTGACGTGACGTTGGGAACGCATGCAACATCGTCTACGCCAGCCCCAATTAGCTGCGCGAATTTTTCACGTGCTCTCACTATCTCGAGTAGCCAAGCGTCCCATTTCTCTCCGTAGTCTCTCCACTCCTCCAAAAAGCTTCGCATCGCCTCGTAGACCGGCACAGGTGGCGGGCCTGCGCCTGCATTATCCAAGTACACGTTTCCTTTAGCTAGAAGGGGAATTTGTCCTCTCACTTCGTCGAGGTTCAATTATCGCACATTTCACGATGGTGACGAGTAGCTAGTTATAGGACTTACACTGCGCCTCTGGCCTGAACGGGGAGTGGGATAGCCCGCTAACTAGGCCGTATTGTTCGCTAGGTCTTGTTGAGGTACACTCTTCTTCTTGAGCGGCACAGACCTATGTTTTGTTGGTGGCTGAGGCGCGGGGCTTGTCATGGTTTGAGTCTTCGTAGGCGCCACGGCCAATGGTTGCTGCCGGAAGCGGTTCTTGTTCAATACAACGTAGGCTATTATGCCCGCTCCTGCAAGGAAAATCGCGATTACGCTCAGTGCTATTGTCAGGTTGAGTATCGTAGGGTCCGTTCGCCATGATGCGATGACGGTTCTTGGCTTATCCATTAGGACGGTGGATGATTGACTGTTGGATTGCGCGTCGCCCTGCCAGCCATTGAAGATGATGCTGACTCCGTAGGTTGTGCTTACTGGAGTTGACGCGTAAATTTGGGCTGTGGAACCTGCATCATACCAGCCCTCTCCATAAGCAACGCCTTGGTCGGTCATGACCTTGAGGTAGTATTGTTGCTTGTATTGGGCAGTGATTGTGTGTGGTGAATCCATATTGAGTTGTAGTGAGACGCCGGCTTGGACAGTCTTTCCGTCAATATTCCAGCCTTGGAAGACGAGTCTGCTCCCGTCTTGGCCACCCAGCATCTGACCCGCAAGGTTCAGACTAACCGTGTCACCTGCATTATACCAACCCGCTCCCTGAGGCAGCGGTGCAGCCTGAGGTTGCACGCCCACATCTAGGTAGTATTGCAGCTGGTAAACTGCTGTTATCTTTTGCGCGCTGTTCATTGTTATCGAGCCACTCGTACCAACACCGGAGTAGTCACCACTCCAGTGCGAGAACACATACCTGGCTGTCTGTGAGACCTGAACTGTGTTCTGGGCTACTGAGAATGATGCTGAAGTCCCCTGGACATAGGTTCCGCTACCGCTAACAGACCCCACATTTGGCGGGTCGGTCGTAATGGTCAACTGGTACTTGGAAGGTGGCGTGTAGTAGTTGTAGTAGTATGGGTAGCCGTAGTAATAGCTGCCATAGTATCCATAGTTGTTGTAGTAACAGTAGGAATACGGGTAGCTGTAGTAGTAGTAATAGTACGGATATCCGTAATAGTACCAGTAGGACGCGTTATAGTTACCATAATACGGGTAACACCAGTCTGATGTTGTCGGGCCTGCGCTCACTTGAGCGGACTGCCCGGATAGAAAGACGAGGCCCAGACTGAGAACAAGTACGGCCACCGCGATCGTCGCCAGATGACCAGATCTCATAACAATCGATTAGGTAACAGCGCTCGTGCATATTTTTGGCTTTCCTCAGTTGAGTATGGAGGTTACGGTTCAATTCGCTTTAAGTAGGTCTTGAATCCACACCTACATACTCCGGTGTATTCCATGGTCGTCAAGGCATACGTTCTGGTTCAAGCCCAGTTAGGAAAGTCACGGGCAGTTGCTCGGGCTGTCGCAAACGTCCGTGGTGTCAAAATGGTTCATGCAGTGACTGGTCTCTATGACGTGATAGCGTACCTAGAACTATCAAACATGACCGCTCTCTCCGAAATCGTAGTCAAAAAAATCCAATCGGTGAAGGGTGTCGAGAGAACTCACACAGCAATAGTTGTGTGAGATCCTCACCTTCCTTAACCTTCAGACCAGGTTCCGAGATAGTTCCATTCATAATTCGAATACTTGCTTAGTAACAAGTTATGCATGCGTTTCGTCTCAGCATCAGACAACGGTAGTGATTGAAGTCTCGCGCCGTTCAGTTTCTCGAATGATCGTAGAAGGCAAGCTTTCACTTCATCCAACGGGACATGTTTCCCTAGGGAGGCTTCCAACGTAGTCACCGGTTTCCATCGGCTCCGAACGTGCGTGGCCTCGAAGTTTAGCTGGCTCGGTGACAGGACATGTGTCGCTGTGACTATGTCGGTTGAGACTAGGATTGACGCATGCCAAAGACTTTGTTTCCGATAGAATCCGGCAGCTGCGCCGGAAATCTTCTTCCCTGCGATTTCCACTGAGTTGGGCGGGGTAAATTCACTTATCAGGCCTAGTCCACTTAGACAGTCTTGGATTATGGATGCGTTAATCTTGTGGAACTCAAGGAGTCCGACGCTTTCTGGTTTTAGCATGACTATGGTGAAGTTCAGGTTGCCTTCGTCATGATAGACTGCGCCGCCTCCCGTAAATCGTCGAACGATTTGGATTTGGTTCTGTTCACAGAACTTCATGTCGACTTCCGACTTGACGTCTTGGAAGCGCCCTATGACAGCTGCCGGAGGATTAATCCAAACACGAATCGTCGGAGTGAGATCCTCAGACAGATCGTCTTGGACAAGAGCCTCTTCCAAGGCCAAGTTCTGATATGCCGATGCATAGCTGAGGTCGAGAATCCTCCACGTCTCAGAAGTTCCTGCTAGATTCGCCATTGTGTGCATCGGGAAACTATCCTTCTTGGAATGAATGGCTTCAGCTCGCGCCTTCGTAGAACTGAGCCTAGCTTAGGCATCAGCCCTATCGCGTCGGTTCCAAGCTTGCAGATGACCGAGTGTGTTGCCAGCGTCATTTGCTCCACTGACACTATGTCTCTCTCTAGGTTCGCTTTCCTGATCGCAGCCTCAATCTCCCGCGCTGAGCAGTCGAACACTTGAATACGATCTAATCGCATGGAAATCCAGTTGGTGAACTGGTCAAGCTGTGAGTCCGCTAACCATCCTTCTGCGAGTCCGGACTCTGGTTCAAGGTCGGTGATGCGAACGGCGACTTTGGTGCTCGGAAATAGGCAATAGTGCTCAGTGATCTCTTCCATGGAGAGGGCTTTGCCGTCGCAGAGCTGGGCTCGGAGTGAACCGAGCTTTACCTTGACAGTTATCGGTCTAGGGTTCTCTAATCCTATGTCGATTACGAGGTTGCCTTCAGTCTTTCCAGCCACAACCCCGTCATAATTTCCAAGTCGTTCAACACCTGAGACGTCAGTTTGGGCGAGGCCTAGCTTCCTAGTGATGAGTTCTGAGACAATCTCGGAATCATCCCCTGCTACATCGACGATCGTCCATCCCATCTTCGAGAAGCCTAGGAGGCTCGTTGAAGCGGGCAAGTCTCCCTTCAACAAGCTAAGTTCTCTTTCTAGGGCTGCCGCGAATTCTTTTGCATCAATTCGCCCTGGTCGTTGGAGAAGTGTGATCCGCATATTTGTCAGCGTTTCTTACCTGCTGAGTTCAGCCTCCAGCTGATGAATCTTCGTCACAAGCACTTCAATCACTTCAGCATTTTCCATGCTCTCCAGTTGATTTCCGCATTTTGCACACTTGAATGAGGTTTCCATCGCTTCTTCGAAAGTGATTCGCACGTCGGCATCAGTCTTGCATACGAAGAACGTGTGATTTCGTTCGTAGTCGAGCCTCTGCTTCAACTTGTCTAAGGCTCTCTTCTTGCGGCTACGAATGAAGGCATCCAACTGATCGGGTTGAAGCCTCCAATAGAATATGAACCAACCAGTCTTCTCATCCCTTACGCGAGTGCATGAGACAAGACCGTGGTCATAGAGCTTATACAAAATCTTCCTGACGGTATTCAACCGCACTTCTTTCTTCAACCGGTCTCTACAATCGTTCGTGATGATCTCGTCTGTTCCTTCGCCAAGATGCTTCAGGCTAGTCACCACAATGACTGCTTCTTCGCCTCCAAATAGGTTGGCGACTTTGATCAGTTCCTCGTCAAGTACCGACAAAACCCTGATTCACCAAGAAAGATGTTCATGACATTAGCATCATGCTTGACATTAATTCTTTCTTGAGCACTTTACGACCTCTCTGAATCAAGTAATTCTTTTATACGAACCGGTCGGGTTTTACGGTCCACGGGCCGAACAAAATGAAGGAAACTGTCGCAACTCTCGGTTTCATGCTGTTCTTCGCAGGCTCCATGCTCGACATTTCCGGATCACTCTTCGTGACCGAAGGAGGCACGCCCCCCGCCACCTACTTCAAAGTTGGCATCATCGAAGTCATCGGAACGATACTGTTCATGATCGGAATCTACCTGATCGTCAAGACCCGCTAATTGCGCTGAAGTCGTCAAGACTAGTGGAAATTCAGTTCTTGGGTGACGCGGGCAGTTTGCGCTTGTGTTCGGCTAGCTTGTTCTTTCTCAGCAGTCTGTCGACAATTTCGTAGCTCAGTCCCAATTCGTCTTCCGCTGACTGGTCAGCGACTAAGCTGGGAGAAGGCTTCTTCTTGATTATGTTGTCGGGAACTCCTAGTTCCTTTGCCATTGATTTTAGGTCGGTCTTCGTCAGATTGATTAGGGGCTCAATGTCTGCGGCTCCATCGCCATATTTGGTATAGTACCCAAGGAAATTTTCTGACGCGTCTGTAGTACCGCATACCAGGTAGTTTTTCAGATTGGCAAAGTAATAGAGAACGCACATTCTAATCCTTGCCTGCAAGTTCGCTTTCGGTACTTTGCCTTCCTCGAACTCGGGAAGATGCTTGCCGAAACACTCAATGATATTCGATATGGGCATCCGAGCATGCTCTATTCCAAGCTTCCTCACAACCTCCATAGCATCCTTTTCGTCTTCATCTGGAGTAGTGTGCGATGGCAACAGGAGGCCGAACACTCTCTCCTTCCCCAGAGCTCTCACGGAAAGGAAGGCTGCAACGGTTGAGTCAATTCCGCCTGATATTCCGATGACGAGGCCTATTGACCGTGATTCTTGGACCTGTTCTTTGATGAATTCTTCTATCTGCGCGGTCTCTCCCTTAACGCTCATCTATTTCCACTCGCGTGGGCGTGCAGTTCTTTCCACCGTTTGATCTGGCTTTGAATGAGTGTGCTTAGAAGGAAATAGACCCACCGATTGCTTCTTGCATATCGCGTGTTTGGGCAGTGATTTATGTGACTGTTTTCTTGCGCTACTGGCTAGCGCGAGGCTTTCGCGCTCAGCAGGAACCTAGGCGTTCTATGAACGGAAGGAATCAAAGCGATCGCATTATCTAACTATTCATTACTTCTTGATCATGATCCTTATGCACGAGCGTAGCAAAGGGGCTCGAATAGTCGTTCTACGCATCGGCCACAGGCTTCAAAGAGACATGCGTGTCACGACACATGTCTGCTTAACAGCACGTGCGCTCGGTGCAGAAGGCGTAGTAGTAGCTGACGTGAGCGACAAACAACTAGTCGATACCATCGACCATGTTACACAAGAATTCGGAGGCATCTTCACGATCGAAACCGGAAGGCCTTGGCGTTCAACGGTGGCCGAATGGAGGAACGCTGGAGGAACTGTCGTGCACCTCACTGCCTACGGAATTCCGCTGCCTAAGATTATCAACGAGATTCAGCGATCTAGGACGGATAAGTTAGTCGTGGTCGGAGCGGAGAAGGTACCGGGAGAACTGTTCAAGTTGGCTGACTGGAATGTGGCTGTAACCAACCAGCCGATCAGCGAAGTAAGTGCACTTGGAATATTCCTCGATTGGTACTTTGATCACTCACGCCTTGAAGAGAGATTTCCCGGTGCTAGACTCGAGATAATCCCAACGGAGCATGGAAAGAGGGTGTCAAAAAGCTAGAGCTTAAGGTCCGGGTTTGGTTTGCCTTTGATCCTTATGATATCTCCTAAGGTCAGTTCGGCGGGTGCGGCGGTCTTGGGGACGACCGCTTCTTTGCGTGGAACGAGAAGCTTCACTTTCAACTCGTGCTCCAATTCCCGACATAGTCTGCTGTTCGGAGCCATTTTTCCAGTTTCAATTTTCTGGATGACCGACAACTTCTCTTTGACGCGCTTCGCTAATTCTTCTTGGGATAACCCAATCTTCATGCGTCGGTCGCGGACTCTTGCTGGATAATCCTCGGCAATATCGAGTTCATCCATCTCCTTGGGCAACTCCGAAGCTCTTCTGCGGGGACCTGGTCGTGAAACTGGTCCGCTTGTCGTCATGGCGGAGGTTACAGGTCGTCTTGGTAGTCTTGGTGCGCTATCCTCAGCGTATGGTTCGCCCAGCCGCTGGCATTTGGCGCAAACAAGCATCTTGGCTCCTTCAACTCTGACCTTGAAGGCTTGACCTGTGATATCTCTCCCACAAATGTCACAGTTCAAACATGGAGCTTCCTGGTGGGGCATGCGGGAAGCCGAAGCTTAAATTGGTTTCCCGAACAAGCGCCTACGGTTTCCCTTGATCCATCCTACGTTGCCCCAGCTTCGTAAACTGATCGGTGTTGCCAACTATCAATTTGGGAGGGGTGTGGGGCCGGTTCTTTTCAATAAGGATGTGAAGGTGGTTTGTTCAAGGCGAACGGGGAGAATTCGGCACATTTTCAGGAAGAACCAGTTAATCGCGACTCTCAGACCAAAAGACGGCTATCTTGCTCTTACGATGGCCGGGGCGAGGTTAATCCTTTCTGGAATAAAGCAGCCTCCCAACGTTGTCTCCGTGCAGACCGACGTATCAGAGTTCATACGCGCTGGAGGCGACGTCTTCGCCAAGCACGTTGTGCGAGCTGACCGGCGCCTGCGCCCTGCTGAAGAAGTGATTGTAGTTGACGAGAATAATCACCTAGTAGCCGTGGGGCGAGCCGTTTTGAGTGGAAATGACATGCAGTACTTCAAACGAGGCGTGGCAGTTAAAGTCAGAAGAGGAGTAGATGATTCTCGAATTGAGCGAATAACGGAACAAGACTCTGAATTGGCTGATGTGCTTGAAAACTAACCCACATCTTCAAAGAGAGGACGGTAACATTAGCGCCGCGGAGCACGGTCCAATTCATGAGAACTGCGGTCTCTGGTAGACTCGAACCTGTCAAGGAGTCGGCGATAAGAAGATTCATTGAGCTTGCGTCCAGATCGAAAGATGCCATACACTTTGAACATGGAGAACCAAGCTTTTCGACGCCTGACCATATTGTGGAAGCCGCCATCAAGGCCATGAAAGAAGGACACACGCACTACGGTCCTACCCCAGGATTGCCCGAACTAAGGACGGCGATATCAGAGAAGCTAACGCGAGAAAACAGAATACCCGTCGACGGCCCTGGAGAAGTTCTAGTGGTCTCAGGAACACAAGAGGGCATGTTCCTTGCGGCTATGACCTTCCTGCAACTTGGCGACGAGGCACTGGTACTGGACCCCTACTATCCCGCCTATTTTGAAGAGACACTGATTGCTGGAGCAAAGCCAGTGACCGTGCCCCTGAGCGCGGATAGCGGCTATCGAATTGATGCCAAACATCTGGAGCAATATGTCACGCCAAAGACAAGAATGGTGTGGCTCAACTCCCCCGCCAATCCTACGGGCCATGTTTTTTCGAAGAAGGATTTGGAAGAAGTAGCTGCGGTTGCTGAAAGAAATGACCTGCTAGTATTTACGGATGAGATCTACGAGAAACTCGTTTACGATGGCGCCGAGCATGTAAGCATAGGCCGCATGCCTGGCATGGAAGAGCGGGTAATAACAACCAACGGTTTCTCGAAATGCTACGCCATGGCCGGCTGGCGCATAGGGTACCTAGCCGCAGACAAGACGCTGATTGATCAAATGAGTAAACTCCACTACTATGCTGTTCTCTGTGCAAGCACGATCGCGCAAATAGCAGGTTTAGCTGCGCTTAACGGTCCTCAAGACTGTGTCAGAGACATGGTGCAGGAATATGACAGGAGAAGGTCCGCTGTGTTAAATGGGTTAGGAAAGATCGCTGGAATCTCCTACGTTCCGCCTAAAGGTGCTTTCTACGTCTTTCCAAATATCTCGGCATTCGGAAAGAATGATGAGAGTGTAGCGGAGACTCTGATTCGAGAATTTTCTGTGGCAACAGTTCCTGGGTCAGGATTTGGGAGAGCAGGCGCAGGACACCTTAGGATATCCTACTCGGTTCCCATGACGGAGATAGAAGAAGGCTTAAACCGTTTTCAAAAAGGACTACAGGAAATTGCTACACATAAGGCTGAGAGCTTTCGATCCGTTCCCTGAGGTAGAAGTCGCGAATGCTCACGCTACTTTCTTGTAAGCGTTACCATGCCTTTGTCTGCATCTACCTTCACGAAATCCCCCGTGCGAATCGCTTCAAACGGATCTTTTTCCAGCCTATCGACTAGAGGTATCTTTGTCAGTACCGCAGTACCCACGAGGACTGGTTCTACGTCTTTGACTATCATGGCGCTAGGTGCCTTATTATTCAACAGCAGCTTGACAAGTCCGTCCATTTGAACCGCGGAACTAGCCTTCCCTGACGAAAAGACCAGCACTTTTCCTGTTACTGTCTTTCCCTCCAATTGATGGCCCTTTTCTCTTACTGTGCCAGTCTTCGGATCTGTTAGGTAGAAGCAAATTGGGTCTTTTGAGACAAGGGCTTCGCCCTGTCCGACACCTTTCGCCACCTTATGGCATCTCATTGTGATTTCCAAGACTTGTCACTGGCCCTTCTTGACGCTGGCGGCAACGCATTCTTCCATGTTGCCTACCTTGACTGGACCGAATCTTCTGTAGTATGCGCATTTGGGTGAGTCTGTCATCCCTGTCCTTCCTTTTAGGTTATTCCAGCAGAACATATCTATACATGTGTCGACAACTACATGGGCACCCGATTCCTCTATGACTTCGACGAAACCAGTTCTCTCAGCGAGAAGTTTGGTTGTCGCGGATGTATTAACCCAGAAAGAAACACCGTCGCGAATCTTCTTTCCTTTTAACAGACGTGCAAGTTCACTCAGCTGATCTAGATTGTAGTGAGGACAGCCAAGTATCACGGCATCCGCGTCACCGGTGGCTGTCTGTAGCTCCATTTGGGTTTGCTGGAGTTCGTGATCTGTCACTGTGATCCTGTCTTCAGGAACGTTTCCTCCGAAAGCTTCCTCAACCGTCTTAGCCTCAACGGTGAAACCTGGTATGTGGAACATGGGTATTGCACCTGTCGTGTTCGTCATTGCGCACAAGTTGATGTACTGGTCTATTGTCGGACGCTTTGTAATACC
>Ga0315282_10005392_pt1 | contig 21836 bp, 17 predicted proteins | sample YL17G07_20_MG_FD_203693 | JGI IMG/M metagenome (GOLD analysis project Ga0315282, IMG submission 203693) | Sediment microbial communities from Yellowstone Lake, YNP, Wyoming, USA - YL17G07_20 | ecosystem: Environmental > Aquatic > Freshwater > Lake > Sediment | place: USA: Wyoming | collected... | reverse complement strand
CCCCCCTCGGAGGCCAGGCGGTACCGGACCATGGCCCAGTCATCGGGATTGTCCTGGGTGCCTGAGCCGTATTTGCTTAGGCTCCAGGTAACGTTGCTGAGCTGCACGCTCCCGCCAAGGTCAAACGGCTTGGAAAGATAGATTCCGGAATCCACGTGACAGGTGGTCGTGGCCAACGTTGACCGGTAGACATTGCTGGATTCCGCCCCGGCTTCGGCGATGCCCATGATATAGATGCGGTTGCGGTCCATCACGGCCGGGGCAGGGTCGACCGAGGTGGCGGGAAGCTGGAAGCCCGTCGTGGCGTCGACGTCCAGCCCCTCGTAATTCGGCCGCAGCTCGGTCGAGTCATGGCCAAAGGAAGAATCGCGCTTTATCCCCGGATCTCCGCCGGTGGGATTGTGGACCACATCCGGAACGGAAGTGCCGTTGTTGCCTCCCGCCGAAAGGAATGTGCCGTTGTAGGCCTGGGGGGATGTGTTTGACCGCCCCTTCCTGGTGTCCGTCTTCCGCCCCATCCATGCGGCAATCCCGTTGCAGTCATCCAGGTAGGCGTAATAGACGTCGCCGAAGGGGAAACATATCGCGTCAACGCCGTGGTTGAACATGCCTCCCATGAAGCCTATGGTGCGCCCCAAGCTGAACACGCCGAGGTTCATCCAGCCCATATTGAGGTTCTTGGAATAGCAGCATCCTATGTCGAGGTATTTGCAGCAATCCGTCGGCGGGGGCGGGCATAAGGGGATGTCTGTGCATTCACAGCCCTTGTTCGGGGGCGGGTTGCCCTGCGGGGCCTGGGTCACCGCCTCCCATTCTGACAGCCGGCCATCCGGCCTTATTTCCGACTTTTGAACCCACTGGTGGGGATACATCGTCGTGCATGCACTGTCGGCGCAGTACCGCCCGCCGATGGCGTAGAGCGCACCGGAGGCATATACCATTCCGAAATACGACGCGGCCTTGATGAGCGAAGGCTCCTTCACCCATGGGGAAAGGTTGCCGGTAATGGGGTCCACCAAGGTGGAATACACTTCGGTAACGGTTTTTTGCACCGTGAAAACCCCCGGCGCAGTCTCGATGGAAAGCGACCCCCCGGCAACATATATCCTGTTTCCCACTGCAACGGCCTGGTGATTCGTTATGCCAATCCCCTTCACATTGTTGGCGTTCTGGGCGTAGTCATTTGCCGCCCGCTTCCAGGGGCCCATCTTGCCGGTCGCATCGATGTCCACGTACCAAATCTTGGCCACGGGGCCGACGCTCTTTTCGTATCCGCCAATCAGGTAAATCCGGTGGTTCAATGAAACCAATGCGGTCTGGGTCACCTTGATATTGGCCACCGGTTGCATCAGCGGGGTGACGGCTGCCACGTTTTTCGTCCAGCAAACGCCGTATACGGGGTCCAGCTGGTATTCGTGGCGGAACCCCAGGGTGAGGCACGCCGTTCCGTCCGCGCGCATGCCCACATCGACTGCGTATGAAACTGATCCGTCGAAATCGGCCGGAAGCGACCAGGAACGCGTTGCTCCCGACGCACCATCAGTCAAGGCAAGTGCAGCCGCGGCAAGTGAGGCCAGGATTGTTTTCTTCACGGCGAGTCTTCCGCCGCCACCGCGGAAAAGCGTCCGGACAGGACCTTTTCCGAGGCCTTCCCCTGCACCATGCCTCCAACCAGGTACACCGCGTCCTTCCATACCGCCAGTGCGGTGACCTGCGGCATGTCCTTGGGCCCTTCGCTCACACCCCAGGACCCGAGCTCACCCTTGTCGGGGTCGAACACCGCTGACGCCACATTGTTTATGAAGAACCAGGAAGCGTCCTGTCCTCCAAAGGCGTAAAGGGTGTTCTGCCATACCGTCAGCGCGGTCTGGTTCCTGCCGTATCCCAGCCATGCTCCGGGCAGCTTCGAGGTAGCCAGATACCATGTCTGGATTCCACCGTCCTTCGCGAACGGGCCAACGTAAGCCGTTGGCATGATAAGTGTCTTCCCTTCGGTGGGGCTCTGTCCGCCCACCACTATCACGTAGTCACCCACCACCACAGCCGCAGAATAGGCCATGGGGGCGGGAAAGGAGGTGGTGACGTTCCAGGAACCGACGCGCCCATCCTGCGCGATTTCGGCCATGTTGACATCGCTCCGCATTCCGTCCGCCGCCATTCCCCCGAGGATATAAATGCGGTTCTTGTAGAAAACCTGGCAATGCGCGTAAAGCGGTTCGGAAAGCGGCTCGGTCCGGCGCCAGTTCCGGGGAGAACCGTCGTTTCCCAGGGTGGCAATCCATATGTCCCCCGAGATCTCCTCCCCCTTTGCCGCAACCCGCATTCCACCGGAAAGGTAGAGACAACTCCCCGACGCCCCCAACGCGAAGTTCGCCAGCCCGCCCGGAAGGTCCGTTTCCCTTTTCCAGAAGGAGTACGTTGCGTTGCCATGGAGCGGGGCGCGGTATACCGTTTTCTGGATTTTCCCGAAACGGTCCCTGCCGCCGGCGGCAAGCAGCGAGCCATTTACGGCAATTGCTCCATGGCTGTAACGCACCGCCGGAAGCGGCGGCATGGTCATCCACCTTTCGGGGTCAAGTTGAGTGAGGGTTCCCCCCAACGCAATGGCACCCGTTCCCAGTGTCAGCAACAGGACAGAGGCTGTTTTCAGCAGTCCCGTGAAATATTTCACGAGGAAAAGAGCCACAACTGCGCCGTTTCCAGGCTGTTGTTTATCTGGCGCAGCCGCCGGGAAAGGAGGCGGAACAGCCCGAGCATCAGCTTGATGGCGAGGCCGGGACTGGATTCGCGCAACTTTTGGTAGGTTTCTATACCAAGCCGCAGCGCCTCAATCGGCTCAAGCGTAACCACGGAAGCCGAACGGGGTCCCCCGTCCGCCAGCGCCATCTCGCCGACGCATTCCCCCGGTCCTACCACGGCCAGCATCCGCTGCTTCGTGACCCCCCGCTCGGTATAGGTCCGCTGGACGCCCACCTGCCCCAGCAGGATTATGTAAAGCGAATCGCCGGATTCGTCCTGCGAGAAAAGCTTCTCTCCCTTTGCAATATTCACGAGCTGGAGTGCGGAGGCCAGGACGCCAAGCTCTTCGTCGCTGAATTCGCTTAGGAGCGGACTCGTGCGCACGGGCATTATCGAGTCGAGCGAAGCTATAATCGAATTATCGAACATTCCTATAAATTATATCCCGACCGCGCCTCCGTAGGCTATCGACCCGCTTGGCCGGTTTCGGTCCTTTTCCCCGCCAAAATCGAAACGGCCAGCAGGAAAATGGCCGCCAGAAGGAGCGGCAAATCGCCCCACCTGGCATAGGCCGTTACCCCGCTTATATGCTTAAGGTCCCCAATCTGGACTCCCGTTTCGAACAACCCCAGGCGGGACACCATTCGTCCTTCCGGCGTAACGACAAGGGTCAGCCCGGTGTTGGCGCAACGGGCCAGGTACCTGCCACACTCCACCGCCCGGGTTATCGAGCCCAGGGCGTGCTGGTATGTCGCCGCCGACAGCAGGTACCAGGCGTCATTGGTCTGGTTCAAGAGGTACTCCGCCCCCTGGCGTGCCTGGTTTCTGTAAATCCCCGGGAAAATCGCCTCGTAACATATGCCCACTCCGGCTTTTCCCGCGGCTCCCAGGTCCATCGGTGCGGGGTCGCTTCCGGGCGAATAATCACCCACTCCCTCGGTAAGCTTCCTGGCAAAGGGCAGGATGGTGCGAATCCAGGCCGGGATGAATTCGCCGAACGGGACCAGGTGCTGCTTCCGGTAAACCGCGAAAGGACCCTTCGGCGACAACGCAACCGCGGCGTTGTAGAATTTTCCGTCCTTGTCCAGGTAGATTGCCCCCGCCATCTGCACCGATTTCGTCCTTGCCGCGAGCCGTGAAATCCTGGCCTGGGTGAGCGCATCACGCGAAAGTTCGCTAGCGGTGGCCGATTCCGGCCAAAGAATGATGTCAGGTTTCTCCTTCCCGGCTGCGAGCGACAGCGCCTCGAAGCGCGAAAGCAATACTTCCAGGGGAAGCGCCCATTTTTCCGCCTCCGTGAAATTCCCCTGGAGCAGGGCAACCCTTACCGGTTTCGCCCCGGAAACATCCCGGCGCACCTGATTCGCCGCCACGGTGGAGAGAACGAGCAAAACAAGCAGCAGGACGGCGGAAGCATACACGCCAATCTTCCGCTCTCCCCCGCGGCGGACAAGCGACCACACCGCCATGTTGACGGAAACAACCGCGGCGGAGACCACGGAAACACCCAGGAACCGTGCCGAAAGGAACATGGCAGGAAAGGCCCACTGCGAGGCTCCCAACGGAGTCCACGAAAAACCGGAGAACAGCCATCCCCTCAGCCATTCAAGGATGACCCAGAGTGCCGGAGCCGCCAGCCAGTACGGCCCCATCCGCTTCCAACGCAGCAGGGCGGCCCACCCTCCCGTGAACAGCCCAAGGTACAGTGCGAAACAGCTCACGGCAGGCAGGGCCATGTATTCCATCTCCCGTATTCCCCCTATCCAGTAGAGAGTGCTGGCCCAGAAGGATATGCCGCTTAGCCATCCAAGGAGGAAAGCCCGGCGCGGTCCCGCGTTTTCAATCGCAACAAGGAGCGGCACCAGCCCAATCCAGGCCAGCCACCCGGTCCAGGGATGCAGGGAAGGAATGAGCCAGGAGGGGAACGCCAACGACAGGAGTATCCCCGAAACAACAGACAGCCCCGGTGACTTCAGCCTTTGAATCATCGCGGCAAATCCGGGACCTTTTGTCTGCGCAAATCGTATAAAAGCCACAACCGCTCAATATAATTCATCCCCTTCCGATCCTTGAGGATGGAATACAGGTGCTCCGCCTTTATTTCCGCCGCCCGGGCGGCGGCGATATTCCCTGTCTTTCTTTCCAGTTTTCCCCGGAGCGTATACAACTGGAGGAAGAAGGGTTCAATCCGCAAGGCCGATGCGATGGCACCTCTACTCTCGCCGAATTCTCCTGCATCAAGAAGCGCCGATGCCCTCAGGTAACGGGGCATGATATCGGTGGGCGACTTTTCGACGGCTTCGCCCAGTATTGCGGCGGCCTCGTGGCCATATCTGGCATCCTTGAAAACGACCTGCATGTACATTAGGTGCTGTCCCAGCAATTGCAGCGCAAACGGATTCCCCCCCGTGAGGACCACTCCTTCCCGCAAATGCGATTCGGTTCTGATTGCGCCCTCCTGCACCATTGCGTTTATCTTTTGGTCTCCGTAACTCCGTGATTCCCTGCCGAAGTTTGAACTATACCTCACCGGGGACACCTGCATGTTCAGTAGGTGTCCGTCAAGGCTCAGTGGGAAGGCCGCCAGCATCGAATCAGCGGCCTCAATCGAGCGCGGCAGGCCGGTTTCAATAAGCGTCTTGCGCTCCAAGGGCAATGCGATGCAGCGCACTGCGGGGACGCGGATGAATGAAACAAATATCCACGCGCATATTGCCACAGGTACGAGCGGTATCATGTGTATCCCCCGGGTCCGCACGATTGCCCAGAAGCTGTGGACGGATGAAACGAACATTGCGAGCGAAACGGCGACCAGAACCTGGACCGGGGGTGCCCGAAACGGAAAGTCCACTAAGGAATGAAGAAGTATTCCCATGAGCCCCACACCCCATGAAGCGCCTCCCCGGCCGGCCATCCGGAAAAACGACCAGGCCGCCCACAGTATCAGGCCGAACGCGGGAATTCCCCACTCTACCGCGGCCTGCAACGGCTCGCAGTGCGCAAAGTCGGCGCGGAGCGAATACCGTGCTATCCCCGCGAAAGTGTAAGACGGCTGGCGGACCCGCGCCGCCGCCGCAGTATACCTGCCGGGCCCCCATCCAAACGGATTTTCGCGTAACGCCAGCATTCCCTCTTTCCAAATGGTCATTCGCTGGGTCATGCTGATGGGATTGATGGGGGGAATAGCGATTATTGCCATGCCAAGGAACAACGCGAGCGCGCCGGACCACCAGCGGAAACGGTTGGCCTTTGGCCTCATGCCCCGCGCAACCAGGATGATGACCGCCAGCATTCCCGCCGCCAGTGAAGCGCCGCTGGAATGGGTGGCGATGATTCCACATGCGGATGACACCGCGGCCAGAATGAGCACATTTCTCTTCCATCCCCCTGATTCGAAAGCGCCCCAGACTGACATCCCAAAGCCGGCCAAAAGAAATGCGCCGAGGAAATTGGGGCTGGGGAAGGTAGTGAAGGCGGGCTTTCCTGTCGCCAACGCCTCGGCTATCGCCCATACGCCATGAAGCGCCGCCGTCGCCATGACCGTCCACTCCGGCAGTTGGGAACTCCATCCCCCGTTCTTGGCCACCCTTCTTGCAAGCAACAGCAAAGCCAGAAGTCCAATACCCTCCAGTACTGATGGATAGGTCCGGGCCGGCCCCGGTGACATGCCCACCCATAGGATGCCCGCACCCAACAAAACCAGCAACGGCAGGTCGCCTCGGGCCAGCCATTCCCGGATACTGCCGGCAGACAAAGCCTTCCATAGGATGAATGCTGCCGACAGTCCGAGGATGGCACCCAGGACGAGCGCGGAGGGTGCCCCCTTGAAAAGGGGCATGACGAAAATAGCCAGCGAAATGAATGCCGCGGGAACGATGGGCAGAATATTGATAGCCTTTCCCCTTCCGCTTCCAGCCTTCAACGCGGTTGCCGCCAGCATTCCCGTCACCGCCCACCACGGATACACAAGGGAAGGCAAAGCGTAATCTATGTCGACCATCATGTGGATAGTCATGGCCAGCCATCCAGCCCACAGGCCCCAGCCGGTTTTTTCCCTGATGGCGCGCCGGAAGGCCGCTAACAGTACGGCCAGCAGTCCACAGAGGACGGCCAGCCCGGCCAGGCCGGACTCGCCGAATGCCTCCACCAGCCAGTTATGGGCGAACCTTGCCCTTGCTTCCGGCGGCATGTTCCGGCCAATCGCTTCGCCGTAGGAGCCCGGCCCTTTCCCCAAAACCAGTGCGACCGGTCCGCGCCATGAAATGACCGCCGATTTCCAGTGGGTGGCCTTGCTGAAAAGCCCGCCCGGAACCGCGGTGGAGGGACGCGCCAACACGATTGCCGCGGCCAGCAGGAGCACCGCGACCATCGCCACGGCCACCGGCTTGCCCCGCTTCCCGCCGCGAAGCAGGGCTACTACGGCGAATGCCAGCGCCAGCGAAGCGATTGCGCCGATTGAACCGGAAGAGAATAACCCGGAAGCAAGGAGAATCAGGAGGATTCCGTAACCGAGGTGTCCGGCCTGGCTCTTTTCCGCACGGGCCGCGCGCCACCTCTCCAGCGCAGCGGGAATGGACAGCGCCAGGAAACCACCGAGCGCATTCGGATAAAGGAAGAAGGCGAATGCCCGCCCCTCCTCGAGCCGGGCGCGCACTTCGGCGGCCATCGCCGGGTTTGCCGCCAGCATCTCCGCCGCCTGCGGCGCCAGCGAAGCCAATCCCCCGAACCTCTGCCATAGCGCGTAAGCCGAGGCGAGCGCGCCTCCCGCCAATAACCCAAACACCAGCCGGGAACGTGTCGGCTCGGGTTTCACGGAAGAGGACAGCGCGAAGACTGTCAGGCCGGTCATCAGTAGCGACAATGCCGGAATGGAAAGCAGCGGGCGCAGGTTGGCGCAAGCGGAGACGGCCGAAACGCCCGCCAGGAGAACCGCCCATAACGCGGCCTTCCCGCCGCGCACGGCTACTCCCGTTCCCATGAGGACCGCCAGCGTCCCGGCCAGCCACAGCGCCGTCACCGTGGCCGAGCCGATGCGGTCGCCCATCTGTCCGCGCACAAGGAACTCCACAAGGGGGAGAAAGGCCGCCGCGCATCCCAGCCAGAGCCCGGGCAGCAATCCCGGGACGTTCCTGAGACCTGACCGTGTCAGCGTAACGCGGCTCATGGAGGCGTTATGCCCGGGGACGGGAAAACAACACTGTCCGCGCTTCGGATCAGCCGAATGGCTTCCTCGGCCTGCTCCGGCGAATGCGGGCCGGCCAGGATTGCCCTGCCAAGCTCCCGGCGGAAGGGCGCTGCGTGCGGGTAAGCCTTGACCAGCTTGCGAAGCTCCCCCACGGCTTTACGCCATTCCGCCTGCTTCATGATGAGGAATCCCACATCCTGTACCCCGGGCAGTTCCGGGGTGTCGTGCGCCGGAAGCTTGCGTGCTGATATTTCGTAGACTGAAACATAGGGAAACGCGGCGCGCGGAATCGCATGCTCCGCCCAGAACGCGCCGAAAGCCCGGGCATCCTCCCCCGTAAAGGGGAAAAGGTCGGGCAACTGGCCCAGCCGCATGACATTAATCGTCGGAAGGTAAAGCAGCCAACGGATGCCGTACTGCCGGAACCTTACGCTGATTCGGCCCGGGTCGCGCGGCGTCTTCCAGAGAATGTAATTGAGCCGGGTCGGATAGTCATAGACATGGTCATGGATGCATTCCCGCCAGACAAATTGGCTCTTGTAGTCCGAAACGAACAGGACCCGGTCGCCCGGCGCAGTCGAGGCGTTCAGCCAGGCCGCCGCATCCCAGTAGCCCGGCGCGGGCTTCAGCGTCGAGCGCAGGTAGGCGTCACGCCCCTCCAGTCCGAGCGCAGCCCATAACCGTTCCAACGGAAAAAGCGTCTGCCGGACGCAGCCGTAGAAGTTGAGCAGAAGAAGTCCGGCCAGCGCCGCCTTTCCGGCGCGGCCGCTTGCGGGAAAGGGGATGAGCAGGGCCAGGACGGGAATAGCGGCCAGGATAAAGCGCTCGTCGGCGATGAAAAATGCCCACGAGATGAAACATACGGCAAGCCATACGCCGGAACCCGGGAATAACGGTCCAAGCCTGCGCCTGAAGAGGAGCAGGGGCGCCACGACTAGGAACCAGGGGGAAAGGAACAGGAACGGCTCGCAGTCCACGAAGGCGACCCATGGCGAAGCCAGCACGGCTAGGAACGTGCGCTTGAAGACCGCTTCACTGAGCCTGGCCGCGAAAGGAAGGGCGGGAAGCGCGTGGGGAAAAAGCCCGCCCAGGAACGGTGAAACGGGATTGCCCGTGGCGAGGCCGTTCCACGCCAGCCACGGCCAGAAGACCGCGCCAAACCCGAGAACCCCCGGCAATCCCCACCATGGCGTCCGCCGCCGTACGCTCTTGACGGCCACGAAGACCAGCGCGGCCGCCACCACCGGGAAGGCGGCATACTTCAGTGAGCAGGCCAGCCCGAGCACCGCTCCGGACCAGAATTTTGCGGAAGTGCCGGGCTCACGCTTCCCCCCCAGCAACAGCAGGAACGAACCGAAACCGAGCCACATCAGCGGCAGGTCGGTGTAGGCGGACGCGCCGATGCCGACGGCCAGCGGGGAGGAAAGGGCCAGCAGGACCGCGGCACGGCTTCCCCATCCCCCCTTTTCAATTCCCGCGGCCATTTTCCATATTGCCAGCGCCGTTACGGCGGACAATGCCTGGCCGCCCGTCGCCGAGAGCTCCTTCGGAAACGCGGCCAGCAGGATTTCCCACAACTGCGGCACATGCGCATGGATGTGATGCCAGACCGAGTAGATTCGATGGTGCAGGAGGTAGTAGAAAGGAAGGCGCAGGTGGTAAAGGTAGGCGTCGATTCCGGGCTCGGGAACAAGGACGGCCAGGGCCCAGAGCATGACTGTCAGCCCGGCGCAAACCTTGAGCCACCCCGGGAAAGGCGTTGTTTCACCTTCCCAGCGCAGGCGCAGGAGCATCACAAGCGCCCACCAGATGCCCGGAACCAGGCTGGCCCAAAGCAACGGTAAAAAGAAAAGGCCCGCCAGGCCCAGCCCAAAGAACCACAACGAGGCCAGCGCTCCACCGGCGGCAAACACAAGCCATTTCTTTTCCAGGACAGGAAGGCGAAGGAATCCGGCGAGCCTGCTTCCGGTGCCACCGGCCGACAGGATGACGCCAAGCGCCATCAGGATGGAACACGCGGGGCCTATCCAGTTGGATGCAAGCCGGCCCAATCCCGGAATGACCGGCCATACCGCGGCTGGTGCACTGAAGAATTCGTGCAGGCGCGTGGTGGTGCCGGTCGGCCAGGTCACGCCGGCGACAAAACCGACGAAAACCATGACACCCCATCCCGTCAAAAGGAAAAAACGCTGGTTCATCGCGTAAAAGCCATGCCTACATTATCATCCCTGGCGCATTTCCTATAGAATACGCTTCGGACGCCTTCCAGAATGAGCGAACTGGCCGACCTCATCGCCCCCCGCCGCGAGAAGCTCCGGCGCATAAGGGAAAAGGGGATAAACCCCTTTCCATACCGCTTCGCCTACACGCACCGTCTCGGCGAGGCCGCCGCCAGTTTCGCGGGCCTCGGTGACGCCGAGGGGACCGGGGATGTGGCGGTCTGCGGCCGGGTGATTTCCTGGCGCGACCACGGGAAATCGGCGTTTGCCACGCTGGAAGACGCCACCGGGCGTCTCCAGGCCTATTTCAAGCAGGACGTCCTGGGCGAGCCCGCCTACCGGTCATTGGCGGACCTGGATATCGGCGACTTCCTGGGGGTGCGCGGACGCATGTTCCGGACCAAGACGAAGGAACTCACCGTCAAGGCTTCCTCCGCGGAGCTCCTCGGAAAGACCCTGCGGCCGCTTCCGGAAAAGTGGCATGGGCTCAAGGACACGGAGGTGCGCTACCGCCACAGGCACCTTGACCTGATGGCCAACCCCGCCTCACGCAACCTTTTCAAGCTGAGGGCGGTCGCCATTTCCAATATCCGGCGTTTCCTCGACGAACGGGGCTATCTCGAGGTGGAGACCCCCGTCCTCCAGCCGGTTTACGGCGGGGCCGACGCCGAGCCTTTCTCGACGCACTACGAAAGCCTCGACTCCACATTTTACCTGCGCATCTCGAACGAGCTTTACCTCAAGCGCCTGCTTGTTGGCGGGCTTGACCGCGTCTACGAGTTCTCCAGGGACTTCCGGAACGAGGGGCTTGACCGGATGCACTCGCCGGAATTCACCCTCCTTGAGCTCTACCAGGCCTACGCCGATTACAACGACATGCTGGCGCTGACCGAGGAGATGATCCGCGGGCTGGTCATGGGGATGGGGCCGCTGCGCAAGGAGCTCCTCGGTCTCGAGGACGCCCCGGGATGCGTGACCTGGCAGGGCAAGACCATGGATTTCACCAAGCCCTGGCCGCGCGTCAGTTTTACCGAGGCGCTGGACGCCAAGCTGGGCTTCAAGTGCCTCAAGGCCTCCGACGCCGACTTGAGGAAGGCCGCCGCCGGAGCGCGCATTCCCGACTACGCCAAGCTGTCCCGGCCCCGCCTGCTGGACAAGCTCTTTTCTGGGCTGGTCCAGTGCGGACTGGACGGCCCGGCTTTCGTGGTCGACCACCCGCTGGAACTTTCCCCCCTCTGCAAGGCGCACCGCGCCGACCCCCTGCTGGCGGAAAGGTTCGAGCCGGTCGTGGCGGGACAGGAGGTCGGGAACGCCTTCTCGGAACTTAACGACCCCGAGGAACAGCGGAAGCGCTTCGACCAGCAGGCGGCGCTGCGCGAGCAGGGGGACCGCGAGGCCCATGCTCTCGACGAGGACTTCCTGGCCGCGATGGAGTGCGGCATGCCGCCCGCGGGCGGACTCGGCATCGGGCTTGACCGGCTCATCATGTTCCTGACCAACTCGGCGTCAATCCGTGACGTCATTTTCTTCCCCCAACTGAGACCGGAAGCCTGATGATCGGGCCGACCGTAAAATACGAAAGGTTCCTGGCCATGCGCATGCTCCTGCGGGCGCACCGGCAGAGGTTCATCCCCCTGGTCGCATGGCTTTCCGTCGCCGGCGTCGCCCTGGGCGTGGCCTCGCTGATAATCGTCCTGTCGGTGCACGACGGGTTCGAGGACGACCTTCGCAAGAAAATCACCGCCATGAGCGCCCACATTTGGCTCCAGCCGCTGGACGGGGCCAGGCAGAACGTGTTCCGGACGCTGGAGCTCGTGCGCAAAACCCCTGGAGTGGAGTCGGCCGGCTGCTACCTCCCCCGGCAGGCCCTGTTGCAATCCCGGGGCGGGACCACGGGTGCCGTCCTCTTCGGGCTCGACGGCGCGGCGGCGGGAAAAGTTGTCGGGCTCGCCCCCCACCTTAAGGCCGGCCGCATGGCTGATTTTTCCGGCAGCGCCCCGGAAATAGTCCTTGGTGCCGAGCTGGCCATGGTCCTCGGCGCCGGGCCGGGCGACCGGGTTGTCATAATCACGGCTGGCGGCCGCGGCTCCGAAACCACCCCGCGCATGCTGTCTGCCCGGGTGACGGGGGTGTTCGAGGTCGGCATGTATGAATACGACGCCCATACCGCCTATCTCCCGATAGGCGCGCTCCGCAAGCTCGTGCCGGCGGGAGGCGAAACAGGCGTCATGGTCAAGACCTCGGACTTTTATCGCGCCAACGAAACTTCCGCGAGAATCCAGGCTGTCTCCGGCCCCGGCTGGGTTTCCCGCGACTGGCTCTCGCTTAACCGGAACCTTTTCTTCGCCATCCGGGTGGAAAAACTCGTCATGTTCGTCATTCTCCTTACCATCGTCACGGTTGCCGCGTTCAACATCACCTCAAGCCTGATCATGACGGTAATGGAAAAGACGCGCGCCATAGGAATCATGAACGCGTTGGGCATGCCCGCGGCGCGCCTGGGGCGGATATTCGTCCTCCAGGGAATCCTCGTCGGGTCGGCCGGGATAGCGGCCGGCATCCTGTTCGGCCTGGCCATCTGTGGAATAATCGCGCTCTACCCCATAAAAATGCCCGGCGGCGGTTCGGTCTATTACCTTACCTACCTGCCCGTGCAGGTGAACTGGCTGATGAGCCTGGTTGTCGTACCGGCGGCGGCGTTCGCGCTTTGCGTTGTCTCGGCGCTCTACCCTGCCCGGCAGGCCACGCGGCTGGATCCGCTGGAGGCCATCCACTATGAATGAACTTGGGGCCGTCCTGGAGGCGCGGGGACTCTCCAAGCGATTCACCTCGCCCGGCATCGTGGACGTGGTCAGGAATGTGACGTTTTCCCTTAAAAAGGGAACGCTGGCCACGCTGATGGGGCCGTCGGGCTCGGGCAAGAGCACCCTGCTGGCCCTGCTGGGGGGCCTGCTCGCTCCCACTACCGGAAAGGTTTCGGTCAAGGGAGCGGAAATATCGGGGCTGACCCCTTACGAGCTTTCAAGAAGGCGGAACGTGGAAATCGGTTTCGTGTTCCAGTTCCACCACCTCCTCCCGGAACTCACCGCACTGGAAAACGTCATGCTCCCGGCGCTCATCGCCTCCCGGGAGGGCTGGATTCCGGCGACAGTGGAGGAAGCCGAAAGGGAGGCCGGGAACAACCTTGAGGCGGTGGGACTGGGAGCCCGGACGGGGCACTTCCCCACCCAGCTGTCCGGCGGCGAGGCCCAGCGCACGGCCATCGCCCGGGCGCTGATGAACCGCCCCGCCGTGATTCTCGCGGACGAGCCCACCGGCAACCTCGACCGGGAAACCGCCGCGGGCATCATGGACCTTTTCCTGAAGCTCAACCGGGATTCGGGCCAGACCTTCCTGGTGGCCACGCACAACCCGGATATGGTCAAGAGGTCGTCGATATGCTTTAATCTTGTGGCAGGGGAACTGAAGGCATGAAAATCTGGCTCAACGGCAAACTGGTGTCCCGCGAAGGGGCGGTCGTCTCGGTGTTCGACCACGGCCTCCTCTACGGCGACGGGGTTTTCGAGGGAATCCGCTCCTACGACGGCCGCGTGTTCAAGCTGGACGAGCACCTCGAAAGGCTGGAGAACTCCGCGAAGGCGATAATGCTGGACATGCCGCTCAAGCGCGACGACATGAGGAAGGCCGTCCTCGACACGCTGCGCGCCAACGGCCTGCGGAACGCCTACATCCGCCTCGTGGTGACCCGCGGAGAGGGCGACCTGGGGCTGGACCCGCGCAAGTGCAAATCCGGCGGCACCGTGATAATTATCACGGACAAGATAACCCTCTATCCTCCCGAGCATTACGCCAACGGCCTCGAAGTGGTGACGGTGGCCACGCGGCGCAATATCCCGGAGGCCGTGAGCCCCAAGATAAAGTCGCTCAACTACCTCAACAACATCCTGGCGAAGATAGAGGCGAACAACGCCGGGGTGCTGGAAGCCATAATGATGAGCGCCGACGGCTGGGTGGCGGAATGCACCGGGGACAACATCTTCATCGTGCACAAGGGGGCGCTGACGACACCGCCGACCCATGTCGGCGCGCTGGAAGGCATTACCAGGAACACCGTAATGCAGTTGGCCGGTAAGGCCGGAATACCCTGCGCCGAGGCTCTTTTCACCCGCTACGACATATACAGCGCCGACGAATGCTTCCTGACGGGAACCGCCGCCGAAATCATCCCGGTTTCCAAGGTGGACGGCCGGCCCATCGGAAACGGCAATCCGGGACCCCTAACCCTGAAGCTGGTGGAGTCATTCCACGCGCTTACGCGCTCGGAGGGAGTCCCCATCTGAAAAAAACGCCCTGATGGGCGTGATTGCAGGGGAATGACACCGGATGGCCAGGTCATCCCGTCCCCGAACAGAAACTCCCCCGCCTATTGCGATAACGCGGCAAATAAACCATAATTGAAATATGGAAGGGCGTTTATGTGCGCGGCCAGCGTTTGCGGGAGGGTGAATTAGTGAAATTTACTGAAGCCATTCTCAGCCTTTTCAAGGGAATGACCCTGCGGCTGGTCATTTTCACCTGGCTGCTCTTCCTCCTTCTGGTGCACCTCAGTATTGGCATCGCAATTTACCGGACCGATTCATACATGATGGAAATCAGCAGGAGCTATATCTGGCATTTCAACGCCAGCCACTGCTCCGGACTGGACAAGCCGATACTGGCTGCGCTTCAGCTTCCCGATAAGCAGGCGCGCAGTGCGCTGGCCCATGCCATCACCGAATATCGCGACATGTATCCGCGCCTTTCCCACTTTTCCGTGGTTACCGCCGGCCAGCACCCCCGCGTAGTATTCCTGGAGGGAGAGCCGCTTCCTGACGAATACCTTCTCGCCGCCCCCAAGGAAGAAAAGGGACTCTATTTTGACACCGTTCTCCGCGGCAAATCCAAGTTTATTATCGCTTCGCGCATCATCCGGGCCAGCGGCGGCAAGGGCGCACCGGCCGCCTTTCTCCGGGTCGGAACGGAAATGCCCACGATTATCAACTTCGTCCTGGCCCGTGCCCGCAAGGCGTGGCCCATCATGGCCGTTGTAACTTTCGTTTCCCTGATTTTGTCCTTCGTTGTAGTTGGGCTGGTGACCCGGTCAATCCGTTCGGTCGTGGCCTACATCCACCGCATGGAAAAGGGCGAAAGCCTGCCCAACATTCCCGTACGCTCGCGTGACGAGGGCGGCGAGGTGGCGGATGCGTTCAACCGGATGACCAGCCGCCTCAACAATTCCTATATCGGCACGCTGGGCGCCCTCGCCGCGCTCCTTGAAACCAAGGACCGCAGCACGGAAACCCATTCCATGCGGGTCGTGCGTTTCGCGCTCGAGCTTGGCAAGGCCGCGGGCCTTGCACAGCAGGACGTCATCGACCTGGAATACGGTGCGCTCCTTCACGACCTGGGCAAGGTGGGCGTGGACGACAGCATTCTTCGCAAGTCCGGACCGCTGACCGAGGACGAATGGAGGGTCATTCGCCAGCACCCCACCATAGGCTATTCCGTCCTCAAGGACCTGGAGTTCCTGCGCAACTCCCTGCCGGTCGTCCTGCACCACCAGGAAAGGTTCGACGGGCGCGGATATCCCAACGGCCTCAAGGGGGAGCAGATTCCCATACTGGCGCGCATATTCACCATCGCCGACGCATTCGAGGCAATGATTTCCGACCGGCCCTATCGGCGCGCCATGAAACCGGACCAGGCCATACAGGAAATACGCCGCAACGCCGGCTCGCAGTTTGACCCCCGCCTGGTGGAACTTTTCCTTAGCCTCTATTCGGATGGCAAGATAGGACAGGAGGTTCCGGAGACCGGCGCGGCAAGCACGAACTGAGTCCGGAGGAATTCCCTCCAGGCTATTTCCTTCTGGCGGTGTGCTCTATCCTGTCCGGGGCGTATTTCACGCAAAGGTTTCCCAATACCCCGTTCACGAACCGGGCCGCCTTTTCCCCGGAATAAACCCGGGAAAGCTCTATCGCCTCGTCGATTGCCACGTTGGCTGGCACTTCATCTTCCTTGAGAACTTCGTAGAGGGCTATCCGCATCAGCTGCGTATCGACGGCCGAGAGCCGGTCAAACTTCCACTTACGCAGGGCCTCCCGGATCTTCGAATCGAGCTCGGCGCGGTTCTCCCTCACTCCCCTGGCCAGTCTACGGGCGAACAGCCGTGCCTTCTCGGGGGCGCGCTGGAATTCCGTGTAGTTTTCCTCGGCGGAGGCAAGGTCTTTCCCCGCTATCTCGGATTGGTAGAGCAGTTTCATCGCCAATTCGCGTCCCAGCCGCCGCGGACCGCGCCGAGCCTTCCCGGACGACGGCACGGATTCAGCCTGCCTTCCGGAGTTTTTCCACCAGGGAGGCCATCTCCACGGCGGCCGCGGCCGCGTCAGCGCCCAGGTTCCTGCCGCCCCCCGCGCGTGCCCTCGCCTCGGCCTGCCCCATGTCATCGGCCGTGATTACGCCGAACCCGACGGGAATCCCGGTCGATTGCATGACTTCCTGAAGCCCGGCAACGCAGCCGGAAGCGACATGCTTGTGGTGTGTAGTCTCGCCCCGGATTACCGCGCCCACGCAAACCACGCCCCGGAAGCGCCCGGACGAAGCGGCGGCGCGCGCGGCCAGAGGTAGCTCGAACGAGCCCGGCACCCAGGCCACATCGACGTCCTTTTCGGCGCAGCCAAGCTCCTTCAGCTTCGCCACGGCCCCCTCGGACAACCGCTCGGTTATCCATCCGTTGAAGCGCGAACCGATGACGATATACCGCCCGCTCCCCGCCTTCCTGTCGCCTTCCAGCTTTCCCATGTCAGCCCTCCTGGTCCTCGCCGAGCAGGTGGCCCAGCCTATCCTTCTTTGTCCTGAGGTAACGGGCATTGGCCGGGTTGGCCCTTATCTCCAGTGGAATACGCTCCGTTATCTCGAGGCCGTAACCCTCCAGGCCGATGACCTTCCGGGGATTGTTCGTCATCAGCCTTATCCGCCTGATGCCCAAATCAAGCAGGATCTGTGCGCCAATCCCGTAATCACGCAGGTCGGCGGGGAACCCGAGCTCCAGGTTCGCATCCACCGTGTCCGCCCCCGCGTCCTGCAGGGCGTAGGCCTTCAGCTTGTTGGCAAGCCCTATCCCCCGGCCCTCCTGGCGCATGTAAAGGATGACGCCCCTTCCCTCCTCCGCGACCTTTTCCATCGCCCTTTCCAGCTGCTCCCCGCAGTCGCACCGCAGGGAGTGGAAAACGTCGCCGGTAAGGCACTCCGAGTGAACTCGCGCCAGCACCGGCTCCCCGCCCTTCACGGAGCCCAGCACCAGCGCGAGGTGGTGCCCGCCGTCCAGCGTGTTGCGGAAAAGGACCAGGCGGAAATCGCCGTATTTGTTTGGCAGGGCCACATCGGTCACCCGTTCGACCAGCTTTTCCCGCGTGCGCCGGTGCTTTATCAGGTCGGCGATGGTCACCACCTTCAGTCCGTGTACCCGGGCGAATTCCAGCAATTGCGGCATCCGGGCCATGGTTCCGTCCGGGGCGACCACCTCGCACATGACTCCGACCGGGGAAAGCCCCGCCAGCCTCGCCAGGTCGACCGCGGCCTCGGTATGGCCGGCCCGGCGGAGCACCCCGCCGTCCCGGGCCAGGATGGGGAATACATGCCCGGGACGGAGCAGGTCCGCCGGGTTGGTCCGGGAATCCGCCAGCGCCCGGATGGTCACGGAACGGTCGTGGGCCGAAACCCCGGTGCTGGTGGCTGACGCGTCCACCGAAACGAGGAAACCGGTCCCGTGGCGGGAGGTGTTTTCCTCCGACTGGGGGCCCAGCTCAAGCCTGCGGGCGCGCTCGTCCGGCAGGGCTACGCAGATGAGCCCGCGCCCCTCCTTCATCATGAAGTTCACGGCGTCCGGCCCGGCCTTCTCGGCCGCCATGACGAGGTCGCCCTCGTTTTCGCGGTCCTCGTCGTCGGTGACGATTACCATGCGGCCGGCGATGATGTCGGCCAGCGCTTCCCCGATGGTGTTGGTCATGTGCCCCATTTTCTCAGGTTTTCAGGTCCAGCAGGAGCCCCCGCAGCTCCTCAACGGACGCCAGTATGCGCAAGGGCTGTTTTTGCTTTGACAGGACCGTCCGCGCCAGGTCCTCCAGCTTGTTCTCGATTCGCTCGATGGACACGTACAACTTCGGGTTGGGTCCGCGCCCCTCCACCAGTTTTATCCGGTAAGCCTTGCGTACCGACGCCATAAGAAAACGTTTCACCGCCTCGCGGTAGGCCTTTAGGTTCTTGTCGTCGGGGCGAGCCACCAGGTTCTTTCCCTCCTCCTCCACCGCCGCCATCAACTGCTCCAGGCTGGACTCCTCCTTGTCCTCCTCCACGATGGCTCCCTGGAGTTCTTCCACGAAGGAGGGGGGATTGGTCGAACCGGGCACGGGTGCCGAGCCTTTCTTGCCCCCAACTTTCTCCTTCGAAGGGTTTTCACCAAAGGGCCCCCGGGGACCTTCAACCCTCACCGACGCGACCTCCGGGCAGCGAGCAATTTCTCAACGTATTTGGCCAGCAGGTCCGCCTCGAGGTTCACCCGGTCGCCGGCGCGCAAATCTCCCAGCGTGGTGACGCGCAGGGTGAACGGGATGAGCGCTATTTCAAACCAGCGCTTTCCAACGGATGCGATGGTCAGGCTGACCCCCTCGACGCATGCCGAGCCTTTTTCCACGATGTAGCGCATCAACTGGGGCGGCGGGACCACCCTCATGCGGATGCCGGCGCCTTCGCGCTTCACCCTGACGACGGTGCCCACCCCGTCCACATGGCCGGAGACGATGTGGCCCCCCAGCCGCGCCGATGCCGCCACGGCCCGCTCCAGGTTGACCCTGCCCCCCACGCGCAACCTGCCCAGGGTGGTGCGCCGGAGCGTCTCGGGAACCATGTCGACCATGAATGAGCGGCCACGCCTTCCGGTCACGGTCAGGCAGGCTCCGCCCACCGAAATGGAGTCACGGACACGAACGCTGACCCCGCGGGGAAGCCTGATGGCCAACCGCACCTTTCCGCGCGGCCGTTCCACCGCCTTGACCTTGCCCATTCCCTCGACGATTCCCGAGAACATCAGCCCTTTTTCCCTCCCGCCAGCATTCCTTCCATCACCATGTCCCCGCCAAGCCTGCGCACGCTAACCTCCCGCAACACCATCGCCTTGCCCAACGGACGTTCCCGGCCGGTCAGGGCGGGGAGCGAACGGCTCCCGCCCAGCAGGCGCGGCGCCATTACTAGGATAACGCGGTCAACCAGCCGCGCCTCCAGCAGGCTGCCCGCCAGCCTGCTTCCCCCCTCGCACAGGATGGAACCGATTCCGCGGCGCAGCAGGGCCGCCATCAGGGAACGAAGCCGGACTTCCCCCCTTTTCCCGGGAAGTTCAAGGATTTCCGCGCCACTGCTGCGAAGCGCCTCGCGGCGCGAAGCGGGCACACCCCTGAGGCATGCCAGCAGGAGCCTCCCGCCGCGCAATACCCTGGCAGAAACGGGAAGCCGCGCCTTCCCATCCACAATGATTTTCCATGGCTGGCGGGACCGGTCCGGCGAAGTCAGCCGGGGGTCGTCGGCCAAGGCGGTGCCCGCCCCCACCATCACCGCGTCCACCTGCGACCGCAAAGACCGCGTCCAGTTGCGCGCGGCTGCCGATGATATCCATTTCGAATGGCCGCGGAAATCGGCAATCTTGCCGTCCGCGGTCATGGCCAGCTTGAGGGTGACGTAGGGCCGTCCGGACTTGAGGCGGGCGAAATATTCCCGGTTCAAAACCCGCGCCTCCTGCTCCAGCAGGCCGCCGCGTACTTTCACGCCGTTTGCGGACAGCTCCCTGGCCCCCCTGCCCCGCTCATGAGGGTCGCTTCCGGCGAACACGGTTTCGCGCACGCCCGAGGCGATTATCATCCGGGTGCAGGGAGGCGTCTTGCCGACGCGGCTGCACGGCTCGAGGGTCACATAGATGGTCGCGCCCCGGGATTTGTTCCGGGCGCAAGCAAGCGCGACTGCCTCGGCATGGGGAAGGCCGAATCCCGCATGCCATCCCCCTCCCACTATGCGTCCGGAGCGTACCACCACCGCGCCGACCATCGGATTGGTTCCCGTCCGTCCGCGGCCCCGTTCGGCCAGCCTCAGCGCGCTCCGCATAAACCGGGCATCCCGTGGGGTAAAACGCGCTTTCATTTCGAAATAGCTAATAAGTTTCGAGGGAGGGGCGAGAGGGCGAGCTTCGACGACCCTCTGCCGACCGATTCGGAATCGCGGCACGGTCTTCCATGCCTTCGTCCTTGCGCCGGCTCCTGCCGGCCGCGATGGAGAATGCGCGGCCATGGTGCGCCATCCGCTCCTGCGGATGGCGCGAGCGCATACGGCTGGCCGCCGAAGGCGGCAATGAATAATCCAACCACTGCGGGGGCCGCTCCACGCGGCCCCGAGTCGGCAGCGGAGCGCGTCGCGCCACGGTGGGGCGCGATGCGCGTGTCGGAGAAGCTGGCCCCGAGCCCCTGCTTCAGCGGACTATCTCCGTGCCGACGCCTTTGGTCGTGAATATCTCGAGGAGAAGGGAATGCCGGTGCCGGCCGTCCACGATGTGGGCCTTGCCTACCCCGCGGGCAAGCGCCCGAAGGCAGGCCCGCACCTTGGGAATCATCCCGCGGGAAATCACCCCGGTCCGGACGAGCTTCTTGGCATTGGCCGCCTTGAGCGAGGATATCAGCCTTCCCCGGCGGTCCTGGATTCCCGGGACATCGGTCATCAGGACCAGCTTGGAGGCCTTGAGCCGCGCCGCCAACGCGCCCGCCGCATCGTCGGCGTTTACGTTATAGAGTTCGCCGTTGCTGCCGACAGCCACCGAGGAAAGTATGGGAATCTTCCCTTCGTGTTGGGCCATCCGCAGGGGGGCCGGGAAGAACCCCGCGGGGGTGCCGACATGGCCCAGGTCTCCTCCCGGCACCTTCAGTTTCCTGGCCCGGAGCACGGCGCCCCGGAGCCCGCTGAATCCAGCCGCGCCTGCGCCCATTTTCCGGAGCCGGCCGACCATCCGTGAATTCACCTTGCCCAGCACCCGGGCGGCGACCCTCATCGTCTTCGCATCAGTAACACGAAGTCCGTGGACGAACCTTGTTTCGATTCCCAGCTTCTTCTGCGCCTGGCTAATTTCCTTGCCACCGCCGTGCACAACCACCGGATTGATGCCGGCCGTACGCAGGAAGAGTACGTCCTGGATGAAGCTTTCCTCGCCGCCGGGCTGTTCCTGGAGGCTTCCGCCGAACTTGATTACAAATGTCTTCCCGGAGAAGGCCCTCAGGTAGGGCAGGGCCTCCAGCAGGACGTCGGCTTTGGCAATGGCGTGTTTCATCTATTTAATCTGCGTTTTTCCAATATACCACCCGTTTCCTTCATCGTCTTGGTATGCCGTCGATTTAAATAAAGGGGCGAAGGGACCGCGCTTCGCAGGGCGCCCGTTCGCGAAGCGAACACGGTTGGGCGCGCCTGCGAGGGCCGAGGAGCACAGCGTAGCGGAGCGAACGAGGCCCCGCAGGCCGGGTCCTCTGCCAACCGATATTGAGTCACACCGCTCTAAGAATTTGGCGGTGGGACGAAAATGGCCGGCCATGGTGCGCCATCCGCCCGGAGGATGGCGCGAGGCGCCG
>Ga0315282_10005391_pt1 | contig 21837 bp, 25 predicted proteins | sample YL17G07_20_MG_FD_203693 | JGI IMG/M metagenome (GOLD analysis project Ga0315282, IMG submission 203693) | Sediment microbial communities from Yellowstone Lake, YNP, Wyoming, USA - YL17G07_20 | ecosystem: Environmental > Aquatic > Freshwater > Lake > Sediment | place: USA: Wyoming | collected... | reverse complement strand
CTGTACCCCTCAGTATACAATTATACTGGTACTAGTCAAGCAGAAAATCGGCTCCGGCCATAAAGCCGCGGCCGCTGTCAGCTAACCAGTTGAGATACGCTCAGATGCAGAGCTTTCGATTCTTCTGAGGCGCCCGCCGGCTCGCGCCCGCTCTGGACCCCGGCCTCACGGGCTGACCGTGGCAACGTACTTCTGGCCCTGGGCCGTGTACTCCAGCACCGCCGCGCTCTTAATCGGATTGCCCCACCCGTCAAACGTAATCTTGCCCGACACGCAGGGGAAATCCCTGATGGCCTGAATCGCCGTCTTGATTTCTTCCGGCCTGGCATTGGGTGAGTTCTTCAGGGCCTGGACTAGAAGCAGCGCCGCGTCGTAGCCGAGCGTCGCCAGCGCGTCAGGCCTCTGCCCGTGCTTCGCCTGGTACTTCTTCACCCACTCCTGAACCAGGGGCCTTGGGTCGTCGGGCGAATAGTGGTTCGTGAAATACCCGCCGTAGATGGCGTCGCCGGCAATCTTCGTCATCTCCGGCGAATCCCAGCCGTCGCCGCCGAGGAATACCGACTTCAGCCCGAGCTGCCGCGCCTGCCTGGCGATGAGCCCGACCTTGTTGTAGTAGTCCGGCAGGAACAGCGCGTCCGGGCCGGCCTGCTTCACTTTGGTCAGGAGCGCCGAGAAGTCCACGTCGTCCTTGGCATAGGACTCGAACGCGGTAATCTTGCCGCCGTCCTGCTCGAACGCGGCCTTGAAGTAGTCGGCCAGACCTTTGGAGTAGTCGTTGCCCACGTCGAACATGACCGCCGCGGTCTTCGCCTTCAGACTGTCGCGCGCGAACCTGGCGCCGACCGTGCCCTGGAACGGGTCGATGAAGCAGGCCCGGAAGACGTAGTCCTTGCGCTTGCCGTCTTCGCTCACCGTCACCTTGGGGTTGGTCGACGTGGGCGTAATCATCGGTATCCTGGACGCCTGACACTTGTCCGACAGCGGCGACGAGCACTTCGACGACACCGAACCGAGAATGGCGACGACCTGGTCCATGTCAATCAACTTGGACCCGGCGTTCGCCGCTTCGGTCGGGTCGTTCTTGTCGTCGGTCGCGATGACCTGAATCTTCCGGCCGTTGATGCCGCCGGCCGCGTTGACCTCGTCGAAGGCGAGCATGGCGCCATTGCGCGCCGACTCGCCGAAGGTCTTGACGTCGCCGGTCAGGGGAACGACCAGCCCGACCTTGATTGCACTGCCGCCTCCGCACGCGAGCATGACGCATGCCGCCATCGCCGCGAGCATCGTTCCTGTCCGTTTCACTCTTGCCTCCTTTTTTAGACTCTGCCGGCCGGAGCGTCCTCAACCGGCTCCTGCGCCGACTGATACCTCACGAGGAACGCTCTGGTCCACTCTTTGAACCTGCCTTCTCCAATCGCCTGCCTGATACCTGCCAGAAGTCGCTGGAAGAACCGGACGTTGTGCAGGGTGAGAAGCCTGGGGCCCAGAGCCTCGCTCGCGATAAACAGGTGCCTGAGATAGGCCCGGGTGAACGTGCGGCAGGCATAGCAGTCGCAGCCATCGTCCAGCGGCGTCAGGTCCTCGGCGTACCGGGCATTCCTGATGACGACGCGGCCCGTGCCGGTGAAGGCCGTGCCGGTTCTGCCGTTGCGAGTCGGCAGGACGCAGTCGAACATGTCCACGCCCCGCTCGACAGACGCGATGATGTCCTCCGGATAGCCCGCGCCCATGAGGTAACGCGGCCGGTCCAGGGGCAACAGCGGCGTCGCCTCTGACACAATGTCGTAGGTCACCTGAGAGGGCTCGCCCAGACACAGCCCGCCCAGGGCATAGCCCGGAAAGTCGAGGGCGAGCAGCTCGCTGACCCCGCGGCGCCTCAGGTCCGGATACGTCGCGCCTTGGACGATGCCGAACAGGTTGGTGTCGGGCCGTGCTGCCGACCGGCAGCGGCGGGCCCATAGCGTGGTCCGGTCCAACGCTATCTCAGCCTGCTCGCGGCTTACCGGGTACGGCGGGCACTCATCCAGGCACATCGCGATGTCGGCACCCATCGCCTCCTGGACCTCAACGACGAGTTCGGGCGTAAAGGAGTGCCGGCTGCCGTCGATGTGCGACTGGAACTCGGCGCCGACGTCGGTCACGCGCGTCAGCGCGGCCAGAGAATAGACCTGGAAGCCGCCCGAGTCGGTGAGAATCGGCCGGTGCCAGCCGGTGAATCTGGCGAGGCCGCCCGCGGCCTGCACGCGCCTGTGCCCGGGTCTCAGGTACATGTGGTAGGTGTTGCACACGATTATCTCCGCGCCACACCGGGCGACCTCGTCCGGCGTCAGCGTCTTCACTGCACCTTGAGTTCCGACCGGCATGAAACAAGGCGTGCTGACTGTCCCGTGCGGCAGGGTCATGCGTCCGAGCCGCGCCCGGGTCGCCGGGTCAGTGGCCAGTAGTTCGAATCTCACCAGGAGTGGCCCGGCTTCGCCGGCCGGGCAAAGTCTGCGAACTCAGCCCATCTCCAGTTCGGAAAACCCGCCCAGATTCAGCCTCCGCGGGCTGTCGCGCACGACCGAGTTCTCGCCGAGGATGGAGCCCTCCAGCAGCGAGTGCTCCACAACCACGCGGTCGTTGATGATGGAGTCGCGGATGACCGAGCCTCGTATCTCGGCGTCGGCGCCGATTGAGACGTTCGGCCCGATGACCGATTCCTCTATCCTGGCGCTGTCATGGATGAACGCCGGCGGAATCACGACCGTGCTCGGCCTGGGCTTGAAGTAGCCGCCGCGGCTCAAGAGCTGCCGGTTCGTTTCTATCATTGCATCGCGCGTGCCGCAATCGAGCCAGTGTTCGATCAGCATGGTCTTCACCACCACGCCGTCATCGAGCAGGAGCTGGAGCGCGTCCGTGAGCTGGTACTCGCCGCCCGTCGTCTGGTTCTCCCTGATGAGTCGCTCGATTGACGCGAACAGCCGGGCTGAGTCCTGCAGGAAGTAGACGCCGACGATGGCCAGGTTGCTCTTGGGCTGCTCCGGCTTCTCGACCAGCCGGCTGACCCGGCCCCCGGCCAGCTCGACGATTCCGAAGCGGCGAGGGTCGGGCACTTCCTTGACGCCGATGACGTTGTCCGGACCGACCACCGCGGACATGTCCAAATCCACAATCGTGTCGCCCAGCAGGACCATAATCGGCTCGCCCGAGAAGCGGGGTCTGGCTCGCTGCACCGCGTCACCAAGCCCGCGTGGATTCTCCTGGGTCACGAAGCTGAACCGGCACTCGTAGCTGGACTCAAGGTATTTCCTTATCTGGTCGCCCTGCGCCCCAACGACGACGCAGACCTCCTCAGGACCGGATGGCAGCAGCCGGTCCATTATGTGACCGATGATGGGCTTGCCCGCCACCTGCAGCAGTATTTTCGGGGTCGTCTGGGTGTGCGGCTTCAGGCGCCGTCCCTCGCCCGCGGCCGGAATGACTACCTTAAACTTCATGCCCCGGCTCCGGACATCACCCGCTTCAACGCATCAATCCGCTTGATTTCCATCGGGTCCTTCTTGAGCAGCAACGCCAGTTCCACCGACACCAGGTCGCCGAGCATGACGAGCGATAAGACGCGCGCCAGCATCGACCGGCCTTCGCTCTCGACGCGCATCGCCGACTGGTAGCTCGACCCGGCTATCTTGAGCACAGCATCCAGACGGAGTCGGTTGCGGGGATTCGTTTCCTTGTCAAGAAGAGCGAGGACCACGCTCCGCCGGGCCAGGAACTCAGGCCGGCCCATACCGACAATCTCGTTGTGATTCTGTTCCGGCAGGACGTTGGTGTGGCACATCACCCCGGCGTTCTCGTTGAGCTGGCACCGCCACCGGTCCGCCACGGCGTCCAGCAGCCGGCTCGTAGAGTAAACGACAGGCAGCCGGCCGGCGAGACGCCGTGCAATAGTGCGCGCGCGGCGATGCCAGACGGCTCTCTTCGCCCTCGTGAGCCGGAGCGCCTCTGCCATCCCTCTGCCGTGGCTCGGGCACACCCCCAGCCTTTCCAGACTCGCAAGCAGCGGCACAAACAGGTAGCCGAGCGCGGCGCGCGGCGGCATCCCGCCGGGCACCGTAATCACCGGGCATCCGGCGCGCCCGGCTGCGACCCCGAGCTTGCCGCCGCTCGTGATGACGACGACTTTGCAGCGGCGCTTCTGCGCCTGCCGGAAGGCTGAGAGCGTCTCCTCGGTGTTGCCCGAGTAGCTGACGACAAAGAGCAGCGTCCTTTCCGTAACCGCGGCGGGCAGGTCATAGTCCTGGTACAAGAGCACCGGGACCGGCGACTCATTGAGCAGCAGGGAGCTTGCCAGCTTGCCGCCGATGCCCGAACCGCCCATGCCTGCCACGACGACGTTTTCGAACCGGGCGCGAGGTCCCAGCTTCGCTCTCCGTGCGATCCGCGCCGCCTCGGCCATTTGCCCGGGCAGACCCAGAACCATCTCCAGCATCGGGTTCCCGCTATGCTCCGCTGCCGCCCCCTTTCAACACGAACAGCGACTCGGCCAGCTTCGGGAACCTGCGGTCCATTTCCCGCCTCAGCAGCCGCTGCACTTCCAGCGCCGTGCCCAGCTTCAGGACCGCGGTGACTACCTCGGCCGCTGACTCGGTATCAATCGAACGTATGATGTTCTTCGATTCCGGTATCAGACCCGGGACCACCGATATCTCGTCGATTCCCATTCCCAAGAGAACGAGAATGCCCAGCGGGTCCGAGCCGAACTCACCGCACATGCCGACCCATATCCCCTGCCGGTGCGCGGCATCCACCGTTTGTTTGAACAGGTGCAGCACCGCGGGATGAAAGTGGTCGAACAGCTTTGCCACGTGCTCGTTGCCCCGGTCGACAGCAAGCGTGTACTGCGTCAGGTCGTTTGAGCCTATGGAAAGGAAGCTGCACTCCCGGGCCAGCCGGTCGGCAAGAATCGCCGCCGACGGAATCTCAATCATGACGCCCGTCTCGAACTGCTCGTCGTAGACGATGCCGTCGCGTTTCAGCTCCTGTTTCGCCCTCTCGACGAACAGCTTGGCTCTCCTCAACTCCTCGACGGTTGCTACCATAGGGAACATCACCTTGACGTTGCCGAAGGCGGACGCGCGCAGAATCGCCCGCAGTTGGTCCCGGAACAGACCGGGGTTCTCAAAAGAAACCCGGATTGCCCGGAATCCCAGAAACGGGTTTGATTCTTCATAGCCGGGCATTATCTTGTCCCCGCCCAGGTCGAAGGTGCGGATTATCACCGGGTAGGGCTTGAACACCCGCGCGGCCTCGGCATAGACCTGGAACTGTTCTTCTTCGGTCGGAGGCCGGCGCTTGGCCAGGTACATGTACTCGGTCCTGAACAGCCCCACGCCGCGTGCGCCGTATCTCCTGCCCGTCCGCGCCTCAGCCAGGAACTCGATGTTCGCCGAAAGGTCGATGTGTTTCCCGTCGGCGGTCACCGAATCCTGCTCAATCAAACGGTTCAGCGACTCGCGGCGCCGGCGACGCAGGTCGATTTCATCTTCGTAGACGCGCAGGCGGTTCTCAGAGGGATTGACGATGGCGAGCCCTCGGTAGCCATCCACGAAGACCTGCTGGCCGTCGCTGACTCCCTCGCATATGTGGCCCACGTCCATGACCGCCGGAATCTCCTTGGCCTTCGCCATGATTGCCGTGTGCGAGGTCTTGCCGCCCGACTCAAGCACGATGCCGGACACCTTGCGCGGGTCGAGCAGCGCGGCCTCGGACGGCGGCAGGTCGCGGGCGACGATCACCGTGCCGGCCTCGACCTCGAGCAGTGACGGCGCGTCATCCCCCAGCAGGTGACGGAGCACCCGATTCGATGCGTCGTTGATATCCAGGGCCCGCTCCCTGAACAAAGGCAGCGCGGACTTGGCGACCGGCCCGGCCAGGTGTTTCAGAGTCTCGGAGTACGCGAACTCGGCGTTGCGCATTCGTTCCCGGATGAACTGCTCGGTCTGCCTCAACACGTCATGGTCGGTCAGCAGCACGAGCTGCACGGTGATGAAGTCGGCGAAGTCGGGCCCCATGTCCCGCTTCACCTGGGCGTGCAGAACCCTGAGTTCCTTTTCCGCGGCCCGCACGGCCCGCTGAAACCTCGACACTTCAGCCTGCACCCGCGCCGGCTCGATGACGATTTCGCTCAGGGCCGGAAGGTAGGCGCGATACACGAACGCCTTGCCTTGAGCGAACCCGGGGGATACGGGTATGCCCCGGTAGTTCTTCTCGACTCTACGTGTCATTTGCCTCCAGTTTGGCCTTCAGGACGTGAAACGCCTCATGCTCATCCTTGCCTGCGACTTCAAGGGCTACCTCGCTGCCTTTCTCGGCCGCGAGCGTCAGAATCGCCAGAATGCTCTTGCCGTTGACCCGCATGCCGTCCTTGATGAGGCGAATCTCCGACTGGTAACGCTCCGCGGACCGGACGAAGTCGGCCGCGGGCCTGGCGTGCAGACCTACGGGACCGCCGATAATGACTTTCGCCTTCATCATAAGACTATCTTCACGAGCAGGAGAATCAAGAGACTCAGCAGCAGCAGGTAGGATCCGAACCTCGGCCTGCGCAGGCCGAACCACCCGACCGTCGCGGCGGGAAGCACGAGATACGCCGGCCCCGCGGTCAGCATCGCTCTGACCCCGAGAACCCCCACGAGGAATGCCATGAGCACGTCCATGCGGGCGGAGTACGCGGTCAAGCGGGCCGACATCTCGACGGCGGCCTGCTTGCCGACCTCAAGGCCGCGATTCAACCCGCTGACCCTGACAGTCTGCGTCAGTGCCGCGAACGGCAGAAGAAAGACGAACGGGCCGAACGCGGGCCGGAACAACGCCAGGGTCACGGCAAGCACCGACAGGCCGGGCCGCAGCAGCCGCCAGAAGAAATTGTCGCCCGAAGAACCGAACCCGGATTGAAGCGCGCCAAGAAGCCGGTCTACCTCACTGCTGTCCCGGCGCTCATAGTGCGCGGCGACCCCGGCGAGCGTGCCGGCCAGAAAAGGATTGGTGTTGAACTGCCCCCGGTACTTCTGCCAGACCCGTTGCCGCGTCTCAGGCGTGCGCGCGAGCGCCAGCATGGCGGCCATGAACCCGAGCCCCTGTCCCCCTTCATACGACCAGGAACACTGCACCAGAAGCAATGCGAAGAACGCGGTCATTGCCGTAAGAACACCCACAAGAGTCCGGCCACGGCCCCGCCGAACGCAGTCCAGTGCAGCCGCCTGAGACTGACGAACATCCTTGCCGCACCCGCCAGACCCAACCCCAGAGCCAGGGCCAGTAGTTCGGTCCGTGTGAACCGGGGCAACAGCAGCAGGGGTCTCGCGGCCAGCGCCGCGAGGCCCAGAAACGCCCCGGTGAGAACAGCCCCGCGCAGGAAGCCGGTGGCAAGGCCGGCCAGATGCCACCCGGTCGACCTTGACGGACTTCCTGCCTTCGCCCCGCGCCGATACAGATGGCCGTTCGCCTGCTTGTTCCAGATGTCCAACTGCGCTCCGATAAAGGAAGCGACGGACGCCATCACGAGGCAGGCGAACACGACCTTGCCGTCGCCATCCGGCCCCGGCTTGAGAACCCGCGTCAAGAACGTATGGGCCACTACCGCCACGACCCCCGCTCCCTGGTAGTCCAGCGACTGCGCCCGGCCCAGCGGCAGAGCCGCAACCCACACGAGCTGCAGCGCCGCACCGAAGTAGAAACCCGTTCCCAAGTCCCCGTACAACAGGCCCAGCAAGGGACAGGCGACTATCGGTTGCGAAAGACCGAACTCGCCCACCTGCCAGCGGTCAAGCAGGAGCAACCCGCCGGCCAGGCACGCCCCGATTATGAAAAGCGCCAAGACGCTCCCGGAGCCCTGCCAGCCCGCATTACGAGCCGCCTCTCGACTCGCGTTCCAAGAGACCCGCGAGGTCGTGTGCCTCTGAACCGGGCAGCATCCTCGCCTCGAGTCTCACTCCGCCAGCGGCAATGCTGCGACAGACGGCGACCTCCTCGTCGGTCAGAAAGACATAGGGCAGGAATTCCCTTCGACCCGGCCCGCCGTGGATGCCGCCCACGTTCACCTCCCTGACACCGATCCCCTGCTGCACCAGTCTCAAGGCGTCCTTGGCTCCGGCCACAAGGCACATCGTCCTCTTCCCGGCCAGACTCTTGAGGGCCGTGACCGCGTCCGCCACCGGCAGCACGACCAGTTCCACGCCGGCCGGGACCGCTGCCGAGTATATCTCCCTCTCGACCCGGTCGGCAGCCACGGCATCGTTGACGAGCACGATGCGTTCGAGACCCAAAGGCTCGACCCAGCCGGCCGTTACCTGGCCGTGGATGAGGCGGTCGTCGATGCGCAGAAGGAGGTCGCTCACGCCGCTAGACTATAGTGCCCTGCCCCGACTCGTCAACGTTAGCCCGAACATATGCCGGGCAGGCATACAGACGCTGCGGCCCGGGGGCCGCAGCGTCACCGTCAGGAGGCGAGACGGCTAGCGTTGGCTCTTCTGCCTGCGGAACTCCAAACGCGGCGTGTTGCCTGAGTCCTCACGCATGCCGCCGCCGTTCGGGAACAGGTCCAGGTGCACAATCTCCCGGCCGAACGCGAGGGCCGAACCCGAGGCGTTCCCGGCACTGAGCCGGCAAAGCGAGCCCGCGCCGACCGTCGGCTGGGCCACGACCTCAGCGCGCGCCGCGGTCTTCATGAACTGCTGGACGTCCTGAGTCCGTAACCGGCCCGACGGCTGCTGCGAGACGGCATCGATCACATATGACCGCAGCAGCTTCGGCCACATCTTCCTGAACAGGGACGTAGACCCGAAGACGTCAACGCAGACAAGCCTGGAACCCACGGCCACTACCACGCCTTGCGCGCCCGGCAGCAGGTCAGGCAGGTCTCCGAGCTTGTCCGCATACGCCTCTACCTTGGCCTGCACCCTGGGTGCGTCATAGACCTTGGCGAAGGCCCGGGTCGGCGTCTCGACTCTGAGGTCGGCGCGTGCCGCGTCTACCTCAGCCCAGACCTCGGTCTGGCTCTGTGTCTTTGCCGCCTTCTCCCTCACGCGGCCGGCAACCACCTGCCCTCTGGTCCCGAACTCGGTCGAGCTCCCCTCCCACCGGCCGTGCTCGGTGCAGAACACCGGCACGTCAACCCAGCCGGAGCCGGGTGGCAGCAGGATGTCGTCCTGCAGCATCCGGTCCTGCCTCGCGCCGCTGATTATCTCGCCGGCCATTCCGAACACGCAGGTCTTGCCGTCGTTTCGGACGCGAACGGTATTCACCTGGCCGCCGTCCTTCTCCTGAACCTTCACCGTGCCCGAGGTAATCGCCGCATCCAGCATCACGTAGCTCGTACTGCCGGCCCCGCCGCCGGTCAGAGGAAAGATGGTCAGATTCTCGTACCGCAGAGGCGACTCGACCTTCACGTTGTACAACATGCGGGCGACCGGCCGATACGCCGGCGGTTGTGCTGCAGCCAGTACGGAAAGGCCGGCCAGCACTCCCACGTACCGCAACAGACTCCTCATCGTGACCTCCTAGTTAAGCCTGAACCTGAAGGGGACATTCACCCAGACCGCCACTGGCCGGCCGCCCTGATACCCGGGCGTGAACCGGCACAGTTGCGCCGCGGCAAGCGCCGCATCGTCCAGCGACCGGCAGCCGGAACTGGCATACAGCTCCGCCCTGCTCGCGTTGCCCACGGTATCTACCACAACCCGCACCACCGCGGTTCCTTCAATGCACGCCAGGCGCGCCATTTCCGGATACTCCGGCACGGCAGCATACAGCAGCTTGGGCACTCTCTCTACCTGCCATACAAACTTGATATCCGGCAGCTCCGTAACGACAACGCTGGGATGGAGCTCGTCAATGTGGTGTAATCCGACGCCGGGGTCGGTTGCTGCTCCGTCGGCCGACGGAATGGGCAGCTTCGAACGTACCGGCTCGTCCGGAGGCCTGGGCAGGTTGCCTGCATCCGGCGGCTGCACGAGCACAAGCGAATCCACCGCGTGCCTGAGTTCGTATGGTCTCACTTCGGGCTGCTTCACGTAGAGGAACGAAGCAACCATCCCGGCCAGAGTCAGGGCCAGGGCGATTCTTACGTCGCGGCCATAAACATAATCGCGGTCGAGGACAATGCTTCTGCTATTCATATTGGCCTCCTGTAATGATATATACCCCGACTCTGGCAGGCGCATTCCAGGGTCCTCGGCTCCGGCGACAACTCCGCGCCGGGGACTGCTGGACGCGGTGTTGTTTGACCGGGGACGCCCGTGCCGCGGGCAGCCCGCGGCATGGTCAGTTAGCGGTTCAGGTTGAGGATCGCGGCGTTGAGTATCGTGGCGAAGCTGACCCACGCGATGTAGGGCAGGAGCAGCACGCCGGCAAGGGTCGACACTCCGAAGAAGAGGACGATGGTTGCGAGTATCGCCAACCAGAGCGCGACGATCCCGATGAGGCCGGCGAGCGGCGAGCGCAGGCCGAAGAAAAGGCCTGACCAGAGCGCGTTCAGCGCCAGTTGAACCAGGAACACCACCAGCGCTGCCTTGACCCCGGGCGCGGCGAGACCGTTTCTCCAGACCAGATACGCTGCGACAGCCATCAGTACGTAGAGGGCGGTCCAGGCCGGCCCGAACAACCAGTTGGGTGGGTTGAATCGTGGCTTGGTCAAGGTCTTGTACCAGGTGGGAATCGCCCGTGAGGTGAAGAGCGAGCCGATAGCACCGGCGGCAAACACCGCCGCCACGCAGATGATCAGTTTCCCTATCTCGCCTGCTTTCATGGTCTGTCTCCTTCTCCCTGCAGCCCGCTACTCAAGGTAGAACCCCAGCGTGACCGACGTCGTACCGAGGGCGTTGTCCGTGTACCCGTCGCTCGGGCCGGGCGGGTCACTGCCCTGGCCTTTGGCTCCGCCGCCCAGGAAACGCCAGTTGATGAAGCCGGCAAGCGATTCATTGAGCTTCAGGCCGCAGCGTACCGAGGCGTCGAGTATCGAGCCTTCGAACTTGAAGTTGGCGCCGTTGAAGAACCGGTCCGTGGCATAGAAGCCGTCAATCTCCGCGCCCAGCCACGACCGCCCGCGGATGGGCCACTGAGCCCGGACCTTGAGAACCGGCACCGGCCCGATGTTCGCCACCCGGCGAAACAACCTGCCGTCCTGCGAGGCAAATGTGATGGTTGCGTTCCGAATCTGAAACGACGCTCCGACGGACAACTCCTTGTTCGTGCCTGGCAGAAGGTCGAAGAGATAGCTCAGTCGGTAGAAGTCGAACCCGTAGCGCAGATCCATCGGCGTACCGGCAAGGAACGTCAGGCTGTCTACGACCGCGTCGCGCAGGAGCAGCGCCGTAGTACGCAGGTCCAGCGGCTGCGCGAGGAATACAATGCTGTGCCGGTTGCGGACGCTGAGTTCGGCGGTCATGCGTCGAAAAGGGTACAGGTTGTCCTGGCCGCCTTCCTTCACGTAGTCGAACATCGTGCCGGTCCGGCCGAACTGAATCTCATTGGCGAGGACGCCGATGAACCCGGTTTCCATGCCCACGCGAACCTGACAGGGACTGGCCGGGTCGTTCAGGACCGATGCCGGCGCAAACAGACACAGGGCCAGCACGGGAAAAAGCACTTTCATCTCTCGCATCGTACCTCCATTGATTGGACTGTCATGTCTCATCGCACGCCGGCGCCAACGGAAGCCTCGCGCTATTCCTGGGCGTGCTTGCGCGGCTTGAACCTGTAGGGGTATTGGAAGGAGCTGGCGACCGGCCGGTGGTCCTTCCTGACCGGCTTGAACCTGGACCGGCGCGCGGCTTCGAGCGCGATGCTGTCAAGACGCATGACCCCGCTTGACTTGCTTATGACCGCTCCGGTGACGCGACCGGAACTGTCGGTCGTAAGCCTCAGGACCACGGTGGCGGAATCCCGTAGGTTCAGCTTAGGCAGCGGGGGCGCGGAAACCAGCTCGGGCTCCTCTTCTCTTGGCACGGCGGCCGGTATGGCCCGCCCCGCGGCCCTCGGCTGCCGTGAGGCGATTGATACGCGTCGCTGCGCTGCCTCGGGCCTGGCCGGCTGTGCGCCGCGCCTGGCCTGGTCAGTGAACGGCATCGGCTTCTGCTCCATGGCTCTGTCCCCGACTCTGTCCGCCCTCGCGCCGGGGCGCGCACCGGCAGCAGCCACGACGCCCGCCTTTGGCGCCTCGCGCAACTGCCCGCCGGCCTCGACCTTCGGCTCCTCCTGCTCGGGCGCCTCGGCCAGAGTCTTCGACCGCGGGATCTCGGGCTTTGCCGCATAGCCCGGTCCGGGCGCTGGCGCCGCCCTTTCAGCGGGCAGCGCTCTCCTCTCGCCATATCGGCCATGCCCGAGCATCTGCCAGCCGACCGTCGCCACTACGAGAACAACGACCAGTCCGCCGGCCACCGTGGCCAGCTTGGGCCAGAAAAACGAAGGCCGGTAGAACGGCTGGCGTTCTCGGCCGCCTTCTCTGAGCCGACGCCACACGCGCGTACGCTGCCAGTCCCAGTAGTCCTCGGCCATCTCGGGCGGGCCGGCCTTGCGTACCAGCGAGTGAAGATGCTCCAGAGACTCGAGCTCGCGCCGGCACTCGGCACACGTTGCCAGGTGCTCCTTGACCTGCCTCGCAACGTCGGGGTTCAGTTCATGGTCGTGGTAGGCACCCAGCAGCAGCCGGGTTCTACGGCAATCTTCGCTCATGGCGCGGGCAGGTACTCCTTCAATAGTCCCTTCAGTCTCTCTCTTGCCCGGTTCAGCCGGGACATGACGGTGCCGACCGGTATTTTGAGCATCTCGCTTATCTCATTATAGCTCATCTCCTGGTCGACCCGCAAGATGAAGACGGCCCGCTGGTCGGCAGGGAGTCTGAGCAAGGCCCGGTCGAGGTCGTATCTGAGACTCGATGTCTCGGCGTCGGCCTTGGGGTCGGCGATGTCCGCGGACTCGTTGTCGCCGTCCGCCAGCGGCAACGGCAGCAGCCGGAAGCGCCTCTGCCGCTTCAGGTGGTTCAGGCACAGGTTCACGGCAATCTTCCTGACCCAGGTGTAAAACCGGTAGCGCTCATCGAAGTGCTTGATCGCCCGATACGCCCGGATGAACGCCTCCTGGGAAATGTCGTCGGCATCCGCATGGGAGCGGGTAAGAGAATAGGCCACACGGTAGATGCTCTGGTTATATCGTTTCATCAACTCATCAAACGCTTCGTTCTCCCCGGCCTGGGTCCGCCTTATAAGCTCCAAGTCGGCGACATGGCCCTCAGGCCCGTCCATCTAATCTACCGTTGTAAGTTGGTGACTATTCCCGGACTTATCCGAATCTGCGTCCCTCGAACTTGCCACCCTTGATCAACCCCTCATAATGACGCATCACCAGGTGCGCCTCAATCTGCTGCAGGGTATCGAGTGCGACGCCGACGATGATCATCAGCGTGGTGCCGCCGAAGTAGAACGGCACGTGGAACGAGCCCATCAAGTACCACGGCAGGAGTGCCATGAGCACGAGAAAAATCGCACCCGGCAGAGTCAGAAGAGACAGGCTGCGGTCAATGAACTTGGCCGTGTTCTCGCCGGGCCTGATGCCGGGCACGAACCCGCCGTAGCGCTGCATGTTGTCGGCAAGGTCGCGCGGGTTGAAGACGACCGAGGTGTAGAAGTACGTGAAGAAAATGATGAGTCCCGCGTAGAGCACGTTGTACAGCCAGCCCCCGGCGCCCATGATGTGTTGCAGGGACTGAAGCCAAGGCGTCTTGATGAATGTCGAGAATGTCGAAGGAAAGACCACGAGACTCTGGGCGAAGATGATGGGGATTACGCCGGCGGTCCAGAGCCGCAGCGGGACGTGGGTGGATTGGCCGCCGTACATCCTGCGGCCCACAATCCGCTTGGGGTATTGCACCGGGATCTTGCGCACGGCCATGGTCAACTGCACTACGCCGGCATACACGCCGAAAATCACCGCGGCCAGCAGGACCAGCGCAAGCCACGATATCTCCCCTGCCCGGACCATGGAAATGGTCCGGGAGATATTGCTGGGGGTATCGTCCAGACAACCAACGAAGATCAGAAACGAGATACCGTTGCCGATGCCCCGGTCGGTAATCTGTTCGCCCAGCCACATGGCGAAAATCGTGCCCGCAGTCAGAGTGAAGATGGTCATTATCCGGAAGAACATACCCGGCGTAAGGACGATGGTTCCGAACTGCGTCGCCGGCTGGGCCTCAAGGTAAATCGCGATGCTCGATGCCTGGATGACCGCCAGCGCGACCGTGGAATAGCGCGTGTACTGGTTGATCTTCTTGCGGCCCTCTTCGTCCCGCTGCAGTTTCTCAAGGTAGGGAAACACGGAACCGAGCAACTGGAAGATGATCGAAGCCGAAATGTAGGGCATGATGCCCAGTGCGAAAAGCGATGCGCGCGACAGCGCGCCACCGACAAAGATGTCGTACAGCCCGAACACCGTGCCCCGGAGCTGCCCTATCATGTAAGCCAGCGCCTGCGCATTGATGCCCGGGACCGGAACGTGGCCGCCCAGACGATAGACCACGACCATCGCCAGCGTGAAGATTATCTTCCGGCGGAGGTCCGGAATCTTGAAGACGTTTGGAATCGACCCGATCAAGACACGACCTCGGCCTTGCCGCCGGCCTTCTCAATCTTCTCCCGGGCCGACTTGCTGAACGCATGCGCGGTCACGGTCAGCGCCCGTTTCAGCTCGCCGTCGCCGAGAATCTTGACCCGGCGGCCCGGCCTGACCAGCCGGCTCTCACGCAGGGTATCGACCGTTATCGTGTCGGTCGGCAGCCCCTCGAGGTCGGCGACGTTCACCGCGGCATACTCCGCGCGGTTCGGGTTGACAAAGCCGCGCTTGGGAATCCGGCGGTAAAAGGGCATCTGGCCGCCCTCGAACCGGGCATCGTGCCGCGGTGCCGAGTGCTGTCCGGCTCCCTTGTGGCCCCGGCACGACGTCTTGCCGTGTCCCGAGCCGACGCCGCAGCCCCGGCGCTTGCCCTTCCTGGTCGCCCCGGCGTGCGGCTTCAGCTCGCCCAGCCTCACATCTCCTCCACTTTCACCAGATGCTTCACCTTGAATATCATGCCTTGAATCTCGGGCGTGGCCCTGTGTACACGGCTCGCGCCCACCCGCCGCAGCCCCAGGGCGCGGGCGGTGCGCTTCAGCGACTCCTTCTGGTCGATGAGGCTCTTAGCCAGCGTGACTTTCAACTGGTTCATGTTCCGCCGTTCTCTCCACGAAGTGGCTGATGGATTTGTTGCGGGCCGCCGCGACCTGGCCTATGGTTCTCAGGTCGACGAGAGCCCTGATAGTCGCCCGCGCCGTATTGTAGGCATTGCGCGAGCCCAGCGATTTGGAAAGCGCGTCGTGCAGTCCCGCGGCCTCGAGCACGGCCCTTACCTGGGGACAGGCGATCAGGCCGGTTCCGGGCGCGGCCGGCTTCACGATTACGCGGCTGGCACCGTACTTGCCCAGCGTCTCATGGGGTATTGTCAGGTCTTTGGTCGAGACACGGACCATGTCCTTGTGCGCGCGGACCGTGGCCTTGCGCACAGCCGCGGCAACCTCGGTCGCCTTGCCGTGTCCCAGGCCCACCTGGCCCCGGCCGTCGCCGACGACCACCGACGCCGATATCCTCATCCGCTTGCCGCCCTTCATCACCTTGGAAACGCGCTTGATGTTGATGACCCGCTCGATCAGTTCCGGTTCAAGCTGGCCGCCCTGCATACTGGTCGTTCCTCGTCCTAGAATTCGAGTCCTCCCTCGCGCGCGCCTTCTGCCACCGCCTTGACCCGGCCATGGTACCGGTATCCGCCCCGGTCGAACACGACCCGCTTGATACCCAGCCCCTTGGCTTTCTCGGCGATGAGCTTGCCGACCTCTTTGGAGGCATCGGCGCGCTTCAGCTTCTTCTCCCGAACCGGCTCAGCCAGCGACGAAACGCCGGTCAGTACCCGACCCCTGGCGTCGTCCACCAGGGCGGCATAGATGTACCGGTTGCTTCGCTTGACGCAGAGCCGCGGCCGCTCGAGCGTGCCGGACACTCTGCGCCTCAAGCTCAGATGACGTCGCTTCAGGCTGTCCTTAATCATTCCGTGTATACTATTTAAGAAACCTCTACTGTCAAGCCCAGCGCCGGCTTGCCCGCTTTGCCTCAGTCGAGAGCGTCCGCCAGAATGCGGAATATCAGCTCATCGTACGAGACCCCGGCCGCCTGGGCCTCCGCGGGCAGATCCGAGATGTCGGTAAGCCCTGGCAGCGTGTTTATCTCAAGGAAATACGGCAACTTGCCCTGCTTCACGATGAGGTCCAGCCGGGCGAAACCGCGGCACTCCATCAGGTTGTAGGCCTTGAGTGCCAGCTCCTTGATCCGCTTGTCCACCTTGGCGTCGAGCCGCGCCGGGATAATGAAATCCGTCTCCCCGCGCGTGTACTTGGCCTCGTAATCGTAGAACCGCTGCCGCTTCGGCACGAGTTCGAGCACCGGCAGAGCGTCCTTCACGAGAATGCCGACGGTGGCGATCATGCCCGGCACGAACTCCTCGAGCAGAAAGTCGCCGAAACCCCGGCGCACGCGCTCGCAGCGCTCGACCGCGCCCCGCCGGCCCTCCAGCAGCTCGATACCGACACTGGAGCCTTCACACCTGGGCTTGGCCATCATCGGGTACGCCAGCTTCTTCTCCGCCTCGCCCAAGAGGCCCATGAGGTCGTCCTTGGCCCCGACGAATACGTACTCGGGCGTGGGAATACCTCCGTGCTTGAACAGCATCTTGGTAAGGAGCTTGTCCATGCACACGGCCGAGGAAGTGAGACCCGAGCCCGTATAAGGCAGGCCAAGGAGGTCCAGATAGCCCTGAATCGTGCCGTCCTCGCCCGGACTGCCGTGCAGTATGACGAACGCCAGGTCAATCTTCGCCTTCTTAATCTGGTCCTGAAAACCGCGGTTGACGTCGATGCCGACGCACTGGAACCCCTGCTTCTTCAGGGAATCCAGCACGCTCTGACCGGACAGGAGCGAAATCTCCCGCTCGCTCGACCAGCCGCCCATCAGGACGCCGATCTTCCGTTTTCTCAAACGCCTTATGATATCGCTTCTACTCATGCCTCAACTCCTCGCGTTTAGCTGCCTGTGCGCCTCGCTCACAATCTGCACCGGGCTCTTCACCCGAACCCCTGAACCCTCCACTCTCAAACCTGCCATGCCCCGGTTTTCAGGTACTCGTCGATCGAGCCGGCCGCGATACGGCCTGCGCCCATCGCCAGAATCACCGTCGCGGCGCCGGTCACGATGTCGCCGCCCGCAAATACGCCCTTCTTCGTGGTTCGGCCGGTCTTGGCGTCAGCCACGATGTTTCCGTGCTTGGCCACCTCCAGTCCGGGAGTGGTCTGCGGAATCAGCGGGTTCGGGCTGTTGCCGATGGCGACCACGACCGTGTCCACCGGAATCCGGAACTCGCTGCCCTTGAGCGGCACCGGCCGCCTGCGGCCGCTTGCATCCGGTTCGCCCAGCTCCATCCTCAAGCACTCCATCTCCTTCACGCGGCCCTGCTCGTCGCCGATATAGCGCACCGGCAGATGCAGGAACCGGAAGTCAATCCCCTCTTCCTCGGCGTGGTGGATTTCCGCGGCCCGGGCCGGCATTTCGTCCTTGGACCGGCGGTAGATAATCATCGACCGGTCGGCCCCAAGCCTCAGCGCGGTTCTCGCCGAGTCCATCGCCACGTTGCCGCCGCCGACCACGGCCACCTGCTTGCCCCGCACAATCGGGGTATCGTACTTCGGGAACAGATAAGCCTTCATCAGGTTGGACCGGGTCAGGTACTCATTGGCCGAATAGACGCCATTCAGATTCTCGCCCTCAAGACCCATGAACCAGGGCAGACCCGCGCCGGTGCCGATGAACACGGCATCGAACTCCTCAAGCAGTTCGTCCACGGTCCTCGTTTTCCCGATGACGTAGCTCGCCACCAGCCTCACCCCGAGGCTCTGGACAAAGTTCACCTCGCGCGCGACAATCGCCTTGGGCAGACGGAACTCGGGAATACCGTAGACCAGCACGCCGCCCGGCTTGTGCAGCGCCTCGAACATGGTCACTTCATGGCCCATCTTGGCGAGGTCGCTCGCGACCGTCAGACCGGCCGGGCCCGCGCCGACCACGGCGACCTTCTTGCCGGTCGGCGCCAGCTTCTCGCACATCACGCATTCCTGCTGCCCGGCTTCCCAGTCGGCGATGAACCGCTCCAGGTTCCCGACCGCAACCGGCTCCATCTTCTTCGCGAGCACGCACTGGCCCTCGCACTGCGACTCCTGCGGGCAGACCCGGCCGCAGATTGCCGGCAGCACGTTGGTCTGCTTCATCACCTTCATCGCTTCCCAGAAGTTGCCCGAGGCAATCTCGCCCACGAACCCCGGAATGTTGACGTTGACCGGGCAGCCCTTCACGCACCCCGGTTTCTTGCAGGCAAGGCAGCGCTTCGCCTCTTCAACCGCCTCTTCCGGGGTATAGCCGTAGGGCACCTCGTCGAAGTTGTGAATCCGCACGTTCGGGAGCTGCTCCCGCATCCTCGTCTTCTTAGGGTTCGGCTTAGGCATTCCCGCACTCCTTGTGCGCGCCGCAGCATTCGGCCTGCTGCTTCTCGAACATCTCGAGCGACTGCCTCTCCTCCGCGTTGTAGACGCGCAGCCTCGCCATCAGCAGGTCGAAGTCGACCTTGTGCCCATCGAATTCAGGCCCATCCACGCAGGCGAACTTGGTCTCGCCGCCCACGTTCACGCGGCACACGCCGCACATGCCCGTTGCGTCGAGCATAATCGGGTTCAGCGATACGACCGTCGGAATCTTGAGGCTCTCGGTCACCTTTGAGACCATCTTCATCATGATGACCGGGCCCACGGCGAACACGTGGTCAATCCGCTCGCCCCGGTCGATCACCCGCTTCAGCATGTCTGTAACAAAACCCTTGTTGCCGTTCGAGCCGTCATCGGTCGAGACAATCAGCTCGTCCGAAACCGCCTTCATCTCGTCGGCCATCAGGATGAGGTCCTTGCCCCGGAAACCGATGATTGAGATGACCTTGTTGCCGGCCTGCTTCAGGGCCCGGGCAAGCGGAAACACCTCGGGCGTCCCGACCCCGCCGCCGATGCAGACTACGGTCCCGAACCTCTCGACGTGCGACGGCTTGCCCAGAGGTCCAATCAGGTCCAGAATTGTGTCGCCTTCATTCAGGGTGCCGAGCAGCCTCGTGGACTTGCCCACTTCCTGAAAGACGATGGTGAGGATTCCCTTGTCCGGAAGCACGTCAGCGACAGTCAGGGGAATCCGCTCGCCCTCTTCGTTGACCCGCAGGACAACGAACTGCCCGGGCAGAGCCTTGCGGGCAATCTCCGGCGCGTCCAGGTCGAAACGTTTGATTCCCGGAGAGAGCACCCGCTTCTTCAGAATCCTGGTCAAAATGCCTCCTTAGAAGGTATTGTTGGCAAGAAAAAGCAGCCGGCACAGAATAAAAGACCGACAACAGGCCAAACCTCGGGTCTCGATCTGAACAGCCGCCCGCAGCCGCCGCGGGCACAAGAATACTCATAATCCTAGAAAAGTCAAGGCGTTCCGGCTCCTCCCCGTCGCCGACGCTGTCTGCATCGTGGGTTGACAAGTCGCAGACGCGGGTCATAATGGATGCGCAGGTTGTGCTGTGACTATCAGATGGGCCGCTATAGCGACTGGGGCCGCCCTGCTGGCCATGGTGTTCTGCTCGAAGCACCCGGTTGTTGACAACCCGCCGGCAGCGCCGTCGGCCCCGGTGGGCCCTGATTCCGGGGCGTGCGACAGCCTGTACCTCTTCACAACTTCGGCCGTGGACCCGGATTCGGACAACGTGGCGTACCGGTTCGACTGGGGCGACGGTGACACGTCTGCCTGGACGAGTTTCGTCGCAAGCGGCAAGAGCGCCGGGTCTGAACATGCGTGGTACTTCGCAAGCAGGTGCTCGGTCAAAGCTCAGGCCAAAGATGCTCAGGGCGCGCTTTCAGACTGGTCTCAGGCCTGCACCATGGCTCTACGGCTTGGGCCCCGTTTCGCCGACAGCCTCATTGCTAGGATTCCGGTCGGGGCGTCGCCGGCAGGCATCGCTGCACTACCCTCCGGTGAGTTCGTGTATGTCGCCTGCATGGATGACAACTCGGTCTCGGTCATCCGCACCAGCGATGACAAGGTAGTCGGGACGATCCCAGTGGGTCGCTACCCCTGGGGCGTGGCGGCAACTCCTGACGGAAGATTCATATACGTAACAAACAGTGACGACGCAACAGTGTCGGTCATCCGCACGAGCGACAACACGGTGGTGGATACTGTGCAGGTGAGCGCCGGGCCGACCGAGTTGACCGTCTTGCCCGATGGGCAGTACATCTACGTCTCTTGCTGTCTTCGCGGCTGCGTGTCCGTGATAAAGGCTGATGGTAATGAACTCGTCGCGAACGTGGAGACTGGGTCGCAACCGGCCGGCATTGCCGCCCTGCCTGACAGCCGATACGTCGCAGTAGCGTGCTGCGGCGCTGACGTGGTGTGTTTCATAGACACCGACGGCAACACCGTCACAGACACGGTCGAGGTTGGCGAGTGCCCGTGGGGCGTCGCGGTCGCACCCGGAGGAGAACTCATCTACGTAACGGTCGAGTATGACTACATCCGGGGCGAGGCCGGTGTAAACACGATTACTGTTCCTGATTTTGAGGCCGCGGACTCGGTGGTCCGTCTCGGACCCGACTGGAGCCCGCTGGGCATGGCCTCCTCGCCGGGCGGCGACTATCTCTACGTGCTCAACGACTACGAGGGCGCTGGCCAGTCGGCAGTCATTGCCACTAACACGCGCCGGGTGGTCGGGTTCGTCTGCGACCTCGAGGTCGACGAGCTCGGGCCATACGGAGTCGCCTGCCTGCCAAACGGGCTGGTTTACGTAGCCGACGTTTATGACGACTGCGTTTCGGTATTCGGGTTCGCAAACGGATTGGACCACAACATGCGTTTCAGGCCCATGGGACAAGGTCGATGAACCGCCTGCTTATCGGCCTGCTTTTCGCGACTGCCCTGTTTCTCGCCTGCAAAGGCCAAAGACCTGCGACTCCAGCCGAACCGGCCGGGCCTGAGTGGGTCAGGGTGAATACAGCGGCCGAATACTCGGTCTTGGCAACTGACCCCGAAGCCGGGGACATCTCTTATCGCCTGGACTTGGGCGACGGAGACACGTCGGGCTGGACCGGCTGGTTCCCATCAGGGACTGAGGTCGCAATGAAGCACGCATGGACAGCCAAGGGGAATCGCTCGATTCTGGCTCAAGCGCGTGATACTCGGGGCGACATGTCGGAATGGTCGGCTGAGCGCGTTGTCCACGTGCTGCCCGAGCCCGGTTATCCGACTGTGCCGGACACAACGACTGAACTTGGCTTCGAGCCCGGCGACATCGTGGCCGAACCCGACGGGCAGTACGTTTTCGTGTCGGCCTTGGACAAACCCGTGCTTGCGGTTATACGAACGTGCGACAACCACGTAACCGAGGTGCCAAGTGTCTCAATGTTCTCAATCGCGGTGTCCCCGGATGCTCAGTTCATCTACGGGCGCGGCGTAGACCTGTGCCTGTACAAACTGCGCCTGTCGGACAGCGCGCTTGTGGGTGCGGTCAACGTGGAGGGCCTCTTAAAGGGAGACCTAGAAGTCCGGCCGAAAAGTCTTGACAAGCGTCCGGTTCTATGTTAGTCTTGGGTCATCGCTGAGCAGTTGGCAGACAGCCCGAAGCTTTCCGAGAGGAGGCGTCTTGGTCGGACACGTTGA
>Ga0315282_10005390_pt1 | contig 21845 bp, 16 predicted proteins | sample YL17G07_20_MG_FD_203693 | JGI IMG/M metagenome (GOLD analysis project Ga0315282, IMG submission 203693) | Sediment microbial communities from Yellowstone Lake, YNP, Wyoming, USA - YL17G07_20 | ecosystem: Environmental > Aquatic > Freshwater > Lake > Sediment | place: USA: Wyoming | collected... | reverse complement strand
CAAGACCCAGATAAGCCTTTTCGCCAATATCTGTCGCTTTTCGTCTCCTTCTAATAGTGAGTACGTTGAACCCAAATAAGTTCATAAACGGAAGAACCCTCAGAGAGCCCCGAAGCCCGAGAATGCTTATGTAGGAAACATACTTCTTCAGATTCCAATAATATCTGCGAAAGGGCAGAGCTAAACGGTTATCTGGCATCGTGGCCTGATACAAATCCGGATTGTAGTATTGGCAAGGATTTATTTGATGGTGGCCTTCGTCGCGTGTCAACCCAAATCCTCCTTAGAATATGATAGAACCATTTACGAGGGGTCCTCATCTTTGCCAATCTGAGTCATTCAGAATACATTCGCTTACTGTACCTTCGCGTGCTCAGCTAAGTGTGTTGTGTTTATTGTGGGCGTGCTAGACTGGCGCGCGCTAAGCGTCAAAGCTGGTAATTCCCCATCAGTTTGTCTTTAGCTAACAAACAGTGGTTTGAACAAGTATTAATCTTTGATTGCGTGATGGGGTTTTTGAGCTTCTCGATCTTCCTATGTTTCCTCACTAAATATAATGTCGTTGACAAACATGCAGCTATGGAAGCAATGGAGTAAGGTAGAAAATTCTGTGGCAATTTGTCGCTTGTGACCGCGGGCTGTGAAAACGGATCGACTACAAGATAGGGTTGTGCCTGAACCTCATTTCCGTTTGAATCTGTGGCAAGGCCTGTCAAGATCACAGTATATTTGTTTCCTATCCATTCATTAGGCGTGGTCCAATTGTAGGTCCACTTATTGCTGGTCGTTTGGTTTTCTGCTAGGATTTTATTGTTGTAGTATAGTGTGATGTTGTACGGTGGTTTTCCTCCATTGACACTGACATTAATCAGCAAATACGACGTCGGATAGTCATAGTAGACTGAGAATAATGTCATGTTACCACCGTTCGTGAACTGCATGCTCAGTGGTCCGTTATTAGTTTCATTGTAGGTGTAGCTTATCTTCGCCATCCCGAATTTTGGGAGCTTCACAGAAATGTATTGGACATAGCTGTGATAACTTAACGTCACTGCTCCGTTCATTACTGGTTCTTCTGTTCCATTGACCTCGATGTATGAGCATGGAGAAATGCCGGTGAAAAGGTCTGCTGTAAGTGCAGAAGAGTAATTTGTCAAGTATCCCGCAAATGCGTAGTCCAGTTCAAATTCCTGGTTTTTCTGCCCCCATATCCTGTAGATTTGGAGTGCGTTGATATTTTTAGCCAGAGTGTATTCTTGTGTAATTAATAACCAACCAGATGTGTTCACGTGCCATCTTACATAGGTTATCTGTGATGTGCCATCAGTGTAGTTAAATCTGAAATATACTAAAGAAGTATAATCAGAGGTGACGTTGTAGTTTTTCACGTTGACTGCATATCCGACGACAACTTGTGTGCCCGCTGAAAGATTCGCGGCGATCCAATTCTTATTCTCAATGAACCGAGCAGGTGTAGAAGGATTAGTGGACTTGTACTGCAAACTATGCGTTCCGTTGTAGGCATCAGTCGTAATTATGGACATCGTCCCACCAGAATTGTCTGTCCAATTCGTAAGGAAATCGAAGTTTGAACCATATTCAAAATCGTCTTTTGCGATTAGCGCAAAATTCTGGCTGTAGTCTTCTAACGAGATTGTGATGTTGTCTACATAGTCCTCCGGCGCTATTAACGTCTCGCTGTTAGCACTAACTATGGGGTAGTCAAGGGCACGATACGTTTCGGATTTGGTCAAAGTGTCGAAGACTATCAAGAGAAAATCTGAAGTAACTTGGTCTCTGATCACTACACCGATTTGTCCGTCCAAGGAACTGAAGGTGTAGAACGGGCAACGTTCGCTTTCAAAAACCCTTCCAAATCTTGTACCGTCAGTCGCGTAAATTGCATAAACACTATTGCCTTCTCCCGCAAAATATGCCAAGTTTCCATACGTCTTCGCATCGAAGAAATCTTGGCCCGTGAAGTTGCTTTCATATTCCCACAGAGTACTGATATAGGTGAAGTTCTCATCATAAACTGACATGAAGGCTCTCCCTGGCGAATCGTCCCCAAAAACGTAGCGATTCCCAACCTTTGTAATGCTTGTCATTCCTTCCATTCCAAGAAACGAGTAGTCCTTAAATTCAACAATGTTCCAGTTGTTCCCTAGATCGTCAGAATATAATATTGATTCAGTGAAGGAGTCTCCGACAGCTTCCCCCACTATTACGATTACTCGATTATACTTCGAGTCATAGTAGATGCTATGTATGTGTCGTGCTGTAGTTTTCACTAGTGCACCTTTGTTTATTAGAAATTGTGTGGCGTTGAGAGAAAGAGTCCATGATCGACCATAATCAACTGATTCGTAAACTCTTCCTCCATTTCCTTCTCCGTACATTCCCATGAACAAAGTGTGATTATCTGTTTCTATGATACCACCCAGACCATCGTACGAAAAATAGCTTTGCTGTCCATCGCTAATATTCAGAACCACTTCCAGAGGAAAAGGTTGCCCTCTCAGGATAATAGATTCCGTATAGTTTGCTAAGCACACAAACAGCGTATTGTTATATGTTACTGCTATGCCCCTGAACACTGTCAAGCCAGAATATTGAGGGAAGGCCGAAAGAGCGTTAGAAGTTATCACTGTCCATGTAGCATAGTCCTGCGACATGAGAATGGCCCTATTTTCGGTAATCGCATAGACTGTGTCTGAGCTGTTCCTAACAAGTTCAATATCACCGTAGGGTGTGGCTCCACTGAAAGCTCTGTAGGCAGTGACGTTCTTGGTCATCAAATTGTCTGAAATTGGCGAAAGGGCCACCTGCCCCCCATCTGCCATTACTCTTTGAACAATAATGCCACTTGATGCAAAAAAACCCGAGAATAGCAAAACCAAGAACGGCACAGCCTCTAGGTATAATCTAATATCGCTCCGCTTCATTTGAACTATCTTCTCCCCATCTCATATTAACTTCATTATCTACTGTCCGTTATAAATTCTAATGGTATTATCTTCTAGTGTGAGATGAAAATGGTAGTGCAGGAAGGCTTATCTTATGCTGCGCGCATGCCTGTTCCGAAAATTGTCTAAAATGGTTGTTATTCGCCTTTTCCGTTTTGGTCGTCAGTTTTGGGCTTCGCATTTCCTCCTGAATTCCTTGCAGTAACAGGCCTTCTCGAACATTTAGAGGCGTGCAGAAAGGAATTAAAACCATTTTTGGCCAATTTAGGAACACGCATGCGCGCTAACCAAAGGCACATGCAGTTCTCGACTTTTCAGCTCAAAGGTTTAGATCTCATACAAGTCTCAAGATCTCCCAGTAGTCCAGATATCATCGCCTTGAACCTATTGAAATCTACATTGCAGATTATTCTATTCAGTCTGTAGATGTCGTCTTTTGAACTCACTAACCTGCAGGGCGAAACAGCTGTTGCACATGTAAAACCTGCATTCCTCACTATGTCAACAATTTCTTCGTTGAAAAGTCCATTTGGGTAAGAGAAAGAAGTGACTTCCTTGTGGAGGTTTCTTTCGATGTCTACCTTGGATTGGATGATCTCTTCTCTGGCTATTTCCAACGGTATTCCTGTCAAGACAGGGTGATTGACTGTGTGGGCCCCGAAAGTTATGCCCCCTTCTTCCATTTCCTTGATCTCTGACCAAGACAAGATAAGGTCTTTCCCTAAGTCAGGTGATATGTCAATCTCAGCGACATCAAGAAGCTTCTGAATTGCGACACTCTTCTCGTGTTCAGGCGATACCCTCAGTTTTTCTGTTATCCGAAATCTTGTGTCCGCCCTCTCGGATTCGGTTTTGAATGAGCATTTTCCTATACCGTCCAATGTAAATTGCTTCGCTGACGTATGCTGCGCGACGTATCCTATGATGTCCCACCAGAAGAGTTTACCTGTACCTATATAACCAGTTGTGAGAAAAATGGTCGCAGGGACACAATATTTACTGAGAATTGGATATGCATACGTGTAGTTGTCTTTGTAACCATCATCGAAGGTGATTACAATAGCTTTTCTGGGGGGAGGGGCTAACGAGCAAAGACTCTTAACGAGGTCGCTGAGGCTGAGTGCTCGAAAGTTTTTGCTTATGTATGATATCTGCTTTTCGAAATCCTCTGGTGTCAAAGATTGGAGAAAAAAGTCGCTAACACTACGGCAGACTCGATGATACATCAGAATTGCTATCTGCGACTTCGTTAACCACCTTCTCAAAGCAGAGTAAACATTCACTATGCCGCATCGATCAGCCATCTTGAAAACTTTGTTTTCTATTTCTACGTCTACGGCTAATATCGAGCTCACCACCCAGAGGTATGTGTTGTTCTCGCGTAAAGAAAAGCGCGTGTGCGATGATACCCTGACATCCTAGGCCCCAGCTTTGAAACCCATCATTCCGCAACGCAAGATCACGTTTGTCGTGGTATTCGCATTGTAAATGCTCATGAGAAAGTATGGGGCGCTTCCCAGCCCTGCAGGCAAGGTTGCTGTTATCCGTCCCATCCAAACATCGTTTATGAAGTAGTCTACCCAGTTACCAGGGTAGAAGCGAATCGTAAACTTGTAGATTGCGCCAGCGTTCAACGTTGTCGAAAGGTTGACGGTTTCCAAGCTTGTCCCGTTGTGCGCTTCGCCGTAAACTGCGAGGTTGCGGATTTCCCAAGCAAAACCTTCAGCGGCAAGATCATTCGTGGTGTTATCTAAGCTCAGTTTAAGCCATGCAACAGCACTGTCAAGGCTTGTCACCCTCTGCACGTCTATATCCCATTCGATATACTTGTTGAAGTCCATCTCGTTTGATCCGCCATAGGTTAACCCGTCAATCATGAGAACGTACTTCGCTGCCGAAGTGTTCTGCGTCGTTTGCGTGGCAACACCTAGCAAGAACGGGTTTTGGTTGCTACTTGTGCCCGATCCGTTATAGATTGATGAAACGATCCAGCCTACCGGAGAGTCTTGCCAATCAATTACTGTATGGCCGAAGTCGAATATTGTACGTAGACCCTTATCATCAACTAGGGTGAATGGGTCGGAATTGTTCTCGCCGATCTGTCCCTCAATGTAAGTATCTTGGCACGTGCTGTTGACTCGGACCGCGATTTGCCCGTTTAAGCCGCTACCTTTCACTATGTGACCGCCAATATGAACGTTGTAGGTTGAACTCAAACAAATGGGGTAGCCGGTACTGCTCGCGTGAACGTAGTCTATTGCTGGATATATTCTGTGTCCTGTTCCGGAGCAGAGTTCGATGCCGTCCATACAGGATGCGCCCTGTTCGATGTACGTGCCCTGCATATTAATCGAGCAGGAGTTTGTCCCTGTTGAAAGGCCAGCGAGCTTATTGTATCCAAGATAGCCCCCAGTTACTGTGACACCATTCGCCCCGTCAACCCAAATGCCATATTCATTGTTGTAGCAGCATTGTGTTCCATCTATCAATAGGACATTAGGTTCTTCATTGCCAACCCGAGTCGCAATTATGCCACTTCTAACACTGCCTCCAATTTCGCAGTCGCGTATTCTGAGAAAAGATGATGCATTAGCCCACACTCCATAAGCCCCAAATCCATCGTCATAATTATATATTGTGCCTATTCTAAGCCGCTCAATCGTCACTCCGTAGCCTTTGATGCTGTTTATGAAGATACCACTTCCACTTCCAGCCTGAGTTTGCGGTTTCAGTTGAAAATCGGCTAGGTAGACACCCCATCCGTTAGCAGGTCCAGCCGCGTCTATTGTTATCGCGTTTGTTCCTTCTGTACCCATAAAAACTAGTACAGTCGCAAGTTTACCCGCACCAACAAGTTTGATTGGTTGGCTGATTGTCAAAGTTGTGTCAAAAGAATAATTTCCGGCTTCGACGTATATTGCCCCTCCGGAAGTGCAATTGCCTATGGCATACAGGAAAGCCCTGCTTACGTTTGTGCTGTAATAGACTAGTCTGCCATCAGCCCCATTCTGCAAACGGCAATATGAACCGACGATGCTAACAATATAATTGCAGGGTACGCTAAAACCGGTCAGACTGCTGTTGGCCAGCATCTCAAGACGGTTTTCAATAGTCTGAACCCTATTCTGTAGGTCAAGATTGACCGTCAATGCCGTGCCCGCGACCACGCTTGTGACCACTAGCAAAATCAGAAGAATTATTGTATTGACACGTAGTTTCCTTACTCTCTTTGTTGCATTCATTTCTTTTTTCCTCAAAACCCTAGGGAAAATTCTGCGCGGGTTCGCGTAACTAAGGGGGGTCACAACAGCAAGTTTTCATATCCCGGAATGGAGGTTCAGTATTCTCGATCGATAGCCTCTCCTAGCTCTCTAGACGCTGAACGCAACCAACCCAAGATTGCAAAGGTCTACTTAGTGCGTACTCCGCTTACAATGTCTGGCGAGTTCAACCCAAGATCTAGCGCTACCATTCTGTATTAGTGTTAAACATCTCTACAAGAAGATTTATTAAATCGTAAGAGTAACGGAGCCGTAGCGCGCGCTGTGTGACTGGTAAATGAAGCTGATACATGCACTGATTCTGTTTCTGGCATTTACATTGTTTTCTGCATCAGTTTCTGCGAATAGGGATTTGCGTGCGTACGCTGCTAGCAATCCGCAAGCTACGAGAGAAGTCTCTTCTTATGGGACAATTGCAACACCGCAAATCCCTCCGTTACAATTGGGCGTCTATGGTGCTTCTTCTTCCCCTCCGGTTCCTGCTGACGCAGAGTATGTTGTCGTAGGCACTCCAAATTATACGATACCCCGAAAAATTCCAGTTATACTGGATTGGTACTATTTACATCCACCATATCCTAACGGAATAAATAACCCCTATGTAACAGTGGCAGATGTGAAAACAGTCGAAGACCAGTTGAAGACCGTTCAAGCCAGCAGTTTCTGGGGAATAATTGGACCTGTGTGCGAAGAAACTTATAGGTCGCACATCCAATTTGAAGACAGCTTGAATACCACCTGGTTCAATGAAACTCTATTAGGTTACGCCACGTATTTGACAAAAAATCCGGGTGCCACAAGGGACTCGTGGCAAGATGAAATGTTTCTTAGATTCGTCAGAGGATTCTACAACTACTTTCACTTAGAAGGATTGCACGTTGGAATAACAGCTGCAGATGATGCAACAAACAACACGTCCTATTTCTACGGACAACCTGCATTCGCCTTCATCCGACAATCCTACGATTTCGTGTTCCTCTACGCTTATACTGAAAATCTTACTGATTTTGAGCAACGAACCAAGCCCTATTTCTCCGCTATCGACCAGCTCTTCCAAAATCAGATGAAGTTTTGGATACTTACCCGTATGTATGACTTTAGCGTAGGGACATGGCAACTTGAGGCAAAGGCAATAGAACTGAAAAACTGTTTTGACAGAAATATGGTGGTCACAACATCCATTTACGAGGACAATCCCACTTTTCAGGAGACTTGGACTCTAATAGAGAAAGCAAAAGAACTATACGACACTAACGCTCCTTATTACGAAACCTATGTGAATGGCACGAATCTCCTCACAGGTTATGTAGGAAACACTTACGGATGGGTACAAGCCTCAACATAGTGGACAAGCAATTGAGTAGCACGCGCCAACTCACTCCTCTTACTATTTCGACAACTCCATCATCAAAACAACTGTCAGGATTAGAAAATGTAGTGACTTTCGTACTGGACCTCCGTTAGCGCGCGCTAGCTATTAAATGTGTATTTAGAGAGAGCTCTGATCATGCTCTTGGTTTCTTTTGGCAAGTACTCTCTGCTTCTTCTCCAAAGAGTAGCAACTTTGCCGCGTATTTGTAGAAACAAACGGCCCTTAGAGTCCGTTGGAATCCAGGCTATTTCTTGCAGTCGAAAGATCCCACCAGTGTCTCTTTTGATCCTGTGATGGGTGTCTCCTTGGTCAGCCGGTGTTGAGCCTAAGGAAACCTTTCCCAATCCTTCACTTTCAGCTTTGAGAATCTCGCTCCAAACTAGATATTGAAAAACTGGGTGACTGAGCGACTTCGTTCTGTCTATTCCTAGAAAATACGTGTATGAGACTTTGTGGTCTTTAAGAACAAGCAAGCCGCCAAATGGCTTGTTTGCTCCAGTTAGCCAGATTCGCAAATTCTTGGGATATAGCATTTCCCACATCGTCTTCAGATAGGAAAAAGTTTGCGGAACAACTCCAATATGTTTCATGTCCGCAGCATAAATACGATAGAACTCAGACAGATCACATTTCGACGTGAGTTCATAAGCTTCAAGGCCTAACTTCTTTAAGCGATTAATCTTGCGGCGCACTACGCTAGAAAAGACATGATTCCAAACAAAACTCGAATCAGTTCTAGACAGATCAATTTCAACCACTCCCTTTCCCCTGTCAGCACATCCTAGGTTGGACCTGAAAAGTTGAATATGGAACGGTTCAAGAAGACATAAACGCACAAACGATATCCTCATGTCCGCACAAGCTTCCATCAAACGCCAATAAAGCGCATAACCCGCTTCTCTACTTGCAGTTAATGGTCCTCCGTAATCGGAAAGGGGAAGTGAAACACACGCTTTGAACCTGTTTGAACCAATAACAAAACTTGGAAAAACACCGCACAACTCTCCAACTTCATTCCGAACAGTCAAATAAAACTGTCTACAATCGAGCATCTTGGCCAAGAAGCCTCTCCATTCAAGGCTATGGAAAAAAGTAGCTCCCTCAGCAACTTCTAGGAACTTGTCCCATTCGCTCTTCGATTCAACTTCTTTAACCGTAAACCGATCGTAAGCCTTGGCCATACTTTCCATACACTTCACCTCCACATCTCTCTTTTAACATAGACCTTGGTGCAGCCCATGAAGTATTTGCACGCTCACAAAAGTCCAATTCTCATCCAACTCATCCTGTTCGCTATTCTCCTTCGGACAACCAGGTTCAGTGTATTAACGGACACACATTTGTTTTGTATTAACTGACTGTGAGAGTGAGTTTATTTACCCTAATCCGCGTATCAACCATATTTCAGTTTCGCCGTTGCAATAGATTTGGTCCGCCGTAGGATCGAAAGATATCTTGGCAAAGTCATCTTCTGTAAATTGCGGAGCTTTTGATCTTGCATTTTCCGGAAAGAAATATGGCGACATCCTATCTCGCTGGTATAAAACTACATACTTGTGTTGATAGCTATAGTTAAGACCGAGCGCATCGGCAACCCTGATATTTTCTGGATAGCCAAAATGTGAAGGAAGACGTGTCGAATCCATGGTTGCATGCACGTAAGGATAAGTATCAAATCCAGAAAAGTCCTCAAACCGTAGTATCTGCCCAGGGACGTTAATAACCACAGCCACTGCACTATCCATTGATCTTCCAAGCCATTCAGAGCCTGTTAAGTCCATTTGAGTGACTTGGTCATTGGGATAAGACGTAAACGTGGAACCATATATACTGACCATACTCAAGGCGACCAAAGCGACAATGATTAATCCTACGGCAATCAGAAGCAAACTCTTCCTGAACCTTATCTTATGAGAACTCCTAATGGCAAGATTCTTAGCAACATCATACACAACCATCGATGTCACAACTGTACCTACTAGCAAGGAGAGTTGAAAAGCCCTAACAGGTTCGTACTCATTTGGAAAATAACCGAACAGAAATACGGCTCCGATGAAGATGGCAAACAAAAACAAAATTGAATACATAAATCTCGGAGGTTCGACATTTTGTTTTTTGCGAATCTTGAGGAACGTTACAAACGAACAAATGATTGAAGCAAGAAGCAAAATTGAGACAGCGCCATATCTAGACATATACACCTGCAAGATCTGGAAGAGACTTAGATTAGCAACAGCAAGTGGCTGTACTGTGGACGAAATCAAAGGCTTGCCAATATGATAAACAAACCCATCATACACGGCCAAAAAACTTCCTTGGATCGATGCGAATGGCAAATACCAAGCTAAGAGAGTCACCAACATGATCAGGCTAACTGCAATCAAATTTCTGCCCAGAACCCTGTACTGACCGACAAAGGGTTTTCGATCACCACTAAACCGAATATATAAGACACGCGAAAATGCGAAAACAAGTAAAACCGCAATCACATACATTGCAACGACCGGATGACATAAAACAATGAAGAAAGCTACTAGGAATAATAGGACAGTGTACTGACGCCGATTATGCGAAAACTGTTCTCTATTTTGATAGAAAGATATCAAATACGGTACGAAGACCAAAGCCAGAAAAGAGGGATAGATCGCCGCCTGATACCCACTGTAGATTAGGGGCGAAGCAAAAGCAAGCATCACAAGACTCGCAGCTGAGGAGACAAGTGTGCTTCTGATTAGCAGATAGAGCCCCAAGATGTACAAAACTGAAAACAAGGCAACGAGAAGGTACGTAGCACTTTCAGCTGACAGGCCGACAACCTCAACCAAACCACTTGCCAACAGATGCAGCATAGGATAGAAATTAGATTGCCCGACATGACCCGTCACAAGAATGTCTTTGATCAACCCTAGGTGCGTAAGCGTATCAGCACGCCCAAACGCTACGTATCCTCTAAATTCAGGCAAAAGTAAGACAATGCTATTGACAAAGATTATGTTCAGGAGACTTGCCGCCGACCATTTGGACTTCCTTGATTTGAAGGTTAGATTTATCAAAGAGAAAGAACTACATGCAATTGAAGCAATCAGGAGTAACCAGAAATAGTAAGGGTAAGCATCGTAAATGGATATCTCATATCCATGGGCAGGGCCAGTCGAAATAAGGATCAATACACCCAGAATATCAAAGGCAAGAGCTGCCAAACCTAGAATTTTCTCGATATTCAGCGTGCGCCTCCACAATTCTTGCTCGACCTCACAATTTTGACTTGAATGAAGAGATATCTCGCAGCGACACAAGAATAAACCGTGTCAGTAAGTCAGACAATGTAAGCCCGCGCCAAAGCAATCCTGCATTTCTTCAACAAAGCCTCATAAGAATACTCTTTTGCCAATAGTTCCCGAGCACTGAATGCTATTTCATCAAGATCTGGACGATTCAAGACTTCTAGAATCCTCTCAGCAATGCATTTCGGGCTGTTATTGTTAAGAATGAAGCCAGTCTTGTTGTCTTCTATTAGGTCTGGAATTCCTCCCACTGCCGTTGCTAGAACGATAGTTCCACAGGCCATAGCTTCTTGGACCACAGCGGGCACTCCCTCGGTGTACGAAGGGACTACGACAAGTTTGAAATCATTAAAGAAGGCAGGGAGTTTTTCATGAGGAATCCATCTTTTAATCTCGACTTTATGCCTTTCGTTCATCGTTAAAGAATTCTCGATTTGGGAAAACAGCGGACCATCTCCGACGATTGAGAAATGAGCACTGGGTCTTAATCTCAATATCTCAGGTATGGCAGCTAGAAGATTTAAGATCCCTTTCTCGGTCGATAGTCTGCCTACGTATCCAATTGAATCCTCTTTTTGGGAGGTTTTCCGCGTGAGGGTAAAGAGGTCTGTATCCACGTATCTTGCACCGAAGTAGTACAACAGTTTCTCCCTGTACCGATCAAGTCCCAAAAAATCCTTTACGCTCCTTGACTCGACTGAAATAATGTTAGCGAGCGAAAAATCGATCGATTCTGCAAATTTCAGCACTCTTGACAGAAGTATTCCCATTAATCCGGATTGGGAGGCAGCAGACTTCCATTGAGAGCCTGTTGCAACAATCAATGTCCTCTTTCGAAGCAGTTTCGCTAAGAATAGCGGGATAACCAAAGAGCTTCCAATAAAGAATATGACAAGATCTATGTTTTCTCTACGAAGGATCTTAGCCAAGGTGAATGCAGTTCTTACCTGCATAAGCAGGTACTTCACCATCTTAACTGGCATTGTGCAAGTTCTAGTATCGTAGCTGCCATTTCTGATCGACACGTTTTTTCCTTTAAATCTGTTGTCGAAGTTGCCTGTTATCACACATATGCTATTAGCCAGTGATTCTAGGAGTTCAATGAAATTTCTTAGACTTACTTGCCCTGCTCTGTTGTGTAAAGGCAAAGGAAGGGTCACCAAGGCCAAGTTCGGCTTCACAAATGTCTTTGCTTGTATTGTCTGTCCGCGTTTCATTGGCTTCACCTCGATTTCGCAAGTACGTTTTGGATCTCGAGTCTAGAAGCACCTCTGGCACGCAATTCTTGGCGCGCGCTCTCGCTTGCTATGGGTGCTTGGCGTTATCCCCACAGTGATCACGGACTCCTTTGGACTATGCTGCTTCCTTCAAAACCAAAGTCATTCTTTATCCCCAACAGACTCAAAACAGTAGGGGCAATGTCCATCAGAGTACAATCCTTCTTGACACAAGTATCATTGTCTTTTTTTGAGATCAGAAGTACAGGCGACTGCATTTTGTGGCTTCCTGGCTGGATCTTATGCATGTAACCTTCCGCAAATATATTACCACCTAAGTCCCAGCTGATTCCATATTCTTCCTCCAGTTCAAATAGAATGTCAGGATATTTGCCCAAGTAATTGCCTTGATATAGTTCTTCTCTTGGTCGAATCCACTTCATGAGATTCTCGCCGGAAATAGGCTCTTCGATTCTTCTGAGTTCCGAGATCAATCTGCATCGGATCTCCTCATATTCCTTATCATTCAAGCTCTTTTTGTTAATCATGACCCCGCCATATGAGTAAGATTTCAGCGCAGATAGATCGGACACATAGGCCACTGTTTTCTCCCAGTCAACAGAGGCTGGTGAAGTGAAGATCCTCTTCCATACTGGAAATTTCTGCATGAGCCTTAGTGACGAATGCCCCACACCGAAACGATTTACCAAGTCCGCGAGTACCTTTTTCGTGTACCCTGGTTGAATGAACGTATTATTCTTCAATCCCACAGTCTTGGGAAATAAGAGACCCTTTCTTCTTAGTATCTCGTTGATTTTCACCATTCTGGTTGGTCGTGTCCCGTGCCCATGATCGCTTAACAAAATCAGAGTTGCGTCAGGATCAATATGTCTCACGAATTCGGCAACCACGCTATCGCATAAAATGTAGAATTCTCTTATTATGTCGGAGTAGGGGCTCCTACCAGGATAGTCAGGATGTTTTTCGTCATAATAGCTCCAGAAAGTGTGCTGAATTGCGTCAATCGCTGAGAAATAGATGAAAAACAAGTCCCACTCTTCATTCTTCAATACTTTCAGACCGAGTTTAGCCTCAGCCAAGGTTCTTTCATGGCAAGACTCCACGAAACTCCCTAACTGTCTTTTTGATGGGAATCCATGGAACAAGAGAAGACTGGAGCTTGAAATTTCATACTTGTTGCAAATGGATGATGGAAAGGCTTGAATGGGCTGAGCTTGCTGGTCCTCTGATAATGTCCTGCATATCATTACGCCGTTGACTTGGTATGGAGGAAAAACCGCATAGGGTAAAACGACACAAACTCTCTTGCCAAATTCTCCCGCTATATCCCAAAATGTCCTTCCACGGAAAAGTCTATTGTCAACATTGTCAAAGAGAAACCTCTTGGCTCTGTCTGCAGCATCAATGAAGTTTATGACACCATGACTTGCAGGATTTAGTCCAGTATAGGCACTTATCCATGCCGTCACAGAGTCAGGAGGAAAAACCGACGTGAACTTCAAGGATGGGCTCTGTTCTCTAAGCCTTCGAAAAGTCGGCAAATCCCTCTCGAATCTTGATAATAGTACTGAGTCTAGACCATCCACGCCGATGATAATCACTTTTCCCAATACTCTCAGTCTCGCATTGTCTTTGAAGACGCACTGTTGGTTTCAGACTCAACTGTCAATTCAGAAACCTTTCCAAAGCTTCCCTCATTTGGTAGTCTTGCATATGGAAGTTGTCAAGGCCAGAGAGCCTGACTGCATTTAGCTCTACCGCAAGAGCTGAGTAGAGTTTTCTCCTTTTTCTCAAATAATCAATAGAAGGTATGTCTTTTTTTCGCCGATATGCTGTTTCCTCAGGTACATCCACAAAAAAGGTAAGATCAGGTCTTCGACCTATTCTGAGGAAGCTCCTCAGTGATATTTTGAAATCTTTCATACGATAACCTAGGTTTACGGTTAGATTTATGACTGTGTCATAGATGTAGCGGTCACACACGATGTTTTCGCCTAGAATCAATCCCAAGGTAATTTTGAAGAAGATCTCGACAGAGTACTCGAGGAAAACGAGAGTCTTGTAAACTGATCTGAAAGCATTTGTGCGAAGAAGCATTTCCAGATTGCCACTTTCTCCTCTTTGTCCAGAAGAACCTTTCTCTCGAAGGGGTATCTTTTGGTGCCGAAGAATGAAGGGGCGCAATACAACGACGTCATATGCGCCCCACACATATTTGGCTTTGACCCCCTTCGAGTCCATAATCGAGAGAAACCTTTTGGCAAGAGTGGTTTTTCCAGAACCATCTATCCCTATGAAACAAATCAGAAGTCCTCTTACCTTATTTTCATGAGACACGAACGGGATCTCCCACATATATGCTCTCTAGCTGCGTCGCGATTTCTCGCCAAGTGAGATGCATAACTTTTTCTCTGGTTTTTACTTTAATAACACCCTTCTTTATGTCTTCTCTAAATTCGCCGAATGCCTGAGGAAGATTCATGCCGTCTGCGAAAAACAACCCGTCTCCTTCTCCAAACAATTGTTGCAACCCTCCAAAATTGGTCGACAGAACTGGCAGATTGCATGACATCGCTTCCATTACGGAAAGTGGCAGGTCTATACAATTTGAGCTATTCACTACCGGAAAAACATAGCAATCGGCCAACTGATAGATCTCCTCAATGTTTGGGAAATGCTTCTGCCAAACGATACAGCCGCTTTCAACGAGGCTCGCCCATGTCTGTTTTTCTGGCTTGAAAATTGTTCCGCCTATGATAACAACTTGGTTGTCTCTTTGTTTCGATATTTCTGAAAAAACGCGAAGATTTCTGCCCTTTACTATGTGCCCAACATGAAGAACAACGAACTGATTTTTGTCAATCTTGTATTTCTCTCTTAACGCTCTTTTTGCCTTTTCAGATACAGGAGAGAATCTGTCTGCTTCTACGCCGTTGGGCAACCAAGATGTTTTATACCCTAGTCTGTCAAAGATCAGTTGAGTTCTATAAGACTGCACAAGTATTCGATCAGGTCTGATCGACCAGAATATTCCGTTGGTAAAATGTTCAGGCGGTTGCAGTGCAGACAGGAATACTTTTGCTCCTGTGCAGTATAGCTTCAGCAGCTGAACTAATGAGAGAGTCGTTGTCGAGGGTCTCAGAATTACATGTACGACGTCAGGTTTAGCCTTTCTTATTTTCATCCAGAAAAAAGGCGAAAAAACGCTCTCCCGTGCATTCCTGTAGAAGACATCATGATGTTTCGCTAGGCTTTCACCAAGTTGGAATGCTACTTTCATCATGCCTTCGTCAAGTGAGCGTGAAAAGTTGCTCAAGATGTAGACTTTCATATCATTTTCCTAGAGCAGTACATCTGACTCTCCTAATAGTGTCAATACACGCCTCTGAAAATCGATCTAGGCTGAGTTTCTCGACCAGTACGATTTTCTCGTTCGAGTTCTCTTTGAACGCATCAATGTTGAAGGCTACCACTGGTTTGCCACACGCCTGAGCCTCAAGCACTGGTAGATTGCAGTTCTCCCACAGCGAGCAGGTGGCATATATGTCGCACATTGCATAGTAATAGGGAATCTCTTGGCTTGAGATGTGACCGGCCAAAATCACTGAATCATCACTGATGTCTTTTAGGTGCTTGAAGTAGTAGTTGAAGGTTGGATCTCCAACCACCACTAGCTTGGCATCAGGGATCTTCTTCTTCACGAGTCCAAAGGCTTGGATCAGTAGATGAACGCCTTTCTGAGGAGCAAGTCTGCCAACGAAGAGTATCACTGGGGCATCGTTGATGTTGTATCTTTGTCTGACTGCCGAGCCATCCAGTCCGAGATGAAATCTTAGCGGATCAGCCTTATTATAAACAACGTCACTTGGCAAACCCGTATATTTTCTTAGCTTTTCTTCTGCAAAATGACTGACAGAAACTGCTTTGTCGACGTTTCGCGTTGTTACTTTCGTCAGGAGTATGTGAAGACTCATGTAGATTCTTTCATGCGTCTTATTGAAGACTTCAGGCTCTTCCAGTCCATGAAACCAAAACACGTATCTGACTTTGAGAAACAGTTTGGACACAAACCCTAGCCAAGTCATCGGATATAGATGACAAATGATAAGATCCTGTTTTCTAGATATGTAAAGCCATTTCAGAGTCAGAAATATGTTCAGTGGAAGAAGCAATCTGTAAACTCTTTGCACCAAGGGATTCTTGGGCATGCCAAAGGTTAAGACATCAGCGTCTGTTGGTTTCATGTTTGACACTAGAGCATAGACTTTAACCTGATTTCCTCGACCCACCAACTCCCTTACTTGAAGTTCAGCAACTCTTGCATCGCCCGAAAACTCAACAAAACTAGGAACTAAAACCGCGATTCGCAAATCAATCTCTCTTTAGTGAACCCTTCAATCTTTTTTCGCGCGCGCTATGTACTTGGAAAACATCTTAGCAGAGTACCAGAGTCTTTTCAGTTCAAGCATTCCATGCCTGCGAAATATCTGTTTCAGAGCAATTGGAAAGTAATCTTTGGATAGATAGTACTGCTTCAGAATTTCGTCAACTGAAGCTGAAATCTCATCCGCCGACAACCATGGATATGAAATTACCGCCTTTTGATGTCCCCGCTCATCCAAATATCCGGAAGGACTGTCTGCCAGCAGATAGCTGTTTTTCTTCGTCCATTCATAGAACTCCGTTCCTGGAAATGGAGTCGCGACAGAAACCTGAAGGATGTCTGGCCGCAGCTCCTTAATAACCGTTCTAGTCTTCGCGATACTCTTTTTGTTCTCTCCTGGCAGTCCGACTATAAAGTCACCATGAACGAGCAAACCTGCCTTTCTTGAATCCCTGGCAAATTGCCTCATTTGTTCAAGCGTCGTTCCTTTCTTTATATTTTGAAGTATTTCGTCGCTTCCTGATTCGTAGCCAACGACAATCAGCCGACAGTTTGCTCTTTTCATTTCACGCATAGTATCGTAGTCTAGGCCTACCCTCGCATTACACGACCATGCAATCCCTAAACCGTGGTTCTTGTACTCTCTGGTGAAGCCCAAGACCCTTTGCCGACTTATTGTGAATGTATCGTCCTCGAAGAAAACTTCCTTAATATCGAGGTTATCTTCCACCCACTCCAACTCACTTATGACATTTGAGACACTTCTCACTCTATATTCTCTTCCAGTGAAAGTTTGAGGCCACGAACAGAAGGTGCATAAAAAAGGGCACCCCCTACCGGTGAGGATTTGAATCTCTGGGTAGAGAGAAGATCCCAGGAAGTAGTCCCTAACGTTGAGGTGCTTTTTGTAGACTTTGGCAACAAAAGGGATTTTGTCGAGCTCCGACGAACTTGGAGGCTCTCTGTCAGGAGTGCGGACGATTCTTCCTTCTTTTTTGTAATCAATCCCTCTTACGTCATATAGATCAGAATTTTCATTAATCGCTTTTGATAAGTCTTTAATAGTAAACTCGTACTCGAACCTGGCGACAAAGTCTATTCCGTTACTTGAGAGTATCTGATCAGAGAACTGCGACGCAGGATAACCAACAAAAGCAATCTTGACATCGTAGTTCCTCTTGATCTCCTCCGCTACTTCGATGTCGTTCATCAAGCTTGGATAACTCGTATCCATAACCAGAAGATCAGGTTTGAAAATTCTGACGTCCTCAATCACCTTCTTTCGATTCCACCCCCATGCAGGGGCATCAACCAGTCTTGCCTCATCTTGCTCTTCAATAAGGGCGGTACAATATGACAGCCATATGGGGTAGTACAGGGTTCCGCCCCTCCCAGTATCTTGCCATCTTGCAGATCTCCCAAAGTGAGGAAAATACGGAGGGTTCAGAAGGTACACTTTCATGTCGACACTATATCCTCAGTAGTCCTTTCCAAAAACCGATTGAATATGAAAAATGCTCAACTACGTACACGATTGGTATTAACACAATGTACTTGAATTGTCTCATTCGTATTGCGAATTTGAGACCCATGGAAACTAGGGCAAACATGTAGGCGATTGAAGCAAATGCAAAAGCCCAATAGGTAAATGGCAAAGATAAGACCAACAAGAACACAAAAAGAGGGGGAGCGCATGATGGTGCCCACAATCTTAGCTTTCCTCTACCATAACCAAATTGGTACATTCGATTCGCAAAACCTCTCAACCCTCTATCTTGAAGATGCGACACAGTCGCATCAGGAGTGTAGAGCAATCTACCTTTCTTGCAAATCCTTCTGTTCAACTCTGTATCTTCGTTGACCGAGAGACCAACGTTAAAACCGCCAACTTCCATTAGCGTTTTCCGTAGGTACATGCAATTGCATCCACTAATGCTTTTAACTAGCCTTTTGTTCGTGTATAACCTACCCTGTACCGAACTGCCGCTTCCAATCAGAGAATTCATACAGAGCGCTATTGATTTTCCCCATGACCCATTTCCTACATACTTCACTCGGCCGCCGACACCAACAATACCATCATTAAACTCCTTGATCAAGTTCTTCAGCCAATCTCTGTCAGGTATCGTGTCATCATCTGTGAGCGCAACGAACTCTCCCTTTGATTTCTCTACGCCGACTTGGCGTGCGCCACCAACTGTCCCATAATCTTCGAGAATAATCTTTACCGGAAACTTCTGTGCTTGCTCAACAGTCTTATCAACAGAATGTCCATCCACTACTATGATCTCAGAGGGCTTGTAAGACTGATTGCAGATTGAATCCAAGCACTTTCCTATTCTTCTTTCAGAATTCCTCGTTGGCACAACAACGCTTATTGTTTCATTTCCAAGAGTCATTCTTATTCCTCCGATGATGGCTTCCTTTGTCTGAAAGTATATCTGATGAGCGAGAGAAGCACAAGCATACCATGGACCAACGCATTCTGGGATGATCCTCCTCGGCCATAGTGGCAACTGATTGGAACTTCTACAATTCCCAAGCCATTTTCATACGTCTGTATGAGAATCTCGGAACCAGCACCCATTCCATCATCTGAAGGATCAACCAAAGACAGCGCTCTTTTCGAATAGGCTCTAAATCCGCTTTGAGAGTCTAGCACACGCGGCCCAATCAGGCCAGTGGCAAAATTCAATATTCTTATCCCTATCACTCTGTATTTCGGAACGCCATTGTTCCTTTCGTAAATGAATCTAGATCCTATGGCGACGTCTGCCTTTCCAGAAATCACTGGGGCAATCACAACAGGAATCTCGTCTGGATCATGTTGTCCATCCGAATCCAAAATGACCATCACGTCTGCACCGACTTCTCTAGCCTCCTCAAAAAGGCTCTTAAGAGCCGCACCATAGCCTCTATTCTTTTCATGCCTTGTGACAATCGCACCTGCATCACGAGAGATCGAGGCAGTATCATCGATCGAACCGTCGTCTACAACTATAACTAGGTCTACATATTTTCTTGCTCGACGAACCACAAGATCGATCGTTGTGGCCGCGTTTCTTGCAGGTATACCTGCTACTATCATCTAAGCCACATCCATCTCTCTTCTTGCACCATATAGTATTGAACTCTTACAGATGAAAAGCTAACCTGACTCCCAAGTAGTGTGCGTGAAATCTTGTGTTGTTGTTAAACCAATCTATGTTGGTACCTCAAGTTTGCCAGCGTGGTCATTACCCATCGCTCAAATGGGCATCGCCAACATCTTCATCTTCTACATTTTTTGGAACCGGTTCTTCCTTGAAGCTTGTTGCTCCAGCCAAATACCATTCTACTAGTCTTGATATCCCATCCTTGAGCTTCACACGTGGTTTGAAACCCAAAAGAGCTTCAGCCTTGCTAATATTGGCTGAACAATGTTTGACGTCGCCTACTCTAGGCTTGAAAAAGACTGGCGTGAGATTCCCTTTCTTCATGACCTCCTGTAGCATCTTGGCGAGTTCAAGCACCGTAACTGAAGCATTAGTACCAACATTGAAAACTTCACCGACAGCATTCTTGCCTTCCATAGCAAGCATGTTTGCAGACACTACATCATCTACACTAACAAAGTCTCGGGTCTGCATTCCATCCCCATAAATAATCGGTGGCTGGTCATGTAACAACTGATTTATGAAAGCAATTACCACGCCACTGTAGCTTGAAGAATGGCTTTGCCTAGGACCATACACATTAAAATATCTTAATGATACAGTCTCCAAGCCATGCAGTTCATTGGTGATTCTAACGTAGTTCTCTGCAGCCAGTTTCGAAACTCCATATGGTGAAGTTGGCCGAGGGAACATGTCTTCCCTCTTCTCGTAGGGCCTCAAATCTCCATACACAGCCCCAGAAGATGCAAAAACAAAACGACTGACGTTGGAGTTTAAGCATGCATTGAGCAGATTGAGAGTTCCTACAACGTTTACATCATTGTACAGGAGAGGTTCTCTAACTGAAAGAGCTACCTCCAGCAAGCCAGCTTCGTGAAAAACTGCATCAACATCCTCAACAACTCTTTTGACTGAAACAGAATCTCTGATATCTCCGCGTATCACATGTAGGCCCCGTGAACCCACGTGACCCGAAATATTCTCATCTTTCCCATAAGAAAAGTTGTCAAGAACAGTAACCTCATATCCCTTAGACAACAACCCTTCCACAAGGTGACTTCCGATGAAACCCGCTCCCCCAGTGACAAGAACCTTGCTGTACTTCCCCATTTCTTTCCCTCAGATCGCGCGCGCTAATCCACAAAATCTTCTCCTACCAGTTAAACCTATTATTAGTGTCGCCCAATTTAAATCATGCTAGAATAAACGTCTAGAACAATAATCCATATGTCAAACAGATGCTGTCATGTTAAGCCAACGGTTGACGAAACGATTATGAAAACTGAACCCGTTTGACACTGGATCGTAAATCCAAAGTTCTATGAAAAGCTGATAATAATAACCGCTGTTCACCGCATCCCAAGAAACAGACTTGTTGACACTGGACGAAACTCCGTTTATCACAAGATTCCCAACATTAGATTGGTTGTTAGAAAAAGACACGTTGGAGAACGAAAACGTCAAAGGAACCTCGCCGCTACTGTCGTCCTCGACGAACATACGATACGTGTAAAGAGGCGCAAGAACACTCGGCGTCCCAGCCGTCGCGTTGGGCAAAGGCTCAGTCTCGTTCCTAAACTTCACATACAAAACATAATACGCCGAAGAACCCAAATGGTTGCCAACACCAACATAAACCAAGTAACTCTCATTCTCCCTAACGTTAAACGGATAATCCTCAGCCATATGCCCCGGCCCCAAAACCCAGAGCTCCGAAAACCTTTCACCGCCCGGCAACCGCACAACCAAGCTCAGAACCGGAGAAGCAAAAAGCAGAACACCAATCAAGCCAACAGCAACAAAAACAACCCTATAATCCTCAAGCCTCATCATGCGCCACCTCAGGCCTCATGCCAAACACCTTCCCAATATGGCTATGCTTGAACCGTCGCCAAACAAGCACCAAAACAACAACAAACACGGCAACGCCCACCACAGAAAAAGTGAGATACGTCCAAAACACCGTCTGCGCCTCGTCCAAAGCCAACACCCTCAAAACATCAGCATCGCTCTTAACGCTCTCAGCAATTCCAACACACTGGCCAGCCTTGCTGAAAGCCTCGCTCGAATTCCCGTTTCCAAGCGCGATTTCAGCTTCCGTCAGAGCTTCTCCAGCCTCATTCAGCCTCACAATCAAACCGGAAACGTTCGCCCCAGCCCTCTCA
>Ga0315282_10005389_pt1 | contig 21845 bp, 25 predicted proteins | sample YL17G07_20_MG_FD_203693 | JGI IMG/M metagenome (GOLD analysis project Ga0315282, IMG submission 203693) | Sediment microbial communities from Yellowstone Lake, YNP, Wyoming, USA - YL17G07_20 | ecosystem: Environmental > Aquatic > Freshwater > Lake > Sediment | place: USA: Wyoming | collected... | reverse complement strand
CCTTTCGGAGTTCCTCGACGACCCTCAGGTCCCGGAAGGTTTCGACTCCCCCGATGATTCTTCGCTGCTTGTCGCGCAAGAGAGCCGTGGAGACGCTGATGGGTATTCGTCGTCCCTGGGCGTCGACGATGAAGGCGGACCTGTTGATAATGGGCTTGCCGCTTTCCATGGTCGCGCGGAGCGCGCAGTCCGCCTCACACATGCTCGCACGGAAGACCTCCGAGCAGGGGTGCCCGAGGGCTTCCCGCCGCTTGACGCCGGTAATCTCCTCCGCCGCCCGGTTGAAGGACGTGATGCGCCAGTCGCGGTCCACCGTGAACACGCCGTCGGAGATGCTCTCGAGGATGACCGCCGTCACCTCGGAACCGCGAAGTTCGCCTTTCTGCCGATGGTCCTTCATCTCACGCCTTTCGCCGATCTGAAAAGAGAGAAACACGCGCACAGAACTTGACCTGTTTCTCAGGGGTGCTCTCGCGACGTGTCCGACATCGACCGCGTATTCTATCCATTTGATGTGGCCGTGTCAAACGAGCGCCAGGTAAACGCCGCGGCGAGGAGGGTGCTGGACGTCAGCACGATAGAGGCTCCCGTCGGCAGGCCGAGGGCGTAGGCCGCGAGAAACCCGAGAAGCGCGCTCGCGGCGCCGAGGGAGGCGGACCAGATAAGCATCCCGAGGTAGCTTCGCGCGAGCTGCGCCGCGGCGACCGCGGGGTTAGAGAGCAGACTGAAGATCATCAGCCCGCCCACCGCGTTCAGGTTGACGGCAAGCGTCAAGCCGGTGAGCACCAGATAGCCTGTCCATACGGCGGCTTCATGGACGCCGCCCGCTCGGGCCAGTTCGCGGCTGAAGAGGATGGTCCGCAGTTCCTTGTGGAACGCCGCGATGAATGCGGCCAGGGCTAGGACTGTTGCCGTAATGACGGGTAGGTCGCGCACGGTGACGAAATTAAGGCTTCCCCACAGAATCCCGAGGAGGGTGCTCTGCTCGCGCTGGCTGAGCCCGATGCCGAGGAAGGCCAAACCCATCGTCAGCGAGAAAAGCACTCCCATGAGGACGTTCGTGTCGATGCGGGTATCCTGCGACCGAAGAGCGCCGAGGGGAATCGCCCCGAGCATGGCCGCCCCGGCGGCGCAGGGCAGGAGCCATTCGGACGACAGGCCCAGCACATGTGCGCCGACCGCGCCCACCATCGCCGCATGCGAGACCACCACCCCTAGGAGCGGTATCCGCATCCCGACGATCTGCACGCCGAGCAGACCAGTGCCTGCCCCGCCCACCAAGGCCGTAAGCATCACGGGGATGAAGTAAGGATCCATCACGCGATCTTCCCCTCCCGGCCTGACGGTCCGGGCAGAGAGGCCGCCAGGGCATGAAAGCGCCCGTTGAGGCGGACGACCTCCACGGGGCATCCGTAGGCGGCGGAGAGGTCCGCGGCCGTGAAGACCTCTCCCGGCGTCCCCGTGCTGAGGACCTCGCCCGACCTCATCAGCACCACGTGATTGACGCAGTCCGGGAGCAGTCCCGTCTCGTGGGAGACCATGATCACCGTAACGGATGTGGTCCGGTACAGCTCGGCCAGCAGAGAGACGAGCCTCTGCTTCGAGTCGAGGTCAAGATTGGACGCGGGCTCGTCCAAGAGGAGCAGCGCGGGCTCCTGGACCATCGCGCGGGCAATGAGGGCCTTCTGCTGCTCGCCGCCGCTGAGACTGCGAAAGGCGCGGTCGGCGAGCTTCTCCAGGCCGAGCCTCTCGAGCCATTGGCCAGTCATCTCGCGGTCCCGTGCATTCAGCCGACGCAGCAAGCCCCTCGGTCCCACGCGGCCGAGGGAGACGACCTCGCGCACCGTGAGCGGGACATCGACGTAGTAGTCCACGCGCTGGGGAACGACCCCGATCCTCCGCCGAAGGTTGGCGCGCCCCCAGGCCGAAAGGCGTCCCGTGGAAAGGCCGAGGACGCGCGCCTCGCCGCGGGTCGGCGTCGAGAGGGCGGCACACAGGCTGAGCAAGGTGGTTTTACCGGCGCCGTTCGGCCCCACCACCCCGACGAACGCGCGATGCTCCACGGCCAGGCGACCGAGCCGAAGGATGGCCTTGCCCCCGCGAATTACCTCCACACCGGAGAGTTCAATGGCCGGGCCGGTCATTTCCGCGACGCCTCGATCAGTTGTCTGACGTTTGCACGAAGAAGGTCGTCGAAGGTTTGCTGCTTGTCGCTCATGTCGGGGAAGTTGCTGAAGACGACCACGGGAACCTCCAGGCGCTGCGCGAGCGCCTTGGCCTGTCGGTCGCCTTCCTGGAGGTTGGCAACGACGCAGGCGACACGCCCGGACTGCGCGTTCTCGATGATCCGCGCCGTGGCGCGCGGGTTGTCGGCATCATCGGCGCCGAAGACATCTCTGACCTCCAGCCCCAGCCACCGGCAGAATGCCGCCTGATGGCGTGAGGCTACGACCCGTTTCCCGGTCAAGTCCGCCTTTCTCACTTCATCGCGAAGCTCGGTCGCGAGCTGTCCCAGACGGCGCTCAATACCGGTCAGGGAACGGGCACACCCTTCGCGCGACTGCGGATCCCCGGCGGACAAGGCCTCCGCCACCTCGCGGCACGCGCGCAAGTAGTTCTCCGGTACGCACAGTCCTTCGCCGGGCGTCACGGAGACGATCCTCAGCCCTTTGCCGCAGACGGGCCGGATCTTCTCGTCGAGACCTTCCTGGAAATCAAACCTCAGGAGAAAGCGACTGCTTCGGACGGCGTCCATCTGCGAGGGCTTCATGTCGAAGTGTCCCGGACAACTCCCCGGCGGACACAGGCGCACCACGTCGAACGCGTCGCCTGAGACGTCTTGCAGCACGCATTCCAGCCAGGAGGTCGTGACGACGACCCGGTTCCTTCCGGCTGGCGGAATGTGGCGTGAGCAACCCGTGGGAAGCGCAGCTAGGACGATGAGGACGATGAGCACGCAGCCCGCAACAGGAGTCGGAGTTCTTCGAGTCATTGGTGTTCCTCACGACGTTCAGGGCGCACTCATCCAGTCGCTGCCGGTGTAGAGCCGGATGATGATGCCGTTGGGCTCCGACGGATACCAGTGCCTCGGCGGCACGGGCAGATGGTCCACGTCAGACTTCCAGAAGGATCTCGCCCCGCCCGGTCCGACGCTCCAGACAGCCCACTGAATGGGGCATTTGTCCTCGCGATAGTAGGCCGTCTCGACGCCGCCGTCCTGCGGCCAGGCCTTGGGCACCCAGACCGTGATGAGCGTCGGCACGTAGTTCGAGTACCCGGCGCCCGGCTTGATGTATTTGTAGGTGCGCTCCGGGTTGAACGGATCGAGCATCTTGCGGCCGAGATACCTCGTCTCGAGTTCCGGCGGGATCTCGTAATAGTCGTTCTCCTTGCCCGGACAGCCCGCGCAGTAGGTGCGTGCCGGGGGAAAGGCCTCGCAGTCCTTGCAGTACATCTGAAGCGCTAGCCCGATCTGGTTCAGCTCGACCTTGACCTTGGCGACCTTGGCGGCTAGGCGCGCGCGGCTCAGCGCCGGCAAGAGCAGCCCGGCGAGGATGCCGATCACCGCGATGACCACCAAGAGCTCAATCAGCGTGAAGGCCCGCCTTCCCGTCATGTCCCGCATCCCGATTCCGGCTCACTGATCGGCGCGACGACATAGACGTACCGCAGTCCCGTCTCGCCGCCCACCATGTCATGGCCCGTGTGGGGCGGGATGTAGAGCACCTGTCCCGCGCCGACTTCAAGAGCCTCGCCGTCCGTGATGAGCGCGGTGCCGGCGCCCTCAAGAATGACGAGCACCTCCTCGTGCGCCCCGGTTGTATGCGCGCCGCACTCCCCGCCGGGCTTCAGCGACACGCACCCGGAGCGCATCCCGCGGGATTGAGGACGACCAATCAGCAGCGGCTGGTAGTCCGTTCCTCCGAGCAGGTCAAACCGGATGGGGGAGGGGACGCTCATCGCGCGCCTCCCTTCCGCGCAAGCCGCCGACGGAAGAGCCAGCCGCCCGCGAGCGCCAGGCCAACCAGCGCAATCGTCCCCGGCTCGGGCACCGCCGTGATGTCGGCGAAATCCTTCACCCACAGCCGGTACATGTCCTGGAAGTCGCCGTCGTTGTTCGTGTCTTCCTGGTCGAAGACGCCGAGGACGTTGAACGTGCCGGTCGGGGCGGAGTACGAGTTGAAGTCCCCCATCTGGGAGAGCAGCATGGTGAGCGTGCCGGTGCCGTCGGAGATCGTCAGCGGCTGCCCGGCGCCCCACGTGCCGCTCACGATCTCGACCCCGTTGAGCTCCACCCAGCGAGTCTGGTAGAGTTCGCCGCCGCCGGAGCGGGTTTGGTCGAAGTAGTTGCACGCGCTGATGCTCGGGATGACCTGAGGCGCAGGCATCCCGACGGTGCAGTCGAGCACGTCCACGGTCCAGAGGAGCGCCGCGCTGTGCCGGTCGTTGATGAAGACCTTCCCGGCGTTGTTCGCCAACCACCCGCTCACGCGCACGCGAGCGCCCCCGTAGATGACCGGATAGGCGTCCCAGCCGCCGTCCTTGGCCCACGGCCCCGTCCAGCACTGGATGCCGCCCTTCGTGGTCGTGTCGTCCTGCACCCAGATGCTGTACATCGCGAAGGCGGCATTGCGGTTCACGAAGTCCTCCGTGCCGCCGATGACCAGGCCTTCGATGGTCACCTTGTTCGCATCGTCGGGCATCGCGCCCACCAACGGGTGAGTACCGTATCCCAGGGAGTCGACCGCTTCGTAATCCCAGATGGCGTCCCCGAACGCGCCGCCTGCAAGCACCACCACACTTACCGCCGCTGCAAGAACCGAAGTCCTCATCGTCCGCCTCCTCTGTTCCCGGCTGTTGCGGCCGGCTCTCGCTCTCCGTCATTCCGTGATACATACGATTCTTATTTTCGTAATACCGCTTCCGCCAAAAAAAAGAACCGCCCGCGCGTCCGTCACTTGAGGCGCCGGCCCGGCGCACTCATGGAGAGCGCCGCGTGCAGCACCCCCTTCTGCTGCCGCAGGAGGTCCGCGATCTCGCGGATGTGCGAAGCCTTCCCCTTGGCCAGAAGCATCTCTACGCAGATGTCGTCGTCAAGGTGGACGTGCGTCGTCGCGAGGATCGCCTCATGGTGCCGATGCTGGAGACCAGTGAGCTTACGGCTCAACTCCCTGGTCCGGTGGTCGTAGACCAGCGTGATTGTGCCGACGACTTCCCGATCCTTCGCCCACTCCTCCTGGACCAGCCGGTCCCGGATCAAGCCCCGGATGAATTCGGAGCGATTCGTATAGCCGCTGCCCCTGGCCAGCCTCTCCAGGCGGTCCAGCAGAGCTTTCTCAATCGACAGGCTCAACCGTACCAGGTCAGAGATGGCGCAGGTCTCCTTGTACTACGAATATTCGAATCGTAACACGCCGGACGAAGCGGGTCAACAGGTTTTTTGGATCTTTTCAGGAGGGACCGCAGATGCTCTGGGCGGCTGCGATTGAGGCCATCTTTGGTCGGCGGCCTACATGCGCTGGCCGACGTAGTCGAATCCGAGCGGCACCGACTCGCCGCTGCCGCGCAGCAGGGTCGTGAACCCGGCCTCATAGAGCATCTTTCGGCAGTCCGCCATGTCCAGGCCGCGATTACGTGATGTGTCGGCCTCCGTGTCCCGGGGGTTCGCGCCGGTCTCGGCGTAGACGGTATTCGCACCCGCGGCAAGGCCGAGCAGATTGGGCTCGTGCACGGCTATCTGTTTCGTCTCCGTCAGTCCGAACGTGGCCAGAGCCACAACCGCGACGACTTGAGCAAGGCGACGTTCGGTGATCTGTCCCCGGGACGCCAAAGGGGCGGCGGGGACATGCACCCTCCGCATGGCAGCATGCTGGAAGCAGCCGAACTCGATTCCGAGAAATATCTGCTCCACCAACTCTTCAGCGGAGTGCTCCGGGCCAATGGGTTCGCAGCAATAGTAGAAATCAAGCCCTGCTTTGCGAATCGCCTCGAACGTTCTCTTTCGCTGGTTCGGGTCGAGGGATGTGTCTATGCCCTCGCGGAGGCGGCACACATGATAGGCCCCATCCACACCCGCCGCCCGAAATTCGCCGGCCTGAGTGGCGTCGAAGTCGCCGATGTTCACCACGATTTGTGTGTGTGCCGGAATGACCTTGCGCACGGCTCTGACGACTTCCAGCAGGCGCGCGAAGTCGTACTCGTGCATGGTCATCAAGAACAGGGCATAGAGGTCTTCCCCGGCCGTGAACTGCCGCGCGCGCTGGAGTATCTCCTCAAGGCTGAGTTGGGTCTTTTCGAAGGCGGTGTGCCCCTCGCCGAAGGCGCAGAACTTGCACCGCCCGGGGCAGGGCGCAATCTCGATGCCGATCTGCCCCAGGAGTATCCCGTGATTCCCGAACCTCGGTAGTCCCTCACGATGTTGGCAAGGAGAGGACGCGGCTATGGGCTTTTCCGCCCGATTTGCCGATGTACTGAGTAGGAATTGCGCCTACCTGTCATCGGCTTTCGAGGGGGAGGCCCATGACCCCTGCCTCATCGCAGAAGGACCGTTTCCGTGATTCGTTAGAGCTGTTCGCCTGTCCCAACCCCGACTGCGCGATGTTCAACCGCTTCAATGCCGGCAACCTCGCCGTCGCGGAGCGGACGGGCAAGCACAAGGCCATCCGCCGGCTCTACTGCAAGAGCTGCTCCCGGCGGTTCAGCGAGCGCGAGGGTTCGCTGATGGCCTACACCAAGCTGCCGCTCGATACGGTCGTGCGCATGATCAAGTGCCTGGCGCACGGCTGCTCCATCGAGGCGACGGCCGACATCTGCGAGGTGGACCCCCGGACCGTGGCCCGGATGCTCGAAAAGGCCGGGAAACGGGCCGAGGACTTCCACGCCCTGATGCTGGACAAGCTCAAGCAGCCCCTCGAGGCGGTTGAGCTCGACGAGGTGCACGGCAAGGTGTATTCACCCCCGCGCGAAAAAGGGGGCGAAACAAGACCCCCGGGCCCCGTAAGCCGCGCCGCTCGCAGGGTCGCTCGTGGATTCACGTGGCTCTGGCGTCGGTGACGCGCTTCGCCCTCGACGTGCGCGTCGGGCCTCGGACGCTCGACATGGCCCGGCAGCTCGTCGCCAGCGTCGCCATGTGCTGCCGGAGCCTGACTGATCGGCTGCTGGTGCTGATTGACAACCATCTGCCGTATCCGCAGGCGATCCTCGACGTCTTCGGACGCCTGATGCACCGCCGGCGCAAACGCGGACGCGGACGAAAGAAGTATCCGGCACTGAAGCCGCCGCCGAATCTGCTCGTGGGCGTCGTCGAGAAGGTCCGCTCGAAGACGGGCAAGGTGCTCAAGGTGAAGGCCCGGCGGCTTTTCGGCTCGATGAAGCGGATCACATGGTGGATTCGCCGACTGCACCTCGGGCGTCGGGTGAACACGGCGCACGTGGAGCGGCTGAACGGCACGATGCGGGGGCATCAGGCGCGGCTGGCGCGACGGACGCGCAGCGGCTCGCGACTCGATGCGGCCTTGCAGTGGTCGCTGTCGCTGTGGCGGGACCTGTACAACTGGGTTTGGCCGCACGGGTCGCTGATCCCGATGCATCGGGACGCGACGACCCCGGCGATGGCGATGGGGTTGGCCGAGGGCCTGTGGACGGCGCGGCGGTATGCGGAGTATCCGGTGCACGTCAGCGACCTCCAGCGTCAGGACCGGGCGGAGCGACGCAACAACCTGCTCGAATCCGCCCTGGACAAGTATCTGCGCAAGAAAGCTCTACCAACATCGTGAGGGACTACCCGAACCTCTGGCGGGAAAGGTGATCCGCCGTGGCCATCAGGATCCCCGCTTCGCGTGAATGCTCGTCGAGTTCGAGCAAGTAGCGGCAGTCGTCCTTCCCTGGAGGCTTTCCCTCCAGCGCAGCGGTCAGAATGCACGTCAGCCGGCCAGGCAACATATCACGGCAATCCTTCATCGGCATCATCCCCTTCCTCTGGTACGCCATATCTCTTGGCAGATGCAGCGACCTTCAGCGACCTTCGTCCCTCGCGAGCCAGCCTCGCAATGGCCCGCTGGTAGTGGGTCAGTGACTCAACCCATCTTTCAAGACAACTGCGCCCGGCGGTGGTGAGCCGGTAAAGCCGCCTAGTGGGCCCCCGGTCCGAGGTGTCCCATATTCCGGAGAGTAGTTTCCGCCGCTCCATAGCCCGCAGCACTCGATAAACGCCCGTCGAATCAGGTCTCTTCCCGCGAAAGGTGGGGAGCCGCGAGACCTTACGGACGATCCTGTAGCCGTGCAAAGGAGGCCCGCAGAGCACCATCAGCACCGCGGGCTGCACCAGCCGGTCCAGGTTAGCACCTGAACAGGGGCAGGCAGACCGCTCACTCTTCGAACGCGCAGCTCTATCAGACATTGTCTGTTACCTCCGACTTCATGGTAGCGTGGCGATCAGGTCCTGTCAAGCCGGAAAGTTGAATGTGGCCGCCTCCCTGATCGTCAGCCCAAAGTGGCCCACAACACAAGGTTCAGGAGCCCGCCGGTGACGAGCGCCGTCGCGACCATTATCGCAGAAGCCTTGAGCATACGGACGACGCCGAGTTCCCTGAGCATGACGGCGAAGGTGGCCACGCATGGGAAATAGACGGCGAGCACGACGCTTGCCACCACTGTCTGTCTGAAGGATAGATGAAGCGGCATGAGCATGCCGACTGCTACGTCCTTCCGAAGGAAACCCATAACGAGGCCACCGGCGGCCTCTTGCGGGAGACCGAGCACGCCGACAATTACCGGTGCTGCGATCTGACCGACGAGATCCACGATTCTCAGCACGTAGAGGAGATTGGCCAGAAACACCCCCGCCAGCACGAATGGAACGGCTTCCCGCACGAAAGACGCTACCCGCATCCATACCTTCTTCAGGAGGCCCCTCAGGTACGGGATCCGATAGGGCGGCACGTCCAAGACCAACTCCGGGCTCTCGCCTCTCAGGGTCCTGTTGAGTATCGCTCCGAGGACAAGCCATACGAGGAACAGCGTTCCGAAGATCATGGCGAGCGCGAGGGCGCCGTGACGGCCCGCCAGCCCCACGACCATTGCGATCTGTGCCATGCACGGCACGGCTATCGCCATCAGGGTCGTGCAGATGAAACGCTCCCTCTCGCTCTCCACTATTCTTCCCGCAAGGGCGCCCGGGACATTGCAGCCGAGTCCGAGGAGCATCGGTATGATCCCCATCCCGTGGAGACCCACAACGTGCATGAACCGGTCGAGTAGCACCGCGAGCCTGGGGAGGTACCCCGAATCCTCAAGCAGCGACAACACCAAGTAGAAAGCGAAGACGTATGGCAGCACCGCCCCGAACGGGACGAACAGCCCCGTCGTGAGGAGGCCGAAGGATTCGCCGTAGTCTATCTTGCCATTCGACAGTTTCCCGATGAGGAGGTCATGCAGGAAGCCGCCGCTTCCGAGAGCACCGGAAAGCCTCAGCATGAGCGGAGCCCAAACCCTTTCGAAGAATGGCTCAAAGACGTGCCCGATAAGGCCTTCGCCGATCAGCCGTATGGTCTCGAACGACGCTCCGAGCACCAGAAGAGCAATGAGGGCGCCCGTGAAGGGCTTGAGCGATACGTCGCCCAGGCGCTCCATCAGGCTGTGGTGCCTATGGGCCACCACCTGTACCTTTCCGACAATCCGCGCCATCTCATCCCATCTTGTCGAGTCTTCGTATTCGAACGTCGGCACGCGCGGTCGGGAGATGCTCTCCACCAGTACCTTGACTCCCTCACCGGTCAGAGCAACCAGGGGTACGCATGCTACCCCGAGCGTCTGCTCCAATAGCGCGGCGTCGATTGTGACACCGGTGTGTCTCGCTTCGTCCCAAAGGTTGAGCGCGACCACCATCGGCTTGCGGTACTTCATGAGCTGGAGGGTCAGCCCCAGGCTTCGTTCAAGGTTCGTCGAGTCCACGACGTTGACGATGACGTCACCCTCGCCGAGTTCGTCGAGTGCTTTGAAAGCGACCTCCTCCGCCTTGCTCGTCGGCTCCAGCGAGTAGGTGCCGGGCAAGTCGATCACTTCGGCTGCCTCGCTACCGACGCGCATCTTCCCCTTTGTGAACTCGACTGTGGTCCCGGGGTAGTTCGACACGATGACTCTCGCGCCCGTCAGTCTGTTGAAGACCGCGCTCTTCCCGACGTTCGGGTTACCGACAAGCAACACTCTACGCATCGCGACGTCCCCTTTCCTCGACTTGGATCTCCACCATGACCCTTGACGCCATCCCGTAGCCGAGCGCGAGCTGCATGTTGCCGGCCCTGACGGTGACGGGGCCTCTCAGAGGCGACCCGCTCGTCTTCATGACCTTGGTTCCCAACCTCAAGCCCATCGCTTCGAGTTTGCGAGTGAATGCGAGACCTCCTGCAAGCTCCCGGACGATGCCCTCCCGCCCCTCCTTCATCTCTGCAAGGCTCACGGTACGCGTCATGGGTACAGTATCCTCCTAAAGCGACAAACCCGCCAAGATGCCTCCGGCCCTTGCTACCCACAATGGGGAGCACCTCATTGCCACTGGCCAAACGCCTCGCTGAATCGCCTCCTGAAGTGCGGAACGTGCTCATGGACTTCGCGCTGTCACTTCGGCCTGAACGCAACGGCCTGCTTCTGCGACCAGACGCCCGGGATGGCCGCAGCGCACTTCGGACACTTCCCGTCCGCGCCGAGGGTGGAATTCACGCGGAAGCCCACGCGCTCGATCAACTTTGTCTTGCACGCATGGCAATACGTGTGCCCATAATCATGGAACGGGACGTTCCCAACATAGGCGTAGCGGATGCCAGCCTTCACCGCCTCGTCGCGCGCCATCTCCACCGTCTTCACCGGCGTCTGAGGCAGGTTCAGCAGCTTGTAGCTCGGGTGAAAGCGCGTGAAGTGCACCGGCACGTCAGGCCCGAGCTCGTTCACGATCCACCCGCACATCCGCTTGATCTCCTCGATCCCGTCGTTCAGCGTCGGGATGAGTAGCACGACGATCTCGAGGTGGATTCCCGTCGAGCGCACGACCTTCAGCGTGTCGAGCACGGGCTGGAGCTTCCCGCCGCACACGTCACGGTAGAACTTCTCCGTGAACGCCTTCAGATCGACCTTGACCGCGGTGAGGTGGTTTATTAGCTCGCGCATCGGCTTCTCATGGATGAAACCGGCCGAGACCATGACGCTGCCGATGCCCTTCTCGCGCCCCAACTTCGCCGTGTCATGGACGTACTCGTAGAAAACGACGGGCTCGGTGTAGGTGTAAGCGATGGTCGGCGTGCCACGCTCGACGGCGAACTTGACGAGCTCGGCGGTGGTGAGCGGCTGGTGGTGGATGTCTTCGGGTCGGGCCTGGGAAATCTGCCAGTTCTGACAAAACTTGCACGTGAAGTTGCACCCGGCCGTCGCGATGGAGACCGCATCCGTCCCCGGCAGGTAGTGGTAGAATGGCTTCTTCTCGATGGGGTCGACGTTGCGCATGCAGACGCGGTCGTAGACGAGAGTGCGATAGGTGCCGGACTGGTTTTCGCGGACGCCACACTTGCCGCGTTCGCCGTCGGGCACCAGACACCCGTGTGGGCAGAGCTCGCAGAGGACGTCCTTTTCGTCCGCCCTTGACCAGAACATTGCATCTTTGGGCTGCGCCTGGGCGGGAGCCGGGGCGGCGTGGGCCAAGCGAGGGATGACATTCTCAAGCGCCGACCCCGCGAGGATCATCCCCGCCGCCGTTCTTGCTGTCCGCACTACAAATTCACGACGAGTGCTCTTCATGACTTTGTTGTTCCTGCTTTGACCACGCCACGGTGCATAAGTGGGAATGCGGCCTTCTTCTCTCAACGCTCAATCTTTGCATTCATCCGAATGGTATTCAGGATTTGCGCATGCTTCTCGTCCATCCACTCGTTCCGAAGGAGATTCCATACGTCGTCATCCTTCATGGCTTCCCGCCGCACGACGTGGAATCCCCAAGGCGACTCGAACGGCCTGGAGTACTCGCCGGGCTTGAGCGCGGTGACGGCGTTGGCAAAGTGCTTCCCGAATGCGTACATGGACACGCAGCCGAGCGAGCCGCCTTTGGGCCGACTGATCGCGTCTTCCGAGACCTCCTTGACCACCGTCTCGAAAGCCTTCCCCTTCTGTAATTCCACCCAGGCCGCCTGCAAGCTCACGGACGATGCCCTCTCGCCCCTCCTTCATCTCTGCAAGGCTCACGGTACGCGTCATGGGTACAGTATCCTCCTAAAGCGACAAACCCGCCAAGATGCCTCTGACTTTGCTACCCACAATGGGGAGCACCCCATTGCCAATGGCCAAACGCCTCGCTGAATCGCCTCCTGAAGTGCGGAACGTGCTCATGGACTTCGCGCTGTCACTTCGGCCGAAGCGCGAGGGTCTGCTTCTGGGACCAGATGCCCGGGATGGCCGTGCCGCACTTCGGGCACTTCCCATCCGCGAGGAGATTCGAGTCTACGCGGAAACCCATCCCCGTTGTCGTCCTCGTGATGAATTCACGACGAAAGCCACTATGGCTGTCCGGGCTTCTCGATCTTCGCGTTGGCGTGAATAGTGTTCAATACTTCCGCGTGTTTCGTGTCCAGAAATTCGCTCTTCAGCAAATTGGACAAATCATTATCGCCAATTGCTTCGCGTCGGATGATGTGATAGCCCCACGGCGATTCCACGGGTTTGGAGTATTCTCCGTTTTTCAGCCCTGTGGCGGCACGAGCAAACTCCTGACCGAACGTGTCTGCCATAATGCAGCCGAGCTCACCCCCTTGCGGACGGCTGACGGCGTCTTCCGAGACCTCCTTGGCCAGTGCTTCAAACGCCGTTCCGGCCTCGAGGCGCTTCCAGGCTGCCTGCGCCTTTGCCGCCGTTGATTTCCGGACTTCATCCGGCTTACCCCCAAAGAGGGGGTTCTGGAACACGTTGAAGAAGATGTGCGACGCCTTGACATACCAACGCTCCAGACGTGGGCGCTCCTCCTGGAGGGTCTTGTTCCGTTTCTCACCGGGGGGACATTCCTTCTCCCATTGCGCGAGAAGATACTTCTGCAATCCCAGGTCGGCCGCGATCACGCCGCGCAGTTCCTTGAGGTCAAGGAAGTTCGCCTGCATGAACTGCTCCAGGCTCTGGTAGCGGCAGCAGGCACATCCGGCCGTCGGCGGGTTTTTCCTCAGGTTCTGGACCTCCTTGTCGATCTCAGATTCCGGGACCTGGACCTTCTGGGTGGCCAGGAACTGGCGGATGGTCATGGTCTCGATCATTCGTCGCAATCTGGTGTCGCGGATATCGGCGGATGCTATGCCAAAGGAATCCTTCGGAAGGTCCACGGCGAGGTCGCTCTCGTGGATGGCCTCGCCGTTCACGGTCGCGACGACGGGGTCCTTCTTGGGCGCCGTCCCCGCTTTCGGCGGGTCGCCCGCGTCGGCCTGCCCCCACGCGACTTCCTTGCGGTCGGCCTGTCTGGGCGGGTTGAGGAACATGCCGACGACGATGAGCAATCCGATCACAAGCGGAATCGACAGGAATCGCAGAACCTTCATGGTCGTCTTTCCTCCTGAGTTGGCGGGGCGTGACGGAAGAGGCGCGCGTCCAAGGAACCGTTGCGTTTTCCGATAAGGGCGAGCCCGAGCAGCGCCCCCAGCATCACGACCTCATAGGCCGGGCGGAGCAGCGGCCCTGCCTGCGCGGGAAACCCCGCGCCCGACGCGCACCGTGTGGCCCCCCGCAAGCTGACGATCCCCGTCTCGGACCATTGAGCGGCGTCCGTTTCCACGTGCAGCACGCCGCTGAAGATGCCCTTGTCCTTCCAGACCGGCGGCATCTCGGAGGCATCCACTGGGAACACCATGACCGCGGTGTATATGGTCGGGGGCTTACCTTGCGAGACGCCGTCCCACCATTCTCTGCCGACGAGAATTCGAGGCGGGTTTCCTTCCACGCGGTTGAGCAGATAGCCGCCTACGAGGGCACGCTTGCCGTCGAGCGCGCGGAGCGCCAGCGGGACCGTGCTGGCCGTCCCGTTCTCCACGGCGGCGAGCGAGGCGATGTCGAAAAGCGGTAGCCCCGCTTTCCGGGCCGCTTCGGCGGGGTCCGCCTCCGGCTCGTCGCCTTCGATGGGCGTCACCGACTTGCCTTCCATCCGGTAGATGAACCCTTGCTCGGGATGCGCTTCCGGGTAGAACTTCCCACGCACGACGACAGGCATCAGGCGCTCGAACTTCACCGCCTCCTTCATTTCCACGAGGAGGTACTGACTGTACTGCGGCCGAGGCCCGTAGCAACAGGTCTGCGTTGTGCGCAAGAGGCAGAACGTCTTCAGCTTCGAGCCTGCCTCCAGCGGATACATGAACCCGATGCACGCGATTTCGCGGCCATTCAGGTCTTGGATTACCCGTGGACAGGTGGATGGAGACTTCGGATCGAAGTTCCATTGAGCCAGTGTGGCAAACCGCAGAAAAAGGGGACCCTCCGGAAGCGCCTGCGTCTCATCGATCCCGATGGTCTTGTGTCCTGCGAAGGCGCCGGTCTCCGCGCGGACGGAGATCGACGCACCGAGCGCCTCGCGCTGGCGGGCGTGTTTCTGCCGATACCAGTGCTCTGCGTGGTTCGCCGCGAAGAGGGCGAGGAGCACAGGTAAGCCGATTACCAGCAGTCTACGACGCCAAGGCCTCATCAGACACCTCAGTCCGGATCATACCCCTTCGGGTATTCGATTCTCACATCCTGCGGCTTGCCCTTGAACGTAACACGGCCCGTTGCAACGAACTCAGTCATCCCCCTGAGCCAGTCCGCCTTTCCCTCGAAGCGCGAGCAGTCGCCCTCCTTTTCCTCGGCGAGCTCGTTCGGTTTCGAGGTGAGTACGAGCGTCCTCGCTTTCTTCTCTCCCCCGATTGTGACGGCGAGCGTAATCTCCCCATCGGGAATGCGTACGGCCTTGTCGGTATCGCTGCCGCCACCCACAAACCAAACCATGAGCACATCGCCTTCCAACTTTGCCTCCGCGTGTCCGTTCTCGCACGTGCCGAGCGCGTTCAGGCATCCGCCATGCGCGGCATGGTGCTCGCCCTCGTGTTCGTGATGCGCCTTCTCGTTGCCGCCGCACCCGAGCGCAAAAGCCGCGTAAAAGCAGGCAAAGGGCAAGGTTCTCTTGAACATGGCATTTCCTCCGGTCATGAAATAGGAGTCAGGTTTCGCAGCACGCCAAGCCGGTAGGCCTGGACCGACGGAAGCAATCCGGCCACGGCCCCGAGAACCAGCACCGCCGGCAGCACGTAGAGGTCTGCCTGCGTGACGTAGGCGGACGTGAATTGCAGCCCTGTCTCGACGCGGATGTAGTCGCTTGCCAGGGCCACGATGCCGTGGCCTACGGCGAGACCGAGCAGGGCGCCCAGCGTCGAGATGAAGAGCGACTCGCACAGCACGAGACCGAAGACGGTGCGGCGGGTCGCTCCCAGGCAGCGCAGGAGTGCGAGGTCGCGGCGCCTCTCACGCAGCGCCGACACCAGCGCGACGAAGAGGAACAGGAGCGCGAGGGCCGTCACCAAGAGCGCGATCCCGAGGAGCACGCGGTCCACCCAGCCGATAATGCTGAAGAGCCGCGGCAGGACTTCATTCGGGATGACGAGCTGCGCCTGCGCGGACTGGTTGACGTTGTACTTCAGGTCCTGGATGCCCGGGTGCATCGCGCCCCCGCGGATGCGCCGGATCTTCAGATACGCCCCGCTGATCTCCCGGTGTTCCTCATTGACCGCCATGTCCGCCACGTCCTGCCCGTGGCCTTGAAGCGTGTAGAACGTCTTCAGTGAGATGTAGATGGCCCGGTCGTGGGGCGTCCCCGTGGGCGCGAGGACGCCGACGAACCGGATGGCGTCGTTCGCGTGGACCGGGTCGCCGGGGTTGACGCCGCAGGTAGGGTTGAAGGTCTGCCCGAGCTCGATCCGCAGCTCCCTCGCGGCCTCCGCGCCCGCGACCGCCTCGTCGAGCGCCGCGAACATCCGCCCGCGGCCGCCGTCCTCGGGCCGGAACGAGAAATGCCGGCCGGGGAGATACTCGAACTCGGTGAAGAACCGCTCGTCGAGAGCGTTGACGCGGAAGCCGGCGTAGGAGTGTCCCGTGATGAAGGGGATGCCGCTCTCCACGACCTCGTCGCCCAGCACCTTCTTGTAGTAGGTCCATTGGACCTTGCCGGGCATCTCCTCGAGGTGATAGAGGGCGTTGAGCGTGATCTGGAGAGGCGAGCCCTTGGGGCCGAGCACGGCGTCCACGCCGAGCCCCTCCTGCACGAAGTTCCGGTGCGTCTGCTCCCGAAGCGACGCCACGGCGACCAAGAGCGCCACGCCAAGGCCGATGCTGACGACGGCGAGCGCGGTGGAGAGCCAGTGCTGTCGCAGACTTTTCAGAACGAGGGTCGGGAATCTCATGAGACGCCTCCCACGCCGGCGAGAGTGCGGTTCAGCTTCAGGAAGTCCACCCGCTTGTCGAAGACCTCCACGACCTTCGCCTCGTGGCTGACGACGACGAGCGCGCACCCATGCTCGCGACACGCCTCCCGGAGCAGTGATACGACGCCCTCGGCATGGCGTGGGTCGAGCGACCCCGTGGGCTCATCGGCGAGGATGAGCTTGGGCTTCTTCGCCAATGCGCGGGCGATGGCCACGCGCTGCTGTTCCCCGATGGACAGTTTCGACGGGTAGTAGTTCTCCCGATGGCTCAAGCCCACCCGGCCAAGAAGTGCGCGTGCCTGGTCCCGGTGAAACCGGCCCGGGGAGAACGCCGCGCCGACGAGGACGTTCTCAAGCGCCGTGTATCCCTGCATCAGGTTGAAGGTCTGGAAGATGTACGAGACGTGCGCGGCGCGGAACCGGTCCCGCTCGGCCTCGCCCAGGCGGGACAGCTCCCGCCCGCACACGATCACCGATCCCGCCGTCGGTGCCAGAAGCCCCGCCACGACGTTAAGCAGCGTGGACTTCCCAGAGCCAGAGGGGCCGAAGAGCGCGACCTGCTCGCCATCGTCCACCGACCAGGAAGGCATATCCAGCACCTGGATGCGTTCCGCCCCGACGCGAAATTCCACGACGAGTTTGTGAAGAGAAACGATCATGACATGTGCCTCATCGGAAATGCGAACCGCGGCCGCCCCATCAGGCGAGGGGTGATTCGGCGCAGTCCGTAGGTCTCATCCGACGAGGTTGGCGGGAGGTGCGCGGGGTGAGGTGGGGCCAAGGGCGACGTGTGACGGGCATTCCGTTGCTGGCACGGCGACGGTCTGACCGTGCATCACCAGGAACGACGGCGCCATGACGATCTGGAAACCGTCAGCGTTCAGTTGCGCCAGGTAGTAGCAGGCGAGGCAGAAATCAGCCGGGGTCTCAGGCGTCCGGCCTGACCGAGGCGGAGTCTGTCCCTCGCCCGGCCGCTGCTTCGTTGGGCAATGGCATGGCAGCCCAATGAGCAGGCCGGTGGGACCATGCATCGAGCCGCTAGAAACGGCGTTGGAATGCCCGACACCGCTCTTGTCCTTGGACATCAGGACCGCCGGATTCGGCGAGCACCAGCCGCAGGTGTGCATGCCCTGAATGAGCCAGTTCGCCGACAGCAGGCACGCTGCTGTGGCGAGGCACATGAACTTCCGGACTCGTGGGGATAGGTGGATCATCGCAGTACCATTCTATGGGCTGGGGCGGCCTTGTCAAGTCAGGACCGTCTCCGAGCGTGCATCTCCTCGTCGCCGTAATTGATGCCTGCTGAGTCCATGTAGCGACTTATGTGTCCGCTGTCAGTCACTTGGCTGTGGGCTCGCAGCGGGGTGTCGGCCAAGCATCCGAACTCCGTTACTTCACCCCCGCCAGGAACTTCCCCACCGCCGCAGGCGTGTAACAACCCCTCATGCCCCGCCGCGTGCCCCGAGAGAGCCACACCCCCATATGTGGCTTTCGGGAAGCACAAATGTGACCCCTTGGCGCGCCCCATGCTCAGAAGTTCTCCGCCGCAATCTCGAAGTAGGCCTGGGGGTGCTTGCAGACCGGGCACGTCTGCGGCGCCTTGTCCTGTTCGTAAAGAGAACCGCAGTTGCGGCAGCGCCACTTGACCTTGCCGGACTTCGCAAATACCTGCCCGGACTGGAAGTTCGCCAGCAGTTTCCTGTAACGAAGCTCGTGTTCTCTTTCGACCTTTGTCAAGCCGTCAAAGAGGCGGGCGATTTCCTCAAACCCCTCGTCCCTCGCGGTCTGGGCCATGCCGGGGTACATGCTGGTCCACTCGTGGTTTTCGCCCCCGGTGGCTTCCTTGAGGTTGGCCGCGGTATCGCCAATCCCACCCAGGAGTTTCAGGTGAAGCTTCGCGTGCTCCTTCTCCTGTTCGGCGGTCTCCAGGAAGATCGCCGCGATCTGCTCGTAGCCTTCCTTCTTGGCCGCGGAGGCGAAGTACGTGTACTTGTTGCGGGCCTGGGATTCGCCCGCAAATGCCGCCTGCAGGTTCTGCTCCGTCTTGCTGCCTTTCAGTTCCGCCATGGTTCTCTCCTGTCTGCTCTCGCCAAGTGAACTCGAGTTCGTCAGGCTCGGGACGCCTCACACGAGGCTCAAGCCAATGTCGCCTTGCCCCGCTCTTCCTGCGACGTCGCTGCCAGGCGTTTCACTTCCTTCAGGTCAAGCTTCAGCCCCTTCGCGACGCGCGTACCGTAATCCGCATCCGCCTTGTAGAACAGCGCCGTCTGGCGGAGCTGAATGCGCTTCTGCGCCTTGCCGAGATGCGCGACGATGTTGCCGACGAGGTGCTCGCGGTCGGTCTCGGTCATCACGCGACGGTAGAGCTCTCCCGGCTGGAAGAAGTCGTCGTCGGTGAGCTCTACGGGATGCCGCGCCGCCTGGCCCTCGAGGTCGATCGGCGGTTCGGCGACGGCGGGGTCGGGCTCCGGGCCGCCCATCGAGTTCGGCCAGTAGTTGGGCCCGCCATTCCCGTTTTCGTCGAGACGCATGTACCCGTCACACTGGTAGTTCTCCGCCTTGGCGGCCTTGGGGGCGTTCACAGGCAGAAGCTGATAGTTTGGGCCAAGGCGATAGAGGTGGGCGTCGTGATAGGAGATGATGCGCGCCTGGAGCATTTTGTCGGGCGAGGCGCCGATGCCCGGAACGAAGTTGCCGGGGCTGAACGCCGACTGCTCGACCTCGGCGAAGTAGTTCTTCGGGTTGCGATTGAGGGTCATCCGTCCTATCTCGATCAGCGGATAGTCCTTGTGGGGCCAGACCTTGGTGATGTCGAAGATGTTCCAGCGGTAGGACTTGGCGTCCCTAGCGGGCATGATCTGCACGCAGACGCGCCACGCCGGGTACTCGCCCCGCTCGATGGCGTCGTGGAGATCGCGCGTTGCATGATCCGGGTTCTCCCCGGCCAGGCGGCCGGCCTCTTCGCGCGTCAGGTTCTGGATGCCCTGCATCGTCTTGAAGTGGTACTTCACCCAGAACACCTCCCCCTTCGCGTTATACCACTTGAACGTGTGGCTGCTGTGCCCGTTCATGTGGCGGTAGCTCTTGGGCGTACCGCGGTCGGAGAAGAGGATGGTGACCTGGTGCATGGACTCGGGGGTGAGGGAGAGGAAATCCCAGAACATATCGGGGTCCGGGGTGTTGGTGGCGGGGTTGCGCTTCTGGGTGTGGATGAAGTCGGGGAACTTGAGCGGGTCGCGGATGAAGAAGACCGGGGTGTTGTTGCCGGTCATATCGTAGTTGCCCTCTTCGGTGTAGAACTTGATGGCGAAGCCGCGGGGGTCGCGTGCGGCGTCGGCGGAACCCTTCTCGCCGCCGACGGTGGAGAACCGTGCGAAGACTTCGGTCTTTTTGCCCTTCGCGGACAGGAAGTTCGCGCGAGTGTACTTGCTCATGTCGGCCGTGCACTCGAAAACGCCGCCGGCCCCGGCGCCCTTGGCGTGGACCACGCGCTCGGGAATCCGCTCGCGGTTGAAATGCGCGAGCTTCTCCATGAGGTGGACGTCCTGCATCAGCGCCGGGCCCTTCGGACCTGCGGTGATGGTGTTCAGATCGTTGTCCACAGGAGCCCCCGAGGCCATCGTCAGACGCTTCTTATCCTTCGCCATGTCCCGCCTCCTTTTTCTTGGACAGCACGGATCCTTGTTCACGTCCCCCAACATGAAGCCTAATGCGTTCGGCGCTTTCGTGCCTTGAGACGCCGGCAGGTCGCGCAGATGCCTCGGACCTGCACGTGGGCGGACTCAACGGTTCCCAAGGCCCCAACAGACCTCGGAATTGGCAGGTTGTTCAATGTGTTGCTGAAGAAATCCTGTACACAGCCACACTCGACGCAGACGAAGTGGTGGTGCGGCTCCGTGTTCGCATCGTAGCGCAATGCCCCTGTGTATGTCTCCGCTCTGCAGATGAGCCCCTGGGCTTCCAGGGTTGCGAGTGTACGGTAGACCGTGTCACGGGATATTGCGGGAATGCGCTTGCGCACGCGCTGGTAGACAGCCTCCGCATCGGGATGCTCCTCCGTGGCAGCGAGATCCCTGAACACCTCCGTGCGCTGATGGGTGATCTTGAGCCGTCGGCGATGGCACGTTTCCGTGAACTGCTTCATGCGTCGCCGCAGCTGTGTCTCTGATACGGCCATTACGGGTCCTTCCTAAATAGGAATTATTCCTATCTTATACTCGGGTTAGCGGGCCATGTCAAGCCCTTTTGATCACAACTCGTTCCAAATCTCGGCGACAGTCGCTATTGATCGTCGCGGAGTTGCCTCAAGTGCCCGCGTGATTTTCTGGCGTTGCTTAGCGGTTGAAGGAACCTCAGGACGTCGGGCAAGCGCAGCGTTGGTGGGCTTCCGGATGACGGCAACTAGCTACATTGAGACGTTGAACTAACTCAAAAGAAAAGCAGCAGCAAACGCAACTGCTTGCTGCTGCTTAGGTTAGGTTGGTAGCGGGGGTGGGATTCGAACCCACGACCTCCCGGTTATGAGAACAATCCAAACTGTTTCCGGAAATCCTGATTCCGCCGCAACTTATAACAAGCACAATCCCTTAGGGCTATTCTTCGAAATCACCATGGTGACCATAGTTACCATGATGACCGCCAGTTTCGTTGCGAATTAGTGGCAAGTCAAGTGTGAAAACGGAGAGCGGCCCAAGCCCCATGAAACGGAAGGCCCCCTTGATGAACACGGCTAGGACGAAATCCATTTGCACACAGCCATCCTCTCAGACCAAGGCTACGTGATCGAGTTGCCTTCTAACATGGAAGGACGCTGACTGTGCCAACCGCCTTCAGGTCCCCGAATGCTCGTACCTTCTTGCAGATGCACTGGTCCTCACTCCTCATCGTTCCGCGTTTGACCTCTGCGTCCGTGATGTAGTAGTTCAGGCGAACGGTTCCCCCGCTTTCCCCTATGAAGTCCGTGAGCAGTTGAAGAAAGAGAGTGACCGCGAGGCCCGACAGGGTCGTGTTGATGCTGATGACGGAAGGCGCAGGCGTGTTGATGCCTTGGACATAACCTTCTCGCTCCAACGCTGAACGCGCATCGCAAGGCATGCTTCCCCCTTGTGAACGCTTCATTTCGCCGGTAGAATGCTTTTGGAATCCGCACCGACCTGTGTCAGCAGGAGTGGATGGAGGAGACCCCAGGACGCAATCGTCAAGAGGGACGGAGGAACGACAATGTTGCCGGCACGCATCGTTGGTCTCACGTTGTTCGTCACCTGCGCACTTAGCCCCCTCGGGCGGGCCGAGACGCTGCCGCCCGGAAAATATGATTGCGAAGGGCGTGTCGTCCAAAGGACGGGCGGAGCACTTGCCGTTTTCTGGGGAAGCGGTTGCTATCAT
>Ga0315282_10005388_pt1 | contig 21855 bp, 18 predicted proteins | sample YL17G07_20_MG_FD_203693 | JGI IMG/M metagenome (GOLD analysis project Ga0315282, IMG submission 203693) | Sediment microbial communities from Yellowstone Lake, YNP, Wyoming, USA - YL17G07_20 | ecosystem: Environmental > Aquatic > Freshwater > Lake > Sediment | place: USA: Wyoming | collected... | reverse complement strand
TTGGCCACCTTCTCGGGCTCTTCGACAACTGGCTCACTCGGCTTTGGCTGTTCGGCTTCGGTGACTACAGGCAACTCCATGATAAAGGTAGCGCCTTTGCCGGGCTTGCTTTCGGCGTATATCTTCCTGTTATGTTCGGCTACTATACCGTGGCAGAGGCTCAAGCCCAGCCCGGTTCCCTGGCCTACCTTCCTGGTGGTGAAAAAGGGGTCGAATACCCTCTCCAGGTTCTTTTCGGCTATCCCCGGACCATTGTCTTTGCAGCATATCTTTATCGTGTTATCGCTCTTCTCCGTGGTTATGGTGAGCTTGCCTTTGCCGTGAGCTAACTTCATCTCCGTCTCGGCGTTGACGATTAAATTGAGGAACACCTGCTGTATTTGACCCGGGTCAGCCATAGTTTCGGGCAAATCAGGAGCAAGCTGGGTAGTAACCTTAATGTTGTTGACCCTCAGGTGATAATCTCGCAGCGCCAGGGTGCTTTCTATAAGCTCGTTGATATCGACATGTCTTCGCTCCGGCTTGACCTGGCGAGAGAAGACCAACAGCCTCTTTACGATGCTAGCTACGCGTTGAGCGCCTTCATTGATAGCTGCCAAATCTCTCCTGATGTCAGATGGGATGTCTCCTCGATCCATAAGCAACTGGGCATAGCCGATGACACCGGTGAGCGGGTTATTTATCTCGTGGGCGACGCCGGCTGCCATCTCGCCCACAGAAGCTAGCCGGCTTGTCACCTGAGCCTTTTGCTCCAGTTGCCTCCTCTCTTCTTCTTGCCGCTTGCGCTCGGTGATGTCACGACCGACTCCACGAAATCCAATAATCTCACCCTCTGGATGTCGCACTAAAGAAACCGTGACCTCGACAAATCCTATGGTTCTGTCTTTTCGTACAACTTTCCACAAAAAGCCTTTATTTGGCCTGTTTGTTCGATAGACTCTATTGAATGCCTTGTATACAGGCTCAATATCCTCCCTAGCTGTGAAGCCTCGATAATTCATCCCCAGCATCTCTTTTCTGGAATACCTCAGGTTGCGACACGTAGCATCATTGACGTAGGTGAGGTTGCCGGCAAGGTCTACCTCAAAATAGCTGTCCTCTATTTCTTTGAGAATAATCCGGTGTTTTTCCTCGGATTGCCTCAGCGCCTCCTCCGCCCGCTTGCGCTCGGTGATGTCATGGCGAATTCCCCGAAAGCCGACTATCGTCCCCTCCTCATCCCGCAAAGGAAAAGCCGCAACTTCCGCAAATGCCCGGATCCCGTCTTTTCGAATGACCTCATCGGTAAAACCTCGCAGCGGCTCACCCGTCCGGTACATCCGATTGTAGGCTTCGAACACAGTTTTAACGTTTTCTTCGGGTGTAAAGGCTTTATAATTCATTCCCATCAGCTCTTCCCTGGAATAACCTAGTATGCGACACTGTGTATCATTAACCAGGGTAAAATTGCCGGCGAGGTCGGTCTCAAAGTAGCCATCCCCCGTTTCCTCCAGTATAGTCCGATATCTCTCCTCGCTCTCCCGTAGCGTATCCATTATCCGCTGCTCCCGCTCAACATTATTCAGCCAATGCTGGACTTCTAGCTCAGCACGTTTCCGGTTGAGGAATTCCTCAGGTGGGATGTAGTAGAAATTGTGGTAGATATGGTTACTGCGCACCAGCAGCGAATGCGTCATGATGACGCCTTTGATGATCTCAGGGTCGAACTTCCAGCGGTCATACTGGCAGATGCCAAGACAGGGATATTTGGGGTAGAAGTCCCGGTTCAGCTTGGCTTCATATTCCAGCAGCCTTTCGGAGCCGGGCAAGCCGTGGAGCACCCAAGTCATTTCACCTGTCAACCGCAACGCCGGATAGCCCTCGGCAATGGCTTTTTCGGTCTCGGTAATGAGGAGGCTAATCATAAGGTCAGGGTCAAAAGAACCTTTTTTAGTATAGGCTTCGCTCTCACAGAGGATGACGAGCTGCCCCGACGCCTCAGTGGAAGCCACGTCTACGCCTTCTGCCTGCAGATAACCGTGCAACTGCTCAGCGGTGTGAGCATCGGCAAAGTAGCAGCACTTTTCGCCGTGCTTCAGCCCGATTGATATAAAGGGCACGACGGCAGCCCGCCATTCCTCCGGTGATTCATAAATAAGACAGAGGTGGTCATGTGGTTTGAGCGTCTCAAGCATCCTGGTGAGGCTTACATCTTCGGGCTGGATGCTGAAGCTACTGGCACGGCTGGGGGAAATGCAGCGCATACTTCTGGGCTTGGACAAGCGCCCACGTCGTGCTCCTGATTGCCTGGCTGGCTTCCCTTTTTCTCTCTCATCCCTCTTCATCTGACACCTCCTTTAAGGTGCTGTCACTTCCGCTTAGCTGTCTGAATGCTCAATGCAAATTGGCACTCGGTTTGCCCAAGCACGCAGCACCATGAATAGAACCAGTCAATTTACCAATAGCGTTTTTCTTCTTAAGCCTAACAATGTGTATTATGTCTACAATGTCTCAAGAATGTCAAGGAGTATAAGTTGCAAGTAGCGTTCTTTTTATTCAGGCTTTTCTAAGGCCAATGTAGTTGCGACCCTTTAAGGTCGCTCGATGTCCGGATTTATCCCACATGTAGCAGCGACCTTTTAAGGTCGCCCGGAGATGGGTTACAGGCGAGGCTAAAGCCTCGCAGCTACATGTTCTCTTTCCGTTCTCATTGCAAGGAACGGAAGCAACGAAGCATCTATGAAAAGGCAGTGCCACAAGATTACCATGCTGAATTTGCCCTGAGCTATAAAATCCCGCAACTACGTGTCTGTAATCTGGCACAGGTTGTGAACCAACTAATGTAGCCACGACCCTTTAAGGTCGTGCCCACGAGGCTAAAGCCTCGTGGCTACGTGCATTTAGGACAGCTCTCTTCTCCCAAGAAAAGCCTGAACAGGCGGTACACTATCAAGCTGCATCTCACTTTCTGTTGGAGAGACGCTCAGCAGACACAACCGCGCACACCAGAGTCGGCTCTTCGAGTTTATCAGATTGAACAATCCGTCAAGAAGTTACTACTTAGGCAACAAAAAGACGTACCGTGCAGGAGTAAGCAAGAAGTCATGTCATTAGTGTTAAGCAAGCCAAAGCTCCTTGGACTTGACCATGGCAATCTTTCTTATTGGGAAGCTTGTCCAGGCTTTTGCAAAGCGGGCCGTTTTAGTGTATAGTAGAAGTGGTGGTTTCAGTTTAGGTTATCGCGTACTTAGTTAAATTACCTTAGATTTACCCAAGCTCCTGATGACCACAACTCTAACCAACTATTTGTAAGAGAGGAGGTCATCCAATGAGTTTTTCGGACAAGTCAATTCTGTGTCCCGATTGTGGGACTACCTTCACCTTCACTGCTGGGGAACAAGAATTCTTCGCGTCTAAAGGCTTTACCAACGACCCTAAACGTTGTCCTCTGTGCCGACAGGCTAAGAAACAACAACGCAGCGGTTCAAATGGTGGCTGGCATAGCGACAGCAGCAGGACCAGACTTAGTAGTGAATACTAGTTTGGCCTTAAGCACATACATAGGCTGGGGGAATACCTAGTCTATGTATGTTCCGATACAATTTTGAAGAAAGGGGTACTAATATGAATATCTACGTGGGTAACTTAGCGTCTGATGTAACTGAAGAGGAATTGCGTGAGGAGTTCAAGGCTTTTGGAGAAATCACATCCGTAAGCATCATAAAGGACAAGTATAGTGGGCAATCCAGGGGATTTGGGTTTGTTGAAATGCCATCAAAGTCTGAAGGCGAAGCTGCAATTGCTGGCCTCAAAGGGAAAACACTGAAGGAGCGGACGCTTGATGTTAATGAGGCTCGCCCTCGTTCTGACAGCAGAGGCGGAGGGTCTAGTGGAAGAGGAAGACAGAGAAGATACTAAATCGCCTAGTCCTCATCCACATGCGTAAGGCATATAGCGTTGATACTTAGCATACAACTGACCGAACACGCGGGATAGAGTACAATGTCAGTAGTATTGGCGCGATAATCGTACCAAGATGAAGTGCTTTTATTCTTTTTTTCAACATGAAAAACAACGGTGACCTAGACGCTGAAGACATCCTCGGCATGAGGCCTGAGGTTGAGCCACTTACACCTCCCCAGAGCACTTGGGACACTTTTCACGAGGAGGAGACAGAAGAAGATATTACCGGATTTGCCTCTTCTTGGGGAGGTGAAGCAGCTGCTGACCTTGAAGAAGAGTGTGGAGATAAGACAGAAAGAGGAGCTAAGTCCGTGCTTGGGCTTGAAATAGAGCCTGAGGAACAGCCAGTTGATGACCCGGTTCTCATGTATCTCCACGAGATCGGCAAGGTCTCACTTCTCACCGCAAACGATGAGAAGGTATTAGCCAGTAAATTAGAAGAGGCCAACTATCTAGAAAAGATTGAGGGTCTTCGCTTCCAGCACTATTGGAAATATCCCCTAGCGGTTAGTACGACAATCTATTTGCTTCGTCATTTACTTGCGGCTTGGCCTATAGTTGATATTCTCGTCGAGCACCTTGGGATTGCTACGGCAGATAGCTTCAGCCGGACAATTCGCGATTCCAAACTGCGGGCGGCTATCGACGGTGTAATCGACCAAGAACTAGTGAAAGCTATTACCGAAGCCAATGGCAAAAGCGTCTCAGAAGTTGGGCGGAGCTTGATAGACCTTTCGATAGATAGCCGGCTTTTGCCTTCAGAATTACTGGAGATCATAGTAGACGGAACCTCTTGGAGTCAGATGGAATCTTTAGTAGCCGAGCCCGTTAATCTTGAATTCCTTTCAAAGCTTCATGCTAAGAGCCAGCAGTTTAAAACCCATTTTAGTAAGGTTAAAAGAACAGCAAGCGAGTCAGAGAAACGCCTTATTGAAGCAAATTTGCGCCTGGTTGTGAGTGTTGCCAAGAAATATACTGGACACGGAATACCATTTCTGGACCTTATTCAGGAAGGCAACCTTGGCCTACTTCGAGCCGTGGAGAAATTTCAATACAGGAAAGGTTATAAATTCAGTACTTACGCTCATTGGTGGATTAGACAAAGTATTACCCGAGCTATAGCTGATCAAGCCCGTACTATTCGTATCCCAGTGCACATGATAGAAATTATCAATAAGCTATTTAAGGCCAATCGTTGTCTAACTCAAGAGTATGGGCGTGAACCAAGTTACGAGGAAATTGGCAGAGCGATGGACATCTCTTCAGAAAAAGTAAGGGAAATCTTAAAATTATCTAAAATGCCGCTATCTTTAGAGACTCCTATTGGCGAAGATGGAGACAGCGATCTCGGTGATTTTGTTGAAGATCGAGCTACTCTGCCGCCAGCCGATGCTGCCTCACGAGAGTTACTTAAGGCGCAACTAAGTAAGGTACTCTCTGAACTCAGTGACCGGGAGAGAAGGGTTTTATTGCTCAGGTTTGGTTTAGAGGATGATCGACCCCGAACTTTAGAGGAGGTGGGGAAGGAATTTAATGTGACCCGAGAGCGAATTCGCCAGATCGAGGCCAAGGCATTGCGCAAATTGCGCCATCCCAGCCGCAGCCGGAAACTCAAAGACTACCTTGAGTAGGCTCGCAGGGCGCTGCGGGCACAAGGAGAAATCAGAAGAAGGCACTAGAGCTATTCTGGATTCTTGAGCAACTAAAAGTGCCATGTGATAGGCAGGTCGCGGGCTTCATCGCTGAACATCTATTCGAACTAAGAGGTTATTTTGTACTCAGCTATAGATAGAAAGGAGTTGAAGCTTGTCAATGGTGTAGTGAGGGAATTCTGCCAAAAACACTATGAGTTTAGGGCTTTCAAACAGTACCTTAAGGACAATCACATTGATTTGACCAACAAGGTAATACTGGATGTTGGCTGTGGTTCTGGTTATAGCTCACGGCTAATAATGGACGAGTTTCAACCGAAAGAACTTTTCGCATTCGATGTTTTACCAGAGGAGATTGAACTTGCTAAGCAAAGGGGGATGCCAGCGAATCTATTTGTTGGGGACGTAACTAATATTTTACTACCATCGGAGAAATTTGATGTGGTATTTGCCTTTGATGTTCTTCACCATGTACCTGAATGGCGTATTGCTCTTAAAGAGATAAATAGAGTACTGAAATGTGGCGGAGTTCTATTAATTCATGAGCCACGTAAAAAAGCCTTGGACAATTTAGAGCGTTTTCTCAAGATTCATCATCCTATGGAGTCTAGATTTGAGTGGCCGGACCTATTCAAGGGATTAGTAGAATCTGGATTTCATGTGGTTGAAAGAAGAAACCTGTATTTGGGGCATTTCCAGAGTTGTCTGTGCATAAAGGATGAATAATTGAATATGGCAAAGTGCCTTTGACAAAAAAGACGGCATGAGACTGTAACCTATTGCACAACACAGACGGCAAACGGCTTCACTGAACGCTGTAACATTAAGATTAAAATGCTCAAGCGGATCTCCCACGGTCTGAGAAATGTAGAGGTCTACTGGAGAAAGATGTTACTGGGGTTTGCCCCATCTCGTAGCTATTTCCACACAAATTGACAAAGAGCCCCAATAGTCTTGACAAGTTTCTTTACCTTTTTTATTTTTATACAAATTTCTGCAAATGACCATAAATGCAAATTTCATTGGGAGGAGGGGAATATGACACATCTCGGGCAGGGATTAATCGAAGAACCATGTTCCGCTTACATCAATGCTGCCCCCCAAGTACTATTGGCTTTAGTGCCATTTCAAGGGTACAACACTTGAACACTTATCTCTAATCCAAAAAAGGAGGTGTATCATGAAAATCGGAAAGGTATATCAAAACAAGAATCGGCTGGTTTGCTCGATCCTATTGCTCTCGGTTTTATTGTTTTCTTCTGTTTTTGCAGCTTGCGCCCAGCCTGCAGCCGTCCCCAATGAAGTTTCAAAGGGTTTTCAGACGGTTAAGCCAGAGGCTGTCGGCTTTTCGTCGGAACGACTGGACCAGATTGATACTGTATTAAATGAAGACATAGAAGCAGGCAAAATCAACGGCGCTGTTCTCTTGGTGGCTCGAAATGGGAAAATCGCCTACTTCAAGAGTTTCGGCTACCGGGATAATGAGAAAACGTTGCCGATGGAAAAGGACTCGATATTCCGCGTCTACTCCATGACTAAATCCATTACCGCCGTGGCGGCCGCTATGCTGATAGAAGAGGGAAAGTTGGTGCTTGCAGACCCGGTCGAAAAATACATACCGTCTTTTAAGGATATTCAAGTGGGGGAGGTCAATAAAGACGAAACGGGCAAAGATGTGGTCACCATGGTGAAACCTAGCAACGTTATGACGATTCAGGACCTTTGCAGGCATACTTCAGGATTGAGCTATTGGTTTTTTCCTCCAACAGCCATTCAAGCCCTGTACTTGCAAGCTGGCATGAATAAACTTGAAGAATTAACAAATGCCGAGGTCTGTGAAAAGGTGGCCAAGTTGCCGCTGGTCGAAAATCCGGGAACCAAATATCGATACGGCATGTCGTATGATGTTTTGGGCCAGGTGATAGAGGTTATCTCTGGCATGACGCTGGATAAATTCTTTGAAGAACGCATTTACAAACCATTGGAAATGAAAGATTCTGGATTCCAAGTCACAGGAAAAGACGTAGACTATTTGGTTTACCTGGACCCCAAATGGCCTCTCTTCATTGATGTGACTGACCCAAACAGAAAATATATGAGCGGAGGTGGTGGTTCGTTATCAACGGCCATGGATTGGGTACGCTTTGCCCAGATGCTCCTCAATGGCGGTCAACTTGAAGGTAAGCGTCTGCTGAAACCGACAACCGTGGCCTTCGTAACTTCGGACCAATTGGGGCCAATGGGCAACCGCGACGATACCCTGTACATACCCGGACGTGGTTATGGTGTAGGCTTCGACTTTTACGTTCGCGTTGACACTGAAAGTGCAGACTTTCCAGCAAATGTCGGCGAATTCTGTAAGGGCGGCGCTGCCGGGACTGTTTTCTGGGTCGATCCCAAGGAAGACATGGTTGCGGTTTTTATGGTGAGCGCTCCAGACTACCGGGAGCATTACCGGAATTTAATAGAGAGTATGATTTACCAGGCCATCGCCAACTAGTCTGAGGATTTCAAGCAAGGCCAAGCTGATTCGGCCATTTAACACGTTATCAGATGCCCATTAAGAAAACATAAGGTCAGGCATGGGGAATATCGCGAATTCAAACTTAGCCTCGTGAGGAAACAACAAGAGAGTAGTGGGCAACAAACCGTTAGTTTGTTCAATATCGGAGAACTGCTGGCAGACATGGTTCAAGACTAATGTTATAATAGCCTGCGAATTGCAACAGCGAATTCGGCTGTAAGAGAAAAGAGAAGGTGAAAGCAAATGTTGGCTTCAGAAGAACTGCTGGGGTTCGTAGGTGGGGCAATGATAACTGTCGGATTCATTCCTCAGGTGTGGCGTCTTTTCAAACTTAAGAGTGCGCATGAGATTAGCTTGCCCTTTACTTTGCTTTTTCTGCTAGGCACTGCCTGCTGGTTAGCCTATGGAATTTCGCTTAGCCTGCTAGCAGTGATCTTGTGGAACTCCATAGCACTGGCTATCATGGGCGCAATGTTGTACGCAAAGCTAAGGTATGGCAGATAAATCGAACTCAAGCGGCATCTAAGAAGCGCCTCCGTTTCGTCGAATATTGAACTCTACGTCAGGTTGTGTGATATACGTCTCCCAATAGACAATGGTATAATGTCAACCATCAAAGGCCATTGGCAGGTCTTAAGGGAGAATGTTATGGACGATAGAGTCGCGATCTTCATAGACGGAAGCAATCTATATCATGGTCTGCGAAGTAACTTTAAACACCATAACCTCAACTTCGCTGAATTTGCCACTAAGCTATGTGGTTCCAGGCGCTTATTCCGAACATATTACTACAATGTCTTACAGGACCCGACTCAACGGCCTGATAACTATCGAGAGCAACAGGAATTCCTTGATACCCTGCGCAAGACGCCATATCTAGAGGTTCGACTAGGGGGTACCAAAATGACACAGGGTATCCTTGTTGAGAAGGGTATAGATATTATGTTGGCTACAGACCTGCTATATTTTGCTTGGAACGACTTCTATGATGTGGCAGTGCTTGTGAGCGGTGACTCTGATTTTGCCTATGCTCTTCAAGCTGTAAAGAACATGGGTAAGCATGTCGAGGTGGCCTACTTCGAGAGTGGGGTGTCCAAGGATCTCTTGAATGTAGTCGATAATCGGTATCTCCTAAACCGGAGCTTCTTCAGTGGTTTGTGGACACGTAAACGTTATACCGATCTCAGAAGAGTGACTGGAGAAAGTCAGAAGTAAGGCCATTTCGGGTGGCGAATAAGCCTCCGTCAACAGCCAAATTTTTAGAGGGTAACCTCGCATAGTCAGAAAGAAACTGAACAATTCATCGTTTTGTGAAACTGCCCGTTTTTTGCCTCGGCCGTCACAAGGCCAGCTACTGGATATCGACAAACGGCGGTCTGACCATTATAATAGGTATAAACAGATGAAAACTGTCCGCCTGAATAAACGCTCCTTCTTAAGTTGGGGCATTGGTCAAGGGCTTTGCCTGACACTGATTTGCCTGCTTGTCCTCCTGAGTTTCACCTTCATGCTTGTCAGTCCTGTTCTAGCACAACCTGTTATCACCACCCCACCACTTTTACCACAAGGCCAGATGGGCAGCCCTTACTATGCAGCGCTGCAAGCTGCTGGAGGTACGCCGCCTTATACATGGGATATTATCAGTGGAGGCTTACCGACAGGGCTAAACCTCGCCGCCACAGGTGTTATTTCAGGTACACCGACATTGGCCGGTACCTTCAACTTCACGGCCAGGGTTACCGACACCACGCCTGCTACCGCCAGCCAACCATTTATTATCACCATTGCTCAACCTCCATTAAGGTTCCTTACAACCACTTTGGCACTAGCAAAAGAGGGCGAAGGCTACACTGATACGATAAGAGTCAGCGGTGGTAAAACACCATATACCTGGTCTATGTCCAGCGGTACATTAGCCACAGGGCTAAATTTAAATGCGGGCACTGGCTATATCTCAGGCATTCCAGCCAAAGGTACAGTCGGCAGCTATAGTTTCATAATCGAGGTCACTGACAGTTCTGCCCCATCTCTCTCCGGTCAACAGAGCTTCAGCATCACCGTGGAAAAGGGCGGGTATGAAGCTACCATCACCATCGGCAACGGTCTCAAAGTCGGCGAAACAAAGGTATACGTATCGGGAAGCCCGTTGGCTACGCTGCGAGGCGGCGAGTCTACGAAACTCAGCCTCGATATCGGCATAAGCCGGTCGGTAAGCGTAGACTCAGTTGTCCAGCATCCGACCGATTCCGCTGTCAGATTCAAAGCCGAGGTGGATAGAATAACAGTGAGTGAAGCTTCACCTGATGCCAACTTCCCTTACTACGCCGAATATTCCATCGAGCTAAAAACCGAGCCTTCCAAGGTCGGCCAGCTATCAGGCACTGGCTGGTATAAGGAGGGCTACACGCTCAGAGCTAGCGCCCCGAACGAGGTTAATGACCCCAATGACCCCGGCATACAATACCGCCTTGCCGACTGGAAACTGCCTACTGGCGAAACAGTTTCCGGTAAAGAACTGAGCCTAACCGTTAATGCATCTGGAACTTGTCTTGCCTACTATGACACCTACTACAGACTAACCCTGACATCACCATATGGCGAAGCAGAGGGGAGCGACTGGTACAAGGCTGGCAGCACAGCTGAATGGAGCATGACGAATCCACAAGTCCGTATGCCCGGCATTCTCGGCGTCTTCGGCGGCAAGCTAAATGCCGTCAACTCCACCGGCACCACGCCTATGGATAGCCCTAAGACAATAACTATAGATTGGGAACCTGACTACACCATGCCATTCATTATGATACCTCTAACAATTATCCTGCTCATCTTGGGCGGCTATGGCCTGTACCTATTACTGCGCAGCCTCCAACCAAAGCCAGCACCACTTCCACCACCATATCAGTATATGCCACCACCATATCAGTATATGCCCCCTCCCCAGCCTATACCACCCCCTCAAACTACAGTGGTTATGATAGGTGGTGATAAGCAACAACTAGGTCCGCCGACAACTAAAGATCAGCTCATGGAAAAGTTTGGCGAGCTTCTCCAGAAATATGAAGATGAGATTAAATCTACAACATCAGCCAAAGAACTGCCCCAAGCTCAAACTGTTGAGCATGAGAAACGACTGCCAGCACCCGAACAAACACCACCAACAGTAGTAGAAGCAGAGGTCACCCCGGGGGAAGAAGGCACAACATGCAGATACACCTCGAAAAGGCCACTGAGAACAGTCGCCAGTAATTGGAGACAGTTAGAAACCAGGACCACAACTCTGCCATCCGCTGGCAAGAAGGCAACCGAAGGCACGACCGGCCTTGCCATAACCTGGGCACGGGATATATACCAGGAATGGGAAATCCTCACCTGCTGGCTGCCACGCGGCCACAAAGAATCCCACGAAGGCAGTGTAGAGATAGCCTATAGCCGGCTCAACACCATCACCGAGGAGAAAATCTATACACCCGGGCAGGAACTCGAACCACCTGCACCTCACTATACCGACGGCATGCCACGAGTAGAGGTGGCAGCCAATGAGCTTGTCCCACCCGACAAGCTGCCCCCCGAAACCACGCCATGAGAAGCCCCAGAATAATCCCCCTCTCCCTTGAAGGGAGAGGGTAGGGTGAGGGTGGAACTGCTGCACGGAGTTCCCCCTGAGCGAGATTCTTCGGTCGCTTCGATGCAGATTCTTCGCTTCGCTCAGAATAGCAAAAGGCGAAGGGCTCGCAATGGCAGGCGAAGATTGATGAAAACTCTCACTAATAATCTCCTGAGACTAGGGCTTGGTCTGGCATTAATCGTAATCATCTGTCTGGCAATTCCCGCTAGGCCAGCTTCAGCCAACCCGGGAACAATGAAGTGGAGCACCATTGATACGCCGAGCAATATGGGCAATGTCATACTAAGTCTATCGGAAATCAACGCCATCGCCATCGGCAACGACGGCAGAACCTTCTACGCCATCGACATCCCTAACAGCAAAGTCTACAAGTCACTGAATGGCGGTATTACCTGGGATGACCTGAGCAACCATCTGACAAGTGATGGCGCTGTTCTGCCTGCCTGGAATATAGCCATCGCTCCAGATAACCCGAACTTTGTAGCCGTGGTCACCAGCGACGGCGGCTTACCTGGGAATGTATTTATCTCAACCAATGGCGGTAGTCAGTGGCAGGATACCAACTGCCCGGCAGCCAGCAACATCAGTGCCATTGCCATCTCTCCGAACTACAGCGGCTATGATATAGCCATCGGCACCAGAACAGGAGCTGGCGGCGGAGACGTTTATATTTTCAGGGCGGTTGGCGCTGGCAGTTGGGCATCTCAGGGCTTTACCGGCGATATACTGGCGGTCAAGTTCTCACCCACTTATCGAGCCGACTTCAGCCTGGTGACCGTATCAACCCATGTCGCCGGTACCTACATCAATCTTGGTATTCACGACATGATTACCAACACCACCAACTGGGGCACCTGGGGTCCTGTGGAGGTTACAACCACAGGTGCCGGCCCCTCACCCACCGTAGCTCAAGTCATAACCGCTGACCTTGAGCTGCCCGCCGACTTCTCAGGGCAAGCTCCAAGCCTGCGCCGTATGTATGTCAGCATAGACGCCCCAACAGCCAATGCTGGTATCTACCGCTTCGATGACACCGTCGGCTATCTGCTGATGCCTGCCCCTGCTCCCTTAAGGATTTCAAGCATCGCTTATTATGGCACCTATACCTCTGGCAAGTTGCTGGCAGGCGAGGTTCGCGGCAATGCCAACACAGCTGCAGTAATAATCTGGTTTACTGATGCACCCGTAACCTGCCCGGAGCCCTGCTGGTACCAAACCCAAAAGGCACCTACCGGTGGCGGCAACTCTGGCTTTGCCAATGCTCAGGTAATCTGGAGTCCTGATGGCAGTCGTGCCTACTGCGCCACCAGTTCCGCCTTGCTCAACACCCCTGCAAGCTGGCCCGGCGGTTATTTGACGGGCGTCGAACTGGATGAATCAGCGTTGTCTCTAAGCTTAGACAACGGCAGAACATGGAATCAGCTCAGCCTGATTGATACCGAGATAAGCTTTCTCTCGGATGTGGCAGTGACACCGGCTTCGGATACCATCTACCTGGCATCTATCAACAACCACGCTGGGGTAAACAACTTCGACAGCATCTGGCGGACAACAGGCCCACCCACAGGGAAAGTATGGGAACGAGTCCTGTGCCTTCTGTCTACAACCAACGACCTGATCCTGCGTACCAGCAATGCCGGCAATGACCCGGCTATATTCTTCGCTTCCCGCTTAACAAGCGATTTAAGGCAATCACCGGATGGAGGCCAGACCTGGTTCAACACTCTGCCAGGTGTTAATGTGACCGATTTTGCTGTTACCAGAATTAATAATGTACCTCACATGTATGTCCTGGATAACAACTACGTCCGTCAAGGGACCAGCAATGGACAAACATGGCAATGGGCACCAAAGGCAAACACAACTTTAGACACAGGACACAGCATAACCGCTACACCAACTGGCGTCATTGCAGTCGGCGACAATGCTGACGGCATGGTTGCCTATTCGCTGGACGGCGGTACTTCCTTTGAGCGAACCCTGGCTATCCCGGAGCCGGGTAAGATGCATGTGAGTGCCGACTATAGGTTCCGGAATGCCATAATCATGTATGCTGCCAGCGACAGTGCCGGAAGCGAAATCTATAACTGGGTTGTAGGCTCGAACTTCGGCTGGGCAGCAATGGGGTCACCCGGTCGCAGCTTCTACGGTCTGACTCAGCTCGAAACCCTATACGGTGCCTGGTCCAGTGGCGGCGTCACCGCCGTTGACCGCACCCTGGAACCAGAAAAGCTCGTGCTTCCTTACATCGAATGGGATAGCCTGAACGCTGGATTAGCTGCTGGAGTTGCTTTCACTAGAGAACCCGTCTCTTTGAAAGTCTCAGCGGGCATCAACCTCTGGGCAATCGACAACAGGCCTTACACTGTCGCCACTGGACGGCTCTGGAATTTCTACGACTGCCTGTCGCCGAGCCCTCAATATACGCCACCACCTCCACTAAGCCGGGAGGTACTATTTCAGGCTCCAACACCAACTTCGCCAGCTATGAATGAGATAATACCAATATATTTGGAAACCGGAGATGTCGGCGATATTGTGTTCAAATGGAAACACTTGACGGTAGCTGTAGAGTATGAACTCTGGCTGTCCAAAGATGAAGCTTTCAGCCAGATGGTATTACAGCAAAATATAAAGCCCGAAAACCGGCAAACGCCCACGTGGGCAATGCCTAAGACAATCAGCTTGGAGAAGAGCCAGAAGTATTACTGGAAGATAAGGGTCAGCCAGGCAGCGACGGGCGAAAAGGGAGATGGTGACTGGTCAAAGGTCATGTCATTCAGCGTGGCATCGCCACCACCAGAGGAGACTTCTCAACCTAGCCCTGCTCCAGCAAGTCCGCCAAATGGCGCTAAAGAAGAAACAAAACTTTCATCTTGGATAGTAAATATCCCCATGTGGATATGGATTATGATTGCCCTCTTGCTCGTTGCCATACCCATTACCGCCTTTACTATCAGCAAGGCAAAGAAGTAGCGCAAGGCCTCAGCCTCGCCAAAGCAGCCCAACGCCGGGTGACCCTAAAGGGTCACAGCTACATTGGCTGGGCCATATTCACCGATTATCGGCATTGCTTGTCCTAAGTGCTGTTGTAAGATTCTTCGCTGCGCTCAGGATGACATTTAGGCCTCTGCTAAACACTCTAATTAAACCTAAAATGCAGTCCACCTCAATTAAATGTTAAAATAAATGGTTGAATTTACTTCCCGGGGATAAGGTATGCCTTTAGAAAACATAATTATAAAAGGGGCTCGAGAGCATAATCTCAAGAATATAGACGTGTCTATACCACGAGACAAGCTGGTGGTTATCACCGGCGTCTCCGGCTCAGGCAAGAGTTCTTTAGCTTTCGATACCATATATGCCGAAGGACAGCGTCGCTATGTAGAATCGCTGTCTGCCTATGCACGCCAGTTTTTGGTGCGGATGGAGAAGCCTGACGTTGATTACATCGAAGGCCTGAGCCCAGCTATCTCAATTGACCAGAAAGGGCCATCTCACAATCCCCGTTCTACGGTCGGCACTGTAACTGAGATTTATGACTATTTGCGTCTCCTTTTCGCGCGTGTTGGCCATCCCCACTGCCCTAAATGCGGACGTGAGATCTCCCGGCAGACAGTACAACAAATCGTGGATGCGGTACGAGAAATACCCGCCGGCAGCCGAATTATGATTCTGGCACCGTTAATCAAAGACCGGAAAGGCGAACACCAGGGTATTTTTAACGACTTATGCAAGGCGGGGTTTGTCCGGGTTCGGGTTGATGGATATGTCCGTGACCTTTCCGAAGAGTTCGGATTGGATAAGAACAAGAAGCACACTATTGAGGCAGTAGTTGACCGACTCCAGATAGGTGAGGCCGAAAACAGTCGCATTACCGATTCAGTGGAAACGGCGCTTAAACTTGGTGCTGGTGTTGTTCTAATCTCAATCATTGATGGAGAGGATTTGCTGTTCTCTGAGCACTTCGCCTGTGTCCATTGCGGCATAAGTCTCGGTGAGATCGCACCACGAACCTTTAGCTTCAATAGCCCCCATGGTGCTTGTCCGGCATGCAGCGGACTCGGCGTAAAGCTTGAAATAGACCCAGATTTACTTATACCTAACAATGACATCAGCTTGGCTCAAGGCGCTATCCGTGCCTGGGGATGGTTCTCCTGGCATGCCAGCGAGCTCCATGATTTAGCCCGTCACCACGGTTTCTCACTTAACACCCCGGTGAGCAAGCTCGGCGAGGAACACCTCAAGCTCATCCTCTACGGTGAAGATGGGGAACTGGTTAGATACCGAAATCGCTACGGTCGAATCAAAGAATACTTTACCAACTATGAAGGGGCAATCCCATATCTAGAGCGAATTTATCGAGACACCGAATCTAACAACACCCGTGCTGAAATTGGACGATACATGGCTTCTTATCCCTGCCCAGCCTGTAATGGAAAGCGGCTTAAGCCTGAATCTTTGGCTATTACGATAGATGGCATGAATATAATAGAAGTGACCGAACTGTCGGCTTCGGAAGCACTGCGCTGGATGCGTCTGCTTAATGGTGACCATAGCAAACCCCGCCTAACGCCCCACGAACTAAAGATAGCCCACCAAATCCTAAAAGAGCTAATCACCCGTCTTGGCTTCCTTATAGATATCGGACTGGGCTATTTGACCTTAGACCGTCCCTCGGCAACCTTAAGCGGCGGCGAAGCCCAGAGAATCCGCCTGGCCACTCAAATCGGCAGCGGTCTCATGGGTGTACTCTATATTTGTGATGAGCCTACAATTGGTCTGCATCCGGCTGACATTCATCGCCTTACCGAAACAATGAAGAGACTGCGTGACCTGGGCAATACAATCCTTATCGTAGAGCACGATGAAGCCATGATGCGGGCGGCAGACTATATTATTGACATGGGCCCCGGGGCTGGAGAACATGGAGGGCAGATAGTAGCCACTGGAACATTGACAGACATCATGAGTTGCCCTGAATCAATAACCGGGCAATACCTCAGCAGGACAAAACAAATTCCTTTGCCGCAGGGACGCCGCCCAGGCTCCGATAAGGAATTAATAATCAACGGTGCCAGTGAAAACAACCTGAAAAATATTGATGTCACCATACCAGTGGGTGAATTTGTCTGCATAAGCGGGGTATCAGGCAGCGGTAAGAGCACGCTTGTCAACGAAGTCTTATACAAGAAGCTGGCTCAGTTATTCTACAAGGCAAAGGATAGACCTGGAAAGTGTGATGGCATCATCGGCATTGAGTATATTGACAAGGTCATCAATATTGACCAATCACCTATCGGCCGCACTCCACGCAGTAACCCAGCAACGTATACCGGGACTTTTACCCCCATTCGAGAGCTTTTTGCCACTGTCCCCGAAGCCCGTATGCGCGGCTACCAGCCCGGGCGATTTTCCTTTAACGTCCGAGGTGGACGCTGCGAAGCCTGCCAAGGTGAAGGCTATATCCAGATAGAGATGCAGTTTCTCCCCGATGTTACTGTGCCCTGCGAAATATGTAAAGGCAAGCGTTACAATCGAGAGGCTCTGGAAATTTACTTCAAAGGAAAAAATATAGCTGACATTCTAGATATGAGCGTGGACGAAGCCCTGACCTTCTTTGAACACTTTCCCAGGGTCAGAAACAAACTGGAGACATTGCGTGATGTTGGCTTAGGCTATATACGTCTAGGACAGCCAGCCCCTACCCTTTCCGGTGGTGAAGCCCAACGGGTCAAACTAGCCACTGAATTATCGCGACGCTCCACAGGCAAGACCCTTTACATCCTCGACGAGCCTACAACAGGGCTATCTTTTGCCGACATAGCCTGCTTGCTTCAGGTACTTCAGCGACTGGTGGATGCCGGAAATACCGTAGTAATCATTGAGCACCATGTAGATGTAATGAAAAACGCTGATTATATTATAGACCTTGGGCCCGGTGCTGGCGATGAAGGCGGTTACGTTATAGCCACAGGTACCCCTGAAGAAGTTGCTCAGATAGATACCTCGTTCACCGGCCAATATCTTCGCAATGTGCTAGAGAAACAACAGAAAGAGTACTCTTTAGCCACATAATAGTTGCTTGTCCGATTAGATGATGCCCTACTTTAGAATGTAGAGTAGAGCTCACTTAATTGCGAATCAGCCCGCCGGATATCTCACCTCACTTGCCCAGAAAAAACCCACTCACTACTCAGAGGCTTGCTGTATCTCTTGCGCCACGAGGTTCTGGCGCACATACTGGTAAATCTCCACGACGGCGGCCGTCAAAGGGACAATCAGTATTATTCCCCACAAGCCGGCAATGTAAGCTCCCAAAGGGAGCAGAACCAGAATGAGTGCCGGATGTATCCGTAGATAACCTCCATGAATTCTGGGCACAAGCAGAATATTTTCCAACATCTGAACAACCAAATAGACAATAGCTGCCCAGATCGCTTTTTGTGGTGCTATAGCCAGTATGACAATCACACCAACAGCACCTCCAATCCAAGGCCCCAATATGGGGATAAACTCCATTATCCCCTGAAGAGCAGCAAGTGCTGGGGCGAGTGTTATCCCCAGAATAGATAGCCCGATGAAACACAGAACAGCCACGGTGGCAGAAAGCACTAGCTGGGCACGAATCCATCGCCCCAGCACCTTGTCTAAGACCGAGACAATACCCCTGACATGTACAGCCATCTGCAGCGAGAAAGCTGAATAAAAGCCGCTGCCTAATTTTTCCCAGTCCTTTAGGACGTAGAAAAGAAACACAGGCAATGCAACAAAACCGAGGATTAAGCCAAAAGTGCTCGGTACATATGAAGCACCCTTCACGAAGGCATCTCGCATAGCATTACCCAATGCCGTACCTACATCATGAGCAATACTTTCTACCTGCTGTTGTGTTTCGGGAGGAAACCATTGCCAGAAACTCCTGAGCCACTCCTGAAATGTCGACAAGCCTTTAGAAAAATAGTCAGGAGCATTTTGTATCAGAAGTTCGAAGGAACCAGCTACACCTGTAGCAATAGAAAAAATCAAGAGGCCAATCAGCACAAGAACCACAATGAAGATAAGGATGATTAAAGAGATCCGTTTGGTTGACTGCCATCTGCTTTGACCTGGCAACTTCCTCTCAAGCCAAGAAATGACAGGGTACAAAAGGTAAGCTAACACCAAGCCGCAAATAAAAGGAAGCAAGACACTTCTGAAAACATAGAGGAGCCAGAAAGTTATGACTATGCCCAATACGAACAGTATCAAGCGCCAGTTTCTTCTGAAAATACTACCTGCTGTGTCCAAGTTTAATCCTTCTCATCAGTGCGGTTTGTCAGAGCAACGGTTCTAATTCCTAGAAGTGTGGATTTGAACAAGTGATGCTGACAGCAGAACTAGTTCATGGAAAAAAATTACAAAGCTTTCAACCAAAACCAATCCTGTGACCAATAGCCATGCCTCGATAGATTCAGCCAAAACTACAGAAACGACAACTCTATTACTACTCAGGACTTCTTTGTTTATCCTTCCTACATCTTTGTTTGTGCCTTCTTAACGGCCTCGCCAGCAGTCTCCCTCACTTTTCTGGCAACCTCGGCTGCCCGTTCTCGAACCGTCCCAGCTTTTTCCTTCAATAATTGCCGCGTCTCCTCCCCCGGCCGCGGGGCAAAAAGCAATCCAATAGCTAGACCGAGGACTGCACCCACGATAAGCCCAACAGCAAATCCACTACCTCCGTTTCTATCAGTCATCTCTGCCTCCTTCCGATTCCTTTTTTCCGAAGAATCTACTGACCAAATCAATGCCCTGATGTATACCTCGAATTAAAGCCACCAGCTGAGCTACAGGCCTGACTATCTCATCCTTCACCGCCGAAGAAATCTCGTGTATAGTTGTCGAGGTAGCCTCTATTGAATTCAGTACAAACCTCGCCCTACTATACAGCAAATATGATAGCACAGCGATGAAGATGACCACCCCTGTTATCACCAACCCAGAGATACATATAACTAGATCCCTAAACCATACAATATCCATAAGCAACACCCCCGTTTCTATATTTTCTTCAGCCTAAGTCTTTGATTTCCTCTCACGAAGCCAAAGAGCTACTCCTGTTGCTATCAACGCCCAAGCAGCGATAAGAAACTCTGCTTGCACGCCAGTAATAAGCTCTTTAGTCAATAGAACATAGCTATAGTTTGGAAAGAGATACACGAAAGCGGCCAAGAGATAGAACTTCCACCCCCAACCTCTGGCTAATCCCCAACCAGCCAATGTACAAGAAGCTACATGAACACCTATTACAAAAAAACTTTCCCAAAATCCAGCAAGAGCCACAATCCCTTGAATTTGGACAGTCTCCCAACTCCAACCAGAAGAAATGATGTAATTGAGCGTCCATTGCGCCTCAAGTATGCCAAATCCAGCCCCGGATACAGCACCGGCTGCAAGCCCTAATTTAGGTTCGATGTTTCTGTCTTTACGCCACCAGTAAGCAACCACCGGTAACAGCTTAAATCCTTCTCGTACCAGCCCAAAAAGGTACATCGATGGTAAGCTTGCAAGCAAAGCCCATTGCGCCAGAGTTTCCTGGCTCCAAAAGGAGCCATATGCCCACGAAATTCCAAACCTGAGCGGAAACATAGTAACAGCGATAGCAATTGGCGCAAGGATAGCACCGGCAGCAAGAACTGCCCAGAGCCACGGCTTAGTAATCAACGGCGGTCGGTAGCAAGCAAGCCAGATTGCACCGAAAACTAGTGCCATACCATAACCCAGGACACTGGGGTTGCGGAAGAAAAAGACAAAGAAAGCAAGCATTTGCTGTATCATAAATCCTCCTACTATAGTTCCACTATCTCGGCATACATTCTGTCTAAGTCAAGTAGCGCAACCGTTCGGCAACCACTGAGGTAGCCACAGACCTCTCCTGGATTCACCAAAAGCGTTTTGCCCTCAATAATCTCCGCCTTGTGATTATGCCCTCGGACAACCACATCAAAAACTCCGCACTTTACAAGTGAATCGACAATATGCTCGTGTGTGCCATGAAGAAATGCAATTTTCTTCCCATCCATCTCGAGTACAGCAAAGTCACCTAAGGGGACGATTCCAATTTCTCCGAATCTCACTCTGATAAACTCACGGTCGCCCTCGTTATTCCCCCAAACATAGTGTAGCTTCGCTTTCAACTTTGAAAACTTAGGCACCGCAAGTGGAGATACTAGGTCACCTGCATGCAAGACATCATTAACCCCTTGACGATTGAAAAAGTCAATGGCTGCTTCAATGGCATCAAGTCTATCGTGAGTATCCGACATCAACCCAATTCTCATTCGTCTATTCTCACTTTCTGAACACCACAGCAAGTTAAATTGACAAAGACAGCAGAGCTATAACCACTTTTGCGCCTCATTCTTCTGATAGGCGACCGTGTTCACATCTTGCAGGGCCTCAAATCCTGGAGATTGCATTGGCTTGAAAGCTATTTCTTCACCTGAATAAGACGGCAATTGAGGAATAGCTAACGGTTTCTCAATGAAAGGTTTATAGATTAAAACATAGAATCCAACGGCCAGGAAAAGGATGATTACCAAGCCAAGACATCCCGTAAGCCACGGGTCAGACTTCTTCTTTGCTTTCTCCTCCTCTTCTCCACCTTCTCCACGTTTTTGATAGGCTGCCGGCTGCTTTGGGAAAGGCTTCACCTTCTGTGGCGTTGGCCAATAGAGACTCTCACGGCACCCCGGACAATTTATCAATGTAGAGTCAACAATGGCACCACAAAAGGGACAGTTGTATTGGAAAGCCTGCCCGCATGCTTGGCAGAATTCTTGACCTATGACATTTTGTGCACCGCACGTAGGGCAGAAAAAAATTTGTTGCATCTATTACCGCCTTCTATCTAAACTAAACCCATGCTCTGAATCTTCAGACATTATACTGAAACGCCAACACCCATTTTAACCTGCCAAAGCTTATACTTCAAGCCACCAGCCATAACCTTAATCCGTGGATTTTCAAAATTTTTGAGAAAAATGGGGCGGATGGAAAGCTGGCGCTGGTTGATTTAGTGTCGACAAGGCAAGAATCACGAGGTTTCTTGCCCTTCAGCCGGTATTTTAGCC
>Ga0315282_10005387_pt1 | contig 21859 bp, 13 predicted proteins | sample YL17G07_20_MG_FD_203693 | JGI IMG/M metagenome (GOLD analysis project Ga0315282, IMG submission 203693) | Sediment microbial communities from Yellowstone Lake, YNP, Wyoming, USA - YL17G07_20 | ecosystem: Environmental > Aquatic > Freshwater > Lake > Sediment | place: USA: Wyoming | collected... | reverse complement strand
CATTACCGACGTCGAGTTCTTCGACAAGCTCAGGGACTCCGACCACGCCCTCCTGGACAGCATGTACGGATGACCTGGCCAGCCTGAATCCCTCGAAGGATATCCTTATTATCGATGAGTGGATTCTCGAACGAACTGTCATCCATCGAGTTCCAAGGAGTCGTAGTGCAATGCCCGGAACAAGAATCAGGGACCACAAGGACATAGAAGCAGCCGTAAATGCCGTCAGGACGGAGATCGGCAAGGCAGTGGTGGGTTACACTGACCAGGTCGAGGATTTCTTGGTCTGTCTGTTTTCTAATGGCCATCTGCTCATAGAGGGCGTTCCGGGTATAGCGAAGACAACTCTGGCAAAGGCTTTTGCGGCAGTATGTGGGCTGTCGTACAAAAGAATCCAGTTCACCCAGGACCTGCTACCTGCGGACCTGACCGGTCATTACTTCTACAATCAGCGAACCACTGAGTTCGAGGTCAGAAAAGGGCCGCTCTTCGCAGACTTGGTTCTTGCGGACGAAATAAACCGAGCGCCCCCGAAGACCCAGTCAGCGCTCCTCGAAGCGATGCAGGAGCAACAGGTGACAATCGAGGGGAACACCTTCGAACTTCCGCGCCCATTCATGGTGCTTGCCACTTTGAACCCCATTGAGACCGAAGGCGTCTATCCTCTACCCGAGGCTCAGATCGACCGATTCATGATAAAGACCACCATGGACTATCTTGACCAGAAACAGGAAGTTGATATACTTCGTCTGAAGAACGCGCCCGAAATCGAACCGAGAATAGTACTCGCCAAAGACGCAGTTATCTCCATGAGAGATGAAATCTTCGAGATCCACGCACATCCCAGCATACTCGAATACATCGAGAGCCTCGCGAGAGCGACACGAGATGTCGAAGAGCTCGACCTCGGCCTCAGTCCGAGGGGCGCGATTCATCTGCTTCAGACATCGAAGGCGCGTGCCTACTTGCGCGGGCGCACATACGTCATTCCCGACGATGTGAAGGCGATGGCCCACAAGGTCATAGATCACCGACTGATTCTCTCTCCGGAAGCGGAGCTTGGTGGGATGACGCGAGCAGGCATTACAGACTCGATACTTACTTCCGTCACGGTCCCGAAGGGCGAATTCAGGAGCGGTGAAGAAAGGAAAGAGTGAGTGGCTTGCGCTCAACTTCGCTTGGAACCGCAATTCTGTCGTTCGCAATAGTGTTTGCATTTGCCGGAATCCTGTTTTCGAACCTTTCATGGGCCGTGTTGAGCGTCACGTTTGCCAGCGCCTATGTCTATGCATATCTCAGGTTCGTCACAGAGCTGCAGCGGACAAACCTGCATATCGAGAGGAGCGCGCTCGAGGACATCTCCTTCGCAAAGGAGCCGACGAGCGTCACGGTCGCAATCCTCAACAAGGACCCAATCACCGTGAGAGGGACTTTCGAGGACAGCCTCCCCGAGAACTGCGATCTCTCGGCGGGCATGAACAAATCTACCAAGGACCTTCCTCCAAACTCAATTCTGAAACTGTCCTATTCTCTGGTTCCGAACAAACGCGGTCCTCTCGTGATTCCAGGGATGAAGATCGCACGCAACGACTCTCTGGGACTCTTTGACGAAGAGCAGATAATCGAGCACCCGACGGTCATAAACGTCCATACCGAGAAGGGAAGCTTTGACGCTGCGCGCAAGATGGCGGGCAAGGAATACCTCGAGTTTTCTGGCATGGGGAAGAATCCTGCGATGGTGCTCAGAGAACTCGAATTCGACGGAATCAGAGACTATGTCCCAGGAGATCGTGCAAGGGACATCTACTGGAAGGTCTTCCCGAAGCTGAACAAACTCATGACCAAGACCTACAGAAAAGAGGGATCGCTCCGGACAATAGTGTTTGTGGATTGCAGCAGGAGCATGAGGCTGAAAAGAAGCAAAGTCGCAAAGGTCGACCACGCAGTCGATCTATCCATGCAACTGTCGAATGTCCTCATCAGCAGTTTCTATCCCGCCGGCGTTGCGATCTTTGACGAGATCAAAGTCCTCAAGAAGGCTCCACCTGCGCTTGGAAGGCACCAGTTCGAGAAGATCGTCCAGGTCCTAAGAGAGGCGCCTTCGTCAATGGAGGAGATAGAAGGGGGGACCGTCCGGACGGAAGACACGGAATCGAACAAGACCCCGGAGCCCAAGCAGACATCGCTCAAGGCCAGCGCCGAAGGAAAGGAGTTCCTGTCTGCCCTGGACAGGATTGCGACAAAGGGGACGCGCCCCGCGCTTGGGATAGGCCTCGAAGGCGGGATCAAGGAGATAATCGCCAACAACAGAGGCCAGGGGCAGCTCTACATAATCATTTCGGACCTGGTCTCGAGCCGCGATGCCGTCATAGCTGGGGCGAAGCTCTGCAAGAGCACGGGCAACAAGATGCTCGTGATTCACACCTATGATGACTGGTACCGAAATGCTGAGGCATCGCTGGACATGTCAGAGGCCGAACGGCTCTATGGTGACCTGTCAGATTCTCTGAGAATAGAGGCGACTTTCAGGGGATTGGGAGTATCCTACATCAGGATCGGCCCCGCTGATACTGCCTCAAGAATCGTCAGAGCCCTAAGGAGGGGGAAGACTTGATAATCTTCTCTAGGACGGTCAGGCTCCTAATGGCGATTGTGGCAGTCGTCGATCTCGCTGTATTCTCCCAACACAGCATTCTCGTGATTCTAGCTCAAGCGATCGGCGCGGCTCTCATTCTCCTGGGGATGTCCTACAACTACAGGCCATCTTCTCTGACGGGATTGCTGATTGTCGCGACCGCGTCAGCTGCAGCAATCGAGCTTCCAAGCCTTCTTGAAGTGGGCCAGATCCTGACTGCGATCGTGTCCCTAGCGATCCCGACGTTTGTGCTCACATGGCTGGCTCTGTCCGCGGAGGAAGGAGAGTCGACCGATGTCCTCCTGTTGAAGAGACCGGCGACAACCGCTCTGGTCTTCGCTCTCGTATGCCTGTTCTCCGCCCCGATTGTGGTTCTCGTCATGAGCCTCCTGGCACCGACGATATCTGCGCGAATCACCCCGACCACTGAGATGGCCATCATACTCATAGCCACGACAGTGGGAACGATCGTGTTGACTCGACGCGCGTCTGCAGCCGCAAGACTCCCAGGAACTCAAGAAGGAACATGAGGAGAGGCTCAGCACCCTCCTGGATTTGAACGGACATCAGCCGAGCTGGAAGCCCCGAATATGGCCCTGCTCAACGATTATATATTGGCTAGAGCCTGAGCGGCTAGTGTGCGGGCCCCCAAGAATTGGCTTCTCCTCCTTGGCTCTCTGCTGATAGTAGCCGCTCTCTACAACCACTACATGGGCCACTCGACATATTTCGTGGAGCTCGTCTTCATCGCCAGTGGAATAGTCCTTGCCCTCTACTCGCTAATTACCACCAGAAAGGAAACGAAGGAACCGGAGAACGGCATCCTGGTGGATCTGCTCTCTAGGATCATGACGAAAGAACGGAGCGCAGTTCTGATCCCAATGGCTGGTTTCCTATTGATTGCGATCTGGTCCGGGTGGAAGCTCTTCGTGACTGGCCAGGCTGACCTGCGCATGGAGGATTTCATAGTAACGCTGTTCGGAATCTCTCTCGTGCTTTATCACGCAGGTCCATCCAAATACATCATGGAGAAGGACTTCGCGATTCTGTATCTCATGTTCCTGACGATCGTGTTCGCAGTGATATGGAAAACCTACACGATCGTCAGCGGAGACTCTTACTACAGGATCAACGCCTATTCTGAATACTACTTCATAACCAGTCCAGTCGTGTTCCTAGTCCGCCTCTTCGGCGTCGGAGCAAGTTCCGAACTGGATGCTAGTAGCCACGGGATCTCGAACACGATCATCTATGAATACCACGGAAGGAACATCTATCTGGGGATAGGCGAGGGATGCAGTGGATTGTACTCAGCTGGACTGTTCTTCTCGGCTTTCCTGGCATTCGTCCTAGTGCGCTACAGGAGAGTCGATCGGCACATCCTGGCAGCACTTGGTTTGGGTTTCGCTCTGACCTGGCTGTCGAACATACTCCGGATGGTCATAACGATACTCGTAGGTTCAATCTGGGGGCATCCTGCGCTGGTCTTCGTTCACTCCTACATCGGCATACTGATCTTCGTCGCTTTCGTGACCGTCTTCTGGCTGCTAATCGTGAGATGGCTAGACAAGGTCGAGAAGAGACATGATCCATCGGCGAAGATCCAGGCAGTGTCTAAGCCGCAGGAAGCCTAGAGAGGCTGTGCCTGCCGTCTACTCCATGAGCTTCTTTAGCTCCAATCCTGAAATGATTCTAGGACGATCGGGGCGCGCATCAAGCTCGCGAATGAAGGCGCTGTTTCCGACTACCTTCCCGAACGCTGAATTCTTCCAAGCAGATCTGTTCAGCTCGCGCTCGATGAGCTCGCCGTAGTCGATGTCATCCTCTGGTGATTTGACATCTGGCTTGAGAGTGACCGCCGGTATTGAATCTAGCAACATGGCTCTTGCGGGCGCGCCAATGCCCGAAGCGGCGGCGGTGGGAACGCGCGTTGGTACCGACATTTGCCCAACGGTCTTGGTAGCTGCCTTGACCAAGTCAACGATTTGCTTTGCCGATGCGGCCATGATTGGCTTTGGTTGCGGCAGCTCCGCAAATGGAGAGGCATTGGACACACCCCTCGGGGACGGCTTCGGTTTGACGGCACGCTCTGTCGACTCATCCTCTCTCCGGCGGCGGGCGTATGAGACAACTCCCGTGAGGGCGATCACGCCAATCAATCCAAGAATCGCTAGACCGTTTGTCGAGACAATCCACACCCACATTGCGGCGCCCCAACCTGAGGAACTGCCAAGCGAGGGGGAATTGCCGTCGAAGGGCGACTTTGCTGGCTGCAGTGTCATATGAGGGCTTTCGGCCACATTGCCCACCATGTCCCTGGCCAGGACGTATATCGTCATTCCTTTCCACAAAAGGTCCGGAGCAAGCTCAGCGACATATACGCCATCATAGCCAGCCATCATTACGCTCCCATATCCGCCGGCTTGCAGCTCGTAGAATAGCTGGACGACTGCGATACCGTAGTCGTCCGAGACACTTGCCGTGACAGTCCATGTGGCATTTAGCGTCATTCGCGGGGACGAAGTGATGAGCGCATTCGGAGCAACAGCGTCAACATAGAACGAGAGGTTGGCGGTGGTCTTCTTTCCGCTGAGGTCGCTAGCTACAACTGTGAGTTGGTGTGCTCCCCCGGACAGGGTATTGGTGTTGACTGCGAAGGGGGAGCTCATCTCTGTAAAGGCGCCGCCGTCAATTGCACATTGAACCATCGACAAGAACGCATCGGTGGCTGTAAAGTTCAGTTGGTGTCCTGGCCTGATTGCGTCTCCGTTGCTCCAGGCCTCAAAGGACACAACGGGTGGAGAGGAATCCATCGCGAACATGAACGATGCATTGGCTTCGTTGCCCGCCTTGTCGACCACGGTCACACTGACGCTGAAATATCCATCTGACGGGGGGGAGGCAAGCGAGATGACTGTCTCCCATTGAGCTGTTGAACCACTTCTATCCCAGATGGTCCAATTGACTGTCTGTATGTTCGCATCGAACACCTGGAATCGGATGTTGTCCGAAGGAGACACAAACGAATTGTTCGACGGGGAGTTGAGTAGGATCACGGGGGAAGTATCGTCGATGGTAATCGTGAAGGTGGCTTGATCGAATCCATCGAGATCGCTGGTCGAATTGATGATGATGCTGTGGACTCCCTCGGACCAGCCATCGGTGGGAATTGTCATCAGTCCTCCAAGTTCCTGCCAAACCCCCGCCGTGTACCATCTACTTGTGATCGTTCCGCTGCCTGAGACGGAGAACATAATGGGTATGCCAGAGCGCAATACCCCTCCATTCGCAGGATTCTCGAGCTGAACCGCAATGCTGCTGTTTACGATTTCGAATGAAGCGCTGCACAAGGCCATGTGGCCCACCAGGTCCATGGCAGTTATGATCACGGTGTGAGTAGACGGTTCCCAGCTTGCCATGTCAATCTGGTATGGCGCCGCGAGTGCGTTAGGAGAGCCGCCATCTACCAAGTAATACACGTCCGTCAGACGGGCATCGGAGACTTCTGCGGTCAGAACGCTGCCCATCGGAACCCTGCCCCCATCCTTCGGGTAGAGTATCCTAGCCAGTGGCGCTTGCGCGTCCACATCGAAGCGGTATGATGCGCGCGTAGTGAGGGTTTTGTCGTCCATGGCAACTATCTGAAGAAAATGATATCCATCGGTCCATGATTTCGTGTTCACGTCCCAAGGGGATGACAACTTGCCAACAGAGACTCCGTCAAGGTACATGTCAACTGTGAACGGACCATCGTCTTCGATCGACAGATCCACGATCTGTCCCGCGGCAATTATGCTGTTGTTTGCCGGAGAATTCAGGGTGATGACAGGAGGATCGTTCGTGAGTTTCAGCGGTCGAAGGGTTATCGTTCTCACGACGGGCTGGTATATCCCAAGGTCGAAAGCAACCTGAATGCTCGCGGTCGTGCTAGGACCATCGAAAACATGGATCGGGTTGAAATGCCATTCGAACCGAATTGCGCCATTGTGGACATGAGATCCTTCCGTGACATAGTCATCGAGGATTGTGGCGACCTTCTTGCCTCCCACGATCAGCTCGAGAGGGATAGCGCCATATCGGCTCAATGGATTGCCAGCGATATCGGTCAAGCGACCAGTCAATAGTACAGAAGCGTCGGAGTTGTTGTAAGCGACCACCTGCGGGGCTGCGGTGATGTCGAACAATACCGGGATCTGTTTCAGGGATGCGTTCGACGCAATGTACTCAAGATAGTTGCCAGCCAGATCGTACAACCTGATTCTCAAGTCGACCGAGCTCGTCGATGCAGATGTCTGAATGGACGATGCGAACATCCCGGAGCCGATATCCGTGATCTTGAGGTCAGTCCACCCAGCTGCTCCGCCGGGTTTCCAAGCAGCGCTCACGGACACCGACGAGCGGGCGTCCATTGCCCCGATACGCATATCTATGACATCGCCTGGAACGAACCTCTGCGGCATCTGGAGAGATGTCATTCTGGGAGGATCGGGGTCGGTCGATGGCACAGAAAAGCCTAGCGTGATAGAGACATGGTTGCACACCTCCCCCGAGGAGGGCGAGTATTCGAACTCTGCTGTGTAGTAACCTGATCCAGGGAGGCTCACTGTGCGCTGTGCGGTCGGACTGAATGAGAATTCGGGCAAATCATACGTGGCTACGGGCGAGCCTCCCCTGTACAACCGCATTACGGGAACAGAGGCTCCGTAGACTGATGCTCCAGACTGGTCACGCAATATGGGATGATACAGCACTAGACTTTGATTGGTGTTGGACATCATAAGTGACGGATAGAATGGCCCCGCCCCGACGCGTTCCGATATAGATATCCCAGGTATTGATGTCAACAGATCGCGGCTCGGGAGAGCGACGCCTGCCATTGAGCTGATCTTGTCAGTCTCGCTATAATTCGGATCATAGAATTGCCGTTCGAAGAAGCTGCTGAGGACGCTCCCTGGGTAGTAGTCCTCGGAGAACACCCCCCTGACCACGGTCTTTCTGGTGACGCCCGAGAAGAAGGGTTGCAACGACGAGAACATGCCTTTCCGCATGTAGAACGCGGCATCAGCCCCCATCGATTCATGAGAACCCCAGAATCCCCAAATGTCTCCAATGGCTCCTGGGATGTCGTACTTGGTGTCGTAGATTGAGGTCTGGCTGTCGTTCGAACTCAGGTCCAACGAGGTTGATGAACTCACACCGTCGAATTCCCAGGAGACAAAGTACTGAATGTCCGCGGTCGACCCTATCAGGAAACTCGTTGAGGTGGAGTTCGAGAACTCGTACCAGTGCTGCCAGTTCATGTTCATGAAGTCCCACATGGATGACGAATATGAGAAGCCGGTGATCGAAATACCTAATGCCGCCTGAGTATCGGAAACAAAGATGATCTTGGATTTGGGCAATGAGAACACGCTGCTCCCAGTGATTCGGGAGGTAGCTCCGAAGATAGCTCCGGAAACCTCAGTCGCTCCCGAGTAGTGCCAGAACATCTTGAAGTCCTGAACGTAGATCGGCACTCCCTCATCTGTGCTGAGATTCAATTTCATCTGTCTTGCGGTGGACATCTGCAAGTTCAGATCCTTTGTCTCCAGCTGATTCAGCTGCACCGTTGCGGACAGGAAATATGGGTCCCGGTACGAGTAGATGTATTTGTGTCCCGCCGCGTGCACTTGGTAGTTTCCTGAAGGCAGAAGGAACGTCGCCGGTGGGGCCGGATCGGTAATGCTCAACTTGCCCATGGATATACTAGCATCGGGGATGCTGTACAACCAAACAGTCCCGCTGGTATCCGAGACCTCCGCTCCGCCAAGATCGAACACATGAACATTCAGACGCGAGAGCAAGGCAAATCCGAACGAGATGCGCAGGTTGTGGCCGGAATCTCCAATGCGGAGCACCCCGTCGTAGTAGCCTTCGGGCGTTCCTGGGCGAACCACATTGAGGCTCAGGGTTTCAGAACCAGAGCCCTGCGAAGGCACGGATATGGATGGATTTGAAACGGTCGACATGTTCGTCCAGAAATGACTTCCAGAGGAACCATTGAAGGTCAACGAATTCCAGTCGCTAGTAGTCGCGGCAAGAGTGGCAGCTGAACCGGCATTCGAGATGGTTATGCTGCGGCCGGTACCAGTTGGCACTCCGAATGAAATCAGCGGCTCTGAGACGAACATATCTGTATTCGCTGCAGAAGGTATCCAGAGTTGACCAGAACCCGCTTCCCAAACTGGTTCTGTCATCGCAGATGCCGACGTCAGCAGAGCGGATTTCACCTGCTGAGGCGTCCAATCTGGGTGGAGCTGCAGCAGGAGGGCGGCAGCACCACTAACATGTGGGGTCGCCATTGAAGTGCCGCTCATGGGCCTGTGACCTGTCACAGATGAGTACACTGCATTTGAGTATGGCACGGTCGATTCGATGTTCACACCCGGAGCACATATCTCTGGCTTCAGAGAAAGGTCAGGTGTAGGGCCGCGTGAGCTGAAGCTGGCCAGGGAGCCGTAGGAGTCCACCGCTCCGACGGTGATTGCCTCGGGAGCGATTCCTGGAGAAGCAACTGTTCCAAGCGACGGCCCGTCATTCCCAGCAGCCACAACGACCACTACGCCGGCTTTGACAGCTTCCCTGACCGCCAGACACAGTGGATCGCCCTCCTGACCGGGACCTCCCAAGCTCAGACTTATGACGTTCGCATGATCGCCAGTGTTCCCGTCGCCATTGGGATCCATTGCTGCTTCGATTCCTGAGATTACCTTGCTTGTGCTTCCTGAACCATCCGCGCCTAGGACTTTGTATGCCAGTATGCTAGCATCCGGAGCTACACCAGTGATCCCGCCCTTGGCCGCAATTATCCCAGCGACATGTGTTCCATGACCGTTGTCGTCCATTGGGTCGGCGTCACCGTTGTAGAAATCGTATCCACCAGTCACTTTGTAGCCTGGGCCGAAACCGCCGCCGAGATCAGGATGCAGGTAGTCGACCCCCGTGTCGACGACCGCTACCACTTCACCCTTGCCCATGACCTTCGAGCCGTCAGGCGCAGAATAGGTCCAGACCTGATCGGCGCCGGTCTGAGCCACGTTCTGGCTCGCCGTCGCTTTGACGGTCAGGTCAGGATAGGCTTGAACAGACGGATTCGAGGCGAGCAGAGCTTCCAACGAATCAATCGAAAGGTGGGCGGAGAAACCTCTGAACCCGACCTGGAACTCGCTTACGATCCCAGGTCCGACAGGTGACTGAAGATCGCTTTCCAGGACATTGTAGAGATAGTCGGCTGAAGGACCCGATTCGGTGATAGTGAATATCGCATTGACTTGCCCTGAGTCATCCGCATATTGCGTCCAGTCCGAAATCGTCCTGCGCCAATCAGGTCCAACCAGAGGAAGTGGTGAATCTGATGAAACCGCAGGGGACGATAAGACACCGTTGGAAGAGGAAGTGACGCTCTGCGAGGCTAGGACCAGGACAGAAGTGCTGATCAGCATGGCAACTGCAAGAGCTGAAATGGTCTTTGCAGTTAGCTGAGACAACGAAACCCTCATTGCCTTCCCTACCCTCTTGCGCTGACAGGAACGAACCCCGATTGCCAAGCTTCGGGGGCATACCTATCGACGTCTATCTCTCGTTTGAAGCCTATATATAGGATACGACCAAGCTATCAAGCGGGAGAATACATCTGGCAGCTACGAGCAAGCATCCCGTTTTGCTCTGGAGCCCTAATCAAGGGCATGACATAAAACACTTTCCTTGCGAAGGTGCGAACAGACAACGCTGAGACGGAGATGCCTGATCGCCGTCAAAGCCCGGAAATCCACGCTCTATCTGCGTCTGACTCCGACGGCCACGACCGCGACTACTCCCACGAGCCCAGCTGCGACTGCCATGCCGATGGAACTACCGAGCTGCGGAATAGCCGTTCCGAAATGAACATCGATCGTCATGCCAGAAATCTCTGCGTCAGCGGGGACGACACTGGAATTGGTCTTTTGGACTTCTCCAGTCGCTGTGGCGACGACCTCGATCGTATCCCCTATATCCCAACCGCCCCCTCCGGAAAGGCTAACTGAATAGAACCCGCCGCTCAGAGTGTCCATGCTGTCCGATTCCAACGTTCTGGTATCAGTGACCACGACAGTGGCGCCTTCCAGTGGGAACCCTCCCGAATCGTACACGTGCCCCATGACAATCAGAGGACCATTCGGAGCCGCCCTTACGGTGCTCGACAACGCGAGTACTGCCATTGAGGCCACTACGGACCATAGCATCAGTGATACAACAGTCTTGGATCGGCGGGGTTTCGATTGGTGGACTGACATGGCGATTCTTCCCGATTCTAGGAGCTACCTGAACCACTCCTTTCTTCTGGAAGTTGAAGATACTCCGCTATGGTTATAGTCTTTTCCCTTCTCTGTGCTGTGACACATAATTAGCCCGCCGCCTTCAGTTCCCTCTCCACTTCCTCGCCTGCCACCACCAGGATGTTCATGATCAGGCACCTCATCCAGACATCCTTGCGCCGCATCGTCCCGATGCGGCTCTTGACGGAGGGACCGAAACGCCTCTTCATGTTGGAGAAGAACGCCTCGGCTCTCCTTTGCTGGTTGTACTCCTTCAGGAACGCCTCTGGCTCTTTTCTGCACCTGAACATCATGTGTCTCCACGCGGGTCGACCGCAGCTCAGCATCTTGGAGTAGGACTTGGGCTTGATGAACGGCATGGCCCCCAGGTCCTCGACGCACTGGACGTTGTCCTTTGAGAGGTACCCCTTGTCCGCTCTGACGACGCCCAGTCGGGGGTCGATGTCGTGGAGGAGGTAGGGGAGGACGATGGTGTCGTTCGTGGTTCCGTCCGTGATGGCGATCGCGTGGGCCGCCCCTCTGTCGTCTATTGCGGCGTGGAACTTGACGAAGTCCTTGGATCGGTCTGTCGGATGGGATAGCCAGCGGTCGAAGAGCTTCGTGCCGACGCCAGTAGAATCAACGCTTACCTTCAGCCGACGTTTTTTTTAGCTCTGCGAGGATGCGTTTGTTCAGGCGTCTGAGGTAGGACTCGTCGAGGTAGAACATGGCCCTGCGTATTGTCTCATAGGCTGGCCACTCGTCCCCGAGGCCGACCTCGTGCCTGAACTGTGTGTTTCCCTCGAGGTAGCCCTCCATCCAGCGATAGGACTTGCCCGAGTAGATCCTCCAGAGGCACAACATCACTAGTGGTCGGGCCATGAATTCGGGAGGGCGCCCGACCCTGCGTTTGTCGTCGTCTCTGTACTTGGGCTTCCATATCCACGGTTCGGGTTCTTCCCAGACCACCTTCTTGGCAATCTTGAAGAACCTTGCGGGTTCACCAGCCAGCACCATGCCTATCTTCCGCCAGTCTCTCTTGGAGAGACAGATACCGCCCATTAATGCATCCCATCCTGAATGAGCTTTCGCTCATTCAGCCAGACAATATGAGCCCCGGACGTCAAGAATTATGTGTCACAGCACCTTCTCTGCGTCTGATGTGAAAACCCATAATCACTGTGCAAGTTCATCCCCTGACTCTCAGCGTCTGCGGCGAGCAACAAGAAGGACAAGAGCCGCCGTTCCGCCGACGGTCAGCATGACCGATGCCGGACCGTCCAACTCGGGAATCGCAGCGACGAGATGAGCGTCGATCTCGAGATTCTCGGAAGCTGCCGTGGTTTGATTCTCTCCGCTTTCTCCGCCGAAGGACGCGACCACTTTGACGGTGTCGCCGATCTGCCAGTCCGTCGAGACAAAGGTCACTGTGTAGAATCCGCCCACGATGCTCGCAGTGAGCTGGTAGGGCGACGGCACGATGCTCCCAATGACCGTCACATTGACATCCGCCCCCTCGACCGCGATGCCGTTGGAATCGTAGACGGTACCGAACACGATGAGGTTATCAGCCGCGGCGGTACCGGCCCGAAAGACAACGGTCGACCGGAGCATCATGGCGAGAGCCAAGACAAGAAGCGCGACGAGAACAACGACCATGGCCGGCTTTCTGCTCCCCCGGCGATGGGTGTGCCTGTACATGAAGGATCTCATCAGCTGTCTGGGTCCTGCTTTGCCGGCCATGAACGCCTCATTGCTCCCGAGCTAGATGGAAACAGAAATAGAGTTTGAGGGCGGAAAAGAACCGCCCCAGTAGAAGATGTTTGTCCTCACGGGACCATGAGCGTTCCAGGTCCGTCAGTCACCAGGAAGTACGCCCTTCCCGAGACCATGTCGAAGTCCATTGCCGATGGGAACGACGGCATGTAGGACTTCAGCTTCCCCGTAGCCGCATCGAGATACGTGATCGACTTAGCGCTGCAGCCGCTGACCGAGCTCAGCAGAGCGCTGGCCTTCATCGTCACGAGGCTGCTGTAGCCGATCAAGTTAGTACCCTTGACCAACGGCGTTGTTGTCGAACTTGCAAGGTCCCCCATCAGCGTGAACTTGACCTTGTCCTTCACGACCACGTAGTAGCCGTGACCGGGCAACAACGGGAAGTTCAGTGCGTCAGGGAAGTTCGGCATGAAGGACAGGAGCCTGCCCGTCGCCGGATCGATCCTGGTCACCGAGGCACCATTCGGACCAATTGCGCTCAACAGACTCTTCGCTGTGAGAGTCGTGATGACCAACGGCACGGACCACAGGTTCGTACCCTTGTCCAGCACGAACGGCAGCTCGGGGTCGAAGTTCAGCAGCGTGTTCCCGAAGTTCACCCGGACCTTCACCTGGGAAGGCGGATACGCCACCACGACTATCATATTCGATATTGGCGTGGTTGGAGTCCAGCCGTTCAGCTCAGTCTCGTTCACCCAGTACGTTCCCGGCATCACCGAGAAGTTGTAGTACCCCACAGCTATCGCGGGAATCGCGGAACCCTTCGAAGTGGTCGTCGACATATCGACATGCACGCCGGTTATTGTCCAGCCCTGGAGCGTGATCGTCCAGTCGCATAGACCGGGTTCGCCTGGGTCCTGAATGCCGTTTGGCCATGTATTGTCGTGCGGCTTGTAGTCCCAGAACTTCACACCCTCGACTCTCGCGTACAACGCGTTGCCGATGTCCATTGCTGTGATCGTCGTTGGCACCAGCGGCTTCTGCAGGTCAATCATCAGAGTGGCCGGGTTTGTCGTCATGACCCACTCGGCGCTCTTCTTCGCCTCAGTGATCCTGTACATTCCAGGGTTCGGCTTCACATTCGTGAACTCGTAGTACCCGTTCGATGCAGTTGTGGTCGACGCATAGGTCTTCCAGATGCTGGGCGACGCAATCGAGTTGTTCTGCAACAGGATCTGCCAGCCTCCGAGTCCCGGCTCAAGCTCGTCCCACAGACCGTCAAGGTCCTTGTCGTAGAACTTGTAGCCCGAGATCGTCGCAAGAGGCACATTGCCGAACTTCGCGCAGGTCACTTGGGTGTTGTCCGCGATCTCCACAGAGAACTGTCCGCTGGGAGGCTCGATGTGAGCCCATGACGATGGGCTTGCCTCAGTCACAGTGTATGTTCCCGGGTAGAGGTCAACGAATTCCCAGTAGCCGTTGCCATCCATCGTTGGCGGTGTCGGTCCTGGACCGGTCTGGTGTGTCACTGGGCCGTACGGGCCTACAATCGTTGTGCCCGTGAGAGTTATATCCCAGCCGTTTATGCCGATTTCAGAGTCGTCCCACAATGCGTCCAAGTTCCAATCGTACCACTTGGTCCCGCTAATGGAGCCGAACTGCGCATCACCGAAGTCCCTCCTGAGCGTGTCTCCACCAGCCACTGTGAAGGTGTCGGAGTCCTGAGTGGTCGTGCTGTAGGTCGGAGCAATCGTGCTGAACCAGCCCGATGCCACCGTCTCCCTTATCATATACTGGCCTGGGAGGACGCCATCGAACTCGAAGTATCCGAGGACACCCGGGTTGATACCGCCCTGCGTCATGTATGGCAGGAAGCCCGGAACAGGGTTGCCATACTGATCCAAGAGCGTCACTATCCAGTTCGGGAGTCCAGGTCCGTCGTCCACATCCTTCAGAGAAAGGATCGTGGCGTCGAGGTCCTTGTCATCGTACACGTAGCCGTAGATCTTGGCCGTGGCGGTTGCAGAGCAATCGTCCTGCGCGTAGATGTACGTCGGGTTCTCGTTGTTCCACCAGCCCTTGATGTAGATCCAGTTTGTGACCACGCTATCGACTATATCACTCTGGTCCAGTGTGTAGAGCCAATAGTCCACATCGTGGGCACCAGGCACCAGATAGTCCGGAGCCGCTTCAAGCTGGTCTCCGGCCGGTATGACGGGGCCTGGAGGCCCGATCGGCGAGTCTCCGAGAGCCTGCACCGCTAGACTGTCGGTCTCAGTGAACCACATAGGTGTCGCGCACGGCGTGTCTGGCACCGAGACATCTGTCTTGAACACGAGTTGCTGGGACGGGCCTATGACATCCGTCGGAAGGAATGTCACGGGGTCCAAGCAAGTCTTCTCGACCGTTATCTGCGGCGCCACTATCTTCACTTCGGCGCTTGCTGTGCGCTGGAGCTCATGGTCCTGTACATCATGTGCCATCAATGTGGCCGTGTTCACCAGTGGTCCGCAGGGCGTGTTCTCGTTTGGTGTGAAATCATCATACCAGACTGCAGTGTCGCCCACGTCCCCCATCGGCTCCAAGGTTCCCGTACCAAGTGACTCGGGCGGCATACCATCGATCTGGTCAAACAGTTCGTACCACAACTTGGTGTCGCCCGTGTTCTTTACAGTTATGGTATAGGTGACCTTCTCAGCCGGGTCCTTTGAGACGATCTCCCTGTCCGCAGTCTTTGTTATGGTTGCATCAGGGTGCAATATGTCAATGTCGTAGCACGAAGAGTCAGTAACCATGTGGCCCTGATCATCCCATGCCTTCACGTTGGCGGTGTTGCGGAACATGTCGTCCCACTCGGCTCGCTCCTCACCTCCGATAACGTGATAGGTGAATGTCTTCCACAAGCTTTGGCCAGGGTCAATCGTTCCCGACCATATTGGGGTCCCGTAGACAGGCGCGAGCCAAGCATCCTCGACTTCGAACTGCATCGTAACAGTTCCGGTGTTGGTCACAGTGATCTTGTACGTTACAATGTCCCCAAGGCCCTGTCCCTCAAGTCCGCCGCTGTCGTACAGACCGGCCGCGCAGCCTGGCATGTCTGTTCCGATCCTGATCTTGTCTATCTCAATCGCAGGCAAGACCACACAGAACGGAGCTTCAGCCCATACATAAAGGGGTTCACCATTGTGGTCATCCGTGTAGGTGAGATTGACCAAGTTAACATATCGTCCGGCAGCCACATCGTTGATCTTCACCTCGAACAAGAGGTGGTTGACCGTCAGGCCGTCAGCACCTTGCAGTCCAGTTCCTCTGGCGACCATTCCCGTCAAATCCCATGTCAGCAGAACATCTGTGGGTGTGGACGTGATGGTCGGATCTGAGAATGGATCAATAGTGAGTCCGCGAGAGTCCCACCAGACAGAGGATCCAGTTTGATACTCGACAACTCCGGTGCCAAGGTCCTTCGGAATGTAGTCGATCAAGGAAACGAGGTTTGCGTTCGCCTGTCCCATGTTGACCAGCTCAACCTCGAATTGCAGAATGTCACCAGCCGCGCCCTTGTCAGGCCTTACGAACTTGTGCAACTGCATTATCGGTTGCGTCAGCACTCCAGAGAGAACGTTGATCGGTAGGTCATTGGCTCCTTCCTTTCCCATCAATCTCACATGCAACGATGCTCCGGGGAACCAGGAAGCTCCCATCTGAGTTTCAGTGGTTATGTATAGCAGGCCACCAGCCCGGATGTCTATCGAACTGTAGTGGTCAGGATCTGTGAACGTCACTGCGACGGTCCATTCGTCCCAGACTCTCCAGCCATCCTGTACAAGACCGACATGCGTCTGACTTGTTATCTCGCCCTTCGACGGATCTGTGCAGAACGGCCCAGTCAATGGGGGTTCGTGCACAACATTGTATGGTGCACTAGGATCGATTGTCGCATCATTCGCTCCATTGTACATCACGACGTGGTCGTAGCCTCTGAGTTCCGGAGTTGGAAGAAGTCCATAACCCCATTCAAATGCAACAGTGACAGATCCCACGTGGCTTCCACCATCGTAGAGGATAACTCTCACCGGCACCACGTCACCTTCCGAATAACCCTTCAGCTCACCGGACGTCCAAGCCGGAGCTGTGGGTGGTGGTGTGTGGAGCGTCCAGCCTTCCAGACCAGGCGTCGTCGGCGACGATGCCATGCTCCCGCCGACTACCACGAAAGCGCTTCCGACCATTATGATTGCAAGCATCACAGCCACAACGATCTTTCTCGAAAATGGTGTTCTATTCACGACGCGACTAAGATTCTCACTCTCTTTAGGTCTCACTATTTCTCCCCCTCTCATACGTGCGTATTTTGGCGCCACTCCCTCCGATTGTGCTGACATCCCCCGATGTCCGTCTTTGTGGTAGAACGCCGAGTCGGGATAGACGAATCTGATTATAAACTTATTGAGTACTGACTCGGGTGAGAAACGGACTGAGAGACCGCAGGAAATATGCCACGAATAGTCCCGACAAGAGAGCGGAAGATCAGTGGGATGAGCGCGCGAGAAGGTGGCGATTTCCCGGGTTTGCGCGAGCTCGCTAGACGCTGAACGATTCCCGGCATCTACAAATCTTAGTTCAGTGCTCTTCGGATGCGGTCATTTCTGATGGAACCCACAAACCTTCTCTCGCGCTTCCGTCTTTCACCCGCGCGTGTCGTCGGACTTGGCATAATTGCCGTGGGGATCGCCCTTCTTGTTCTTGCTTGGAACTCCCAGGCCAGCATCGACCGGATCGGGTCTACCAACGATCCGACCCTCCAGCACAGGGTTTCGATGTTGGAGGACCAGAGAAATGCATATGCGGTGTCCGGGATTGGAATACTATTCCTCGGGCTGTTCGCGATTGCTATTCTAGTCGAGCCGAGCACATCGACGGTCGTCGCCGAATCCGAGATGATTTCTGCCGCGAAGATGGCGAATGATACCCTAAGGGGCTTGTCATTGACGGGCAACTCATCGTATCTCCCTGCGCGAAACGGTTTGACCAAAGAGAGAGTCTTCGTCATCGCAACTAACAAGCCAATCGTTCCTCCGACAGCCCTCTCTGACGACATGATCATGTCGCCGGGCAAGGACGGCTCGAGCCCGGGCATGCTGGTGGAACCCTTTGGGGCGAGACTCCTAGAGAGCATCGAATCAGAACTGAACACGAAGCTGGACGGAGCCGGGTTGGAGGCCGCGGAAGGAACACTCCAGATCCTGAAGCACGGATTCGGAATCCTGAGAGATTTCCATTTCAAAGAGAGGGATGGCAACACCATCCTTCGAGTTGAGTACAGCGGTCTGCGTGATGCGTGCCGGACCGTGCGCAAGGAAAAACCGGACACTTGTCGGCAGCTTCAGTGCTTCGGCTGCTCTTGCCTGCTCACGGCAGCCGCGCGCGCCACCGGCAAGTTGGTGAGCGTTCAGGCTGTCGACAACAGCAAGGACTCGGTCGAGTTCACTCTGAACATAGGAGAATGGTGAGGCTGTTGCGTTTGCTCCTGACAATCTGGACAGAGGAGTCGGCATATTCCATTGGATAAGGTTTTCTAGTGAGGAAGCAATTTGTTCGAGGATCCATGAGAGCTCTCTCCAGACCGCATTTGAGGACATCGAAGTTGTGCTTCGCTGCCTTGGCATCGATCATGATGATCCTGCCCGCTTTTGTCGTCAACTCGAGTGCCGACGAGATACCACACGAGAACTACGACCTCGCCAAATCGAATCTCGATGTCGTCATCTCTCTGCTGAGGACTTCGATCGGGTACTCCGAGAACGCACTCCAGAGGATGCACAACGAAAGCATGGACCAAGTGGAGCAGAACCTCACAATCGTGAGTGGGCTGCTCACACCAGCGGACCGGATCCTGAACGAGATCAGAAACATTGCTGGTAGCTACGAGAATCTGAGCCGGCTCCTTCCGCCTTTCAACAGCCTTTCGGCACAGATGGATTCCTTCTCATCGATGGAGGTTTCGCTACTCGGGGCGAGAGATGATGTGGTTTCCGCTTCCCGACTTGCGAACCTTACCGGTGAAGAGATGCTCAAGGCGCTTGATTCCATCAGGACGGTAAATTCGCTTATCCTCCAGATGAACAACACGATCGATGACATGCTCTTCTCTGCGAATGGCATAATCGGCCTTGTCGTCGAGGGCAGTCAGCCGTTCACGGACAATCGTCTGATCCCGCTCATCGAGCAGCTCCGAGACCTCTTGCATACGATCTTGGCCGAGATCGACTTAATCACGCACGAAGGAGTTCCGTGGGATAATACCCAACCATTCTCCCTTCTCTGGCTCTCTGCTGGCGATTACTACCTCGGAGACCATATCACTGGAGGAGGCTACCTCTACTTCGATGGGACGTTCATGGTCGGTCATATGGTCGCGATTCAGATGGATGGAACCAACCTTACTTTCGCGAACACTTCGTCCGGCGGGAGATTCTCCTTCTCATATCCGATTCCTTTGAACGCGAGCTGGCTCGGGAGCCATGTCCTCAAAGCGACAGCGATCACACCAGCCGGGGTCTTGAGCTCTAACATCGTCACGATTAGAATCCTGCTGATGCCGACGTCGATTTCCTTGGTGGTGGAAAGCCACCTACTCACGATTGAGGACGAGCTGGTTGCCGACGCGCGACTGATGGATGTTCGAGAGCGGCCATTGGAGAATGCTCCATGCCATTTTATCTTGGACGAACGGACCCTGCCATTCAAGACCGATTCGCAGGGCAACTTCAGTGAATCCTGGAAGGTCTCCGGCCTGGGCTACGGCACACATGTGTTACAGGCTTTCTACGATGGCGAGTTGCCGTACGAACCGTGCGCATCCAACGTCGAGACAATAATCGTCGACATTCCCACTTCGGTCTCGCTCAACCTCTTCGCGACGCGCTATTTCGCTGGATACTCCGTCGTCGGCAACGGCACGCTAGACGCGAACGGGACGACGCCGATGCCGGACCAGGATATCACTCTATCAATCGACGGGGTCGTAGTCGCAAACTTGACGACGGGACAGGACGGCCAATTCGCGTTCTCGGTTTCCACAGATTCCATGGCCTTGGGCGGACACACGATAGTGGCCGCGTTCCTCCACCGCGAGCCTATCTGGAGGTACTCGCAGGATCAGAAGAGCTTCACCGTCTACGGATTGAAGATCGGCAAGTACCCGTTCTGGCCCAGCATGCCCAAATGGTCGTTCGGACCAGGAGACACAATCCCGTATCTCTTCGTCGGGCAGTATGCGTACTTCTTCTGGCTGCTCGTGCTCATGGCCGTTGCGATTGTCGTCAGGGTCGTGCAGATGAGTGGCAAGAGGAGGCGACTCCGGCCCAGCAAGGCAGAGATCATTGAATCATTGGAGAACGTGGCTGAACCTGGGACGATTCCTTCGGCAGCGATGGCAGAGCTTGCGAAAGACATGCTTACGGGAGAGGTCGGTCCGATCAATCCGAACGAGAGGATAGTCTGGTACTATCAGCGCTTGTTGGCATTCCTTTCGGCAAAGGCGAATATCGCTCTAAGGAGGAGCATGACGCACTGGGAGGTGGCTAGGATTCTGAAGATACTCGGGTTCCCGGTCAGACCAGTGGAAAGGGCCACGATCCTCTTCGAGCGCGCCCTGTACTCTGGCGTATCACTCTCGGATGATGATGTCGTCATGATGAGCACCGCCCTCACTGACCTCATGAGAATCCAGGCAAAGGGGGGCCCGCTTGCAGGTTAGGGTGCGAAGGGGATTCGCAGCTGTGGGCGCGATGGCGATTGTAGTCGTCCTGCTAATAGTCAGCATGGCCGCGCCGATTGTCTCCACCTCCGCCGATTTCTCAATATTCAACTCAGGCTGGAATGGGACCAGCAACCTCGCAATCCTGACTTACAAAACTGGCAAGTTCGCTCCGGACTTCCAGGTCGAATCGACAGGAACAGAGATAACCGTCACTCAGCTGGGGCTCGACGAAATCAGCCTCGACCCGGTAACGAGTGCGCTTGTCATCATTGGTCCGGGGAAGGCGTTCACTTCCGCGGAAGGGAGAATAGTCGGCGATTTCGTCAGAAACGGTGGGAAGCTACTGCTGGCGGACGACTTTGGAACCGGCAACAGCCTGCTCATCGGCATGGGAGCGACCTCGCGGTTCTCGAACCAGCTTGTGATGGATCTGTCCTTCGAGAAGCAGCCCGAGTTCTCTGTCGTCTACGACCTCAGAACCGATCCAGTCACCAGGAATGTCAGCACCCTTTTGCTCAACTATCCTTCATCGTTGACGATAAGCGGGGACACGGAGGCCATAGCGTTTTCTAGCGTTGCCAGCTGGTTGGATACGAACGGCAACAGGCTCCACGAATGGGGAGAGCCTATGGGACCGTTCCCCATCGCAGCTCGCGAGCCACTTGGAGCAGGTTCGATACTACTCCTATCCGACCCGAGCGTTCTCATCAACGGCATGGCAGCTCACATGGACAACGAGATCTTCGACGCCAACCTCATCGAAGATGTTTGCAGCGTGAGGACCGCGGTTTTCTTCGATGAGAGCCATCGCACCTTCTTCGATCCAATCGCCGTCACGATGCAGTTCACTGGACAGGTATCCAACAACGCGAAGGCGATCGTCGCGTTCCTTGCTTTCGTGTTCGTCCTTTGGATCTTCACGGATGTCGTGGATAGAACGGTAGCCTGGACGATCCGGAGGACAAAGGTCCTGCTCAATGTGATCGCGGAGGCCCTCGGCCTTGGATTCTTCCGAAAGAAGGCTCCTTCTCCAATTCAGGCCATGAGAAAGGAGGAGCTTTTCGAAAAGATCGTGCATGAGCATCCCGACTGGCGTACGGGTCTTGTCAGGTACCTGCTGCGCGAGAGGGAGAGACACGGCAAGATGCTCGAGCAGAAATGACTATGAGAGGATGAGCCAAACGCGTCTGAGCACGACCACCACGAAGAGGAGAAGACCGGCGTAGATGAAGAAGTCCATCCGCTGCCTTGTCTCGCTTGTCAGAAAGCCGTCCGTGAGCTCCCTTGTCACAAGGAGACCGATGAGGATCAGCGTGGCAAGGACCTCGACTCCCGCAGCGAGCGAGATGAGGATGCTGACGACCGTCCAGATTGCCACGGCGATGAAGACCTTATGTGATATGAGCACCTGAC
>Ga0315282_10005386_pt1 | contig 21860 bp, 12 predicted proteins | sample YL17G07_20_MG_FD_203693 | JGI IMG/M metagenome (GOLD analysis project Ga0315282, IMG submission 203693) | Sediment microbial communities from Yellowstone Lake, YNP, Wyoming, USA - YL17G07_20 | ecosystem: Environmental > Aquatic > Freshwater > Lake > Sediment | place: USA: Wyoming | collected... | reverse complement strand
GAGCGATATCGGCTGCCTTATGTTTTTCCCTGAGGAGCTTCAGTTCCTCATCCTTGGGCGCCCTCTCCTCCTTGGCCAGCTTTTTCGCCAGTTGCTCGATTGCCTGCACTTCCTCGGGGCTGAAATGCGCCAATTGCTCGATTTCCAAGTCCTGGGTTTCATTTTCCTTATTGGCGTCCTTCAGTTTCCCGAACTGTTCGGAAATCCTTTGAGACCATTCCTTCGCCTTCTTATCGGGAATGCCGGCGTCCTTAAGCTGCTTGAAAACCCTGAGACCCATTTCCTTCGTTCGGGTGCCGATATGGTCTTTCAGGGCCTCTTCAAATAAATCCGACGTTCTCCAGGCCCGCTTCAGGCTTTGGGATGATATCCGCAGCCGTTGAACCCCGCCCATAACCGCCGTCTTGGGACGGCCCAAATCGTCGCGGTTGAGGTTTGCCGGCGGATAGCTGGTCAACAGGTGCAACTGAAGGAAATATCCCATAGTATTCTCCTTTTGTCTCGCTAGCGAGATGCCTTGTCAGGTAGGCTGGGATAGTATTCCAGCGCCCAACGCTTTTTTTGATATTCATTCCACCCATAAATGGACTCGGCCAAATCCAGCAGATTTACTGAGTTCCCCAATAACGACAGGGCGCGATTAAGGATCGGGAACAGCTCTTCCGTACTATTGGTCTCCAGTATCCGCCTGAAGCGCAATTCAGCAACCTGCGGATTCGTGCCCGTCTTCACTCTTGCCATTTGTCGCGCCACAGAATCCGTTGTAGTGTTTTCCCTGACGCGCGCCGCCAATCCCGCAATTACGGCCAGCCTTTCGTTATTAATACCGTACCCCGCTGACAGAAGCCGTATACGAAGCCGGTGGTAAGCCGGGATTAGTATTACCTCCACGGATTTCGCGGTCCGCCTTAAATCCGCCCGCTCGCCCCGCCGATCGGCCAATTCGCGCCACCATCCAATCAGCACCTCGCCGGCTTTCTCACCGGCCTTGAACTTGGGCCATTCTGTCTTTTCAGGCATATTTCCCCTCCTCTTCCCCTTCCCTACGTTTTCACGGATGGCTCGACTGGGAAGCCCAGGATTTGCCGAATCCGCTTGCCCTTGCAATCCCACCGCAATTTATCCCAAGCCCTGGCCACTCTCCCCGGTTCCACCGCCTCGAATATCCCGTTCTGGGATACCTCGTCGAATATGTCCTCGGCTGTTTTCCCTAAGACCAATCGCCATGATTCCAACACGGGAACCATGTCGCCTTTCTTCGCCAATGCTTCCCTCACATTGCTAAGGTGCTCGTAAAAGGATCGCTCGGTAAACTCCCAAAAGCGATCTGCGATTTTCGATAAATCCCCCCGAACCTCAGCCTTCTCTCCGAATAGCGCAGTCCGAACCCGATATTTTAGTTTATCGGCTATTTCTTCAGCACACATAACAAGCGTTTCACTATAGTGTTCGTACCTTGACCTGAGAACTTTATCCACGTTAATTACCGGCATTTCTCCTTCACGCCAACAACGGGTCTTCATGTTGTCCATGTCATACCCGAACACCCACAACCGGAATCCTCCATCTTTTCCATCCAGGGTTTCCTTGAAACGTTTAACCACCCGCGCCGGCTGAAAGGTGGTTCGATTATCGGAATGGGCTTGGACTACACCAAGCCAATGATGGTACCCAATGTTCCGGTGAAGATGAAATGGGAGAAAGATATCTTCATCCTTTTTGGCCGAATATGGGGTCAGCGGATGCTGCCAGGCGCCGTTATAGTTGAAACCGTAATTCTTGGTGAAAAAGGATTCACAAAGCAGGTCGCTTTTCGTAAGGCACAGGTCGCAACGTCCGGATTGCTTTTCGAGCATGATTCTTATGCGGCGGGGCATAGCCCAAAACTGATGCAGTGGATGCACATCATCAGGAGTCGTTTTCTGATTCCTTTCACTTGTCCTGGTCTTCTCCAGCCATGGGAATATGTCGGCTCTCGACTTCTTCTTTGCGTTCCCGCCTCGCGACAGAAAGTCTTTTTCATCTAATACATTGGACCAACTGGTGGCCCAAATCGTGTCCTCCTTGATGACGCTCGTGAAGGGCCCCCCGCCACGAAGGCCGGTGCGATGCCCTTGCCCACCAGCAGGAGCATTGGTTTGGAGGGTCCACAACGCCATAGCCGAACACGAAGCGCACAGCCTCTTGACCACTTGCCCACGCTTAATGAAATGATCCGTGTTCTTCTTCAGAGTTATCCCACCCGGTGTTTCCATCATCAGATTTCCAACACCCTCAGGTTCCATTCTATTCACTTTCAGGGTTAAATCCTGCATAAATCGCGGCCCGTCACCATTTAACTCAAAGGCCGTAACGTATGGCTCAAATGATTTCCTTAATTCCTCCGGTGAAGGTGGTTCCTTCAGCCACTTTCGCCATTTGCCAATATTATCCGGAGGACACGCTGTCTGTAAAAGACCAATGAGAAACTGGATGAGCGCACCGTTGAAATCCGGCCGGGGTGCGGCCAGTTCGGTGTATTCTTCGCCGTTCCCCTCCGTAATCCGCCAAGGAGTGATTCGAACGATCTCTCCATTCCTTCGCCTTACGGGAATCCATTGGTCATGGATCAGGTTCATTCGCCGTCATCCTTCAATAAACGAAAACCGAGATCGGTCCCGTATTCAACCACCACGGGCTTCCTGTCCTTATTCAAGGCTTTGCCCATCCATGGACCATCCTTTTCATGCAAGGGTATGATAACGCAATATCGCCCCTCATCCGCCATCAATTTGCGGAGTTCGGCCGCAATTATCTTGGTTTCTGGATGTTCTTCTGCCACCAGCGCCCGCCTGACAGAAAGCTGGGACAATTCCCAGCCATTCCTGTCTCCATCCCTCCAAGGCCCCCATCCATTGCCCTTTGGCCGCGCCAAACGGACTATGGTGGTCGGCTGACCAAGACGCGTGGGAGCATTGGTATCATCCCATTTGGTATCCGCCGAAAAGTATCCACCGTCCAGGGAAAGAGCGTTAAACCCGGCCAGGGAACTCTCCCCCTTGTCTTCTCCCTCCTGCGCCATTTCAATATCACCCAAAGCCTTCGGAAGCCTTTCCAGGGCATCCGGCCCGTAAACGAATTCCATGATGTCACGGAAATCTCCGGGTATTGAAAAACCGTGTTGCTTCTGTAACCAGTGCGCCGTTAACCAGAGGCGCCCGTGATGCGCATAGACATACTGCCCCTTAGGGAATAAAGCGGAATACCAGCCCTTTTGCGCTTTTTCCCCGGCTTCCGGCATCCATACACCCATCACCACTTCACCCCTCTGGTCCGAACCATCCGTGTGGTTCCCATCCGCGTCCCTCGGATGGCGCCTCAGACGCCCGGAACGCTGGATAATCAGGTCCGCGGGAGCCAAATCGGACACCATGTAATCAAAATCGAGGTCAAGCGACTGTTCCACGACCTGCGTGGAGATTACAAGGCGCCCTGCTCGTTTTTCCCTTCCGCCATCTGGGCCGAAATCATTTATCATTGCCTGTTCTTTTTCCAAACGGTCACCTATCGTGAATCGCGCATGAAATAAATGGATTTTGTCTTTCCCAAATGTTTTCAGTGCCTTCTCGTATGCTCCAACCGCATCGACGACCGTGTTTCTGACCCAACAGGCGCATTGACCGCGATTTAGCGCCGTTTCAAGCCGCTTCCAAACATCCGATTCCTCCCGCATCCATTCCACCCGGACACGCCGGACCATCCGTTCATTCGCCTTAAACGGAATTTCACGAAGCCCCATTGACGAAAGTTGGGTAAGCAAAGGGTAATCCGCTTTTTCCGGTGATGGCCCCTCCGGCCACCCGGCCCCTTCGGCGTAAGCGCTCAATAATTGAGCGCGCATTTCCTTTGGCAGGGTGGCTGACAATAGTATGGCCGACCCTCCCCAGGATGCATGAAATCTCAACAGGTAACAGAGCAATCGAAAGACATAAGAGTCGCAGGCATGGACTTCATCCACCAGTAGGATCTTCCGGCTCAAACCCAGCAATCGCAGGGACTGATGCCTGACCGGAAGCACAGAAAGCAGCACCTGGTCTATGGTGCCAACGCCAACGTCCGCCAACAGGGCCTTTTTGCGGCTATCGGACAGCCATAGAGAACACGTCTGAGAAGCGCTCGGATTGTCGTCTCCCCCATAACCTCCATCAGGCTTATTCCGATCTTCCAATCCCATTTTCATGCGGGCCATGGAATGCGACAATATGAACGACGGCAAGGATTTATCGCAGTCGAACAATTCGCGGTAGAATCTCTGGACTCGCTCGTGCATTGCATTGGCGGTAGCCATAGTTGGGAGCGCCATGAAAATACCGTCGGCCAACCCCTTTTCCATTAACCGGTGGCTGAGCACAACGGCCGCCTCGGTCTTTCCGCCGCCTGTTACCTCCTCCATTATAAAAAGGTGCTGGCCGTCCTTAATTTCCATTGTTTCAGCCAAAAATTGCAGGTCCGTCGGAGTGTGAATAGAGGGGAACAGGGACCGTAAGCCGCGGAATGTCGATGGGAACACCCGTCCCAGTCCGCTTTCCTGAACGGCCTTTTGCGCTTGCGGCAATGCCCGCTGTTTCCAATAGTCCGTCAATGATACTTCGGATGTCTCCTCGTAGGGGAACCAATTCCGATTGGAACCCAGCCAGTCCGACACCACAGCCAATCCTGCCATCAGCCAGGAGGCCTTTGGGAAAGTTCCATAGAATCTTTCCCCATCCTCACCCGATATAAATGGAACTTCTTGCGGCAACATCAAACCGGCCAATTCCTCCCAGAAAAGCAGGATATCCTTTTCTACCGTTTCCGGGAATTGTTCATCCAAAAGGGGTCCGCCCAATGTAACCGAGCTTGGCGGATGTCCATGATGTCCCGTAACCGCCGCCAGCCATGGTTGCATATGGTCGCGCAAAGTCACGGCGTCCATTGATATTTTCGGATACTTCTTACAAGCCCATTCCGGAAACATGCTTTTGCAGAAATAGAATCCCAATACATCGTGGCGTTCCGAGGAACTCGCGCGCGTCTTGCGGCTCTGCAATTTATCGAATAGTTCCGGTACTGCCTTTTGAAAGCTGTCAGAGAACTTGCCAACATCATGGATGGCTAACAGGAAGGTAATCCAGGATTTCAGGTGGAACTCTGGGATACCGGAAACTGAAGATAGTATACGCAACCCGGCAGGCCTGACCTGCAATAAGGCTGTTCCACACGCTGCCACATCCAGGCAGTGATATGCCAACGGATGATAGAGGAGACTGCCCTTCGTATCTGCCTTTCCCCAATATTTCCAAAATCTTCCATCGTGCATTTTCGTGGTCATAGGCAGAACCTACAGCTAAGCACAGCGCTGGTATCCGAATATATGGCCGAATTCCCGATGTTGACCTGTTTCATGAATTTCTGGGTTATTGTCGCATTTAATTGGCGTTCCGGGTTACCATTCTGGAGCGTTTTGCCAGCGTGTGGTCAAAGCATTTTCAGAGGCTTCACTAGCCAAATATGGGAGCCGTATCCGGCAAACGGGCCCGGTGTTGCCCAGGTGTTGCCTTAAAGTTGCCCGAAAATTGTCCATGTGTTGCCTGCTTATTGCCTATCTTTTGCCGATGCCATTTCCGGAAAGCTTTATCGTTTCTACTTTTCTGTTTTTAACTCCTGGCGATTCGCTCAAACGTATACCAGAAATTGACCACTTATTGACTATCATGTGCCCTTCCGGCCCCATATCGCCCCCGGATTTGGTGCCACGCGGGTGCCTTTCCGAAGGCAGTTGGCACCACCTTTGCCGCAGCGGGGTCAGAGCTGTACAATTGACATTTCGGAACAGGAACGCGCCTCTACTTTTAGTTAGTATCCCGCAAATAATATGGAGGGCGGGGGGACTTGAGGTGGGCGGGAAAGCGGCACCCACCTCACCCAAGTTGCCTTTATCGGACATTGCCCCTCTCCCCCCTGAAGGGCGGAGAGGGGTGGGAGGAAGGTTACGGCTTCGCTTGCCATTCTCTTCTAATAACGCCTACTTTGGTCCAACCGAACCCCAGATTAGGGTTTTTTAACGGCGCTTGGTCAAAATACTTGAAGGGGCTGGCGGTGCAATAATCGGGGGGAGAGGACATGGGAAATTACGGGCAGAAATTCGGGCGGTTCGAACCGCAGACCAGGAGGGACATCACCGCCGTCCTGGACCCCAAAACCGCATACCGGGCCGGGATTCCCTGGCATTCCAACCGGGCCGTCCGGTTCGGGAACGGACCCAACTATGCGCTGTTCGCCAACCTGCCGGAGGAAGGCAAGCTGGCGGGAAAGAGCGACCGCATAGACGCCGACGGAATCCTTACGTGGACCTCCGGGACGATGGACAAATTCGACGGGAAGAAGGGCAAGGAATTGGCGGCGCACGACGAAAAGAAAAACGATGTTCTCCTGTTCGCGCGGGCCGGCAAGACCGGCCCCTACTATTACTTCGGCCGGCTGGGCCATCCCATGCGGGACGGCCAATCCGACAGGCCGTTCCACATGAAATGGGAGCTCCTCGACGCCGTGCCGGCCGACGCCGACCTCTCCCGGATTGGACTGAAGGTCCACGAGGGCCGCGTCACGGTTTCGGCGAAGCTCCCCGCCAAGCCCGCGCCAAGCCGTCCCATCGCCGAGCCGCCGCAAAAGCCGCCGGAACGTCATACCCCGCCACCACTGGAGGAAAGGACCGTCTGGGAACCGCAACTTTCGACGGAACACGAATTGCCTCCGGTGAAAGTGCCGGACTTACTAAAGCCCGCCGCCCACAAGGACGCCGAGGAAAAAGAGGAGGTCCAGAGGATACTCCTGCGAAAGGCGGAACCTCCTCCGGCCCCGGCGAAATTCCCCATCCTGGTCCTCCGTGATTCCCCATGGCACGGCAGGCTTGGCGATGGAATAATCCCCCAAAGGGTCGTCGACGAATTCGTGGACGGGAAGCTGTCGCTGGATATCCCACCGGAGGAAAGGGACCGGGCAGTCGGGGCGGTGGCGCAATACGAACGCGGACTGCTCCTGAAGACGGGCCACCCGGAATTGGCCAACCGCGTCGCCACCGAAACAATGGCTGGATTTAGCCTGGTTCATTCCTTCCTGCCCAACGGGCATACCATTGGCATCATGCTGAAAGCCACCACAGGTTCAGCTCTCTCCACGTTCTTTTTGAGCCTGGCTGAACTCGAGTACCTCCAAACAACCGGCGAATCAGCCAGGATTTACCGCATCTACGATTGGGACCGTAACGCCGCGGCGGTCGACTTCTTCGTCATCCAACCGCCATTTTTCGCGCAGGGGGTATTGATTTAGGGGGAAGTTGTCGGCTGATTTCTGATCAAGACCTAATCTAGCCCCTCCTCACCCTCCCCTCTCCTCCCTAAAGGGAGGAGAGGGTAAGAGTTAGTTAGTGGCGCTCACCCACAAAGGATCTCGCCGGGAGGGACCCGGCGCGCGTGGTGGTAAGTATTTATTGCGGCTTCGCCGCAATCGCGACTGATGCTAGTTGTCTAATTATTTATTGCCGCTTCGCGGCCAGCATAGCCCCCGTTGGAGGCGAGGGTATGAATTATTGGGAGACTTCAGCGTATTGCCTTGGCCAATCGGGCCGAAAGGCCGGCCACCGTCGCGTCGAGCTCCTTGATTCCCGATGCCCGCAATTCGTCGGCAAGCATGACCTTGCCATTGTCCACCCGGACTGCCCTGATGTTGATGACGTACTGGTCCTCGAATTTCCCGAAGCTTCCGACGACTATCACCTGGGCGTTCAATATCCGGCCCATCTTTACGGCGCAATCGCGCTCCGTGCACCCGCTTTGCTGGAAGGACTGCTCGGCAAGTATCTTCCGCATCTCGCCCCTTTCCACCAGTATTATTCCGGCCTGCCGGGTCAGCCGGCCGCGTATCCAGTCGGAGACTATCGCGGCGTCACCGGAGCTCGCGTTCCGCGGTTCAAGGTCCGCCACCGCCACGCAGATGGCGCCCGCCTTGCGCATTAGCGGCTCTTCCCCCGCTCCCTCCGGCTGGGAAACCGGGCTGAAACGCCCGACGACCCCGCCGCCGGCGGCGAGCAACGACCCGTCCGTATCGAACTTCACGGCGCTTATGTGCCTTGGCGCGATGGCACCGCTCCCACGGCTGGACCCCCAAACGAGGTTGCCGTCCCGGTCGTATACCTGGACCAGCCATTGGCGCCCGGAATCCGGGTAGGACCCGCCTTCCCATCCGCCCACGAGTATTTGACCGCTGGCATCGACATCCACGCCGTAGGGAACGTCATCGCCGTTGGTCGAACTGTTATAAACGTAGCTCCAGACCAGGCGGCCGTCCGGCGAGTATTTACGAATCATCCAGTCGCGGTCACGGGCGAGGTCGGGACGGTGCTGGGAGCCGACCAGGACGATGTCACCGTCAGGAGCGACGGCCACACCGGAAGCCCCCTCGTCCGACGGCTCCGCCGGGCTCCCGTATTCCTGGGTCCACAGCGCCTTTCCGTCGGGCGACAACATCCGGACCAGCCCATCCTGGGTCCCGTTTTTGGAAGGATGGTCGGCCCCCACACCGATAATTTTCCCATCCGCGCAGACCGCCACCGAATCGACGCCTGAATGCCCCATGGGATTGGTCGGCTGCTTGTAAATGTCCTTCCACATCAGCCGGCCGTTTTTGTCATACCGGCACAAGAGCCAATTATTGTGTCCGTCCTTTTCCAGAAACCCCGCCGCCACGGCTCCCCCGTCCGCCAGGGCCACCGCGCAATCGTATACGCTGGGTTCGGGATACCGGGCTTTCCATGCAATCTTCCCTTCCCTGGTTATGCACAGCAATTCACCGAAGTAACCGCCCTGCTGAACCGAGCCCGCGGCGAACACCATGCCGCCCGGGGCGGCCGCCAGCCCGTTAATTTCGTTGGCGACCCCCCTATGGGCGACCTCCCAAACCAGCGTACCGGCCGGAGAATACTTCCGTATCAGCCACCCCCGGGGGGAGGCGTTCCCCCCCGTAATTACGTTGCGGTCGCCATCCGTAACCATTGTCCGCACTGACACATCGGTTTTAATGAACCATGAAGGTGCCCCGTATTTCCCGCGCAGCGCGGCGGAGGAGGGGGACGGGAGAACGAATATAGCGGTCGCGAAGGCCGCCAAAACACTCCTGACTCTCCATTTCATTTCCATGCCTGTTCCCCCGCCTCAATCATATCATCGCCGGCGAGCGCTCATGGAAACCGCATTGGGGACGGGATAACCGGCGTTGGTAAACCCAGAAGCACCGTTGAATTTTCCCCCCCCTCCTCTCCCTGCCCTCTGGCCTCGCCAGGCTCTCGCCGGGAGGGACCCGGCGCGCGTAGTGGTAAGTATTTATTGCGGCTTCGCCGCAATCGCGACTGATGCTAGTTGTTAAATCATTTACTGCCGCTTCGCGTCCAGCATAACCTCCCCGCTGGGAGAGAGGGGGAGGGTGAGAAGAGGCTATGGTAAACTCGGAGACGCTATGGCAATCCCCTCGAACTGGTTCCAATTCGAGAACGACCGGATAGCGGCGGAGCTGGAGGTCGCCCGGAAGCTCCGCGCGCTCAATCCCGCGCGGGCAAAAGAATGGGACCCGCTCATCGCCAAGGCCGAGGCCGCCGTAAAGGGGCCCGCCGCCGGGGCCAACCTCTACGAACTCCGCAAGGCGGTGCGCGAGGCGGAGGAAATTCTCGCCCCGCTCGGCGGACCCGCCAAGGAGCTGACCGTCCACCTCGTCGGCCACGCGCACATCGACATGAACTGGCTCTGGGGCTGGCCGGAGACGGTCGCCACCACGATTGACACCTTCACGACGGTCACCAAGCTCATGGAGGACTACCCCGCCTTCAAGTTCTCGCAGAGCCAGGCGAGCGTTTACCGCATCGTGGAGGAGTTCGACCCCAGACTGCTCGGCCGCATCACGGAGCTGGTCCGCACCGGCCGCTGGGAAGTCACCGCGAGCCATTGGGTCGAGTGCGACAAGAACATGTCCGGAGGCGAGAGCCTCTGCCGGCACCTCCTCTATGCCCGCAAATACCTCCAGGGGCTTTTCGGCATATCCCCGGACGACCTCGTCGTGGACTGGTCGCCCGACACCTTCGGCCATGCCGCTACGGTGCCCACCTACCTCGCCCGGGGCGGCGTCAAATACCTTTACCTGCACCGGCCGGGCTTCCTCGGCCCCGCCCGGCCCAACGCGTTCTGGTGGAAGGGCCCCGACGGCTCCAAGGTCCTCACCTACAACGACATGAAACTCGGCTACAACGGCGTCATCACCCCCCGGCTGGGCATCCTATCGCTGGAGTTCCTGGAAGTGTCGGGGTCCCGCGACATGATTTTCGTCTACGGCGTGGGCGACCACGGCGGCGGTCCGACGCGAAGGGACATCGAGCGCGGCATCGACCTCGGGTCCTGGCCCATCTTCCCCACAATCCATTTCTCGACGGCCCGGGCGTTCTTCGATAAGCTCGCCGCACAGGCGGGAAAACTCGCCACGCTCGACTGCGAGCTCAACACCGAATTCGCCGGGTGTTACACCTCGCAATCACTCATCAAGAAGGCGAACCGCTTCGCCGAGAACCGGCTTGGCGACGCGGAGGCCGCCGCCGCGTTCGCGTGGGGCGCGGGGTGCCTGGACTATCCCCGCGACTCCTTCACGGGCGCGTGGCGGGATACGCTCTTCTCCCATTTCCACGACATCCTTCCCGGCTCCGGCATCCACGACACCCGGACCCGCGCCCACGGAATGTACCAGCAGACCATCGCGACGACGACCATGGCGGAAACGCTGGCCCTGCGGGCCCTCTCCGCGAAGGCCGACACGGGAAGCGCGGAAAAGAAGGAGGCTCCCCCGGAACCCCCCGTGCCCGGCACCATGGATGGCGCGCTCGGCTTCGGCGCCGGCTGGTATGTCCGCGACGGGAAATTGAGCGTAGCCGAGCTTTCCAACGACGGCCCCGTGAAGCCCTTCGTAATCTGGAACCCGACGGACCGGGACCGCGAGGACATCGTTGAAGCCATGGTCTGGCTCGACCCGAATCCCGGCGACGTCTCCTGGACCGTCCGGGGTCCCGACGGCCATAAGGTTCCCGCGCAGAAGATCCGTTCCGGCAACGAATGGTGGCGTTACGAGTACGTAGTCCTCGCGTTCCCGGTGAAAGTCCCGGCCTTCGGTTACGCCGTTTATACCGTGACTATCGGCGACCAGGCCAAGGAAGCAGGCGAGGCCGCCAGGTTAATCGCGCCCCAGCATCCCACCGCCTACTGCACCGTCGAGCGCCCGGTCATTGGACTGGAAAACAGCCTCGTGCGCGTCGTCCTCGACCCCGAAACCGCCTGCATCGCGGAAATCAACGACAAGCGGACGGGACTCAACCTGCTCGAGGGAACGCCGGCCGGACCCCTCTTCGCGGTCGAGCGGCCGCATGGCATGACGGCCTGGACGGTTGGCCACACCGGGCCGTGGGAGCGGCTGAAGGCGAGGTCGCTCTCCGGCAAGGAAGGCGGCCCCTACCGCGCGTCCGTCGAGGCTGAACTGGAGCACGGCGAGTCCAGGTTCACGGTCACCTACCGCCTCCTGCAAAACGACCCGACGCTCTATGTCGATATGGAAGGGACCTGGCTGGAACGCGGCACCCCCGAGAAGGGCGTTCCCGTCCTGAAGTTCTCCATCCCGCTCAGCCTGTCAAAGACTTCCGCCAGCTACGAGATTCCGTTCGGGGCCATTGACCGCCCCTACGCGGGAAACGAGGAGGTTCCGGCGCTCCAGTGGGCGTGCGTTTCCGGAAAAACCGCCAAGGGGTCCGATGCCAGCCTCGTCCTCGCCAACGACTGCAAGCATGGCCACGCGCTGGACGACAACACCCTGAACATTTCGCTAATCAGGTCCAGCTACGACCCCGACCCGCTCCCGGAAATCGGCCGCCATGAAATGAAGCTTTCACTCACGCCGTGCGCCGGGAAGCCCCCCGTTACGGAAGCGACCCGGCTCGCGCGGAGGCTGAACCACCCGCTCCGGCCCATCGGCACCGGGGTTCACGGCGGGAGCCTGGGAAAGCAGGGTTCGATGGTCAGCGTCGCGGGCGAGGGTGTCGCCATTTCCGGAATCAAGAAGGCCGAAGAGGGGGACGCGATTATCGTCCGGCTTTACGAGACCGCCGGCCGGGATACCGAGGCGACCATCAAACTTAACGAGGCGGCGCTGGGTGTTCCCCGGGAAGCGCACGAGGCGGACATGATGGAGAGGAAGGCTCCGGGAGCGGCGGTGCGTGTCGAGGGGGGCGCGGTCCGCGTCATGGTGCCGGCGAGGGGGATAATCGCAGTCAAGATAATCACGGGGCGTGGAAAGGCCTAGGGCCGGCGAATCGTTAGAAATATTCCGCCCAAAGAAACGCAACTATCAAGCCAATTACCAGGATAATTATTGAAGGGAGCAATACCCTAGAGAACGAGCGTCGGTTAACAGGTGCGGGGTGCCCATTTACCTGTACAGACTTACCAGCGGAATATTCCGCCCCCTTATCTTCCAATTCCGCAATCCGGGATCCAATTGGAATATATTCACCACCGATTCGCCGCTTCAGCCGCCTGATCTCCCTGCGAAGACGGAGGTTCTCCCGGCCCAGTTCCCGTGAACGAGCGCTCCTTGCCCCACGCATGTTCACATGATACTCCCCCTCCCGTTCCCCGATCGGCGGATGCGCCAAAGGCGCACAATTCAAAAATCGCCTCTAGCCGTGGGCGCTCCTGCGCCCCAGAGAGGGAATCTTTAGTATTGAGGGTGAGGAATGAGTTAGAAATATCCTCTGGTCTCGGCCACCCTCACCCTCACCCTCCCCTCTCCCCTTCGGGGAGAGGGTAAGCGGAAGGCACCTACATCTTCAAGTATTCGAGGAGCTTGTATATCAGGACGGCGGGCCAGAAGAGGCCCTTGAAGAATCCCCACACCCCGCCCCAAAATGTCGTGGCGTGCTGGATAAAGTAGATGGCGGCCCCGATAAAAGCCGCCCCGTAAATTCCACCACAAGCTCCGCCGTTACGGTGCATATCCTTCCTCCTTTCCTGTTTCTTCTTCCTTGATTTCATGGCCGTTTCTTCCCCTCCATCCTGCTGTGAACCTGCGAACCGCACTTTTTCCCCGTGAGCATCGCAATCTGCCCCTTGGTAATCCTTTCAGCCCGCTGCAGCCGCCCCAATTCAACAGTAACCTGGGCAAGGGAAGCTTTCGCTTTCGCCTTTTCGTCCTTCGACCGGGCGGAAACCAGCCGCTTTTCCGCGAGCGCCTTCTCCTCTTCCAGGGCACTGATACGCACTTCCATGGCGTCCAGTTTCTCCATCATTGCCTTCGCCTGGGCCGCCTTATACTCGGTTGCCGTCAGGGGGCCGCCGCCGGGACGGGACAGGACGGGCGAACCGGGCGCCGCGGCGGCCCACAGCAGGGCCGCCACACCCAGGACTCCCGCAAACTTTATCGTCATATCCTTTTTCCCCTTAAAGGCATTCTAGCCTACTTATCGGAAAGGGCGGAATGGAGGTTGTCCAACAGGCGCCGTTCGATGCGGTCCAGCATCCGCAATTCCCGGCGGGCGGCCTCGAGATGCCCGTCGATGTCGCGGCGCTCCGCGTCGCTGCGGGCACGCGGCCTCGCCTTCTGGAGGCGTTTCGCCTCCTTCTGGAGGAAAACCCGCCGGTGGCGGAGCGAGGTGAGCCTCCTCTCCACCCTTTGCCTGACCTCGGCGCGGGTTTCCTTCCCGCCAGCCTTGTCCGCCGCGGGCGCCGCCAGGGAAGCCGCGCCCGCCGCCAAAAGCAGTCCCGCCAAAGCCGCCGCCAAACCGAACCTCTTCATCTCTTGACCACCACCTTTATTAGCGGGAACTTCCTCGTCCCCGCGGATGTTTTCGCCTTCGCCCTCAGCAGGTAGACGCCGGGGGCGACCTTGTCCAGCCCGTCCAATACGACCTCGCCCGGCGACTTCTTTACGTCCTTCCAGGCGACCGCCAAAACCCTCTGCATGGCCGTATTAAAAAGGTCAATGTCCACCCGCTCCGCGTCGCCGTCCAGCTTCATCGCCACGGTGAGCTTTCCCGCCTTGAGCGGATTGGGGAAAACCACGATGTCCTCGTCGTATTTCGGGTTTACGGTCACCTTCACGGTGGAACGCGCCCCCACCTTGTAAACGCCGTCGTCCCCCGTGGCCGACAGGGTAAGGGAGAGCTCGCCCGCCTTCACCGCCCTCAATTTCCAGGAAAATACGACCGTCCCCCCCGAAGCCAGCGGGTCTTTCACGGCGGGCGAAGGCCCGGATTCCACCTCGACAATTCCGGCGGTCCCGGGCACCAGCGACGGCCCGACGTTGTCCGCCTGTAAATCGCCGGTGTCGGATACCGTGAACCTCAACTCGATTTCCTCCCCCACCTTGACCGTGGCCGGCGAGGCCGCGGCCGAGGATCTCAGCACCGCCGCCTGCGCGATGGCGATGGCCGGCGTGATGCCGCCGTCACCCGTATATCGCCATGAATTGGCGTCCACCCCGCCCGCCGTGGCGGAGAAAACGACGCCCGGGTCCTGGGCGGCCTCGTAGGTCCACACGAAGGTGACGGCCTTGGTCCCCGCCACGGTCACCGGCCCCGCCGGCACCGGCCCGGAAACCGGGTTGACCGCCCCCGGAGGGGCAAAGAAGATGAGCGGCGTTACCGAAAGCGCCGACGCCTCGCCGGTGTTCGTGAGGGTCATGGTCACCGTGATGAGTTCGCCCTGCCGGCGCGTCGCCGGCCAGGCCCAGACCGTCGCGGAAAGCGCCGCCGGATTCTGGATGAGGATGCCCTTCGCGAAGGCCGCGCCCACATCCCCGCCCAGCGCCGAATCGGACCCCGTCGCCGTGGCGGTCAATGTCGCGGCCCCGCTGCCGCTCGCGCTCAGAGTCCAGGTGAACAGGGCGAAGGAATACGCCGCCACGGTCACCGGCCCTGTCGGCGTGGGACCCGAAATCACGTCAACGGCGGCCATTGGGCCGCAATAAATGGTCGCGGATACGCCGGTCGCGTCGGCGTCGCCGATGTTGGCCACCGCCACGACCGCCGTTATCCGCTGGCCCACCGACGCGGTCGCCGGGACGCCATAGAGCGAGGCGCTGAGCGTCGCGGGCAGTGCCAGGGCCGCGCCACCCCAGCCGTTGGTACGCAGGGCGCCGAAGACCGGGTCGGTCCCCGTCCCGGTGGAAGTGAAGACCACCGGCCCGCGGTCCTTCGCCGTGAACTGCCACGTGAAAGTCACCCCGTTGTCCGGACTGAGCACCGGGACGGCCGGCGGGACGGAAGGCACCCAGTCCACGCGCGCGCCGCCGGGCCCGACGAATACGGTGGCGGCGACATCCAGGGCGTTGGCCAGCCCGTCGTTGGTGACCGTGAAGGTCACATTGACCGTCTGGCCGGCGTAGGCGGTGGACGGCCAGACCGCCATCGCGGATTTCAGGTGCGCCCGGAGCGCCGAAACGACCTGCGCCGAGGCGTGGGTTTCGATGGGGCCGCCGGTACCCGAATTGGTCCCCTGCGCGGTCGCCGTGAGCGCGACCGTTCCCAGCCCCGTCAGCGAGCAGGTCCAGGTGAACCTCTGCACCACCCCGGCGCCGATGGTCACCGGCCCCGCCGGCACCGGCCCGGCCTTCAGCTCGATTATCCCGCCCCCCGAGTTCGGCTCGATGGAGGGATACACGCCGGTGGCGGCCCCGCCGCCCGTGTTGGTGACCGTCAGCACCACCTGCGTCAGCTGGCCGGGTGACAGCGGATTGGGTGTCGCGGAAAGCGCCGAGCGGAGGACGGCGGACGGGCCGGCCGACTCGGCGTATTTGATGAGCCGGGCGTCATTGCCGGAAACCCCGGCGACCAGCACGGAACCAATCGCGACATCACGGGCGTAACCGCCCGCCGCGCCGCAATCCCAGGATTTGGACCACCGGACATTCCCGGAGGAATCATAGGACACCGCGTTGATGTTGATGCCAACTCCCAGCGACAACGAGCCGGCGGTGAAGGCGTTTCCCGCCCCGTCCACGTCCACCCCGTTAAAACCGGCGTCGCCGCCGCCGCTGTATTGCCTGCTCCACGCCAGGTTCCCATTGGTGTCAAACTTTTGCAGGGTGCCCCATTCATGGTCGGTCGCGTCGTCGTATTCAATGCCGCACAGCCAGAGGTTTCCCCCCCGGCACACCAGGTCGTTGCCCTGCACCACGTCGCTGGCCGGAACAACGCGCGGGAAATCCTTTATCCATTGGAGGTCGCCCGAAGCGTCGAACTTGATGAGCGAATACTGTTCCGGCGCGGGCGACATGTAATCCTCCGGGTAATCCTCGCTGATATAGATGTTCCCGGAAGCGTCCAGCGCGATTCCCGTGGGGCTGTCGTCGTCGGCGTGGCTCAGGGTGCGGCTCCAAACGACGGTGCCGGACACGTCAACCTTGACGAGAATCAGGTCGTATGTCCACGTGTTGTCGTCCTGGAAGGAACCGGCGACATACTGGTTATACGAACCGTCCACGGCGATGACTCCGCCGTCCAGGCTGCCGTATCCGAGCGCGTCATAGGCGACGACCGCACCATACTCCATGCCACCCGCGCTGTTGTAGGCGGCCACAAGGAGGTCCATCCCAAAGGTCGCGGAATTAAACCCGTCCCCCGAGACAAAGGCGTAACCGTTCCGCACGGTCATGTCCCGGCCATAGAGGTCGCAATGGGAAGGGGCGCTGAGGTATTGCACCCACTGGCGGTTCCCGGAGGAGTCGTATCCGGCGAGAATGGGCACGGATTCGCCCAGCCGCCCCGCGGCATATATGTTCCCCGTCCCGTCATCCCGCACCGAGCGAAAGCTCGACAGGGACGCACCGTCATAGACCCGCGACCATTGCTCGGTGCCGGCGGACGAAAGCTTTTCGACGGCCGGACCCTCCGGCCCGGAAAAGCAGTAGGCCGAGTCCATGTTTTCCGTCCTGCCGGAAAGGTAAATCCAGCCGCCCCCGTCAAGGCAGACCTTCACGTCCGCGCCGGGGTATCCGTTTCCGTCGCGCCCCGAAAGGTTCTTGTTGACCAGCCAGTCATACGCCAGCCCCGCACTGAACCGCGCAAGGAACCAGTCGTAATCAGTGTTGGACTGGTACCCCGCGATGTAGGACGCACCGGATGCGTCGACCACGATGGAACCCGCAACAATCGAGCCGCCGCTGGAGTAATTGCCCGATCCCAGAAGGTCCCCGTTCCCCCCGTCCACCCCGTATAACCAGAGATCAAGGAAATCTTCGTCGACGGCCACATACAGGTTGCCGGAATGCTCCGCGATGGCGCGGGCGTATTCCCAGGAGCCCCCGCCCGCGGTCAGGGTCCGGCTGAACAAACTGCCGCCGGCGGAAGTGAAACCGGCCACCAACATATATTGCGAAGAATCGTCGCTGTAATAGGACTCCCCGCACAGGTAGGCATTGCCCGAGGGAGACACCGCCACCCCGCTGCCGGCGGCATCCCCCCCGTTGCCCACGGTCCGCGACCACTGGAAGGTCCCGGAGGAGTTGAATTTCATGAGGATGGCGCCGGACAATGCGGGCATGGGCGGGCTCGAATCCCCGGCCACGTAGATGTTCCCGGAGGAATCGACGGCGACCCCGTGCGGCTCCTCGTGCCTGCCGGCAATCGTGCGGACGCTGGACCACAGGAGCGCACCCGTCCGGGCGTATTTGGCCACGAATATGTCCTCGTCGCTGGCGCCCCAATCCGTGCCCGCCAGGATGAGGTTGCCGGACGAATCGAAGGCCATCCCGCCGAAGTTATCCGAGTAGGAGTTGTAGGCAAGCACGACGTTGGTCGCGAGCGAACCCGAGGAGTCGTAGATGAGGAGCCGGGTGTCCCAGTTCGAGTCCCATATCACCATGCAGGTGTTCCCGGAGGAGTCCGTGCTGCTGGTGATATAGGACTCGTTGCCGTTGTAGGAGCGGCTTAGCGCGGCGTTCCATTCCTCTGTTACCGTCACGGCACACGCCGGAAACGCCGCCACAATGGACAGCGCCCCCAGAAAGGCACCCGTTACCGCCGCTTTTATCCCCATAACTTTCCCTCCGTAATACACCTAATGAGCCTCGCATATATCAGTGACATCCCAATCCATTCCCCATAACACTTGTTGCGTCACTGTATTCGGCGAACCTCATTAGGTTAGACAAGGGCGGTGGCGGCGTCAAACCGCGGCGGAAACCGCCACGCGTTAAAATGGCTGGAAATCGGCGGAATTACAAGGAGGCAAACATGGCGGAATGCGCGAATAAGCAGAAGTGTACCTGCTCCTACACCGACTGCGCGAGGTGGGGAAAGTGCTGTGAGTGCGTGGCCTACCACCGGGGGCACAAGGAATTGCCGGGGTGTTTCTTCCCTTCGCAGCTGGAGAAGTCAGGGGAAAGGTCAATAAAGAAATTCGTGGAACTGAATTCAAAATAATGACAAGATCCACCCCTCGCCCCGCCCCGGGCGGGGAGAGGGTGGCTTGGGGGTGAGGGGACCGAAAGGCGAAGAAGACTTTTTCCCCAGTCTCCCGCCCCTCACCCCTCCCTCTCCCCACGCTTACCCGCTTGATTCACCCGTGTTTCCGCGTGGGGCGAGGGCAGGACAGATTATCGCATCGGGATATTTCTAGGTGTTCATTTGTGAGAGCGCGGAACGAAGACGGGAAATACTGGTTTGGCGCCCAAGGACTTGCATCAAGTGAAACAGACTGGGGCCGGCGGAACGGCCGGTCAGGGCGAAACGCGTGGGATGGACAAAATCCTTAAACTTCAGGCCGGCGGAACTTGCGCCGGTGCGCCAGGCGGCCTCCAGCGCCTCGGGAGTGAACGGTTCGGTTTTTTCCGCCAGCGCGAGGACGGCCTTCATGATTTCCCACGCCTTGGGCCAGCTTGCGAGCTTGACCTTGGCGTCATCCTCCCATTTCACCTCTTTCCGGTAGAAGAAATCCGCCTGGTCGGCCACCTCGGCCAGCGCCTTGAGCCCGTCCTTGAGGAGCCCGATGACCTTCCCGGCATAGGCGGCGTCGCCGACGAGCCCCTGGTCGTAGTCTTCATTCCCGGCGAAGGCCGCCTTTAACCTCGCCGCCAGGTCCGCCTCGAGCTTCTCGACGGGCATCTTTCTGATGTAAACCCCGTTCATCCATTCCAGCTTTTCCGCGTTGAAGACGGCGGGGGCCGTGCCCACCCGCTCCAGCGAGAACTTTTCGACGAGCTCACCAAGGGTGAACAGCTCGTCCTTCTCGTTGAAGGACCACCCCAGCAGGGCCAGGAAGTTCAGTACCGCCCCGGGGAGGAAGCCGTCCTCGCGCAGGTCGATGACCGCCGCGGCGCCGTGCCGCTTGGAGAGCCGCGCCTTGTCCATGCCGAGAATCTGGGGCAGGTGGGCGTAGCGGGGCGGATTGAAGCCGAGCGCCCCGGCCATCAACATCTGCTTGGGGGTATTGGAAAGGTGGTCGTCGCCCCGGACGACGTGGGTTATGTGAAGGTCCACCTCGTCCAGGACGGTCGTGAAGTTGTAGACGGGCTTCCCGTCCGAGCGGGCTATGACGAAGTGGTCCAGCATGTCGCGCGGGAACTCGATTTTTCCCCGGATGACGTCGTCCAGAACGACCGGCGGGCCGTCGGGCAGGCGGAACCGGATGACGGGCTTGCGCTCCCCGGCCTCCAGCTTGGCGCGCTCGGAAGCGGACAGGTTGAGGCACCGGCCGTTGTAGCGGGGCGGCTTCTTCTGGATGGCGGCCTGCCGGCGCATCTCGTCGATGTCGGCCTCGGTGCACCAGCACTTGAAGGCCTTCCCGGACGACAGCAGGCCGTCCAGCGCCGCGCGGTAGCGGTCCATCCGCTGCGACTCGAAGTAGGGCGCGTAGGGGCCGCCCACCTCCGGGCCCTCGTCCCAGTCGAGGCCCAGCCAGCGCATCGCCTCCAGGATGTTGTCCAGGTATTCCTTCTTGGAGCGCTCCGGGTCGGTGTCGTCGATGCGGAGGATGAACTTGCCGCCCTCGTGCCGGGCGAACAGCCAGTTGAAGAGGGCGGTGCGAACGCCACCGACATGAAGATTTCCGGTTGGAGAGGGGGCGAAACGGACGCGGACCTCCACTTAGACCTCGGGCTCCCTCACCCCTCCCCTCTCCCCTTCGGGGAGAGGGGGTCAGATTCAGGAATGGAAGCTTCACCGGCCCCGGGAGAAGAAACCACCGTTCCAGGCGAAACCGCGGCGGGGATTGCCGCACCCTCCAGCGGGTCTTCCCGCACATAGCCGCAGCCCGCGACCGGGCAGGTCAGCCGCCGTATGGATTTCAGCCGGCGCTCGGACATGAAGAGGCCCCCGCACTGCGGGCACGTTTCCTTGACGGGGGGGTCCCACGAGACGAAGTCGCATTCCGGGTAGCGGTCGCACCCGAAGAACACCCGGCCCCGCTTCGACCGGCGCGTAACCAGGTTGCCGCCGCAGTCCTTCTTCGGGCACTTGAAGTCCATCGGGATGGGCTTCGTGGTCCGGCACTCGGGATACTTCTGGCAGGCGAGGAACTTCCCGAAGCGCCCCGACCGCTTCACCATGAACGACCCGCACTTCGGGCACTTCTCCTCCGTGACCTCGGGTTCCTCCACGGTGATTTTCCCGTCGGGCCCCTCGGTGAACGACTTGGCGTTCTTGCAGTCCGGGTAGCCGGAGCAGGCCAGGAACTTCCCGTGCCGGCCCCAGCGGACCATCATGGGCTTGCCGCACCGCTCGCAAGGGATGTCGGTTATGACCTCCATCTCCTTCTTTACGTTGCGCATCTCCAGCTTCGCCTTCTCCATGTCCGCCGCGAAGGGGACGTGGAACTCGCTCAGCGCATCCGCCCAGGCCAGGCTCCCCTCCTCAATGCGGTCCAAATCCTCCTCCATATGGGCGGTGAACTGGACGTTGATGATGTCCTGGAAATAGGACACGAGCAGTTCGTTGACCAGCTTCCCCAGGTCCGCCGGGAAAAACCTCCCCTCGCGCCGCTCCACGTATCCGCGGTCGAGGATGGTGGAGATGATGGGAGCATAGGTGCTCGGGCGGCCGATGCCGTCCTCCTCCAGCGCCTTCACGAGCGAGGCGTCGGTGTAGCGGGGCGGCGGGTTGGTGAAGTGCTGGAGCGGGGTAATTTCCCCCAGGTCCAGCGCATCGCCGGAAGCGAGCCCCGCGGGCAGGAAACCCTCCTTGTCCTCCTCCGCTTCCCCCGCGGCCGCGTCCTCCTCCGGGGCCTCGTGGTAAATGGCCATCCAGCCGGGCGCCTTCACCACCGTCCCGGTGGCCCGGAACATGCACTGGCCCGCCGAAATGTCCACCGTGGTCTGCTCAAGGAGCACGGGCGCGGACTGGCTGGCGAGGAACCTCTGCCAGATGAGCCGGTACAGCTTGAACTGGTCGGGATTGAGGAACTTGCGCAGGCTTTCCGGGTCGCGTCCCGCGAGCGAGGGGCGGATGGCCTCGTGCGCGTCCTGGGAGCGCCCCCGGCCCTTGTAGATTGGCGGTTCCGCGGGGATGATGGCCGGACCGAACGCCTCGGTGAGGGCCTTGCGCGCCTCCTGCTGGGCTTCGACTGAAACCCGCACCGAATCCGTGCGCATGTAGGTGATGAGCCCCTCGCGGTCGCCCCCCCCGATGTCCAGGCCCTCGTAGAGCGTCTGGGCGATCATCATGGTGCGCTTGGCGGTGAAATGGTGGCGCTTCGCCGCCTCCTGCTGGAGGGTCGAGGTGATGAAGGGCGGCGGCGGGAAGCGCCGCTGGTCCTTCTTGTCCACCGAGG
>Ga0315282_10005385_pt1 | contig 21860 bp, 26 predicted proteins | sample YL17G07_20_MG_FD_203693 | JGI IMG/M metagenome (GOLD analysis project Ga0315282, IMG submission 203693) | Sediment microbial communities from Yellowstone Lake, YNP, Wyoming, USA - YL17G07_20 | ecosystem: Environmental > Aquatic > Freshwater > Lake > Sediment | place: USA: Wyoming | collected... | reverse complement strand
TATCATTTGCGTCAGTCAATCTTCCTTGCACAGTAATATATCTTGGCATATCAGCCAGAACAATACTGCTTAGCAGTATTGCTCCTAACAATACAAAAAGAGATTTTTTCATCAAACCACCTCACGAGATTTTTACTTTTAGAGTTACGTTTGTTTCAGTCATATTAATTCTACTTATTTCAATAATGTTCCCAGCTTCTCCTGGTACGTACTCAAAACCAGCATAAAGAGTTAAAGTTTTGAATTCAATTGGATTTTGAAAATTTATGTCTGCAAGTGGTGATTTACCTTTCATCTCATCGCCTTGTACACCAGTTCCATTAACTTTTAATTGCAGAGGAAAATACCATAATAGTGAATAGATTCTGTTTTCTCCTGAAGCACTACAAGCTTGCCATACATGAGTTCTTTCATCAATTTCCACCAAATTATGTTGATCACAAATAGGAGCAGTACTTAATATTTTATATTCAATACCTTCTATTTTTCCTGTTATCGTTCCTCTTTTTATGTTGAATATGCATTTGTTTGTTGTTCCGGTTCTTGCAGTTTCAAGTATTTTTTCACTGCAATCATCAAATTGAGGTTTAATAGAATCTGTTTCAGATATGTCCATAGACTCTCCTATAGTTTTAGTAGCCCATGGTATCATCAGTGCTACCAGAGAAACTGCAATGATAAACAATAAGACTAGTTGTATAATCGGGATAACCCCTTGCATAATTAAACTATTTTTATTGCTTTAATATAAAATTATCTAAGAAAAAGCTTTTTTAAAGTTTTTAGTAGCTTATAACCATGTTTTCGTCTATAACAAATCCACATTTCCTACAACTTATTTCTCCCATGGTTCTTGCAATCTTGTCTGAACCGCATTCCGGGCATACTATTTTCATATTTAGTTTTAAATCACAAATCTTTTTAAACTTTCTTGTTTTTCAAAATATAAGTTCCAAAATTATAACACGGATATGCGAGTTAAAAAGATTATTTTATATACTTTACAAAACAATTGATTTTTTATGAAAAAGAAAATTTGTGTAGATACGTCTGCAATCATTAATGGAAAGATTACTGAATTGATTAGCAAGGGAAAGATTAAAGACACTGAAATATTAATTCCACAACTTGTTATGGGAGAATTACAGGCTCAGGCAGCTAAGGGAAGAGAAACAGGTTATATTGGTTTAGAAGAAATAAAGAAAATAAGAGAACAGGCAAGAAAACATAAAATAAATATAAGATTTGTTGGAGAGAGGCAAAGTTATGAGGATATACTCTTAGCAAGATCAGGAAGAATAGATGCTTTGATAAATGATGTGGCAAAGAAAAACAGTGCAGTTCTTTTAACAACAGATCTTTTACAATCTCTGGTTGCAGAGGCAGAAGGGATAGAAGTAAAGTATTTTAAGCCTTGGGAAAAAGCAAAGAAAATAAAAATTGAAGATTTTCTTACAAAAGATACCATGTCAATCCACTTGAAAGAGGGAGCAATTCCCTATGCAAAGAGAGGAAAGCCAGGAAACATAGATTTTGTTGCTTTAAGAGAAAAACCCATGAAAGAAGAGGAGTTGGATGCAATGGCAAATGAAATACTTGAGGCTGCAAGATATGAAGAAGATTCTTTTGTAGAACTAGGAGAATATGGTGCTACTGTTGTTCAATTAAAAGATAAAAGAATAGCTATCGCAAGACCTCCATTTTCAGATGGTCTTGAAATAACTTTGGTAAGACCGGTCATTAAATTGACATTGGATGATTACAAAGTTTCTAAAAAATTAAAAGAGAGACTTGAAAAAAGAGCAGAGGGTATTATACTCGCAGGTCCACCAGGTTCAGGTAAATCTACTCTAGCAGCATCTTTAGCAGAATTATATTTCAGCAAAGGTAAAATCGTAAAAACATTAGAACAACCAAGAGACTTGCAGGTACCACCAGAGATAACTCAATATGCTCCTTTGAACGGGAGCTTTGCTAAAACAGCAAATATATTGCTTTTGGTAAGGCCAGATTATACTATATTTGATGATGTGAGAAATACAATTGATTTCAGAATATTTTCTGATTTGAGGCTAGCAGGTATCGGCATGATAGGAGTTGTTCATGCGACAGATCCTGTGGATGCTATACAAAGATTTTTAGGAAGAGTTGAATTAGGAGTTATACCACACATTATCGATACTATATTGTTTATAAAAAATGGTAATATTGAGAAAGTTTATTCTTTGGGTTTAACAGTGAGAGTTCCAAGCGGAATGACAGAGGCTGACTTGGCAAGGCCTTTGGTAGAAGTTAGAGATTTTGAGAATGGAAACTTAGAATATGAAATTTATACTTATGGTGAACAAACAGTAGTTATACCTATCAGTGAAAAAAAGAAATCTGCTTTACAAAATCTAGCCTCTGATAGAATTAAAAACGAGATAAGAAAATTTGATTCATCAGCAGAAATAGAATTTCTTTCAGATAATCAGGTTGTTGTAAAAGTAGGGAACGATGCTATACCTAAATTAATTGGTAGAGACGGAAGAACGATAAAATCAATAGAAGATAAGTTAGGAATATCTATAGAAGTACAACCTATAGTAGAATCTTTAGGAAATGAAATAAAGTTTGACATTCATGAAACAGGAGCTTATATTGTTTTTTCCTTTGAAGGAAAGATAGCAGGAAAAAATGCAAATGTTTACATTGAGAATGAATATTTGTTTACAGCAACTGTTGGTAGAGCAGGACAGATAAAAGTTTCTAAAAATTCTGATTTAGGGAAAGCCTTGATAAATGCAACAACAAACAAAAAATCAATAAAAGTTTTTGTATGAACTTTTTAAAGTATAACTTCTTATTAATCATTAAAAGCTCCGGTAGCTCAACTTGGATTAGAGCAGCGGCGTAAGATAATAATCTGCCGATCCTAATTTGAGGTTATGGAAAAAGCCGAAGGTTGAGGGTTCAAATCCCTTCCGGAGCATCTCTTAAATTTTTCAATACAATATATGAAATTATCCATATGAAACAACTAACTTCCTAAGCAGGAATTGAGGGTTCAAATCCCATCGAGGGCAATTTTATATATAAAAAGACAATAGATATTTACTATGATAAAAAAAGAGAGAATGGATACAGGAATACCTGGGCTCAATGAATTGATAGATGGAGGGCTAATTCCTAAAACATTAACTCTTCTTACAGGAACTACCGGAACTGGAAAAACTGTAATGTCTTCTCAATTCATTTTTGCTGGTTTAAGAGATTATGATCAAAAGGGAGTTTATATAACATTTGAAGAACCTCCAGAAGACATAAGATCTAATGCTTTAGAAATAGGCATGGATTTCTTACCTTTTGAAAAGAAAAATAAAATGGTTTTTGTTAAATACGATCCATTTCATGTCGAAGATATTTATGAACTCATAGAAACTAACATAAAGAAGATAAATGCAGAGAGGGTTGTTATAGACTCTGTTTCTGCATTAGGATTATATGTAAAAGATGTTCCAGAAATCAGAAGAATGATATTTAATATTTCTTTTATGTTAAGAAAACTTGGTTGTACATCACTATTAATTTCTGAAGTATTGCCTCAACAAGAAGCTCTTTCAAGATTTGGTGTAGAAGAATTTGTAACAGATAATGTTATTGTTTTATATTATACAAGAACAGGTTCTCAATTTTCAAGATCAATAACTGTTTGGAAAATGAGAGCTTCAACGCATTCGACAAAGATACATCCCTATAGGATAACAGATAATGGTGTAGTAATCTATCCAAAAGAAGAGGCTTTTGTGAAATAATATATATGAACCTTTCTAAATTTTAGTATATGGTTAAAAAGAAACTTAAGAAAAGAATAATAGTAGAAAAACCTGATATTGTAAAGAAAATAGCAATAAGATTGTTTGGAAAAACTGCTGATAGATTTTCAGATAATTTTTTGCCTTTAAAACAAGCTTTGATAACAGCTGATGCAAAGGTTTTGTTTAGAACTTATTTGTGTTTAATGTTCTTCCTTTCATTTATTGCCTTTGTTACAACTTATTTTATGACTTTAATTTTTTCAATTTACATGCACTTAAACATAATTTTCACAATATTAGGGCTAATAATAATGCCATCATTTTTTGCAGCATTAACATTTTTCTTGATTTATGCTTATCCTGTTTCAATTACGCAGAATAGGAAAAGGGATATAGATGCTAACTTGCCATTTGCTATAACTCATATGGCAGCAGTTGCAGAGTCTGGCGCACCACCTTTAACCATTTTCAAAATTCTTAGTAAGTTCAAAGAATACGGAGAGATTTCTAGAGAGTTTGAAAAAATTACAAGAAATGTTGAAATTTTTGGTTTGGATGAGACAACTGCCTTAAGAGAAACCATATCAAAATCTCCTTCTTCAGAATTTAAAGATGTTTTAGAAGGCATGCTAACTACTATTCAAACTGGAGGTAGTCTTAAAGGTTATTTGATAGAAGAAGCAGGAAAAGCCATGTTTGAGTATACATTGAGAAGAGAAAAGTATAATCAATTGTTATCAACTTATGCAGATTTATATACTGCTTTGTTAATAGCAGCTCCTATGATTTTTGTGGTTGTTTTATCTGTCTTAAGTATTTTAGGCGGAAACATTTTGGGTTTAACTCTAGAACAAGTTATGGTATATGGGACAGTAGGTCTGGCTGCTTTGAACGCTATATTTTTAATATTCCTTCATATTACGCAACCAAAGATGTGATAAAATGAAAAAATTGAATTTTTCAACAAAAATAATTTTAGTATTAGTTAATATAGGAGTAGTAATCTATGTCTTAAATTTCCTGTTTCTATCGTCTCTGCCTCTTACAATGATTTCAATAGGTATTGTTGTGGCAGGTCCTTCGATTTTTGAATATAAGAGGTATAAAGAAAACAAAGAAATAGAAGAAAGATTTCCAGATTTTTTAAGGGATATAACAGAAAACATAAGAACTGGCATGACATTAACTCAGGCAATAGTAGCAACCAAGAACACATATTACGGAGCTTTGACTCCTCACATAAAAAAGATTGTTACAAAAATAGATTGGTCTTTGCCATTCAATCAGATACTGTTAGATTTTTCAAGTCATTCTACACCTCTTATTCAAAAAACAGTATCAACTATTATAGAAACTTATGAAGGTGGGGGAGATATCTCTCAAATATTAGAGGCTTCAAGTAAAACAATAAAAGAAATAAACAAGATAAGAAAAGAAAGATTTTCTTCAATTTATAATCAAATGGTAACAGGCTACTCTATATTTTTCATATTCATAGGAGTTTTGATAATTTTGAATAAATTTTTAGTTCCTACCTTGTTTACCTTTACTTCTCCAGAAATGGGGACAATGAACCTTCAAGACATTTCCAGCACTTATTACAATATGTTTCAGTGGTTAATTATAGTAGAGGGATTTTTTTCTGGTTTGGTTATAGGCAAAATGGCAGAAGGTAGTATGATTGCTGGTCTAAAACATTCGGTTATTCTTATAATTGTAGGTTATGGTGCATTTGTTTTATTTTTATAACCTAATTTTATATTCTGTTGTCAAGAATCAATATTATGCGATATTGGGTCAAGGCTCTCATATTTTTAATAATAGGAAACATACTCAACAATGTTTTTCTTAACTGGATATCACAATACCTTTTATCACTTCCAAATCCATTCTATTCCATAGGTTCATTATTACAACGCTTACCAAGTATACAAAATTTGACTATCAGTGACAATATAAAAATTCTTATAGCATTTGCTGGTTATGCTTTCATTGCATATGCCATGTTTTTATTTTTTAGACGATTTTATAGAGATAGAAGAAGCTCTTAGCTTAAAAGTAAACTTTTATTATGGGATAGGCTATTTTTTAATATGAAAGCTGTATATCCTACTCTGTCTCATAGCACCCTTTTACTGATAGGTTTAATAGCAATGAGTTTGATACTAGTTTCTATATACAGTTTTATCTCAGATTTAGAGAAAAATATGACTTACCTCGATTTAAATTATATTGCAGATTCTACTAAAAATAAGATACTAGAGGTATACAGTTTGGCAAACCAGTCATCTAATTATTCAAAAGGAACATTTCAATTATCTCTTCCTGAAAAAATAGGTAACAGAAAATATTCTATAACTTTTTATCAGAATGACTTGATGGTTAGCGTACCTCTTAAAACTGATATAATTGAAGTTAGTCGTCAATTAAAAATAAATGCAACCCTCAGTGGGACAGCTTATTTACCTGCTACATTAAATATGGAAAAACAAGATGGAGATATTTATATAAATTTGGTTGGTTAAATGACACAGATAGATTTTGCAGTTGGATTGTTGTTAACATTAATTGTAGTAACATATTCTACACTTTCTATTTCAAGTGTAGTCTCGAATGATTTCAATTTCTTTACTTCAAAAAGATTAGACCAATCTGCATCTTCATTATACAAACAGCTTTTTGAAATTCAAGACAATAAAAGTCTGATTTCTAATTTCAAAAAAATTCAGGTAGAGTTTACAGATATTGGTGGTTATTCTCATACAGAACAGTTAAACATCACGATATCACCAATTGCAAACAAAATCCATGTTTATAACAAATCCATGAGCGAAATAATATCAAACAAGTTTACAACATCAGAAAATGTGACAGTATCATTTTTAGTTCCTATGTATGCTAATGGGAAAACATATGTAGATATTTTCTATTTCGGTAGTCCAACAAATAAAATAGATTATACAAGTGATTCATTACAAACTAATGTAACAGCCAGAATTTTATCAGAAGAGGACGTAGCTGTTTTATCTCAAGAAAAGTGTTCAAAGCTTAAAGCTCTAAATTATGAAGAAGCAAAAACTGCTTTTGGATTTATAGATAATTTCAAAGTAGATTCTATTGATTGCAAATATGGAGAAGAACCATCTACAACATCAAGTGTAGTAATCAAATCCATATACATGTTGATTGAAAATAAGACTGATGAATCACTTTATTCAAAAAATGCTAAATTAATGGTGTGGTAATGAAAGCTATGCTTTATACACTGGAAGCAATTTTAGGAGCAATTTTGATTTTGGTTGGTTTATTTTTTATTTACCCGATTAAACAACAGGAAGAATTCAAATTCTCAGAAACAGCATATAATTGTTTGATTTATTTGGATCAAAATGGCTTATTAAGATATTATACTGTAAACAATATGAGAACAGAACTAAACGATAGTTTAATAAGTTGTTTACCACCTATATTAAATTTTACATTTGAAATATGTACATCGCCAACATGTCGAAGTACTTCTATGCCATATGATAGGCCTGTTTATCTCTCCAGTTATTTAATCGCAGGTTATACCAACTACACAAAAAATTTAATTAATTTATGGGTATGGTTGAAATGAAAGGGCAAGTTTTTATCATAACTTCAGTTTTAATTTTGATAGCCTTATTAATTGTAAGAATAAACACTCAAACATTTGAAATAAAAGCAGAAGAAACGTTCTATGAGGATTTCTCGAATCTAAAGAATGAGCTGATAAATACAATTGATTTTTCAATCCTGACTGATACAGCAAACCTTGAAAACAATTTAGTTGACTTCATAAGTTTTTCTACAAACGTTCTTAAAAAAAGAGGTTATAGTGAAAATGTGACATATCTTATTACAATAAATGGTGATACCAGAATAATTTATCTAAATGTTTCTTTGAATTCCAGCAAATCTTATCTAAAGGAGAATTTAATAATAAACAGAACGGTATACACGTAAACTACCATCTAACTTGCTAGATGGCTTTCCATATGTTGATAATTATGTTGCACAGCAACTTTCATACCAACGTCATCGGAACGCAGAAGTCCGTTTACTGGGACTCGAATCTTGGAAATCTGGATAGAACTCAAGTTAGTAAGACTGTGAGTTTTGCTCCGCTCCAAGACAGATTTTATAGCGACAGCCAAAGAGGCTTTTCTATCGCTGTTTACAACCAAACCACAATTGCATTTATACAATGCATAATTTCCAGACTGATGCCCAATATTCAATGCACCGCATCTAGGACACCATTTAGAAGTGTGGTAAGCATCAACCTCATACAAAGGTATTTGAAACATTTCACAATTCGATTTAAGAAATTCTTTGAATTTACCATAAGGAATTTTGTTAATCTTCCTATTGGCTTTCTTGTTGAATTGTCCTTTTCTACCTCTCAAATCCTTCAATTTTTCAATAGAAATATAAGCATCGTATTGTTTAGCAAGATTTATGATCTCTTTAGTGATTTGTCCACTTCGTGTTTTGACAAAATCGGATTGTTTATGTTTAAGTCTTTTGAGATGTTGTATTGCTATATGAGAACCTTTATCAGCAAGACTTTGAAGGTATGTTCTTCTTTCCAAATATCTTCTTTGCCTTTTAGCAACATCTCTGCCAAAGTAAAGTTGCTTGACAACTTTAGAAGATTTAGCATCAAAAATACTCACACAGGCAAGAGTAGAAGAGCCAATATCAACACCAACAATATATCTTTGGTTGATTTCTGGCTTTTCAAACTCTTTTTCAAGAACAACAGAAACCCTACCATCTTTCAAAAGAGAAATATTATCAAAAGTCCAACCATTATCAATAAAGGAATTAAATCTTTGAAACTGCCTATCTATTCTAATAGGTATAACAAAGGATTTTCTTGGAGAATAGGTAATCTTAAAACATGGATTTCCTTTTTTACTTTTGATAAGTCTAAACCATCTTTTATTAAGGCGGATAAAACAACTCTTGAATTTAAAAGTTCCATTATAACCCTTTTTAATAAAAGATTTTCTGCTCATCCATATATCTTTTCTCGCTTCTTGAATAATATCACTTGGCAAAGAGGAGATTTTTCGTATGTTCGAATATGTTAAGTGGTGCAAATCTGTAGAAGAAACAGCAATAGGTATTTGTAAGCAATGCCAGTTCAAGGCTTGTGAATATTCAGAGAAGAAACTATTCAAAATAGATGTTTTTGCAGAAGTCAAATCCAAATTATTTAGAACTATGCATTTCCTCACAGTCTTACCAATTATATTTATAGACATAATAATATTTAATTTTATGTTCCAATTTTTCTTAAGTGAAAAAATCTATCTTGAGGCGATTACATGAAAGGTATAGATACACTAATAGCATCAGCTGTTATAATTATAATTTCTATTAGTGCTGTTTTTTTAGCTCTAGAATTAAGCAGGCCATCAACAGAAAGAACCCAGGAAATTCTTTTAATGCAGGAAGGTGAGAATACTTTATCGAGTATAGATAATGCTGTTAGAACTGTTTTAAGCGAAGGTGAAGGTTCAATAAGAGTATTGAAATTTAGCATTACAGGAGGTAATTATAAAATAGATAATCAAACTGATGCCGTTACTTTTTCTATGGACAGCAAAGCACAAATAGTATCATTTGGTGTTTCTAAAACAGAAAACGGTATAAACATTACTGGTGGAGCTGGTATAATATATCTAAATCTTTCTTATGAAAATTTCATTGATGTAAAAGGTAGCGATGAATTTGGAAGAGGTTATCATAGTCTGACTATAAGAAATGATGGATATAATTCAACAACCCAAAAACAAATGATTTATATATCAACCATTCCACCAACGCCCCTAACTCTTATAACATTTACATATCAGTACAATCAAACACAAACAAATATTTTAAAAGGAACAACCTCAAGTAATCCAAATAACCTAAATGATTTAGGAATCAACACGTACAATATTACAGAAGCGTTAGAATCTGGAGGGCAGTACAATTATTTTCAGGCTATTACAGAAAATATAATAGGTTTTAATACAACTTCAGCAGATTATACAAATTATTTAGACAGTCAAAACTATAATGTTACTTCCACTGTTGGTCAGTCAGGTGGAACTTTTACAACACGATATAACCAGTCTCAAACAGTTGTTGTAGTTGGAACAAATACAACATCTCCAAATAATTTGAATTTAATCGACGGTTTGGCTTATAATGTTACAGAAAATGAGAAAATAGTAAACAGGTCTGATATAAGTTCTGATATGGAGAGTGGAACAATACAGAAAAAAGTTTCAGTATCAGTAACAAGTTATAATATAAAAACAGGGGCAATAAATACAGGAACAACTGCAACAACAGTTACTTTTTCAAATGCTATACCTTCTGTTAGTTATTCAGTGTTGATTTCAGGTTCTACAGATTCTGACACTATGTATTCTATGGCTTATCTAAACAAAGGAACAAACAGTTTTCAGATAAAAGCAGAAGATGATACAGGTTCAGGAGAGTCATCAACTAACGCCCAGTGGATGGCTATACAATTTGGAGATAACACTTTTAATGGCATACCTATAAAATGTAGAACTAACAGTTCTGCTATAGTTTCTGGAACTAATACTATTAACTTTCCATCAGCATTTCCGAACTCAAGTTATGTGGTAATAGCTAATCCTATAGACGATGCTGATTCTCCATTGATAAACTATATATCAGGTTCTAAGACAACGATGACCATGCAAATAAGAATAGAAAATGATGCTGGTTCTGCACAAACATTAGCAGAATTTGATTACTGCGGTTTCCTTATGGGAGAATACACTTTAGGAAGCATTAATATAAAAGCTAGAAACGCTACAACTGCAGCATCAGGAGATACTACAGTGACATTTACAACAGCCTTTCCATCTACTTCTTATACTGTAGTTGCTATGGCTCAAAGCACAGCAGGAGCTCAGTGTGCTCCAGAAGTAGTAACGAAAAATGTTGGAAGTTTCACCATACACTTTGAAGATGATGCTGGAGCTAACTGTGCCAATAGACCTTTTGACTGGTTAGCGATAACGACTGGAGAAAATACCATTGATACTTCAATACCTGTTATAGACCAGAATACTACAGATACAACTTATAATAATGTTTATTCAGGTAGTGTTTTGGATACAATTATTAATATTTCAGTTACAGTCAATGTTAGTAAGTATAATAATACAGGTTCTAATGGTAAGAACTCAAATCCTGATTTGTGGCTTGAAATTTATAATGGTGCAACTTGGACAGAAATAGGAAATATGTCAGTAAGTGGGATTGGCAATTTTACAAAATCAACTATAGACTCAACAATTTTATCAGCTTGGCAGACTCCAGCAAATAGAAACATAAGAATTAAAGGAAGATATCTTGATGCTAATGCCACTTCTTGGGATGAAATTAATTACACTGATGTTTGGGTAAAAATTGATTCAAAGAAAACAACTTACAGAGCAGAAGTTGAACACAATGCTACAGGAGTCAGTTTATCTGAGAACTTAGATAGCATAAATGTTTCATTAAACTTCTCAACAAACGTTACTTCAGACTTTAACCTAACAATTTACAATTTTAATTCTGGAAATTGGAATTACACCACTTGTCAAAGTGGAACAGCTAATGCAAATAGTTGGTATAATTGGTGGTGTAATGTTACAGATAACCCTTATTATTATAATTCATCTGATGGAAAAATAAGAATTAGATTAAATGGAACTGATCATTCTGGTGTTGCACTGATAAGAGAAGAATATGTTCAGTATTATGTTAACTATATAATCCCAACACTATACGCGAATATTTCTGTTGAATATAACTCATCAACAATTTCAGAAAATCCATCATCAATAACAAAAATAAATGTTACAACTCTTCTAAAGACTAATGTAAGCTCTAGTATTCCCTTTGTGTTATATATTTACAATTTCAGTTCAGACTCTTGGTATCAGTGTTCTCAGGCGACAATTAATATGGCTTACTATAAAATGGAATGCATTTTTTCAGATAATCCTTCATATTACATTTCTAATGGCATAATCAGAGTTAGGTTAAATTCTTCTGGATATACAACTACTCATCAAATGATGGAGGATTATTTAGCTTATCAAATAACTATACCAACGCAATACAGAATGGAGGTTGAACATAATGCAACAGGAGTTACATGGTCTGGAACTTTAAACAATATAAATGTTTCATTAAACCTTTCAACGAATTTTACCTCAACTTTTGATCTCCTGATATATAACTTCAATTCTGGTAATTGGGATCCACCTTGTTATTCATTTAGTCCTGCAATTAACAATTGGTATATGATCTGGTGTAACAAGACATTGAATACAGATTATTATTTGTCATCAGGGATAATATCGATTAGATTAAATGAAACTTCTCACCAAAATTTGGCTGAAATAAAGGAAGATTATGTTCAATATTATGTTACTTACACGGCCTAGAAATCTTTATATACAACTTTATTCAAAATAAAACTGATAAAAATGAAAGGAATATCTCCCTTAATAGCATCGGTTTTGTTAATTGCCATAACAATGACATTAGCAGCTATTTTAGCTAGCTTTGTTTCAAGTTATACAAGACAACAATTAAATGCCTTGCCATCTTGTGTAGGAGGTACAATAGGTTTTTCAACAGCAAATTATCCTCACTGGGATGGAGATACGGCTAAAACAATAACTGCAGTTATCGAAGTTGATAATGTTGATTTAGATACTTTTAGTTTTGAGATCTTGCTTACCAATTCTACAGTTATTACATCTAAAGACACTTTAGCTGCTTCGATAAAAGCAGGAATTACAGGTACTATAAAGTCTGGAATAATCACAGGTATTACTCTATCGCTAATAGATAAGGTAAGAGTTACAGCAGGCAATTGTCCTAGTGTTAGAACATCATGGACAGGCCTAAAAGGTACCGCATAAGCTTAAATAGTTAGCTTCGTAACTAAGTTAATTTTAAGAGGTGGTGCTATGGCATATAGTCATCAAAATAGTAAAGGCGTGACATTTTGGCTACATCAGAGAGGAAAATTATTTTTCTTTTCTAAGATTCCTGAAGACGCAATAGACCTTCCTAGCCATTTAGAAGTGTTTGAAAATCCGAGAACAAGGTTGCCAATGGTAAGAAAGAAGGCATAAACCATTTCTTTTTATTTTTTAAACTACATAAGATTGTTATGCCTAGAAAAAAGAAACTCAATAAAATACCAGCAATAACTTTTATAGTTCTTGTTCTATTGTCAATTCTAGTATTTGCTGCTATAAACATGATAGATCAATCTAATTATGTAGAGGCTAACGTTTTGAAGGTTTCAGACACAACAATAATAATTGGTAATAATTGCACTGCAATAGTTGCTGAAACAACACCTGAAAGATCAGAATCTATTCAACTGGGAATGAAAGGAATTATACAGGATAGACCGAATACGCATGATACATTTGTAGAGGTTTTAAAGAGTTTTAATATAACTTTAGAAGCTGTTCACATAGATAATTTTGATGGTAAGTATTATTATGCTAATCTTTTGTTAAAATCAGGAGATAAGACATTGAAACTTGATACGAGGCCATCAGATGCTATTGCTATAGCCCTAAGAGCAAATGCTACAATCTATCTTAATAAAACACTTCTCAAAGAAATTGGAAAAAACATATGTTAGCTATTTTAAACAAATTGTACAATTTTCCAATTCAGGAAAAACTTTTGTGTGAATACTGCATAATGCTTTACTTTTTCTAACCTTTTTACAAATATTACAGAAATCATTTAAAGCTTCTAATGGATTTAACTCATCTAAAGCTATTTTTTTTGAAAGATTTTCAATTTCTTTTGCGACTTCGTCGTTGTTTTCAATTGTTTTTATTTTTGAGCCTCTCAAGGATCTTCTATATTGAGATATGGCTGATTGAGTTACACCTAATTTTATTGCTGCATCTTGTTGAGTCATTTTATGTTTTTCCATAAGTTCCTTTGCTATAAGTGCTCGTAAGGTTGGTAGAAGCAATTTTGAGACAGTCTCACAATAAGGTTTCATTATAACACTGTTATATTATAGCATTCTACCTTTAAATTTTTAACTCAAAACAAAGAGTTAACAGAAGAGATATTTTTACGACTAGTTAGTAACTATTTAAATACTTATCTGTTCAATAACTTATTAATCACATAAAGGTGGCAAAGCTTAAATATACGTTTTAAATTATATATAAAGTGATTAAATGTTAGTAACTCAAACTGTTTTAGATAATTTAAAGCAGATAGGACTAAATCTTTACGAAAGAAAGCTATGGGTTGCTTTACTTTCAAGAGGAACATCGACTGCAGGAGAATTATCTTCTTTGGCAAAAGTTCCACACAGTAGAACTTATGATGTTCTAGAGTCTTTGGCAGAAAAAGGTTTTGTAATGGTACAAACATCAAAACCTTTGAAGTATGTAGCAATTGCTCCCAAAGAAGCTTTGGAGAGATCCAAGAAAAAAATTAAAGAAAATGCAGATATATCAGTAAACAGAATATCAAAACTTCAAAATTCTCCAATTGAAAAAGAATTAGAAAAGATTCATAAGAAAGGAGTCTCACTTGTAGAGCCTGGAGAGATGACAGGATCTTTGAGAGGAAGAGATGCTTTATATCAGCAACTTGAGACTGTTTTTAAAAATGCAAAAAGTAACATATCAATTCTAACAACTCAAAAAGGTTTGGTCGATTTACAATCTTTACATAGCGACATTCTGAAAAAAGCATCAGGTAGAGGAGTTAAAATAAGAATAGCAGTTCCATTCAGCAAACAATCCTTACCAATATTAAACAATCTAAAAGAATTTGCAGAGGTAAGAAAGATTTCAAGACAAGATATAGCAGGAAGATTCTGTATTGTCGACGGTTTACATGTTGTAATGGCTTTAACAGATGAAGATGTACATCCAACTCAAGACCTAGGCTTTTGGAGTCAAAGTGAACATGTAGCTGGAGAATTTTTAGGACCATTATTTGATTGTCTTTGGCAGGGACTTGAATCAGTATAATAAAAATTGATTAATACTTCTATTTTTTGTATCTAGAAGTACCCTAAATTAATTTCTATTTTTCTAATCTCTTATCTTTAAATAAACCGAGATAAGTAGTTTCAATAACCTTAACTTTATCTCCTTTTTTGATATCATAATAAGCTTTAGGTAAAATTTCATTCCCTCTTTCGGTTTGAACAACACATAATGGTATCGGAGGATTAACTATAGCTATTAGTGATGCTGGATTTTGTTCCGAGGTAATATATTGAACTCTTTCTTCTATTATATCGATAATAGTACCTTCAACAACTTTAGTATTTTTGAAAAAATTTTTAACTCTTTGCATATTAAAGATAAGTAAAAAATCTTTTTAAGCTTTTCTATTTCTTATTTTCAATCTCATCAAGAATTTCTTTGATGAAATCTTCTACTTTTACACCGAAATTAACTTTTCCATCCCTTGTTCTAATTGCTAGAGTTTTATTTTTCTCTTCTTTATCTCCAAGTGTTATCATAAATGGAATCTTTTGAAGTTGGGCATCCCTAATTTTGTATTCAAGAGTATTAGAGCTGTCATCGACTACAACTCTCACATCTTTTTTTTCTAATTTCTTTTTAACTCCATTGGCGAATTTAACATTTCTATCTGTTACAGGTAATAAAATTACTTGGGTAGGAGACAACCAAACCGGGAAGGCTCCACCATAATGTTCAACTAAAATTCCTATGAACCTTTCTAATGCTCCATAAATTGTTCTGTGTATCATTACTACCCTATGTGGTTTGTTATCCTCTTCTACATAAGTTAGGTCGAATCTTTCTGGCATTGACATATCAAGTTGTATTGTTCCGCATTGCCAAGTCCTTCCCAAAGCATCTTTTAAATGGAAATCTATTTTAGGTCCATAGAATGCTCCCTCGCCAGGATTTAATTTATAATTTATTTTCAAGGCTTCTAATGCCTCTTTCAAACCTTTTTCTGCTGCTTCCCATTGCTCATCTGTACCAATAGAATTTTTTGGTCTTGTTGAAAGTTCTATATAGTATTCAAGTCCAAATGTTTTGTATATTTTTTCTGAAAGCTTGATAACACCTATTATTTCATCCTTTATTTGTTTATTTGTCATAAAGATGTGAGCATCGTCCTGATAAAATGCTCTCACTCTGAATAAGCCTGATAGAACGCCGGACAATTCATGTCTATGGACTAAACCAACCTCAGCCATTCTTATTGGAAGTTCTCTGTAAGAATGAGATCTTGATTTGTAAATCAACATTCCTCCAGGACAGTTCATAGGCTTTACAGCAAAGTCAGCATCATCAATCTTAGTGAAATACATATTTTCTCTGTAGTGATCCCAATGACCACTTTTTTCCCAAAGATGCTTATTCAATATTATTGGAGTTTTAACTTCTACATAACCAGCTTTTTTGTGTTCCTCTCTCCAGAATTTCATTAGCTCGTTCCAGATTATCATGCCTTTTGGATGGATGAAAACCATACCAGGAGCTTCTTCATGAAAACTATACAAATCTAGTTGCTGGCCAATTTTTCTATGGTCTCTTTCTTCTGCTTTTCTTCTTAGATCCATAAAAGCATCTAACTCTTTTTGCGTTCTAAATGAAATTCCATAAATCCTTTGCAACATTGGATTGTTAGAGTCACCTCTCCAATAAGCTCCTGCTAGTTTTATTAGTTTTATTGCTCCTATCTTTCCTGAGGAGGGAATGTGCGGACCTTTGCACAAGTCGACAAAATCTCCTAATTTGTATGTAGAAACAGTCTCACATTCTAATTCATCTATCAATTCTAGTTTAAACCTTTCTTTTGAAAATAACTTTTTCGCTTCGCTTTTAGAAATAACTTTTCTTTCAAATGGTAAATCCTTTGCAATTATTTTTTTCATCTCATCTTCTATTTTAGCTAAATCTTCTTCATTGATTTTCAGATTATCAAAATCATAATAAAACCCCTCATCTATTGATGGTCCTATTCCAAAATGAACATTAGGATAAAGTTTTCTTACTGCTGCAGCCATTATATGAGAGGTGCTATGCCAATAAACCTCCTTACCTTCTTTATGGTCAAAGGTTAAAATTTCTATTTTGCAGTCTTTTTTTACCGGATAATTTAAATCAACTATTTCATCATTTATTTTGGCAGCTAACGAATCCTTAAAGAGTCTTTCGCCAAGCGTTTTTGCTATTTCTGCAGGAGTAATTCCATCTTTATGTTCTTCTGTTGAGCCATCAGGAAAAGTTATTTTCACCATTTAATCACTCTATTAGTTTATAATTCATGTTTATATTTCTTATTTCTAATTCGTTTGGTCTGCCTCTAACTAAGGATATTTTTATCTGAATTCTACTCTTAGAAAGGATTTCTATGCATTTATTGTTTAGTCTTTTTGATGCGTACTTAGACAATGAAATTTCTCTCAAGTCAGGATATTCACATAGAATAATTTTTAACAGTTTTTTGCTTATGAATTTTCTAAAATGGATAATTTTAACATTAGAAGAAATTTTCGATAGATCAGAATAGCTAGAAAGAACTGCTCTGTGTTTGTAATTCATCTTTCATATCTGACACCTTTTTATATTATTTTCTTGAAATATTTAAATAAATTGAAATGTCACAGATTTATTAGATAGCCCTGTCGTCTAGCGGCCAAGAACTAAATGTTGGTAAGATAGCGGGCTTTGGTCATATGACTAAAGCATTGAGCTTTTAGCTGTGAAAGAAACCCGTTGACGTCAGTTCGAATCTGACCGGGGCTACATTTTTATGTCTAGAATAGAAAATATTATAGGTGATTTTAATGGCTGATGCAATTATGAAAATGTCACGGGGTGAAATGAACATTGGAGATTCTGTAGGAAGAGCATATACAATAGGTTTAGGTGACGATGGAAGAGAAGGAACAGATGGAAGAGGTTTAATTTATAAAAATTCTGAATATGTCACATGCTAATTGAGGTGATAAAATGGACGGAGATATTACATATAAAATGAATTGGCATGATGGAAGATGTTCAATAGGAGAAACAGGTGTAAATAGATTAGCTGGCGTTGAAATAGCTGGAACTGTTTATAGAGCATTGGATGCAGAGATAATCTAAATAATTTTTATTTTTCAAAACCAAAACGTTTTTAAATTTTTATCGAGTTGACCGCTGTTTAGCACTTTAAAGCTGATGAGAGACTTCTTTGCTCTATCATATAAATGTGGCATATAAAATTCAAGCTTAAATTTTTAACTTTTCTACTAGATTTAGTGATAAAATGGTAAGACCACTCGAATATCATTCAAATCTAAGTTTGGAAGAAGCGGAGAAGAGATATGAAGAAATAATTCAAGAATTTGAGACAGTAAAAGGTCATTATGCTGGTTTATTTAGTAGATTTAAAAGAAAAATGAGTGAAGGTGATAAAAAAACGTTAGGTGAATGTGTTGGCGTTCTTTTACCATTGAATCACGAAGCCTCGGTTCAACAAGAAATTGTTGGAAAAGAACCCCAAAAAGAGGCACTCTTTTATAAGCTTGGACGACTGGAACAAGATATAATGATGTATGCGGCAAGGTTCAAAAATACTGGTATTAAAGTATTTAAAACCTCAGCCACTCTTTAAGAGACTCAATATTTTTAAGATTGTAAATTAAGACGTTGTTTTCGGTTCAAACCCTTAAGACTCTTCGCGTCTTAGTCAATTAAACGATAAACTTTTAAACTCTTTCTTCTAAACATGTAAATACATTAGTGATAGATATGGGTTTATTCGGTGGAAGAGAACTGAAAAAAAGAAAGAAAAGATACAGATGGCAGAAGACTGCATATAAAGTCAGAATGCTTAATCTCAAAGAGAAAAAAGATCCATTAGAAGGAGCTCCTCAAGCAAGGGGAATAGTTTTGGCAAAAAGAGCAATTGAACAAAAACAACCGCACTCAGGCTTGATAAAAGTTGTTAGAGTCCAGCTTCTAAAGAACAAGAAAGAAATCACGGTGTTTATTCCAAAAGATAAAGCTAAAGATTTCATCAATGAGCATGATGAGGTTTTAGTAGAAGGCGTTGGTGGTTCACAGGGCGGGCCTGTTGGCTCGCAACACGGTTTGAGGTGGAAGGTTATAAAAGTTAATAATATTCCTTTAGAAATGCTTAGGAAGGGTAAGGCAAAGAAAGAGGCTAGATAATGGCTTTAAAGATTTTGGATAAGTGGGACATAGAAAAAGTAGAAGTTACAGATGCTGGTCTGAAAAAATATATCAATTTGAAACAAATGGTAGTTCCAAGAACTTTTGGAAGATTCACAGGAAAACCGTTTCACAAATCTCAGATGAACATAATCGAGAGATTGGCAAATCATATTTTTGTTTCTGGTCATAGAGGTAAAAAACATATTATTTCAAGTGGAAGTAATGTTGGACAAACTTTCAAAGTCTGGAAAATAATAGAAGACACTTTTGATATTCTTGAAGAAAGAACCAAAAAAAATCCTGTTGAAGTTTTTGTTAAGGCTGTTGAGAATGCTGCCTTAAGAGAAGAAATAACTTCTTTTCAGGTGGGTGGAATAATAGTCAGAAAAGCAGTCATAACATCTCCACAAAGAAGAATTGATTTGGCATTGAGATTAATAACTCAGGGGTCATATCAAAGAGCCTTTAATAATCCTAAAAGGATGGCAGATGCTTTGGCTGACGAGATTTTTGCTGCTTACAATTATGATTCTCAAAATTCTCATGCTATAAAAGAAAAAGAAAGAATAGAAAGAGAAGCTGGCGGTGCAAGATAATAATTATTTTACACTATCTAAATTTCATATTAGCTTGTACTGGTTAAATAGGTAGAAGTGAAAGGAAGTGATGCTAGGAAACAAGCCAAATTTATCATTTAAGCTTGTATTTTGGAAGCCAATACCAAAGATTTATTTCTATAGGTATTATTGTAGTCTGTGGTTGTTGCTACTTCCTTCTTTCTCTTTTTATCTCTATATTTTTAAGTCTGTTATATCCTGCAATTGCCACCGATGCTGCTCCTGCTATTTTTAATGTTGCTACTGTGGCTGTTGCTATTATTACCCCTGCTCCTGAGACTTCTATTTGTCTATATCGTATTCGTGTTATATTTACCATATCATACACATCCTCCACATTAAAACCATTCTCGTAAATTGCTAATTGAAGTCCCTTCTGCACTTGTTAAAATAACAAAAGTAATTTATATAATTATCACAATTATTGATATGAAAAAGACCTTGATTTATTTTATAATTTCTTTCTTAGCTGGATTGCTTGTTTATTTCTTGCCGTTGAATATTCCTTATCAAGCCCACATAGTTCTAGCCATATTAGTGACAGTAGGAAGTTTATGGCTTACAGAAGCCATGCCAATTCATGTCACATCACTTCTAATACCTTTGTTTTTAGTTTTGTTTGCTGGCATTGACTTAACAAACTCTTTTTCTCCATTTTTTGACCCTGTTATAGTTTTGCTTTTGGGTGGCTTTGCGTTAGCATACGGCTTACAGAAATATCATCTGGATGAAACAATAGCTTATTTTTTTATAAACAAGATAGGATCAAGTCCCAAGCGTTTTCTTTTAGGAATAATGATAGCAACAGCTTTTCTTTCAATGTGGATGAGCAACACTGCCACAGCAGCTGTTATGATGCCTATAGTTTTAATAGTTTTGGTTGATACCAAACTGAAGCCTTTCAAGTCTTCATACGCCAAATCAATTGTTCTTGGAGTTGCGTTTGCAGCAACTATCGGAGGCTTGGGAACAATAGTAGGGACAACTCCCAATGCAATGGCAGTGAAATTCCTTGCAGACCAAAATATAACAGTATCATTTTTTGATTGGATGTATTATGCCTTGCCATTTACATTTATTTTCCTTTTTGTTTGCTGGTTTGTTCTCACAAAAATCTACAAGCCAGAAATAAAAGAGCTCAAAATAAAAAGATATTCTACCAAGCTATCTGGTTATCAGAAAAAGACTTTGGCAATTTTTGCTTTAACAGCTTTCTTATGGCTAACCTCAGAATTACATAAAATCTCCATATCTCTGATAGCTTTGATTCCCATATTTTTATTTTACATTTTGAAATTATTTGACACTGAAGATTTTGGAAAGTTTCATTGGGATACGCTTATCTTAGTGGGCGGCGGTCTGTCTTTGGGTTCTGCCATAAGTTCAAGTGGTTTGAACATTGTGATAGCACAATTGATGAAGAATCTTATTGTTGGAAATCCGCTAATAATTATTTTATTGATAATTTCTATTTTTTGTATTGCCATGACTGTGTTTGCAAGCAACACAGGAACAGCTGCTGTCATGATTCCAATAGTAATACCACTGGCAGCATCGCTTGGGATAGACATAAGGATTTTAGTTATTTTGGCAGGAATAAGCGTCTCTTTGGATTTCCTAGTTCCTGTAGGAACACCTCCAAATGCAATAGCCTATGTCACAGGCTATATCCATATAAAAGATATGGTTAAAGCAGGAATCATCATTGCCTTAATTGCAGCATTTTTATTAAGTTTATTAGCTTGGCTGTATTGGTAATTATAAAAAATATATAATAAAAAAGACAGAATGATATATCATGAATGGTTTAGCAAACGCAATAATAGAAAACGTACAAAAAAGTTATGTTCTCCTTCACAGCCAACTCTCTCCTATCATAGGAGAAAGTTATCTGCAGCTATTTACATTTACAATTGGACTATCCATATACGCAATTTTTGTTTGGTATTTTTACAAGTCTCTTTCTAAAAGAGATTTGTTTAGCATAAACTTGGAAAAGTATAACCTTCCTTATATTAAGCATAAAACCTTGGGTAAGGTCGGAAGTATTTTAGCTTACATCCTAAAATACGGTATTATTTTTCCAATCTACGTATTTATTTGGTTTTTAATATTATCATTATTTCTATTAGTTTTATCAGAAGAAATTACAGTTAATAATATACTTTTAACTTCGA
>Ga0315282_10005384_pt1 | contig 21860 bp, 17 predicted proteins | sample YL17G07_20_MG_FD_203693 | JGI IMG/M metagenome (GOLD analysis project Ga0315282, IMG submission 203693) | Sediment microbial communities from Yellowstone Lake, YNP, Wyoming, USA - YL17G07_20 | ecosystem: Environmental > Aquatic > Freshwater > Lake > Sediment | place: USA: Wyoming | collected... | reverse complement strand
CACGTCGCGACGACGCTCCAAATTACCAGAAAAGTGGGCTTCATTCCGCATGACGTCTGAAGGTGATGGCGAGCTCGTTGCTTCGCACCCTCATCTGCTGTACCCATTGTTCTGTATGATTAAGGAAGATTGGATTGACGAGGATGTCAGACTGTTCTCAAAGGGAAAGACGGTTAAGCCCACATTCCTCTGGCTGAGGGATCTCAGCGATTTCTTCGTCAGATATCTGAGACGAGCCCGCCATTTCGACCGGGAAGACTTTGTCAGGCAGTTGGCCCGACAGGGATTCTCTCATGTTACGATCAATGGACTTGGAGTGGATCGACCGTTTGAGTCTGGACCCCCAGGAGATGTCTATTCCTGGTTCTATGATTACGATCCCGATCTTGATCAATTCGTCGAGAGCAAACTGCTCAAAGGATACTATCCTCCAGAATATCTGCAATCAAACCTGAAATTCCTGAAAGAGAATGCGGCACTCGCGGCGAAATACGGTTTGACTCCCGGCCTGCACATCAATTCCCCGCGATCAATGCCTGAGGAATTCTGGAACCGCTACGGGTTCCTGAGAGGCGCCCGCGTCGACCATCCTCGAGAGAGCTTTCGTCCACGCTACACGCTGGCGATGGCGCACCCTGTTGTCCAGCAGCATTATCGTGAACTTGTCCAGAAGATCATGGCCGAAGTGCCCGAGATCGGTTTCATCCACCTGTGGACAAATGATAGCGGATCGGGATTCGAGTTCGTCAGCTCACTCTATGCAGGCAGGAATGGAGGGCCATACCTGATTCGTGAGTGGAAGAGTGAAGATGAGATCGCCAGGAAAGCAGCCGACAATGTCCTGACGTACTACCGCTTGCTGAGAGACGAAGCCAGGAAAGTCAACCCCGAATTTCGGATGCTCGCTGACCTCGGCCCATTTTATGTTGAGAGGAAGTACATCATCCCCGGACTTGGAAACGGCATCGATGCAGGCACTTTTGGGTCATTTGAGGTGACTGCGGACAAGGAAGAGAAAAAGCTGTTGAAACAATCAGGAGTCGTCAACCACACAAAGCTCGAGCTCACTAACAATAATGTTCCCGGCATTCCTTTCCCCAGACTCGTCCATGAGCAGCTGAAAAACGCTGCACAGCGAGAGGATCGTCGAGTCCTGGTCCATGATATCTCACCGCATTCTCTTGCACCTTTCGACATCAACGGTGAGGTTGTCCGGGCATTTCAACTTCGGCCTGAAGTGCCGCTTGATTCAGTTCTTCGAGAGGCCGCTGAGCGCTGGGTCGGCCCAGATCGTGCACAGAGACTCCTCAAGATTTGGGATCTCTCGAACTCTGCTGTGCGCTCTTATCCGCCAGGCATACCGTATAGCACCTTTGCGTTCCCGTGGTTCCGACTCTGGGTGAGGCCGTTTGTTCCCAACATCGATGCGATACCCGAACCAGAAAGAGAATACTATGAGAAGTTTCTTATCTCCACGTTCAACAATCCAACCCGCGTCGATTTGAACAACGATATGATGTGGAACTTCCTCACTGTGAAGGGGGCGAAGGAGAGAAAGGAAGCCGTGGATAAAAAAGTTCTCCCTCCATTGATCGAAGCGTCGAAACTGGCAACGAACACCCTCAGGAATCTCCCACCGTCGAGCTTGGGGTGGAAAGTGTTTGACGACCTCCTCGCGCGGCTCACGGCACTTCAGTGCTTCTACACCACTTTGAGGAATGTGGTAGCCTGGATTGAGTCCATCCATGGTTATCTTCAAGCGAAGACTGCTCAGCGGAAGAAAAAGTATCGTGGGTTTGCAAGATATATGGTCAAGAGTGAGCTTCAGAACACCAGATCCCTGCTTGCTCTGTGGGAAGGAAGGTCAGTGGATTTCATACCCATCTCAACGACGGGTGAGACTCTGCACATCTACGGTGAGAACTTCGGTGAGCTATTGAGGAAGAAGATCCAGTTGATGGAGAAGCATATCAACGACGAGCCCTACATCGATCCGAACTATATGTGGAGGATGCCTTAGAGTGGACTTCAGCCAGGGGTTTCAGCTCCTGCGATGAGTTTTGGCTCGTACCACAAGCTTCAGCCCTTGCCGCGAGCTTCAGCTCTACCGCCTTCCCCAGTGGGTTTCAACCCTCCTCTTCGAAACCATGCCTCCTGAGAGACTCAAGATACTCCTCAGCAAACGGCTCCTTTCGATAATATCCTTGTTGAGTCTTGATATCTTCTCGACGGTGTTCATTCGCCCAGTGGGAAGACTCGCCTTTCAGCAGTTGAGCAACCTTCGAGATCGATTGATCGCCCCTGAGAGAAATGAGGGCATGGACGTGATCCACGTACCCATTGATACAATAGAGAAAGGTTTCTTTCTCCTTCGCGTTTTCCCCGATGTGGTCAAAGATCTGTCGCGTAAATTCTTTCCTCAGGATTGACACGCGGCTCTTTGTCACCCAAATGAGATGAACCCAAACTCTGACGTCTGGCATTCTTAGTCTCCTCTTACTGGGTTGAAACCCATTCGCGAGTTTCCCCCACTCAAGCCACGAACTGAAGTTCGTGCCTATCCCTCAGATCACGATGCTCGGCATGAGCTTTAGTTCTTGCCTCTCTCTTCCTTCTTCGCTAGCCTACCGCACAGGTTGCTGCTGAGTCATGCAGTGGAGTGTCCCGAAGCCCCACAGGAGGTCGATGGCATGGATGCCAATCACAGGGCGATCAGTAATGAGTTCTGAGAGGGTTCCAAGAGCAGAGCGGTCATTGGGGTCGTTAAAGGTCGGCACCAACACGGCTGCATTGGCAAAGTAGAAGTTGGCATAACTTGCAGGAAGGCGAACACCGTCAAAGACTAGCGGTCCAGGCATTGGCAGCGACACAACCTCAGGCTTTGAGCCATCCTCAAGTCGCGTCCCTTCAAGCCGCTCACGGTTTTCCTTTAGCGGTACGTAATTGATGTCGTGAGGATTCTTCTCGTCGCACAATACAATCGTCCGCGCGTTGACGAAACGGGCGACGTCGTCAATATGGCCGTGGGTGTCGTCTCCGGCGATCCCACTGCCGAGCCACAGGATATTAGTGACGCCCAGCAAGCTGCGCAATGCCTGTTCAATGTCCTCACGACCGAATCCAGGGTTTCGCACCTGGGTCTTTTGATCAAGCAGGCACTCTTCGGTCGTGAGGAGTGTCCCGCGTCCGTTCACATCGATCGCGCCACCCTCCAGAACGAGTGGCTTTCTATTCACCTGTGGATAGAACACACGGAGTCCGAGAGCACGTGCCACTCGCTCATGAATCTTTGCATCTCTTCTCCAGTTGTGATACTTCGCCCAGCCAGTAAAGCGGAAGTCGTTGATTGCCACCTCAGGCGGAGTATCATCGCGGCGGACAAACATCGGCCCGAAATCTCGCGTCCATCCCCTGTCCGTTGGAAAATGGAAAAACTCGATGCTGGAGAGGCCGACGCCAACTTTCTTCAGAACGCGGCGTGCGGAGAGTTCGTAGGCCTTTGAGTTAACGAGGATTCGGACGATTTCGCCCGGGGAGAGTTTCCGCACGATCTCCCCGTAGACCCAGGGGATCGGGGTGAACTTGCCAGGCCAGTCGTCCTTGTTGTGCGGCCAGGCGAGCCAGGTTGCTTCGTGTCTCTCCCATTCAGCCGGCATGCGAAAGCCGAGGGAGGCAGCTGTTGCAGCGGGGTGCACTATGGAGCGGGACTCGAGGATTTGTCGTTAAGGAAGCGAGAAGTGATGCCCCCGTACGCATCAATGCGTCGGTCACGCAGGAATGGCCAATTGCGGCGAACTTCTTCGATGCGAGCGGTGTCTACCTCGACAAGGAGAATCTCTTCCTTGTCCGTCGATGCCTCAGCGATAATCACTCCTTGCGGATCCGCAACGAATGAAGAACCCCAGAACTCGATTCCCGCCCCGCCTCCGGGCGGGATCTCGTGGCCGATGCGGTTGACAGCAGCCACATAGACCCCGTTCGCAACCGCATGTCCGCGCTGAACAGTCCGCCATGCATCGCGTTGTGCTTCACCATACTGAGCCTTTTCGTGCGGATGCCATCCAATCGCAGTGGGGTAGAAGATCACATCCGCTCCCTGCAGTGCTGTGAGCCGTGCTGCTTCAGGATACCACTGATCCCAGCAAATCAGCGCGCCAATCGTTCCAAAGGATGTGTGAAACGACCTGAACCCGAGGTCCCCTGGCGTGAAATAAAACTTCTCGTAGAACGCAGGATCATCGGGGATGTGCATCTTTCTGTAGAGGCCCGCAATGGTGCCGTCCTTCTCGATCACAGCGGCACTGTTGTGATACACTCCCGCCGCCCGCCGCTCGAACAGCGGCACCAAAATGACCACACCTAGCGACCGTGCAGCTTCGCCGAGAGCAGTTGTCGTCGGCCCCGGTACCAGTTCGGCAAGGTCGAAGGACGCTGCATCCTCGCGCTGGCAGAAGTATTGTGAGCGGAACAGCTCAGGAAGACAGATAACCTTCGCCCCTCTCCTCACCGCCTCACGGACCTTCTCCAGTGCGCGACGCAGATTGTCGTCGGGATCGGTGCCCATGGACATCTGAATCAGCCCGATTGTGTAGCTGCGGCGATGAGAGGGAGTTGGCACGGATATGTCAGTATCGTGAAGGATCTGAAAAGTCGGAACGCAATATAGCCACGCCCGTCCTGAGAGTCAACGTGAATGCAGCCGCGTTTCCATCAAGGCGCAGAGGTGACGTAGCCAAGGTCTGGCAGCAGCAGCCCACCCAACACAACATCATCTACGTTGCTGCTCGCGGTCGGGATCACGACCTCCTCCGCTACTAGAAACGCCGACCGCCTCCGCCCCGTCGCCCGCCACGACCACCTCCTCCTGATCGCCCACCATCCCAGCCACCGCGAGAAGACCGCTCTGTTCGGGGTCGGGCTTCATTGACATCGAGCGAACGCCCCTTCATTTCCTTCATGTGCAATCCCGCGATTGCATTCTTTGCCTCCCCTTCCAGAGGCATTTCGACAAACCCAAAGCCCTTCGACACGCCGTTGAACCGGTCTTTGACAAGGGATACTTCGGTGACCTGCCCGAATGCTCGGAATGCTTCCCGCAGATCATCTTCCGTAACATCACGGGATAAGTTTCCCACGTAAAGCCTCATGCTGACCTCACATTGTGATGAGAAAACGATGATGGATTGTGCTCGCGGCGGCGAGCCATACGAGGACTTTGGTTCCGGCCTCGTGAATCTCCTATGGCGGGAAAAGCCGTAATCCGCTCAGCGCGAGATACTGATTGACATTCAGAAGATAAGGCTAATTGCGTTGAATTCCAAATCCTTGTTGGACGACAAACTGTCAACCATGAGCTGCTGTGCAACAACCGGATTGAAGAGGACAACGGTTAGTAAGAGAACTGGCACAAATCGGTCGAGTAGTCTTTGCATGAAACTGTCCGTCATCGTCATTGGACAAGAGAGGGTCATTCGCCGCCTGCCTCCAAGACGCACCGTCGGCGAGCAGGAATTGTCCAATCCGAAGGATCACTTCGTGAAGGACCCCGTTGGGGAACGCCCCCATGAAGATTCTCATCTCCAAAAACAATAATCTTCTCCATAGGATGGAAGTCTGCCGCAGAGCTTATATCTCTTGCACTCCACAGAAGAGGCGTGAGCCTTACCCCATTTTGTGGACAAGGAGAAAAGCCAGTATATTGCGTCAAGGAGGACTGGCATGGTCGAAGATTCGACTCGTCGAGAAGGAGACAAGCAACGGAAATCGTATGACCGGCAGTTCAAGATTGATGCCGTGAGTCTCGTGGTCAATGGTGGACGCAGCGTTCTGGAGGCGGCGCGAGACCTGGGAATCGATGGGAATGTCCTGTATCGGTGGAAGCGAGAACTGACACGTGAGTCCGCCTTCGGCGGAGAGGCGTTCCCCGGGAAAGGACGGTTGGGGCCGCAGGAGGAGGAACTGCGTCGGCTCCGCCGGGAGCTGGAGGAAGCGAAGGAAGACAGGGAGATTTTAAAAAAAGCCCTGGCATTCTTCTCCAAGAACGGGAAGTGAGGTATAAGTTCGTGGAGACGCATCGGGATCGTTGGGATGTTGGCTGGATGTGCAGGTTGTTGAATCTGACTCGGAGCGGGTATTATGCGTGGTGGAAGAGGCCACGCAGTGCGCGAACTACCCGCAATGAAGTGTTGACACAGGAGATCCGGCGGCTCTATGCCGAAGGGCGAGGAGAATACGGCAGCCCTACTATCTGCGAAGTCTTGCGGCAGGAAAGCTATCGGGCGGTTCTTGTCGGGGAGTAACATTTCTATTACGCTCCTTGCGCGTGTTCTCAATCCCTGGATGGCAGCGATGGCTTGCATTGTTAAGCCTTACCTTATTGTGTTTTTTCTATTGCATCTGTGGGTTGAGTCAAGAGCAATTGTGGGCAATTAAGCGGTTTAGGCTCGGCGGCGATTATCTCATGTGGATAGCGCCTGCGGTTGTCATTGTGTGGAAGGTTTTATCTGAGTCACAACGAAAGTTCCTCATTGTTTGCATAGCATTGACAGGTGCTTGGCTAACGATCAATCAATTCATTGACAGGATACATTAGTTTCGATAGCCAAAAGACCGGGGATAAATCTGCCGTAATTCAAGAAAGCCGATCTGACCTAGAAGGTTGATGTGGACGTTGACCCATGGGATTGACGGGGCGGAGCTGTAATGGCAGAGTAACCACGCGGTGCCTTGCCAGCAGCTCGGCGCCTGGTCATCCGGAACTCTGGCCACATGGTGAATCTTGAAGCGCCGCGAGAGTTCAACGCAGCGCTAGTGGCATTTTGGCGGAGCGAATGAAAAGCCTGCGCCATCTAACGATTGGTTGGAGCGGTCGGCGCGTTCGCACCGCCGCTGATTGCTGGGTCGTTAGCCTGATCTCGTCGAAAACTACATTGGAAGTAAGCTCGAATGGGATTCTTGCAGAAGTGCTGAGGACGAAAGCCCGAGGGTCTAGCTCAACCTTCCGAGAGACCCAATCTCTTTCAAGAGATCCTTCTTCGTGAACGTCTGCTTGCTCATCATCGACAGAGCATAGCCTTCCATCTGCTCTCGAGTCTCCTGGTCAATCTCCATCGAGGTGAGGACGATAATCGGGATGGCACTCGTCTCAGGCTGCTGCCGCAGCTGATACGCGACGTTGAAGCCAGAGATCTCAGGCATGATGAGGTCGAGCAGAATGATATCCGGTTGCTCGGAAATAGCCTTGCGCAGGCCGTCTCTGCCATCGAACGACTTGATCACCTGATATCCCTCTGGCTCGAGGATGACCTCGATCAGGTCAGCAGCGGCTTTGTCGTCGTCAATAACGAGGATCTTCGGACTTCGCCCGGCTTTGGCACTTGTCGCCGGAATCCGGCTCAGAGCTCGCAGGAGGTCTTCTCGATTCACAGGCTTCACGAAATATTCCACTGCTCCGAGCGTGAAGCCCAGCTTCTTTTCGTCAACAATTGAGATAATGATGACGGGAATATCCTTACAGATGGGATGGCCTCGCAATTCTTTCAGGACGTGCCATCCATCTTTGATTGGCAGGAGCACATCGAGGGTGATGAACTTCGGCTTCAAGGTCTTCGCTTTTTCAAGCGCCTCTTCCCCATCTCTTGCCGTCTCTGTTCGGTAGCCGGCTTCCTGGAGATACGTCTGGATAAGTTGAGAAGCTTGCGGGTTATCTTCGACGATGAGGACAAGAGGCCGATCATCATAGTCGAGCGTTTTCCCTGTGGTCAATTCCATAAGCGGAGTGAGAACCTGATGCACTTCGCCTCCAACCATCATCGGGATTCGAAAGCAAAATGAGGTCCCCTTTCCGGGGGCACTATCAACCCAGATGTAGCCACCATGAAGCTCAACGAGCCGTTTCGTGATGGCAAGGCCGAGGCCTGTTCCCTCTTTCCCGCCTTTTCCACTCTTCGATTGCTGAAAAGGCCGGAAGAGGTTTCCCCGATCCTCCGGCTTGATGCCCGGCCCTTCATCTTTGACAGCTACTTCAATCTCGTTCTCAACTCTTCGAATCGAGACGACCACACGACCCTGAAGGTCGCTATACTTGACAGCGTTTGCGATGAGATTGACAAGAATTTGTTTGAACCTCGTCTGATCAACGACGAGCTGATCAACCTCGTCAGAAATCTGGAATTCCAAGTTGATCATCTTCAGCTGAATCGCAGTCTGGAGAACCCTCGAGACACTTTCAACAAAGTCCGATACCGGATATGTATCGATATAAAGATCAAGCTTTCCTGCTTCGATCTTTGAGAGGTCGAGGATGTCATTCACAAGATCCTGCAGGTGCTTACCGCTCTCGTTGATATTCTTCATGAAATCTTCGACGGAAGCGGTTGGGAGATTCGCCAGCCCATTCGCGAGCAGCTCAGAGAAGCCAACGATTGAGTTCAACGGCGCACGGAGCTCATGACTGAATGTCGCGAGAAATCTCTTCAAGACCTCATTCGCTTCTTCTGTCTTCAGCTTCTCAGTTTCCAATTCGATATTTTTCAATGCGATTTCATCAACCAATCGCCTGCGGCTCAGCCCCGTGGAGAGTTCATTGGAGATCACTGTGAGCATCCCCAGTTCATCTCCGATGTACTTCACCTCCTTCGCTGACAGGATTTCGAGTATACCCTGTACATCGTTTTGAACAACAAGAGGCAGGCAAACAAGTGTCTTTAACTTGTAGCTTTTGATCTCAGGCTCAAGGTACGGTGCAAGGGACGCGCGGGCAAGATCACTTGTGGCGGCGGTCTCGCGGCTCAGTGCGCACTGCACAACGAGGCTTGTCTCAGCTTCATGGACAATCTTGTGCGCAACATCCTCCGGGATATCAGGGATCTCCGTGACAGAAGGGGAGATAAGATGAAGCATCTGCGCTCGAGAGTCGAACTGATAGAGACAGACGAGTCTTGATGGAATCCCAAGAAACTCACCGATTTTCTCTGCGGCTTTCAGGCACAATTCGTCCACTTGTCGAGAAGTGATGATCACCCGAGAGATTTCGAGCAGTGCCTCCTTCTGTCGCTGCTGCCGCTTCTGATCCGTGATGTCGTGGAAGAGAACGGAGATCCCGCTCCCGGCGGGATAAATCCTGATGTTGTACCACGCTTCAAATCGGTCGTCCTTGTACGCTGTCTCAAAGCTCTGGACGGATTTCGACTCCATCGCCAATCTGTACCTCTCGCCGAGTTCGGCCCCTTTTGCGTTTGGAAAAATCTCGAAAACATTCTTGCCGAGAACCTCTTCTCTCTTCAGGCCTGTTCCCTCCTCGGCAGCTCGATTCCAATAGGTGAATCTGTAATCTTTGTCGAGCGAGAAAAAACCGCCGGATATGCTTTCAAGGATTTGGACTGGCTGGCCGACATCATTGGACAAATCGACCGGTGCGTTCTTTCTTCTCCTGAATGGCCAGATTCGCATGTTGGAGGGCTTCCCCCGCTTGAAGGTAGGGTAAGGTTAGCTCAGGTAGCGAGAAATGCTACGATCTTGGGCTGCCGAATTCTAATCAAAGATTGAATAAGATGCAAGATGTTTCTTAAGAGAAGGTTGAACTGAAAGAGGGCAACCGCCTATCATTTCTAAGTGCCTTCGCGAAGACCAAAGGCTATTGGCTGATCGATCAGAGCGACATCAAGAAGTCTGCCATTACCCTAGCAGCACCCGAACTGCGGCGGCGTGAAGTTCCTATCAGTGGCATAGACAACTTCGCCGGCGATGACGTATTCCTTCTTTACCAGCACCCTATACCATTTCCTGAATGCTTCGACAAGAATCACAATCGCGCAGACCATCATGATAGCCGTCAGGACCGAGTTGATGTATCCTTGAACTGCAGTGTGGGGATCCGCTGTGAGCGGCCAGAAATTATCCGTTATGCTGAACCATCCCGCTGTTAGCGTTGTACCAGCCACGAAGAGCATGGGAACAAGAGTAACCCACACGTACCGCTCTTTCCCCGCGTTGATGATGGCACTCGTTCCGACTGCGAGTGCGACCGCTGCAAGGAGCTGATTGGAAGTCCCGAACATGGGCCAGATGGTGCTGATACTCCCCGTCCAGATGAAATACGCCCACGCAAAGACCACAACACTCGTTGAAATGAATGTGCCCGGGAGCCAATTGGTCCTCTCAAAAGGCTTCCAAACGCGTCCCACAAATTCCTGGACTAAGAATCTTGCCACACGGGTTCCGGCATCGATTGTCGTGAGAATGAAGAGCGCTTCGAACATGATTGCGAAATGATACCAGTATGACATTAAGCTACGCATCCCTGGAATACCAGTAAAGATTTGTGCAAATCCTACTGCAAGGGAAACTGCACCACCAGTTCTTCCAACAAGTGTCTCGCCGACTTCCCGAGAAAGGTCTTGAAGATTCACGGGCATCATGCCCAAGGCTTGGAACTTTGCAGGCGAGACATTTATTGCAAAGTAGTCCTGAGGAAAAAGTGAAGACGCAGCAATCAATGCGATGATACCAACCAGGCCCTCCATAAGCATTGCTCCGTATCCGATCATTCGTGCGTCCGATTCTTTATTGATCATCTTCGGTGTCGTCCCTGACGCGACAAGCGAATGGAAACCAGAAATCGCGCCACATGCAATCGTGATAAAGACAAAAGGAAAAAGCTTGCCTGGGATGATCGGGCCTCCACCGTGTATAAACTGGGTCAGAGCAGGCATCTTGAGATCTGGATGAACCACCAACACGCCAACAACCAATGCGGCAATCGTCGCAATTTTCATGTATGAGCTTAAGTAATCACGTGGACACAACAGCAGCCATACAGGCAGAACCGATGCAATGAATCCATACGCCGCAAGAGCGATGATGATACCTTCCCGTGAGAGGGTGAAGTACTGAGCAAGCGACGAACTCGGAATGAAACTCCCGATGATGACGGCTGCAAAAACACAGATGACACCAATGAGGCTGGCCTCGACAATTTTCCCTGGCCGAATTCGATACATCCACAATCCGACAAACAAAGCGATTGGGATTGTCATGGCGATCGTGAATGTGCCCCAGGAGCTCTCAGCCAAAGCATTCACAACCGCCAGACCGAGACCGGCTAATGCGATGACCACAATGATGAGGATTGCTACGGAACCAACTATGCCAGCGAGAGGACTAATCTCGTTACGGGCGATTTCGGCCAGAGATCTCCCTTTTCTCCGGATAGAAGCAACAAGCGTGACAAAATCGTGCACAGCCCCAGCAAGCACGACGCCAATCAGCAGCCACAGAAAACCTGGCAGGAAACCGAATTGCACGGCCAGTACCGGACCGATGAGGGGACCCGCTCCAGAGATCGCGGCAAAATGGTGCCCGAACAAGACCCATTTGTTCGTCGGATCGTAGTTCTGACCATCGCGCATGGTGTGGGCTGGCGTCGGACGGTTGTCATCAAGTGCGACCACTTTGGCAGCGATGAATGCGCTGTAGTAGCGATAGGCAATTGCCATCACACAGAGCGCTCCCAAGATCAACGGTAAGGCATTCATGGCGGAAAGAAGTTAGTGAGTCTTCATCAGAGTGGTAAACCAGCGACAACTCAAGTCCCATATGGAGTCCCTCAAGTCTTCAACTGGGCTAAAAGGCATCTTCAATGTGACGGATGTTGGCTGTTCCGCGTTTGTATTCAATTGCGAGAACGTCAAAGCGACATTCTTCATCCTCAAGGTGCTGCCTGAAGAGATACCCCTGAGCAGCTTTCCTTATTTGGTCACGCTTTCTAAAGGTCACGGCATCCTCTGGCTCTCCCAACGCATCCGCTCGACGCGTCTTCACCTCGACAAAAACGAGGACGTCGCGATCTCTCGCGATCACGTCGATCTCGGCGCGATCGTATCTGAAGTTTGTACCAATAATCTCATAGCCTTTCTTCTTCAGGTAGTCGATAGCAAACTCCTCTCCCCTCTTTCCGAGAGCCTTGCTGGTCTTCATTCTTCCAGTTGGTGAAGGTGAAAAGACAGCCTGTGGATGTCGCAGAGCCCAAACGTCTGGATCGCCTCAATGTGTTGTCTGGTGGCATAGCCCTTATGGCGGTCAAAACCGTATTCAGGGTGGCGTAGATGAAGACCCTTCATCAGATTGTCACGAATGACCTTTGCGACGATCGACGCAGCAGCAATCGAGAAGACTCGTGCGTCTCCATGAACAATTGTTTCAAAAGGAACAGAGTGGGATCGAAAGTAGTTTCCATCCACAAGGACATAGTCAGGCCCAGGACTGAGTTGAGACAGGGCGCTCTCCATTGCCATCAACGAGGCTTCACGGATGTTGATGGAATCGATTACACGTTGATCAACAATCCCGACTCCTAAGCTTATTGCGTGGTCACGGATCTCCGAGAACAACTCCTCTCGCTTTGACTGAGAAAGCTTTTTTGAATCATCTACTCCAGGAATCCAAACGTCACTTGGAAAGATGACTGCGGCCGCAACCACAGGTCCTGCCAGAGGCCCTCGACCAGCTTCATCGACGCCGGCGATGTAACGTCTTCCTGCTTTCCAGAGCCGATGTTCTCGAGAGAGAAGCCTCCGTAACCGGACTGGCTCGCTGAGATCTTGTTTCATTAAGAAAGAAGCCTTAGAACTGATTGATGATGGCAAAATGGATCTTTCCAGTACTAAAGGTGTCGCCCTGACCAAGCGCATAACTCACGCCGAGGAGCCCAAGAGATGTCTCGACGCGAAATCCAACTCCGTAGCCAACCTTGAAGGCCTGAGAGGAGAGAACACCAAGCTGCTCGTCGGTAGGTCGGAAGTAGTATCCTGTATCGAGAAAGCCGAACAGGAAAGACCGCAGACCCATCAGAAAACGATATTCGAGGTTTGACCACGCAATGCTCGAGCCCAGGAACTGATTCTCTCTGTACCCCCTCAGAGTGTTCGCCCCGCCAAATCGGTAAAGATCTCCGTCCTCGATCCGATCACTCCGAAGGTCTTTTGCATGAAGCGCTGTCGCAATGACCTGCCGAGAGAACGGTTGGAGATAGAATTCCATATCGACGCCAAACTTCTTCACAAAGAAGTCTTGATCTGAGTTACTGGCTGAAGTCGTGCCAGAGACAATCTTCCTCCCAACCTGATAATCGCTGCGATAGTAGATTCCACTCCTCGGGCTGTAGGGATCATCTCGAGAGTCATATCGGATTTCCCCGCCCACTGTTGCTGTCTGACTCCTGGAGACAAATGGATTTGCAAGTGATGGAGAGGGGATAATATTATCTTGCCCGAAGAGAAGGGCAATTGTGAAGTTCTCTGAGAGAAGCACATCTCCTCTTAGGTCGATCATCCGGCGAATGTACGTTGAGTCTTGTTCTCTCTGTAGAAACCCAATTCCGATGTTCACCGGAGAGCCAAGAACCCAAGGTTCGCGGTAGTGCAGTTCCACCTCCTGTGTTCCTTGATTCTCGCTTTGCCAACGGACTCCAAGGCGTCGACCTGTCCCAAAAAGATTCCCGAGGTTGACATTCACGAAGCCAGTAAAGTAACCAGACTGATCTGCCCCGCCTTTAGGGATGTATCCCAAGATACCATCGAAGGTATTCGAATTACCCTCCTGTACTTTAATAAGGAGGCCTCCCCCCTTGCTCGTCATGTAAAGCTCAGGATCGCTCACTGATGAGAAGAGATTCAGCCGTTCAAGTCTCTGCCTTATCGCTTGCACCTTTTCGCTGTTATACACTTCGCCAGGTCTTAGCCTCAGCTCTCGGAGAACAACATAATCTCTTGTGTCCTTATTTCCCTCGATCTTCACTTCTTCGATAGTCGTCGTCGCTCCCTCCAGGAGATTTAGCTTCACACGCAGGTTTTTCTGCCCGCTCGTTTCGTACGTGCTCAGAGATTCGACTTCAACCTTGGCGAAAGGATGCCCGATCTGATCATATCTCTTGAGGAGAGCATCAATATCGTTCTCGAGATCAAGTTGATGTAGCGGTCTGCCCTTTTTCGTTTCGAACTTTGAGAGAATTTCCTCAGCCGAGAGAACATGGTTACCAGTAATCTGAATCTCTCCCAGATCCGTTTGTTCCCCCTCGTGGATGTGAAGAACGATGTCAATCTCACTGGAATCGTTACTGGCTCTTGTCGATATCGAATCAACGGAAGCCGAGAAGAATCCTTCATCGTGATAGCGACGGAGAAGCTCGCTGATGCTTGTGCGGACAATGTCTTGTGAGTAGGGAGACCCAAGTTTCATGGGAAACAGATTTGCGATCTCCCGCGATGAAAAACTCCTATTGCCCTCGACACTAATCGTTCGGATTTTGGGGCCTGTCTGTGCTGTTGATGAAGGAGCGATGCACAGCACGACGAAGAGACTTAAGGAGAACAGCTCGCAGAGAACGAGCTCGCTCCGACGACATCGGAATTTCGATCGGGTTGGGGAAGAAAGAGCTGAGCGAGAAAGAACCATTCTTCGAGGCTTGTCAGGCAACTCTTGAAGCACTCAACCGGGGCGCGTCAACTTCACTCGGGCACCACAACTTATGTCGATCGCTGCTATTAATCCAATCGGGTATCTCTGGCGATGCTAATAGCGCTGCCAAATGTCTCCAATGGGAGTGATGAGGCGGTAGTCTCCAAACCCCGTCTCATCGAGAAAGACGAAACGTCTGTCCCTTTCGTAGTAGTACCAAATCTCGTAGGGCTTGCTGTCATATTCAAACGGGTGACGGTCCACGCTGCTGGGGGACCCCAGGATGATGTAGACCATCCCCATATCGGTCTTCCAACCATCAATGTAGTGGCCGAAATGCTTGTTCGCATAGTCGACTCGATTATAGTATTCCTCCATCAGCTCATTTTCTTCCGTGCCTGGGGTTGGATCCCGTTTCTTCCAGAATTCACGGAAACGCTTCTGTTTCTCCTCAAGATTCGGAGCTGACTTGATGTAATCCAACTCGTTGTCCTTTGCAATGTACCGCATCTGGTCAATGGCAGCATCGAGGTTCGTGAGCGAAAGCGGCATTCCTGCCCACCGCAGGGTGAAGGCTTTTTCCACGCTCGCCAAGATCGGTCGCTCTTCGCCAGCGACTCTCTGCACACTGGCCGCCTTTCGTGCTTCGATTACGAATCTGTAGCTGCCGACGGGGATGTTCAGACTATCGAATTTGAAGAAGACCTGGCTTCGCCCCCTCACGAGTGGTCCAGATCGCGTGTAGGTCACCAGCTCCGTGCCCTTGGGATTAACCACCGAGTACTTGAGATCAATTGAATCGAGGTTCGTTCGATTGTAGATTTCGAAGAAGAGGTAAAAGCCGTGTGGGAGTTGTCCAACATTGTCTGAGACATTCGGGACGATCGTCTTCCTCCCGTGTTGCTCTGTCAATTTACTGACGATCATGATATCACTGAGGCTGAGGTCACGGTCAGAGAAAGTCGGCACCTCTATCGCTCTCTCAATTTGCGATGTTTTGTTCGACTCGGTCTCGTGAACCCGCACTCGTAACTTGTATTTCGCCGGCTGGAGGTAAAAAGAGCGCTCGGTAAGATCATATGTTCCCTTCGCGACTGATGCCTCAAACGTTGGGACTTCCACGTCCTCGACCCAGTTCTTCTCAGTCATGGGCGTATTGTCGGGGGAAAATAAGCTCATCGTTACTTCGTACTTTGCGTCAAAAGCATTGCCAACCTTCAGGAAATGCAACTGCTCGTACGGCATTTGCAGGTAGATGTCAAGGCGGCTCCCAAGGGTGTCGCCAGAGAAGCTCATGGCATCGAGGTAGAATTCGGGTAAATCGAGGCTTCTTTTCTCGACATTCTCAACTTGAGCAGGTACTGCAGAATGCGCGAGAATGAATACCAACAAGAATCTCACAACCCGAGTACTATGAGATAGAAATCTCATGCTATGCCTGAATTCGGCCCATCCGATGCATTGACAATCGTAACAAATAAATCGTACTCGACAGCATCAACAACTTTTCCCAGGCAGAAGTTGCCAGGGTCAAGACTTTCACCCGCTTCGATGAAGACTTCGTTGTCTACCTCAGGTGCATCTCGTTCCGTTCTGCCCACCAAGACGTCTCCTTCTTTGCGATCTACAAGAATCCGGAGGGTCTTGCCCACCAAGGACTCATTCCTCTCATGGGAAATGGATTTTTGAAGTTCCATTATCATCGATCTCCGCCTCTCCTTCTCTTCCGGAGAAATGGTATCGCCGAGAACCTCAGCAGACGTCCTGTCCTCCTGAGAGTACGTGAAGACACCGAGCCTATCAAACTTCAATTTGTCGACGAATTCGAGGAGCTCCTGGAAGTGCTTCTCTGTTTCATTGGGATAACCGACGATGAGCGTCGTCCGTAGCGCAATCTCAGGGACTCTCTGCCGGATTCGGTCGAGGAGTTCTTCCATCTCGCAGCGCGTGATCCCACGGCGCATCAACTCCAGGATCTCATCAGAGCAGTGCTGGACTGGCATATCAATGTATCGACAGATCTTTGGATTATCAACCATCACATCGAGAACCTCATAAGGGAACATCGCCGGATAAGCATACATAAGCCGAATCCATTCAATTCCCTCTATCTCCGCCAACCTCTGGAGGAGTGTCGGCAGTTCTCTCTTTCTTGTCCGGTCTACGCCATAGTATGTCGTATCCTGCGCGATGAGGATCAGCTCCTTCACACCGCGTCGAACTAGCCCTCTCGCCTCGGCAAGGATCTGGTCCATCGGCCTGCTCACATGCTTGCCGCGCATCAAAGGAATAGCACAAAACGAGCAGGGATGATTGCAGCCCTCGGAAATCTTCAAGTATGCATAGTGCCGTGGCGTCGTGAGAACACGCTCGCAAAGGAGGTTGTACTTCAGACCTACATCAAGCTCAGCGAGAAGTTTTTCTTGATCATTGACTCCAAAGAACCGATCGACCTCTGGAAGTTCAGTCGCCAGTTCGGCAGGGTATCGTTGTGAGAGACAACCCATCACGAATATTTTCTTCAGCGATCCACGTGACTTCAGCTGCGCTGTCTCGAGAATCGCACTGATCGATTCGGCCTTTGATGATTCAATGAATCCACACGTGTTGATGATTGCAACGTCGGCATCTTCGACGTCTGGGACAATCTCGAGTGCGTTCGTCCGGAACTGTCCTAAGAGTGATTCGGAATCAACGAGATTCTTCGCACATCCTAGAGTAATGACGTGGACTTTTGGCTTTGGAATCATCTGCAATTCAGAAAAGGATAAAATCAAAGTAGAGAAAGAGAATCGGCGATACAAAGAGAAGACTATCGAAGCGGTCAAGCACACCGCCATGGCCTGGGATGATCTGTGAGGAATCTTTCACCCCCGCATCGCGCTTCAGAAGCGACTCTGCAAGATCACCGAGCTGCCCAAAGGCTCCCACAACAAATCCAATCACGAGACTCTCACCGACCGAGAAGAATGGAAGTACAGTGTACTTTGCTAACATCGCGGCTGCAACAGCCGCGATGAACCCGCTTACAGCTCCTTCCCAGCTTTTGTTCGGACTAACACGAGGGAAGAGCTTCCGTTTTCCGTACTTCAAGCCGACAAATTGAGCTGCGGTGTCGCAGATCCAGATGCAGGCAAGAATCGAAATCACCGTGTAGCCGCCCCAACGATAACTGAGTTCTCGTGTCAGCTCTGGAGACTGAGTACCAGCAACAGAAAGAAATCGTGGCAAAGGAAAATCGTTGAGAAACAGCTCGCGGATCCCGACGAGTGTTCCTAATGAGAGGGAAACGTAAAGCACTCCAAAGACAGTGGCTGTCAGGTTGAATAGAGGCGAGCTTTTCCCACGAAAGAGCTCAACGAGCAAACTGATGAGCACAAAAGCAACGAGAACTATGAGCAGCCACTGAAGCTGTGATGGGCTCCGGATCTCTGGACTCAATTGTTGTAGAAGGGGAACAACTTGTTCGAAAACCTCCCCGTAAAAAAAAGTGCTTACGATTACAATTCCGACTATGATCCCGAGAGCTCTCAGTGGCGAAGCACCCTTTCGTTGTGATAGGGTGTAGAATTCAGCCAAGGCGACTGACGATATCACGAGAACGAGAAGGCAGAAAGGGTATCCGCCAACGTACGTGACGCAAAGAATAATCGGGATGGCAACTACTGCGACCGTTACACGCGTTGCCATGTTAGTCATGTCCGACCTCCCAACAATCTAGCTCGTCGCATGGCTTCATTCTTCCTCGTCTTGAAATTCATCCTCTTCCTCAACTCCCTTTATTCGATGAAGGATTTCTCTTGCTTTCGCCAGCTTCTCCTTGGGAACCATCACGTTGACGACTGCAAGTCGACTCATCGGGATGAAGTACGCGTGATCAACCTGAGAAAAGACGAGAGCCTTGATGCCAGCCATTTCGAGATTCGCTTTTACCATCTCTGCTTCGTACTCGGCAGAAGTTGAGCATAAGACAGCCCAATTCTGATGAACCTTCACATGCTCATCATTATCACAGAAGACTTTTCCCTTTTTGGAGGTCGCACAGTCTCGACAAACCGGTTTTCCGCAAATGATGCATACTCCGACTGCTGCCACAGCCGGATGTGTCTCACACTCTATTAAGACCTCCGCATCATCCTTTTCAAAAACAATTCCACAATGTGGACAGTACTGGGAGTCGGCGTCAATTTCCGCATCACAATTGTCACAGACCGTCGGTTCACCAACGAATAAAGCCTCGCCACAGTCGGGGCAGGTAGTGGTCCCTTTCGTGTATTCGTATCCGCAGTTTGGACAATAGGACATAAGTTGTAGCCCGACTTGTTCGTCCCCCATTCTTCGCGTGAGTTTCACAAACGCATACGTCGAGATTGAAAAGATGACTCCAAATCCTGCCACGATCCAAAGGATGACCGAGACCGAAAGAACCGCCGTGTCGTCATGGAAGAGAATCCCTTCGTCACTGTTGAAGAAGATCGAAACGACGGCGAAGAGGTTATTGGCAAAATGGGCGACGATGGATGTGAGAATGCTGTTTGACCTGAAGACGAGGAATCCGAGGTATGTTCCGAGCACAACGAGTGGCACAAATGAGAAGGGATTAAAGTGATACGCGCCAAAGATGATGCCGGGGAGAATGATACCCCACCAGCCCTTCAGCCCTTTTTCAAAATTCTTCTGGACGAGACCTCGGAACAGCAATTCCTCGCAGAAGGCAGGAATGAGAGCCACAACGATCAGAACGTAGAACAACTCGGGAACGGAACGCGACGAGGCCAAGTCCTTGTATGTCTCCTCAATCGCTTCTCGAATCGATTCGACGAACGGTCGGATTGAAGTTGGGATGGGTATTTGATCTTGAAGAGTCATGTAGACCTGAAGGAGCTGCTGGAGCGAGAGCACGCCAACAACTGCAAGAAGGACCTCGCGCGATCCAGTACCCCGGAGCCTGAGCGTTTCGCGGGTGCTGGCACCCTGAAAGCGCGCTAGAAATATTGTCGGAACCAAGATCAGCAGTATCTGGCCCAACATTGTCGCGAGACGCAACCATTGAATGGTCTCAGGCCGTACCCTGGCCCCGAAGATCAGGTAAGTGGCGGTCCCCCCAATAATCTGGTAGAGGATGAAAACAACAAGCAGTGCTAGGAAACCGTAGGCAACCGGGGATAGGTTCACACGCTCAGCGAACTGGACTGGAGCTGGAAAGATTTCTTCTGATGGTTTGGTCTGAGGAAGATTTTCCGGTGAGTCAGTCGTCATTGAATGTTACCGCAGTCGTAGCTTGATCATCGCGGCGAGAAGAGGAACCATGATTTCATGGTGACCGGTGAAGTGATACCACTTTCCACCGTTGATGGTCGGCCGATGAAGGATATTCATCGTCGGACGGTAGTGTTGGATCATATCGAAGTTTGCAGTTACGAAACCCTTCGCACGAGCGCCAAGGTTTCTGGCAACAGTCAGAGCCTTGAGAAAAACTTCAGGCATGATTACGGCTGAGCCCCAGTTCATCACGACGCCTCCACTAACGAGACGACTGACGACCCGACAGAAGATCTTGAAATCTCGGAAGCTCAGTTCACCAGTCGCTGCGCCGTTCATCGTGGACTGTTGATGGACGATGTCTGTCCCGATAGCGGCGTGGACTGTGACGGGAACGCCAAGTCTGTAGCATGTCGCCAGTACACTCACCTTCCTGTAGGGAGCTTTCCTTCTCAACAACTCTCTCCCGAGTGCTTCTCCATATCCGACACCATCTTCCTTCGAAGCAGTGGAGAGAGTCCTATTGATGAAATCACCAGTTTCTCTTGACATCCCGAATGTTCCGTCCCGCAGGTTTTCTGCAACATCTTCAGAAGTTCTTGCCCACATTGCGCATTCGACATCGTGGATCGCAGCAGCGCTGTTCATCGCAACGGCTGTGACAACCCCATTCTTCAGAAGATCGATAATGAGGGGAGATAGCCCGACTTTGATCACATGTGCACCGATGAGAAGGACGACCGGCTTCTTTCTCTTCCGAGAGATCAGGATGTGTCCGACGAATTCCTGCAAATCTTTCGCCACGAGAATCTTAGGGAGTGAGTTTATATAAACCCTGAATTCCCCTTTTTCTGGATCGAAAGGCTTTGCGAAGTCCCCGAGTCGAACTTTGCTCTTCCGGTTCTTGATCGAAATGGTCTTGACTTTTGAAAGGTCAACGGATGGATAGCGGGATGCCATGGAGGCCTTGAGTTCTCTTACTTTGATTCTACGTGCCGTGCTGGAATTGCACCGAGAACACCACTATACTCCTTCAACTCTGCGTCGATGGAACCGATGAGAACCTTTGTGCTTACCTTCACTGGGATTTTCCTGTCATCATCAGTAACCCAGACGATGATCCTCCCCTCACTTTTGAACAATCCTCCCTCTTTCACCAACGGTTCGATGATGACACAATCGAACGTTCCAGCCTCTACCTCAACGGTTTGTCTGCCAAGAAACTTCACATCAAGAGGGTACGTCCGATCCTGATAGAAATTCTGAAGATGTGTCCGATTACCAGGGCGCTTCCCGGTAAAATCAAGTGTGCGAACGAAATATAAGGCTGAGACAACATCGTGCACGTACTGCGGGATGTCATATTCCTGGTCAGAAGCAATGGCCTTCCCCTGATACTGGTCGAACACGGCGCTGAAGTCACGTCGGTAGCCTCCCTCCTGAACGTGCTGCTCGAACTTCCATGGAAAAAGACCTGCGACATCCATGAAAGATTCGTAGTGGTCGTGAACTTTGTAAAGGAATGAGAAAACGCCGGTTGATCTGACGTCAAACGTCAAGCGATAACACGGGCGGCTGAACAGCGTTTCGATGGCTGCGACCGTCATCACGGCTTCGCCCGCATGCACAAACCCGTACCCGACATCAAAAAGCAGTCTCTCCCCAAGGCTAAACGCTTTGTTCTCGACCGTTCGGAACGATGGTAGTGCGAAAGGCCTCCCGGCAGAGGCTGTCGAGTCGGCAACCACTTTCAGCGTGTCCTGCGAAGATGCTGAAAGATGCACAAGCAGGAACCCGAATCCAAAGAGCGAGCATCGCCTTATCCAATTACGATGTGGTTCACTGTGCATGCGCCTCGTGTCTCTCTCGCGTCCCGTCGCACATCACGAATTCCTTCGCTGCCTGGAACACTTCCTCGACAGTGATTTGATCCATTCAGTCGGGAGCCTCACACTCCCCACCCTGATACCGAGGACAAAGATTCCAGTCAGGGAAAAAAGCCTCTCCCTGTTCATGCAGGTCCCCAAGCGCTCGGGACTACACTTGCGAATTGAAGGGTGAGACCCAATCACCGGGGTCCCGAGAGCTGCTTCAATCTCATTTCGAAGTTAATATACCTTAATGAGCCTTGAGTTGCAAGGGGA
>Ga0315282_10005383_pt1 | contig 21863 bp, 12 predicted proteins | sample YL17G07_20_MG_FD_203693 | JGI IMG/M metagenome (GOLD analysis project Ga0315282, IMG submission 203693) | Sediment microbial communities from Yellowstone Lake, YNP, Wyoming, USA - YL17G07_20 | ecosystem: Environmental > Aquatic > Freshwater > Lake > Sediment | place: USA: Wyoming | collected... | reverse complement strand
TGATGGATGTTGACGTGAACCCGAACGGCCCCGAATCGTTCCAAGCGATCGCCCCAATCGCCACCGTACCCACCGCAGTGACCGGAATAAGAAGGTCCGCTTGGAAGGGGGGGGCGCTGGTCAATGCTGTGGGACCGTCGGACACGGCCATTAGGACCCTCGACGTCCCGGAGGGAGCGCTGACCACGACCCGGACAGTCGCGCCCGGCGCATAGACGGCGCCGGCGGCAGGTGCGGTAATCTCGATTCCGCCCGAGGTCGGCGCGTCGGCGAATCGCGGTCCCACCGGAATCCGTGGTGGCGGGGGTAGTGTATCTTCCCGTTCCGCGAGATCGCTGCTCGTCAGTCCAAGTGAGCCGGTTGGCTCGTTCAGGAACGAGATTACGGCACTGATCACTTCCCCATTGGTTACTTCATCGCAGTGCCAAGGGCCGTTAATATCCTGCTTTCGGTTTTCGGATCCGCCTTGCTGGCTAAGGGCGGAGACAATCCAATCGCTTTTGTCCCCAACGAAAAGAATTTCGTGGAACACCCGGGTCGTCAGAAGCGGGACCCACGAACAACCTCGGAGAGCCGCCAAGGCAGTCGCCCAAGGTCCTACTACAGGCAGCATAGAAGGGTCCGCGACACCTATGATTGCCAGAGTCGGCACGGGGACGCGGTTGCCGGGTATCTGGCAGACCCCTTTTTGAAGGTCGTAAACGGCCCCCCCGAACAAATTGCGTCCGGCAATCTTCTGGAACAGAGCCGTAATGAAAATGCTCGGGGGCGACACGAGCATGTTGGCAAGGGGAGTGCCATAGTGAGGGGTCCCTATGGTGACAATCCGCCGGATTCTCTCCTTCTCCTCCAAGCCGTATTTTTTTGCAAGGCAGCCCCCCATGCTGTGTCCGACGATATCCACTTTTGTCGCCTTGACTCTTTCAAACCGCGCGCAATCCAGCACCCGCTGGATGTGAGAGGAAACAACGAAGCGGTTTGTAGTGAAAGAACAGTCGGGGCTATAGGAGTAGTTGTTAATAAAGCTAGAGTGAAAGCCCTGCTTCACCAATTCCCCAATCAGCGTGTTCCAGATTGTTCCGTCAGACCAAAGGCCGTGCAACAGCACAACCGGAGTTCTGTAGAGATAGAAGGGGGCAGGATCCAGAGACTCGCCGTCAACAATAGCGGTGAAGCCAACCGCGCGTCTGTCTTCACCGGGATTGCCCGACCCGGCGCCGTAGTCCGCCGGAGCCCGCCAGATCCATCGCCACACCCCATTCTGAATTGTTGGGCCGGACACCAGAGTTCCGTCCCCCTCCCCTGCGGGAATGTTGAGGCTTGCTGAATTAGCCACATCAGGGATTTCAACCGCCACACGCGAGGCTCCATCGGCCACCGCGCCAGTCAGGTAGTCACCGGTTGCTTCGTCCAGAAACTTGAGTCTTTGATAGAGGGACGAGATTTCGATAAAATCACAAAGTGGTTCCATGTCCGTGTGGTACTCAGACGGAGGAGCTGTGAGAGTGGTGCCAACGGGCCAACCCCCGAGGTTTGAGTCGTCGTGGTAAGGGTCGTCTGGGGGGTATGAGTAGTGGTACAACAAAAAGCAGCCATACCCCAAAAGATCATCGTACCACGCATTGCTGAAACTCAAGACAGTGCCCTTTGGGGTTCTGAAGATCTTCTGTCCGTTGGGCATCAGTTGGATAGCAAACCCGTTGAGTTGCGGATCGTCACTCTCGATGATCACTGAACCCAAGTCGCCCCACATGAACTCGTACCAGTTTTCTGGGAATGACAAGTCAAAGTCCTGCGGGCCAAGAACGAACCGAAAACTCTCGGTAAGAATGTGGGCAGGCACTGCGTCGCGGATTTTCCAAGAGTAAGACACCCCGAGCATGAGGGTCACGTTGCTGATCGAGTAATAACGACCCACCGTTCCGTCCGGCCACTGATCTTCCTTTTCCAGGACAGCATCCACCGTGGCCTCGATAGAACTGTCAGTCCAGACGCCATAATCGTCGGGGCCAGTGTTGGCTTGCCCCCTCCAAACAAAGCGCGCAGTCGTTGTTCCGGGCTCCTGGCCTTGCACCTGCACCTTCTTCCACCCTGTCCCTTTGAATACTACCGAGCCCGCCTCTTGCGCCTGTGCCTGCCGGGCAAGCCGCTGTGAGGGAAACGTCGGGGCCGCCTGAGCGGGAGCCGGCGATCGAAGAACAATCTGGACGACAAAGACTGCGAGCAAGACGGTTATCGTACGCAGGAAGAGTTTGACCAGGCGATCTGTCAACATTGGAATGGCGCCTCCGGAGCGGAATTGTTGCTCGGGTGCAGGAAAACCGCACCCCGACAGTGGTTGATTCGAACACCTGCCCTAGTAAACATCCCTCAAAGCGCGGTGTCAAGCGATTCATTTAGGATTTATTTAGGATCCCGAGCACACATGTCGCACAGCCTCACGCCCACATTCGGCGCTTGCGCCTCGGGGCAGATCAAGGCTATCCTGCGAGGATGCTTGGCAGAACGGGAATTCGCCATGACGGAGCTGATTCCCAAGATTTACGCCGACGCGTTGTTTTTCGTTGTTTTTCGTTGTTTTTCGGCGTTTTTAGGCGTTTTTCGGCGTTTTTCGGCGGGGGCTTCGACGAGGAGTTCGGCGCGGCCCATGCTATCTGATGCCGTCCGGGCGGTGGCGCTCCGTTGGTGACCTCGGAGATAGTGCGTGAAGAGATCGCCCAAGCCCCGCGAGACGCGCGCGACCTATCCCAGGAGATGTGTGGAATGAACAAAAAGAGAAGCAGATCATACTCGCTTCGGGAAGGACTCTCCCTCCCGCTGCCCCAGCGCGGGGAGCGAGGTGTGCGACTGGACAATGCGCCATTGGCTGCCCAGATGCCGAAGCACAATGGTGAGACGCGTGGGGGCCTCCAGATGCGCCCCGGTCGCGGTTTCGATCTCCCACACTCCCTCCGCCGCGAGCCAGGCCACTGGGCCCTCCGCTGAGACCGAGAACCACTTCTCACGCCACTGGGCCCCTCGCGACTGCGCAAAATCCCGAATGAATTGAACACGGATCTGCTCGCCGCCCGCCCGCACCTCGTCGCGGCCCGTGCCGATGCAGATCGGGTTCTCCTGCGCCGCGTACAACGCCACAACGCCTTCCACGTCCCGGTTGCGGAAACGCAGCACGAACTGCTCGTAAACTTCCGTCACCGCCGCGATGGTCATGGGATCGGTTGACATTTTGCGCCTCCCGTCTTTCTCTCACCACAGAGACGCAGAGGCACAGAGAGGAAATGACGAATGCGGAATGTTGAATGATGAACGCAGAAGAATGATTCTCCTGGTGGGTATGCGCCAGTGCATCTCATTGAGGAATGTTGCTCGTAATTCATCATTCATCATTCTGGCTTCTTCATTCTCTGTGCCTCTGTGTCTCTGTGGTGACTAAGGATTAGGCAACCCCGCCCGCTTCCAAATCTCCTCCACCCGCTTCAGCACGTCCTCGGGAAGCCGCATCTCGTCCGGCCATTCCCGCTCAAAGCCCTCTTCCTTCCACTTCCGCGTCGCGTCTATCCCCGCGTGGCTGCCGTAGTGCGGCAGGCGCGAGGCGTGGTCCAAGGCGTCCACCGGCCCCAGCACAAACTCCGTGTCCCGCTCCGGGTCTATGTGGTTGAGCGCCTTCCAGGCCACCTCGTTGTAGTCCCGCAGGTTCACGTCCTCGTCCGTTACCACGATCACCTTGGCGAACATCGCCTGCCCCAGCCCCCAAAGCGCGTGCATCACCTTGCGCGCGTGGCCCGGATAAGCCTTGCGGATCGAGACCAAGAGCAGGTTGTGGAACACCCCCGCGAAAGGCATGTGCATGTCCACGATCTCAGGCAGTTGCTTGCGGATGAGCGGCAGGAAGATCTCCTCCACCGCCCGGCCCATGTGGCAATCTTCCATTGGGGGACGCCCCACCACCGTGGCGGGGTAAATCGCTCCGCGCCGGTGCGTCGCCGCCGTCAAATGGAAAACCGGGTAAAGATCGGGAAGGGAATAGAAACCGGTATGGTCGCCGAACGGCCCTTCGATGCGGCTTTCCCCAGGGTCTACGTAGCCCTCGAAAACGATTTCCGCTTCGGCGGGCACCAGAATGTCGCACGTCCGGCACCGCACCATCTCGATCGCTTCCCCGCCGATCAACCCCGCGAAGAGCATCTCATCGAGGTTGGGCGGAAGCGGACACATCGAAGCAAAAGTCGCAAGCGGAGGTCCCCCCAGCGCCACCGCCACCGGCAGCCGCTCTCCCCGCGCGCACGCCTTGCGGTAGTGCTCCGCGCCGCCCTTGTGGATGTGCCAGTGCATCCCGCTGGTCCGGCTGTCGTAGATCTGCATCCGGTACATCCCACAGTTGGGAGCGCCGGTTTCGGGATCGCGCGTGAACACCATCGGGAGCGTGAGGGTGGGTCCGCCGTCCTCGGGCCAGCACTTGAGAATCGGGAATGGATCGAAGGAGGGCGGGTCCAGAACGACCTCCTGGCAGGCGCCGCGCGAGACCGTCTTCGGAAACGCACGGTTCAGCTCCGCCAGCTTCGGAAGCATCTTGATCTTGTCGAGAACGGAGCGGGGACCCTCCCCTTCTATCAGCGCGAGATACCGCTCGGTGAGGGAGGCGGGCTTGTCGGTCCCCAGAATCATCGCCATCCGGCTCGGCGAGGCGAAGAGATTGATAGCCACGGGGTGCCGGTAAGGCTCGGCGCTGCCAGGGCTGCCGGGACCGCCGGGACCACCGGGGCTGGCGGGGGCGCCGGGGCTGCCGGGGTTGCCGGTGCTGCCGGAGCTGCCAGGACCGCCGGCGCTGCCAGAGCTGCCGGAGCTGCCGGGGCGGTGCCGCGGCTTCTCGAACAGCAGCGCCGGCGCGCCCTGCTTCACCGCCCGGTCCGCGACCCCCGTGATCTCCAGGTGCGGGTCCACTTCCTCGGCCACCCGCACGAGATCGCCGATCCGTTCGAGTTCCCCGATGTATTCGCGCAAGTTCCGAAAAGCCATTCCCGCTCCTTGTCTCTCCTCAAATTGCTCCAGCCCGGGGGATGCCTTGGCCCATCTGCTCAAGGGACCCAAGGGACATCAAGGACACCAAGGACACTAAATCTCCAGCCTCCAGTCTCCAGCCTAAAGCCTAAAGCCTACAGCCTCCAGCCTCCAGTCTCCAGCCTAAAGCCTAAAGCCTACAGCCTCCAGCCTCCAGTCTCCAGCCTCCAGTCTCCAGCCTCCCCACGAGGATATCCCTTCGCAAAAGCCCAGGTCAAGATCGAATCCGGTGAGGAGCGGCCTCTCAGCGTTTGGGCGGGTTGGGCGCGGCGGGGTTGCCTCCGCAAATCGTGTAGCCGCCGTCCACGGAAAGCGTTTGGCCCGTCACATGATCGGAGGCGTCCGAGAGCAGGAACAGCACCACATTCGCGATGTCTTCGGGTTGCGCGATTCTCCCCAGAGGTATCCGCTCCTCGAACGCGCGCCTGACGTCCGGATCGCCGAAACGCCTCTGCGTCATTCCCGTCAGCGTGGCTCCCGGCGCCACGGAGTTCACGCGCACGTTGAAAGGGGCCAAATCGAGCGCCATGGCCGAAGTGAGCGCCGTCACGCCACCCTTCGACGCGGAATAGTCCGACATGCCGGCCGAGAAAATCCTCGAGCGTATGCAGCTGATGTTGACGATTCTCCCCGTCTTGTTCTTTATCATGACCCGCGAAACGTGTTTTGAACACAGGAAGGTGCCGGTCAGGTTCACCGAAATCACTCTCTCCCATTCCTCTTTCGTCATCTCGAAAAAAGGTTTGTAGTTGGAGCTGACGCCCGCGCAGTTCACCAGGGAGTCAATCCTGCCGGCGCTTTTCTCGACGTTCTCCACTGCCGCCCTTACGCCCTCTTCATCCGTCACGTCCACCGCGTACGGCCTGAAGTTCTTGTTGGATATCCTCGAGGGATTCACGTCAAACCCCGCCACCCACGCGCCGGCCTCCAAAAGCTTCTTGGCACAAGCCTCTCCAATCCCCGAGCCGGCGCCCGTCACCACCGAAACGCTGTTCCTGAGATCCATGTCCTCATCCCCCGTTTCCGTCAGATTGCGTCAACCCAGATGCGGCCGCAACACAACCGGCTCTTCCATATACGGCGGGTCCTTCCTACTTGCGGGCTTTGACCTGAAGGCTGACGATCTTCCCCTTGAGCCTCTCGTCCATGGGGGACATGCCAAACTCGCGCTCAAAGACAACCGCAATATCCCTGAACCGCGCGTCTGCAATGGCGGTGAGATACTCCTCTTTCCCGACCGCTCCCGCAATCCAGTCCCGCCACATCGCGTCCAGACTCTGAAGAACCGCCTCCTGAAACTCCTCTTGGACGACCAGATCGGACACGGCAATCCTTCCGCCGGGTTTCAAGACCCGATAGAGTTCCCTGAAAACAGTCAGCTTGTCAGGCGAATGGTTGATGACGCAATTACTGATGACGGCGTCCATACAGTTGTCTTCGACGGGTAAATGCTCAATCGCACCGACCTTGAACTCGACGTTCGCATACTGGCCTCTCGCCGCGCTGCTTCTCGCCTTCTCCACCATCTGCGGCGTCATGTCCACGCCAATGACCCGGCCCGTCCCACCCACTCTTTGTGCCGCGAGAAAAGCGTCAAAACCGCACCCGCAGCCCAGGTCCAGGACAACCTCGCCCTCTTTCAAATCGGCCAGCCCAATCGGGTTCCGGCATCCCAAGCCGATCACCGTTCCCTCCGGCACGCTTTCGATGTCCCGCTTCGAGTACCCGATAGACTTGGCATACTCAACGGGATCTGAAGGAAAAGCGGAACTGCGCGTGGATGAATCCCTCTCTGAAGCGATCCTGGCGTATTGGTCCCTCATTCTCTCCGGAAGGTCATCTTTTCCAGTCATAGAACACCTCGAACCCCTACTGTCTTGCCTAAGACCACAAGAAGGCAAGACAGCGCCAGTGTCAAGCCCAAACGGGCGCAGCTCAGTTTCTTGCAGGGAGAGGAATTCCGGTCCCCACCGACTTTACGTCGGTGGAGCCGTGATTCTGCTCCAGTGACGGTCTTTCTTGTTCTTGCGCCCCCGCCGACTTTGAGTCGGTGGAGCGATGATGGTTCTTCCCGTGGAAATCAAATCCATCCCGTTAGGGGAAGGAGGGAAGACGTCAAGAATCACCGCGGAACATCAAGGTCTTCAACCATCGCTCCACCGGTATAAAACCGGCGGGGGCGTCGGATATTTTCAGCGATTCTGGAGCAAAACCACCGCTCCACCGACCTAAAGTCGGCGGGGGCGGCTTCTACAAGAAAGTGAGATGCGCCCAGCCCAAACCATTCCCCTGTTTTTCGTTTGCGATTTGCCCGGGTTCCAGTTATCTTCGCTTTCGAGATTCTTAGCTGCGAGAGGTTCTCATGCCCTGGTCTCTGTTTCCCGCCAAGCGCCCCACCCTTTCCAAGACCAGCTTGGATCTGCTGCTTCTCTTGGGACTCCTGTTCCTTTTCTACAGCGAGCCGCTCCTAGACTCAACGAAGACCTCCTATGGCGGCGATGGACTGAGCCTCTTCACCCCTTCCATGGCCCACTACTGCCGGGCGATGTACCTCGGCAGGATTCCCCTCTGGAACAGTTACAACTGGCTGGGCGCGCCCTTCCTGGCGGCCTATCAGACAGCGGTGCTTTATCCGCCCCAGATCATCAGCCTGTTCTTCAAGTCGCCCGAAGTCGCCCTGAATTTCGGCATCTTTCTGAGCCTCCTGTGGCTGACATACGGCGCGTATTTCTTCGGGGTCCGAGCCCTCCAACTCGAACGGTCCCCTTCCCTTCTGATGGCCATCTGCATGGGATGCGGCGGTTTTGTCGGCGGCCACATGGACCACGTCAACCAACTCGCCGCCATCAGTTGGATACCCTGGATCATGTGCGAGGCCCTGCTGGTTCTGCGCCACCCGCGGCTCAAGTACCTGGTCCTGCTGTCGTTATGCATGGGGATGCAGATCCTCGCGGGACATCCCCAATACGTGGTTTACACGCTTGCGTACCTGTTTGGGCTGGCCTTGATCTACTACGTTTACTACCACCACCGCCGCAAGACTTCGCATCCTCCGTCCTGGACGGGCATAGTCTTTCTCGGCGTGGGTATTATCATCGGCATCGGGCTCGCCTCGGCCCAGATCCTGCCTTCGGCCGAGCTCTCCAAGCGCTCTCTCAGGCAATTGGACGACCCGGAACGCATGTTCCATTACTCGTTCCCCCCAAGGAACCTGATCACCATGGTTTATCCCTATGCCTACGGGAATCCCGTCAATGGCCTCCATACACTGGATGGATGGCCTCTCCTGGACGGGAGCAGGCTTCCGGATGGAACGCCGGTAACCGCCTCAACGCCGGTCTCGGCCCTCACGAAGCTGCTGGGGATGTTCGAGACGGACAAATGGGCCAGGAACGCCGGAATCGGGACCGAGCTGGGCGCCTTCAACTATCACGAGTGGATCTGCTACGTCGGTCTCATCACCGTGGCCCTGGCCTTGCTGGCCATTATCACCATGTTCCAGGAGTTCGTGGTCCGATGTTTCTTCTTCCTCGCGCTTCTTGTGGTCGTTCTGGCCGCCGGCAGCTATGTGGATATCTCCACTCCGCCCTATCAACTCCTCGTGATGTGTTTTCCGGGGGGGGAGCATCTGCGCGTTCCCGCGCGCCTCATGATCCTGTTCAGCCTCTCGGTGGTCGTGCTGGCCGCGATGGGGTTCAACCAGGTGGTCTTCTATTTGCGGGAACGCAGGCGCATTCCCGAGAGCACGCTGGCCCCGTTGCGCCTGCTGATCCTGGTCCTGGTCTTCGGCGATCTTTATCTTTTCAGCATGAACCAGACTTTCCGGTACAACGATTCCACCAAGGTCCTGAGCGAGAAGGGACCGGCGCTGGCTTTTTTCGAGGCGAATCCCGGCGATTACAAAGTCTTTCGCCAACTGGTGGAGATCCCCTATGACACCGACGCGAAACGCATAGCCGAGCGAATCGCCGAGAAGCGCCACGCCACACGCCTGCAAATCCAGCGTTTCCAACCCAACCTCAACGTTCTTTCCCGAATCCAGATTGACGGCGGATACGAAGAAGGCCTGCTCCCCACGCTATCCTACTGGAACTTCGAAAGGAAGTTCCGGCGCAACCTCCGGGGACCGGAACCCGACACATTTCTCATGGGCCTCATGAACATCAAGTACCTTGTTACCGATGTGCCGTATTCCCGTGGAAACACTGGCAAGCTCAAACACCTTAGAGCCCCAAATGAAGAACTGCTGCGCTACGTCACCCCGCCTCTCTCCAATATGAGCGAGGCCGCCTCCGCCGAAAACGCTGCCTTGGTTTTCACTCCCGTGCCCGAGAATTTCTGGGCTGCCAGCCCCCAGGAACGCGAGTGTTTCTATGCCCTGTATGAGAACCTGAACTTCTGCCCCAAGTTCGTCTGGGAAGACCGTCTGCGCAGAGCCTTTGACCTCAGCATGCTGGACGTGGACAGCTTCGCTCCCGATTCGTCGGGATATCCCTCTGTTGCATCCGTAGCCGACATGAGTTACCGTCTTCCCTGGGACACCGTCGGACCGGCCAAGCCAGGGCAGCCCACGATGCAGGGCCTCCTGGGAGAGGAATACCTCTTCAACGCGCAGCGCGCCAATGGTTCGCCCAATGCCTTCCACCTCGAAAAACCCGCAGAGGACTACGGCCCCGTTGTGATGATCGAGGCCGCTTACCCCGGGTGGGTCTGCAAGTGGCGGGGCGGCAGCGAACCCTTGGAGCGCATCAACGCCGTGATGATGGGTTGCCAGCTGCCCAAGGGACCCACCGGCTTCCAGTTCGCTTTCGAGCCTTTCAGTTTCCGCATGGGATTCTTCCTTTCGTGCTGCTTCGTCCTGCTGCTCTCCAGCACCATTTTCTTCCTCGATTTTCCAAGAAAGCCACTCTTCGGCAGAAAACGGTAGGAAACCATGGCCAATCAAGACCTCTCCCCAGACCCCGGCAAGACTCGTTCCGATGCTCCGGGCGCGGAACCTGGCTCCGCTCCTCACGGGCCGGTTCCCCCGCCAAGCCGGTTCGCCGTGCCGGAATCCATTGAAGAGCGCCGGAAGTCCATGGCGCCCAGGATCATCGTTCCCGAAGTTGCCGTCGAAAACGAGGAAGTCCTCATAAAGATCCCCGCGGGCGGCGGCAAGGTGGAGACTCCCGCCCAGGACCGTTTTGAGAACTGGTTTATCCTCTTGCTCTTCCTGGCGGGCAGCTTGGCCATCATCCTGACCGGCAGGAACGGAAACGTCGGGATGGCCTGGGATGAAGCCTATTACGTGGACGCCGCGCAGAAGACCAACGTCTGGCTGGCCAAGTGGCTGTCGGGCGAGGGCTCCGTGACCAAGGGCGCTCCGCTGGCCGCCTGCTGGGACGCCTATAACGTCGAACCGCGCGGCCACCCTTCCATCACCCGTTTCCTGGTGGGACTTGGCATGTGGCTGAGCCCGGCCAAAGGTTCGCCGCTGGACGCCATGCGGATGCCCATTGCTTTCTGCTACGGCCTGACCCTCGTGGTGATCTACCTCCTGACGCGGCTGTGTTATGGCCGCGTGACGGCCTGGCTGACCGTGCTGGCCTATTTTCTCCTGCCCCGGGTGTTCGGACACGCCCATTTCGCCCTCACCGAAACCCCCACGGTGCTGGTCACCGTTCTCGTGGTCTATGCCTTTCTGCGCGGCCTGAAGAGCGGGCCCTGGGCTCTGTGGACCGGAGTTCTCTTCGGCCTGGCCCTGGCCACCAAGATAAACGCCCTCGTGCTGCCCCTGATTCTCCTGCCCTGGGCCTTCCTCTTCTACCGGCGGGAATCTGCCCGCAACCTCTACGCGATGCTCTTCGTCGGCCCGGCGGTCATGGTGCTCCTATGGCCCTGGATGTGGGAAAACGCCCCGCTTCATTTCGCCGAGTATCTGAAGTGGAACTTCCAGCACAAACAGATCGGCGTTTTCTATGGCGGGCGGGTCTACAACTCCCTCCAGGACCCCGTGCCGTGGCACTACGCCTGGAAGATGACCGTCTTCACCATTCCACCCGTGACGCTGGCCCTTGTGGTTCTGGGAATAGCCCGGACCCTGCGCGCGCCCAAGAAACACAATGCCGGACTTCTCTTCCTGTGGGCGGCCGCCGTGCCAATGCTGGCGCTCACGATGAAAGGCGCGCCCAAATACGACGGCGTGCGCCTGTTCCTGTCCGCGTTCCCCTTCCTCGCGGCCCTTGCCGGTATCGGAGGCGGCGTCCTGGTCAGGATGGGAGCTTTCTACGACCGCGCCGGAGAGCGTTTCCCAAAGGGCAGGATAGTCTTGATCGCCTTGATCCTCGCCCTCACTGTCGGCGGCGGCCACGCGCTTCTGTCCTGCCAGCCCTATTATCTCTCCTACTACAACAGCCTGATTAAAGGCACCCAGGGCGCCGCCGGCAAAATGGAAGTGACCTACTGGGGCGAAGCGCTGAACCAGAAGGCTCTGGACACGATCAACGACGCCGTGCCGGACGGCGCGACCCTCGCTCCCCGTGCCCTTAACATCGAGGTCCTGAGGTATTACCAGACCTGGGGTTTGCTGAAAAAGGGAATCCAGCTCGTGGAAGACCGGCCGGCGCAATACCACCTGCTGCAGTACCGGCAAGGCATGTTCGGGTTGCCGGATCAAATGCTCTTCGGGGAATACGAGAAACTCCGAATCGCCCGGTTCCCGCAACAAGGGGTCCCTCTGCTCGGCCTCTACCAGACCGGGCCGGAGTTCGTCGAGGATTACATGAGAAGAAAGCAGCGCTGAAGGAGTGGTACATGGCCCTTGAAGCACGGATTCAGGGGAGAATCGAACAGTGGCTCAAGCCCCCTTATGATCCAGACACCATTGCGGAAATCCAGAGCCTGCTCCGCGCCGGGAATGAGAAGGAACTCCAAGACCGCTTCTACACCGAGCTCGAGTTCGGCACCGGGGGGCTGCGCGGGGTGATGGGCGCCGGCCTGAACCGGATGAACCAATACGTCGTCGGCCGCGCCACGCAAGGACTCGCCAACTACATCCTCAAGACCATCGGCGCCGCGAGGAGGCATTCGGTCGCCATCGCCCGCGACTCGCGCCTTCGTTCCGCCGAGTTCGCGCGCGTGGCCGCCTGCGTCCTGGCGGGCAACGGCATCCGGGCCTATCTCTTCGACGCGCTCCGGCCCACCCCCGAGCTCAGCTTCGCCGTTCGGCACCTCGCCGCCTGCGCCGGAATCGTCATCACCGCCAGCCACAATCCCAAGGAATACAACGGCTACAAGGCCTATTGGGGCGACGGCGCCCAGGTCGTCCCCCCGCACGACACGGGCATCATTGCGCAGGTGCGGGCCATCTCGGACGTGCGCGAGGTCCGCAAGATGGACTACGACCAAGCCGTCCAATCCGGCATGATCGAGATAATCGGGTCCGAAGTGGACGAAGCGTACCTAAAGGCCATCCTCCCGCTTTCGATTCAGCCCGCCCTGTGTCGCAGAATCGGCAAGACAATGAAGATCGTGTACACGCCGCTGCACGGCGCAGGCATCTCGCTGGTTCCCGAGGCGCTTTCCCGCTGGGGGTTTGAACACGTCCACCTCTGCGCCGCCCAGCGCGAGCCCGACGGCAATTTCCCCGGCGCGCCCTCGCCCAACCCCGAGGAGCCCGCCGCTCTCGAAGCCGCTATCGCCGACGCGCGCGCCCTGGGCGCCGATCTGGTCCTCGCCACCGACCCCGACGCCGACCGCGTCGGAATCGCCATCCGCGACGCGGACAACTACCGTCTCGTCACCGGCAACCAGATCGCCGCGCTCCTGGTGGAATACGTCCTCTCCTCCCGCGCCGCCACCGGCACCCTCCCCGGCGACGCCCGTGTGGTCAAAACCATCGTCACCAGCGAACTCCTCACCATGATCGCCAACCACTACGGCGTGCGTATTGACAACACGCTCACCGGCTTCAAGTGGATCGGGGAGAGAATCCGGCAATACGAGGAGCAAGGCGAGGGGCAGTACCTCGTCGGAGGCGAGGAGAGCTACGGCTACCTGGTCGGCACGCACGCCCGCGATAAGGACGCTGTTGTGTGCTCGTGCATGATCGCGGAGATGGCCGCAGACTCCGCCAGCCGCGGGGAAACCCTGGCTCAACGACTCGACTCCGTCTTCAGCCGTTTCGGGATTTACCAGGAGTCGCAACTTTCCGTCGCATACCCCGGCGCGGAGGGCCAGCGGACCATCGAGCACATCATGGCGCAGCTGCGCGCCCGCCCGCCGCGCGAATTCGCGGGCATTCCCGTCGAGCGTGTCGAGGACTACGGCGAAGACACCATCCGCAACCTGGCCACGGGCGCGGTCATCGGCAAGACCAACCTGCCCAAGTCCAACGTCCTGATCTTCCGCTTGGCGGGAGGGACGCAGATCACTGCCCGGCCTTCAGGTACCGAGCCCAAGATAAAGTTCTACTTTAGCGTGTGCGACCGGGCCAATCTCCCGATTCCCTCCCCGGAGGAGCTCGCCCGGCGCAAGCTGGCCCTCGCCACGCGGCACGAGGCCATCCGCGAGGACTTCCAAGGCGTTCTCGAAAAGATCCGCGCCACGCTGGCGAAACCCTGAGAAAACCCTGGTAGGTTCGTCTTGCGGCTCCCTTCTAGCCAGTCACCATCTCCAGAAACGCCCTCTGCAGCTTCCGCGTGATGGGACCGGGCACTCCATCTCCCACCTGCCAGCTATCCACTTCCACCACCGGCGTGACCTCGACCGTGGTGCCCACCAGGAGAATCTCTTGCGCCCTCGTCAAATCCGCCTCGAATACCGGCGCCTCCAGGACTGGAATTCCCAGCTCGCCGCAGAGTTCCAACACGGCGTCCCGCGTAATCCCCGCCAGAATATGGTTCGTCTTGGGATGCGTCACAAGCGTTCCATCAAACACCGCGCAGAAGTTGGTGTGCGTGCCTTCGGTCACCACGCCATCGCGCACAAACACCGCTTCCCGCGCCGCGTTTTCCTTGGCGCGTTGGCTGGCCAACACGTTCGGCACAAGCGCCACTGTTTTGATATCGCAACGCGCCCACCGGATATCAGGCACCAGGATGATCCTGACTCCGTCCTTCTGCTCCTCTTCCGGGGCGGCGAAAGACGAGGCCGCCGCGTAGATTGTGCAAGGCGTTCCCGCGTCCGGAAAAGCGTGTTTGCGCGGCGCGGCCCCACGCGTGATCTGGACGTACACCAGCGCGCCCCCCTGTTCCAGCTTATTGCGCCGGATCAGGTCCTCGGCGATGACAGGGACCTTCCCGGCGACGCTCGCCTCTATTCCTGTTTCTCGAAGACTCCTCACCAGCCGCTCCAGATGCTCCCGTGTACGGAACAGCCGCCCGTCATAGGAACGGATCACCTCGTAGACACCATCGGCAAACAGGAACCCGCGGTCGTCGGGGGAAATCCGCGCCTCGTCCTTCGCGACAAACTGGCCGTTCAAGTAAACAATCATTGCCCGCCACGCACCTTTCCCACAGTAACCCGGCCTCACGAAAGGCCTTCAGCCGTCACTCCGCGGGCCGCAACATCAGAACTTCCCCCGCCGCCGTCTTGAGAACAAACCGTTCGCCGCGCACGGTTTCGGTCTTCCTGCCGTTTCGCTCCACACGCGCTTCCCTCTCCGGCCACGGGTTCACCATCGTGCAATCCCGCCCCCGCTCGCTCACAATCCGCACGTATTGCACTCGCCCGCCCTTCATCTCGCTGCTGACAAGGAACGCCCCCTCGGCCCGCAGGTTTCCGAAATGCGCGTCCCGGTCCTTGGGCCAGACGCCAAACACGCGCAGCACTTTCTGATGCCCCATGCACAGCATCTCGTTGATCGCGCAGGGAGCGACGCTGCAGCTCTCGATGCCGTGCGGATTGTCCTTGGTGAAGCCGTTGGGATACGTGTGGTTCCGGATCATGAAACGCATTTTGTCGAGGATGATCTTCGGATCATAACCCACCCGGACCGCCGCGGCGTAGAAGCTGTTCATTCCGTTGAAATCTATCCAGCGGTTCAGGACTTCAATCATGTTGTGGGAGGTTTTCAGCAACTCGGGATCGCTCTCCAGGCCGATCTGACCGGCGGGAAAGATGTGCTGGATCCCCAGCGTGTTGCTGTCCCACCAGGGCGTGCCGCGCTCGGTATAGCGGAAGACCGTCTTGCCGTCCCTAACCTGTGTGGCGTAGCCGCTGAGGTGCTTGAGGATATGGTTCCACTTCTCGCGGCGTTCCTGGTCAACCTTCAACGCCTCGCTCATCTCCAGTGCCGTGTCAACGGCGTTCCGCACCAGCGCCAAAGATACGATGGAGTTGAAGTCCGCGCCCGACCCTTCATGTATAGGGTCATTCTCGACCACGTACCGCCCGTCCTGGAACTTCAGGTAGTCCTCCCAGAAGAACGCCACCTCGCGAACGAACGGATACACCTTGCGCGCATAGTCCAGCTCATAGGTGTGCCGCCAGCGCATCGTCATGTTCACCACCTGGTAAGCCGCGTTGCTGCGCTGCCCGCCGAACCATCCCCCCTTCTCCCAGTCGCCGCCGGTCCGCTGATCGGAATAGAGCAAGGGATGGATTCCCTTTGGGCCCAGCATTACGGGAAACAGAACGCCGCGGCAATGCGTCACCTCGCGGGCGAACCACTGCCCCTTCTCGATATTGGCCAGGATCGGCGCATCGAAAGGGACCGTCTGCTCGATATGATTGCTGGAATACAGCCCATAGAACGGCGCGTTGAAGTTGTAGTTCATGTGGTAATCCCCGCACCACATGGGATCGTTGGTCGTCACCCACGTCCCGAACAATCCCGGGGGAAACTCCCGGTCCCGGCTGGCCGCCCCCATGGTGTAGTTGGAGCGGTAATAGTGCCGCTCAATGACGGGGTCGCCGATTTCCACGAACGACTTGGCCCAATAGTTTTCCCACCAGGCCGCATGCCCCTCCCACAGCGTTTTCACACTTGCCTGGTCCGCGGTCCTCTTCGCAACCGCGAGGCAGTCCTTGTGCTTGAAGAGACTCTGCATCGCGACCTTGATCGTGACCGCCTTTCCGGGCCCAACAGCGAACTTCAGCCCCTTGGCGCCGTCCACCTTCATCGCGCAAGTCGCCTCCGTGGGAATGTCCATCTTCTCCACGTGCCTCTTTACGGCCCACCAAACCTCGCCATCGTTGCCGCCGTCCGTCTCCGCCATCTTGTCCGGCTCGGCCTTGAGGGACAGTTCCACCTCGTACTCCCTGCCCTTCGCCGAGAGTTCGATCACCAGGACGTTGTCCGTCGCCGCAAGCCAGCACCGCATCTTCAGCCCCGCCTGGTCCTGGGTGAAAGAAGCCTCCGCCGCGGGATGATACAGCTCTTGCTTCACCTTGTATCCCGCCCCTTCAAGCGCAGGAACACTGACCGTCAGCGTGCCGAACACTTTCGGGGAGGCCTCCTCATCGTATGTCACGAGTTTCCAGAAATCGTTTTTCGAGATGTAGAAGGTCTGCTTCTCCGGAGGACCGGCGAACGTGACGCCCATGTCGCCGTTGCCCAACAGCGGCGCATCCACCGAACCGCCGTAAGGCGTCCGCACCGGCGGCTTCCGCCATTCCATCTGGTATCTTGAGACGATTCGTTTGCTCTCCGTTCGCATAGTGCCCTCGTAGTTCCGGCCGGTTGCGCACCCCGTCCCCATCGCGATCCCGAGTATCCCAACCGCCGCCGCCAGCCTGTTTCGCAGCTTCATTGCGTCCCTCCCTTCCCGCCGCCCACCTTTTCTCCAGACCTATGATACCCGGTTCTCGAAGGAAGTCAAGATTGACAACGCCCGGCCGGATGGGGTACCATAGTTCTGATTTGTGTGCCCCCCGATTTCGAAAGAGGGGAAATGAGTATTGTGTTCCCCGATTCCGTCCCAAACCGAAGGAGGGGTGAGATAAGTTGTGTGTCACCCGATTTTGCAAACCGAAGGAGGGGTGAGATAAGTTGTGTGTCACCCGATTTTGGGCCGGTTTTCTGTCCGGACAAAGGGGAGCACCTCAGACTACTTAGACCGACGGAGAAAACTTCAATGAAACATTGCAGCAAGACCACCCGCCTTGGACTGACTGGCCTTTTGGCCGCAATCCTCTTGACCGCCGGCGCAGCAGCGGCCGCCGACATAGTCAGTCCCGCAGCCAATCTGCCCATCGCCCCAGGGCCGTTCAAGCCGACCTGGGAATCGCTCAAGCAATACCGGTGCCCGGACTGGTTTCGCGACGCCAAGTTCGGGATTTGGGCGCACTGGGGCGTGCAGTGCGTACCGGAGCAGGGTGATTGGTATGCTTGGCACATGTATCGGCCAGGCGACCGCGAGTTCCAGTACCACCTCGAACATTACGGCCATCCCTCGGTGTTCGGGCTGAAAGATTTATGCAACGCCTGGAAGGCCGAGAATTGGGATCCCGACAAATTGATCCAGCTCTACAAGAAAGCCGGCGCGCAGTATTTTGTCGCGATGGGCAACCATCACGATAACTTCGACAACTGGGATTCGAAGTATCAGCCCTGGAACACCGTGAACGTCGGGCCCAGGAAGGATTTGGTCGGCATTTGGGCGAAAACGGCGCGCCGGCACGGGTTGCGTTTCGGCGTCTCGATTCATTCGGCCCGGGCGTGGGACTGGCTGGAGGCGGCCCATGGCAGCGATCCGGACGGGCCGAAGAAGGGCGTTCCGTACGATGGCGCCTTGACCAAGGCCGACGGAACGGGGCAATGGTGGGATGGTTTGGATCCGGCGGATTTGTATTGCCCGCATGGAGTGCAGCGCACACCGGAGGCGCGCAAGGCCTACGAATTCAATTTTTTTCGGCGTGTGACGGACATGCTGGATAAGTATCATCCGGATCTCCTTTACTTCGACGATATTGATTTGCCTTGCGGCGAGGCGGGCATGAACATCGCCGCGCATTTCTACAATTCGAATCTGCAGTGGAACAAAGGCCGGCAGGAGGCCATCCTCAACACCAAGCGCGCGCCACCCGGCTGCCGAAGCACTATACTGCTGGATATTGAACGTGGTCAGAGAGATACGCTTGATTCGCAGCCCTGGCAGACCGACACCTGTATCGGTGACTGGCACTATAAGAAAAATATCGGATATCAGCAGGCTAGTTCGATTGTTCCGATGCTGGTGGATATAGTCAGCAAGAATGGAAATCTCCTCCTGAATATTCCGCTGAAGGGTGATGGCACGCCCGATGCCGAAGAGATAAAAGTGCTCGAACAGCTGAGCGCGTGGATGGCAATCAACAGCGAGTGTCTGTATGGAACTCGCCCCTGGACGACATTCGGCGAAGGGCCGGCGTTGAAGCTGGGCACAATTACGAAAGAAAACCGCTATTTCAACGGCCAAAATGTGGCGGATATCAGGTTCACAACGAAAGGTGATGTTCTTTACGCCATTCTGCTTGATTGGCCGGGGGATCGGAAGGCTGTCGTCCGTTCACTGGCGAAAAAGGAAGGATCGGATAAAAGTAAAATCTCGAGTGTAACGCTTCTTGGTTGTGCCGACAAATTGGAATGGTCGCAAACCGATAAGGGGCTGGTTGTGACTTTGCCTGAAAAGAAGCCCTGCGAATATGCCTATGTGCTGAATATCAAAGGGACGGATTTGAAGGCTGTGCCAGGCAAGCCGGATGTCAGCATTGCGGCAGGAGCTGCCGGCCGGATATTTCTCGCCGCCGAAAATGCCTCATTGTATGGGTATTCGCCGGGATATCGTGTTCGCAATAGCGACAAGCTTGTTTCCATAGGCGGATGGAACGACTGGGACGATTATGTGACCTGGGAGGTGAACGTTGCCAAACCCGGAAGCTACACGGTTGAGGTTGAGTATGGCTGTGCGAGTCAGTGTGCAGGCAGTGAGTATACCATTGGCATGGAAGGTCAGGTGTTGAATTACAAAGTGGGACCGGGACCGAATGGCGACTGGGAAGTTTTCCAGAAGGAAAAGGCCGGTGTGCTGAATCTGACCAAGGAGGGCGTTCAAACGCTGACTGTTCGCCCGATAAAGGACAAATGGGGCAATGGAATGAATTTGAGGTCAGTAACATTAAATGTTCAGTAAGCAGAGTTCGCGTTGAAAGGAGCCTGATTAGATGAAAAAAACATACAGTGCAACTTGTTTGATGGTGTTGTTGTTGAGCAATGTCATATGTGTATCTGCCTCGGAAACCGGAAAGAAACCCAATCTTATCGAAGAGAAAGTTGGGATTCCGATCCTCGATGGACCTTTTCAACCGACCTGGGAGTCGTTGCAGAGCGGCTATGCCTGCCCGCAATGGTTCCGCGATGCCAAGTTCGGAATCTGGGCGCACTGGGGGCCCCAGGCTGTCTTGGAAGCGGGCGACTGGAATGCACGCCGCATGTATGAACAGCAGGCCCCTTGGGGCGGCTATGATACGCATCTGAAGCTGTACGGGCATCCGTCGGTTCATGGCTTTAAAGATGTTCTTCCCTGCTGGAAGGCCGAGAAATGGGATCCCGAGAAATTGATGGCGCTTTACAAAAAGGCGGGCGCCAAATATTTCATGGCGATGGGAGCGCACCACGACAATTTCGACTGTTGGGATTCGAAATATCAACCTTGGAATTCGGTGAAAATCGGACCGAAGAAGGATGTGGTCGGCTTGTGGCAGAACGCGGCGAGAAAACAGGGGATGCATTTCGGCGTCAGCGTTCATGCCGATTACGCCTGGTGGTGGTTTCAGGTTGCCTTTGGAAGCGACAAGAATGGGGACAAGAAAGGCGTGCCATACGATGCCAAAGGGCTGACTAAAGAGAGCGGCAAGGGGACGTGGTGGGAAGGCCTGGATCCAAAGGATCTTTACGGAATCGATTTGTCCGATGAGCGTACCAAAGGTATCTGGAACGACGAAAAGGAGAGAACGGGTGACTCTCGGTACGGCGGCATGGCCGATGAGATTTCCAACAAGGAGTATGCTCGGTGGTATTGCAACAAGTGGTTTAACCGGATGAAAGATCTCGTGGACAACTATCATCCCGATCTGTTGTATTTCGACGGCGGAGGAGGGGAATATTATCCGTTCTCCGGCTACGGGACCGGGCGCGGGTTCAAGAGCGACGCCATGCAGCGTATTACGGCGCATCTTTACAACGACAGCGCCAAGCGAAATAACGGTCGCGTGGATGCGGTGATGAATATCAAGACCGACAAAGGCAAGGCCCTTGTTCTGGATTTTGAAGGCGGTTTTCCTAGGAACATGAGGCCATTTCCGTGGCAGACGGATATTACCATAGGCGACTGGTTCTATCGTCCGGGCATGTTTTATGACACACGTTCGGTAATAATCACCTTGCTGGAGATAGTGGCGCGCAACGGGAATATGATGCTGAACGTGCCGCTGAACGCGGCCGGCGAGCCGGATTCTGGTGGCGTTGAAGTGTGCGAGAACATGGGTAAATGGCTTACTGTCAATGGCGACGGTATTTACGGCACGCACGCCTGGGGTGTGTTCCGCGAAGGGATCAACGGCATGCCTGGCGGTAATTTCAACGAAAGTCAGGCAAAGAAGGTCTTTAATGCGACCGATATTCGGTTTACGGCGAAGGCTGATGCCGTTTACGCGTTTGCGCTTGCCTGGCCAACGAACGGGCAGTTTGTCGTGAGGTCGCTTGGCAAACCGTTAACAGGGACTGGTAATGTCATAAATCACGTCAGTCTGCTTGGATCTGGCGGGAAGTTGAAATGGAAACAGACGGAGGACGGTCTGGTCATTGCCTCGTTGCCGGAACAGAAGCCATGTGAATATGCGTTTGGTCTCAAGGTGGAGGGGAAGGATCTTGCGCCCGTGCCGATGGTCGTGAGACCGTGGACTGACGGATCGGTTAGATTGCTTCCCGGCGAATCGGTGCTTCACGGCAATCATGAGATGGGCGAGAAGGATGGTATGGCCCATGTCGGTTACTGGTTGAATAACGATGATTATTTGACGTGGCGGATGGAAGTTCCGGCGCCGGGCACGTACAAGATGATGCTTTGTGCTGCCAACCAAGGCAGTGGTGGTGAATTTGTTTTCGAAGCGGCAGGTGAGGCTCCAGTGATCAATGTTCAAACTCATCAGGACTTTGCCGAATACGATGTCGGTAAGGTCGAGTTTAAGAAGGCCGGGATAATCGACGTCAAACTGGGGCCTGGTAAGAGTTGGGACCGGAACATCACTTTCCGTTCGCTCACACTGCGAAAGATGTGAGCAAGGGAAGAGTTGATGTTGTGAAGCCTGAATTTGAACGGCACATTGTATTTTTTTGCCAGCTGGCCCAACAAGGAACTCTGGAAAACCGACGGGACCATCAAGTGGCGACTCTCGCAAAAGGGGGACAGGTTATTTTTTATCTTGACATTTCTGCCTCGCAGGTTCCAAAATGAGTTCATGGCCAGATTCGCCCGCGTCGTTCTTACCGATCTTCCCTATCACGTCACCCACCGGGGCAACCGGTGCGATGACGTGTTCTTCACGCCCGAGGATCGCGAGCGCTACCGGCAATGGTTGAGCGAGTACGCCGACCTCTACGGCTTGGAGATCTGGGCGTACTGCCTCATGACCAACCACGTGCACTTCATCGCGACGCCGCGCCGTCCCGACTCACTCGCCGAGGCCATTGGTCGCGCCCACATCAATCCATCATCCATCATCAATCGGGGGACACCATAGAATGGCACTAACTTAAGCCCGCCGCATATTTGTTTCTGTGCGCGATTTCCCGGAACTCTGTTCTCGGTTTGTTGAGGAGTTGGTAGTTCTTTTTCCTTCTT